>VOFD01000687.1_pt1:0-320000 | contig 446001 bp, 376 predicted proteins | sample 5384101 | NCBI WGS metagenome assembly VOFD01 (sample SAMN12384723, study PRJNA508395) | human gut metagenome | isolation source: healthy gut C | host: Homo sapiens
AAAGGCTTCGGCGGAAGATGTGGACAATGCCGCGCTTTTCGGCGAGATGATTGGCATCGCTTTCCAGATAAAGGACGATATTTTCGATTATTTCGAGAACGAAGCATTGGGCAAGCCTACCGGGAATGATATGCTGGAAGGCAAGCTGACCCTGCCCGCCCTGTATGTGCTGAATGAAAAGGCGGATAAGGAAAAACGGGAATTGGCGTTGCGCATCCGTTCATTAAAGGCTTCGCATGAAGAAATCGCCTCATTTGTATCGTATGTGAAGCAGGAGGGAGGCATTGAACATGCAGATAAGGTGATGCACGATTATCGCAACAAGGCGCTTGCCCTTTTGCCCGAGCAGATGGACGACTCATTGCGTATGGCGTTGACCGCTTACGTGGATTACGTGGTGGAGCGGAAGAAATAAAGGGATTCCTAAAGGAAGCCGCTTCCGGCGGCCGGCGGACAAGGCTGCATCGGGCATTGCAGTTAGTTGCATAGCCCCATGAAGCTATCTGCATGTCGGACGGGTCTCTCAAGCGGAGAGAACCGTACGGTAGTACAATTCATTCTTGATAGGGCAAAAATCATGTCCTAAGGGTAAAATTAAGTGGGATATTTATCTTATTTTTCCTTTTGCGTTAATTTTTTCCACACAAACAACCAATACTATTTTCACAGATAAAAAGGGAGAATGCACCTTTTTCCCAAGAAAATGTCCCTTTTTTGACTTTTTATTTAGTACTCATCTTAATATTTAGTTTATGGATTTAGCAAATTTAGTTCGTAGGGCAGGAGCCACGCTATTGCTGGCTATGCTGTGTCTCGTTACGTTTGCTCAGGGAAAGACGGTGACCGGTACGGTTGTAGACGGCACGGGCGAGCCGCTGATTGGAGTAAGCGTATTAGTGAAAGGTACTACTGCGGGAGCGATTACCGATTTCGACGGTAAGTTTTCTATTCCGAACGTGAAAGCAGGAAGTACGCTGGTGGTGTCGTATATCGGGTATGCTACCCAGGAAATCAAAGTGGGAAACCAGACTACGTTTAACATTACGATGGAGGATGATAACCAGTTGTTGGATGAAGTAGTGGTTATCGGTTATGGTACGGCTAAGAAAAGGATTTGACCGGTGCGGTAAGTACTGTGAAAGGTGATGCATTGGCAAAGGTTCCTGTAACGAATGTGGCGGAAGCTTTGACTGGTGTTTGCCGGTGTGCAGATTACTACAACCGATGGTTCGCCCGGATGCGGAAATGATTATCAAGGTGCGTGGCGGTGGTTCCAAGACATTGAATACAATGACTCCATATCAATTTGTAATGTATAATTATGAACGTCAAGCTTTGCGTGGGGCGTCGGCTATCAGCAGCTTTGAAGAGCGTTATGGTGCATACGGTGACTTGGATTTGTATCAATATCAGGCAGGACACGATTGGCAGGAAGAAATGTTCGGGAATGACCAACTTTCGCAATCGCATAACATCAGTATCACGGGCGGTAGTGAAAAGACACGTTTCACCTTAAGTGGAACTTATGCCAATGACAAGAGTCTGATGGAGAATAACGGATACCGCCGTTATAATATGAACTTCAAGTTGAAACACGAATTGTACAAGAACTTGAACTTGGATTTGGGTATCCGTCTGGCTGATACTGAGACACAAGGTGTGGGTACCGGTGGCGGCAATGCGACTCGTGATCTGAATGATCAGGTGAACGATTATTGGAGACGGAAGAATGAACGCCGTTATAATTTTAATGCCGCTGTGACATGGGATATTACAAAGAATTTCACTTATCGTGCAGAGGGGGGGTATGATTATACATTCTTCCAACAAAAGGGCTGGTATGGTCCGATGAGTAACAAAGCGGTACAAGACGGCGGTGAGCTTCCGATGGGTGAATGGGAAAAGAAAGATTCGTGGAAACTTCGTGCTGCCCATACATTGACTTGGAAGCAGAACTTCAACAAGACGCATGATGTCAATATTATGATTGGTCAGGAATATGTGGCTTCGGGAAGCGAATCAAACGAAATGATTGGTAAGTTCTTCCAGGAGGATATTTCACGAGAAGATGTTTGCCAGTATGGCGAATAATTCAAAGGAAACCGGTGCGCAAACCATTTCTTCTACTTTGGCACAAGAAGACCGTACAATATCTTTCTTTGGACGTGCTAACTATACGTTATTAGATCGTTATTTGTTTACATTCACTATGCGTGCCGATGGTTCTTCTAAGTTTATGAAAGGAAACCGTTGGGGATATTTCCCGGCAGGTGCAGTTGCGTGGCGTATTTCTCAAGAACCGTTTATGGAATCGGCTAAGAATTGGTTATCAAACTTAAAGCTGCGTTTCTCATACGGTACGGCAGGTAATAACCGTATTGGTAGCGCAATGTTCGAAACGACTTATAAAGCTTATTCAAGCAGTAAGTATTATGGTGCAGGAAACCAGCAAAACCCGCATTATACATTAAATAATAATCAACTTGCCAATCCGGATCTGAAATGGGAGACAACTATTACGCGTAACGTAGGTTTGGACTTTGGTTTCTTTAACGAACGCCTCTCAGGTAGTATCGATTACTATTGGAATAAGGTGAAGGATTTGCTGATTGAGATTCCTATCACGGCAATCGGATACACTACGATGCAACGTAATATTGGCGAAACTTCTAATAAAGGTATTGAATTGACCTTAAATGCAGCAATTTTGCAACATAAGGATTATTCGTTGAACTTTAATTTCAATATTGGTATCAATAAAAACCGAGTAGAGAAACTTTCGGACGGTGTGACTTCTATGTCATTTAATTCTGGTGCATTCTCGTCTGATATGCGCGGTGCGGATGATTACCGTGTAATTGTAGGTCAGCCTTTAGGTCTGGTATGGGGTTTTGTATATGACGGCATCTATGGTGTAGATGATTTCGAAACTTATACTGACGCAGCAGGTAAGACCCAATTCCGTTTTGACCAGTCGGGCAACTTTATACTGAAAGAAGGTGTGACAGACAATACCTATATGACGGCAAGTTCGTACGGAGGTCTTCGTCCGGGTGCTATGAAATTGAAAGACTTAGATGGTGACGGTGTAATCACCGAGGACGGTGACCGTACGATTATTGGTAAGACTCAGCCTAAGTTCAGCGGCGGTTTCGGTTTGAATGCTACGTATAAGTGGTTTGACTTGACGGCTAACTTCACATATGTAGTGGGTAATGACGTCTATAATATGGATAAGATGGTAGCATCACAATCGTATCGTAATACCTACGCCAGCTTGCGTCAAGAAATGGCTCCGGTGACATTGGGTGGTAACGCTTGGACTTATTTGGATCAATCGACAGGTCAAATTATTACTGATTATGAAACTTTGAAGATGATGAATGCCAATGCAACCCGTTGGTCAGGCGCTACGATGTCGGACAACAATCCAGTTCCGACTTCATGGGCAGTAGAAGACGGTTCATTCTTGCGTTTGCAGAACTTGACGGTAGGAGCTACGCTTCCGAAAGATTGGACGAAGAAATTCGGATGCAGCCAGTTGCGTCTGTATTGTACATTGACTAATGTATTTTGTCTGACCGGTTATGACGGTTACGACCCAGAAGTAAACTCTGCAATCCGTGGAAGCGGTACCAGCGGTTTGACTCCAGGGGCTGATTTCTCGGCTTATCCGAAGTCTTTCTCATGGACAGCTGGTGTCAATATAACCTTTTAATTGATAAACAAGAAGATTAGATCAGATATGAAAAAGAAATTTTTTATATATAACGACTTTGGTTTGCGGGCTGGTTTGCGGTACATCTTGCGACGATATGCTGGACACCGAATCGCTTTCTACGGATAACTTGGAATATCTTTGTTCCAATCCGACGGATGCTCGCAAAATGATTAATCATGTGTACTCATATATGTGTGAAGACACTTATACTTCACGTATGAGCACTAACTGGATGCAGAATACTGATGTAGAGGTTGGTTTTATTGCTCAGGATCAATCGCAAAATGCTGACCGCCGTGGAGTATGGTGCTTGAATATGCGTCAGTTCAATGATATCAAGAACTGCTGGGACAATACGTTGAAAGCCATCGACTTTGCCAATCAATGCATTGAAGGTATTGAAGGAAGTTCGATGTATCAAGAAGGCGATAAGGACATGAAGCAATTACATGGTGAAGCATATTGTTTACGTGCCTATTGGTACTGGCTGATGTGTAACTTCTGGGCAGACGTACCTTTTGCTACTACACCGACTACAGCTGATGATTTGCATAATGACCCGCGTACAGACAAGAACATCATTTATGCGCATTGCATTCAAGACTTAATTAATGTAGAAGAAGAAATGTTGTGGTCAGATGATGTGACGGTAGAGTATATGAACCGTGAGTTCGCTTTGGGCTTTATTGCTAAATTGGCGATGTTCCGTGCAGGTTATTCCATGCAGGCAGACGGAACGATGGCACGCTGTGATGAGGCTGGCGAAGAGTATAATGTAACTTATGTAGACGTAAATGGGGTAGAGCAGACTACTGCTTGTGCCGATGATTTCTATAAAGTGGCTCAAGCGTATGCTATGAAACTGATTAACCTGAAAGGACGTACGTTGAATCCGAACTTTAAGGAAATTTTCGATAACGAAATCAACAACTGTAATCCTGCTAACGGAGATGTGTTGTATGAAGTAGGTTTTGTTCCTAACTCGGGCGGTGACATCGGCTGGTGTCACGGTTTGAGTGTGGTGGACAGTTCAAAAGGTGCAGGTACTACTTATTCGAATTTAACTCCCTATTATGTAGCTTCTTTTGATCCTGAAGACCAACGTTTGCCGGTCACATGCGTAAATTATCGTTGGTTATATGACAATAAGCAGGCTGCTACCGATGTATTCGGTGTACAGCCGGCAAAATGGTGCCGCTTGGATATGAATGTTTCCGTAGCATCGAAAGGTACAGGTATCAATTGGCCTGTACTTCGCTATGCGGATGTGCTTTTTGCTGTTGGCTGAGGCTGAAAACGAAATTAATCATGCTCCTACCAGCCAAGCTAAGGAAATGCTGAAGCAAGTGCGTCAGCGTGCGTTTATCAATGCGGTGAATCAGGCTGAAAAGGTCGATAATTATGTAAATAACCTGACTACATACGATGCGTTCAAACAGGCGATTATAAAAAAGAACGTGCATGGGAATTCGGTGGTGAGAATATCCGCAAATTTGACTTGATCCGCTGGAACTATTATAGCAATGCTATTGCAGATTGCATCGAATGGATGCGTGACGTGGCTATCAACTATCAGCAATTGCGTGTAAATGGAACAGAATTGATATACGACAAGAACTTGCCTATCGAAGATATGGGCATAGCTCCCCGTCTGTATTACAATTATACCAATGGTGAGGTAGTGTTCGAAAACGATTATTTTACTTATCGTGATAAATCAGTCAGTCCTTATAATACGGCAGAGAGTTTGAAGGATGATGACATTAAGACTGCTAATGCGACATTCGATGGATTGAAATATATTTCTTTCGTTGAAAGTCTGATTAGTGTAAGTGCTAACGATCCGGAAACCGACCAGCCTTATGGGAAGGACGAGAACGGTGATGACATTAAGAAAGGTGTAGTGCACGAACGTGTTATCTACTCTTGGTTTGGTTTGACAGACGGTGTATTGGTGAATGGCATGGAAGACTTGACTCCTATACGTAGCAAGGTTACTCCGTATGTATTCCCGATACCGACAGACCGTGTGATGTCATCGAACGGTGTACTTTCAAACGATGGTTATGCTATCCGTAACAAATAAAATTTGACAATTATGAAACTGAAGAAATATTTAGTTATGATGTTGTTGGCTGGTGCGGTAAGTTATACTTTTACTGCATGCAGCGATGATGAAACTTTAGGCGATGCTCCCCGAATGTTCCGCCCGGTGGCGACATTGACCGTTGAGCAAAATAATATTGTGGTAGACTGGGAGAATATTAAAGGTGCTACGAACTATGATTTGGAATTGTATAAAGTGATAGGAACTGACGAGACGACCGGAGAAAGTATTTATGAAGAAACTCCTTGCGAAACGGGTACTTGTACGGAATCTCCTTACACATTCTCTAACCTTGACTGGGACGAGCGCTACATTGTTCGTATCAGTTGTTCGGGAGGCGATAAGTCTTCTGAGCAATATGAGACTACAGAAGCCAGCGTAACTTATCTGACCAAGCTGACCGGTATTAGGTCTATTGATAATGCTGTGCGCATTACGTGGGATCAGGGAGGTTCTGTCATTAAGGTGTTTAAGGTGGAAGAGGGTGAGAAGGTAACGGAAGACCCTGCCACTACTCCGGATGAAACTGCTGTAGGTGATGTACGTCTGGTAGAAGTCAGTGACGAAGATTATGCTGCCGGAACAATCGATATTGTTGGATTGAACTCGGAAACCGCCTATACTTTTACCGCTTATAGCGATGCAGACGTACAGGATAATTCAACTTATGCTGGTAAACAGAGCATTGAAACAACGGCTCCGGAAGATTTCGATGCAATGTTCGGAGACAACTACTTAGATATCCGTAACTACGATGAAGAACATGCTGTTGATACGCTGAAGTCCGATGAGTTTTGGGCACAGGTAAGAGAAGGTATGACGATCATTCTTCGCGGTGATTTTGAATACAAAATCAGTAGTGATATTCAGTTTGATAAGTCGGTTAATTTTATGACTGGCGCGACTTTAGGCGGAAATGCACGTTTCATTTCCAGTGGCGGTATGCAGTGTGCCAAAGGTGCTACGGTGGGAAGTGTGACATTTAATAATGTAGACTTCTATAGCGATAAGGCAATTCCGGGAGGAGGTTATGAAGTAAAGGATACGAATAACAAAGGCTTTGGAGGGCGTCAGGTATTTAACGAAAATGGAACAGGATCTACATTGGGCAGTTTGCTTTTCCAAGGCTGTCATTTCGAAGGTTATCGTGCTGTAGTTCGTCTGCAAGCTGATAATGATAATGTACAAAACGTAACATTTGATAATTGTACGTTTAATGGAATCGGGGATCAAGGCGTTGTTACTACGAATAATAAGAAGGCGGATATGCAGAATGTCACGCTGAAAAATTCTACAGTAATGAATATTGTGATGTTTGCCGATTTCCGTGCTTCTGCCAATCCGATGCAGGTAAATGTTGAGAACTGTACTTTCTGTTATGCTCCGATGGAAACAAATGCCAATGCCAACACACCTCTTTTCCGTTTCGGAAGCAATGACGTGACACTGACTGTTACATCTTCTTTGTTTGGTCCTTCTATGGCATCGAAAGAAAGTAAGGGTGGAGACATCATTACGTATACTGCAGGAACGGTTGGCTCGATTTTCCTGAATGCAAGCAAGGCGACTGTAAACGTAAGTAAGAGCTTCAAGACAGACTTTGGCTGGTGGGCTGACGATAAGGGTACTACTTATCCGATTGATGGCTTGCAAGAGCTTGGAATGAGTGAAACGGAATTATGGCAAAGTCCGTCTACGGGTGATTTCAAGGTGATTGGTAACATTGGAGAGTCTGGTATCGGCGACCCGCGTTGGCAATAAAATAAGATTGTAAAAGCTGTATTTCTAAGATAAATCTTTTTGGCTTCTTATACAGATGCCCGTATTGGCAGACACAAGCGTTTACATTTGCTGATGTAAGCGTTTGTGATTGCCAATACGGGCATTCGTGTTTTCGGAAACTTTAGGTATAACTTGACGGTGCTTACGGCATCACCTTCACTCCCGTGGCATTGACCGTTTTCACATTGTCTGCCGCATGGTCGGGGCGGGGAGTGCCCCATGCTACGTTGCACGACTGCAGCCGGATGTCCGAAGCCGTGTCGATGTAGAAGCCGTACGTGTTGCCACGCACGAAGCCTTCGCCGTCGCACGGACGCTTGTCGTAGATACCACCCTCGTAGGCGGTCTTTTTTTGCAGCGAGAGCGACACTTGGTCGAAGTAGATGTGGTTTACCTTTTCGGGAGTGTCGCCGCCTACAAACGCCCCGTTTTCGCTCGTACAGCGGATATTATGGAAGTAGATGTGGCTCACCTCGCCGCATGCGCCTTTTGTCGCTCCTTTCGGGAAACGCCAGCCGGCATCCTTGTGGTTGCCTACGGCGCGGGGGTAGGAGGTGACGTAAATGGCTTCAGCCTTTCCCCACCACACGTTGGAGAAGAAGCGGCAGTCCACTATCATGTTCGAGAACGTCACGTCGGTCACCGTACCCTCGTCGCGGTTCTGGATGCCGATGCCCCGGTTGCTGTCCTTGATGATGCAGTTGGTGAAGAGCACGCGTCGGATGCTGTCCATGTTTTCCGACCCTATCTTGATGGCGCACGAGCGCGAGGTCATTGTGCAGTTGCTCACCACTACATCCTCGCAGGGGCCGTATTGCTCGAATTCGCGGCGGTTCTTCAGGCAGATGCAGTCGTCGCCCGACTCGATGAAACAGTTCGCGATGCGCACGTCTTTCGAATGGTCCACATCGATGCCGTCGCCGTTGCGGATTTTCAGGTTGTTCAGGATGCTGATGCCGTCTATCGACGCGTCGCGGCAGCCGATGAGATGTACGGTCCAGTAGGCGCTGTTGCGGATGGTCACGTCGCGGATGACCAGCTTCTCGACATCCGTCAGTGTCAGCACGTGCGGACGCGGGTCGAAGTCGGTCACGGGTTTCAGTTCGTACGAGTCTTCCAGTTCCTTGCCCATGAATGCCACGCCGTTGCCGTCGATGGTTCCCGTTCCGGTGATGGACACGTTTTTCAGTCCTTTGCCGCTAATCCACATCATTCCTTCGCCCCGGTTTTCGCCGAATGCGCTTTCGGTGTAGACGCTCTCGTCGGGGTTCGCCAGCAGGCACGAATTGGGTTCAAGATGCAGGTCGACATACGAGGCGAGCCGGAAGGGGCTGCACAAGAAGGTATGTCCGGCAGGGACGAGCACCGTGCCGCCTCCTGCCTTCGAGCAGGCGTCAATGGCGCGTTGCAGGGCAGGGGCATCGTCGGTGGTGCCGTCGCCCGTGGCTCCGTAGTCCAGGATGTTGTACACATTGGTTTGCTTCGTCTGGCACGAGCCGAGGAGGCAGATGCCCAGCACGAAAAGCAGCAGTCGGTTTGTCTTAAAGATTCCAGTCATATCAAAATTGGTTTTTAGGTGAATAATTCGGTTATAAGTAGATGTTGAGAATGAGTTTATATAATGTGTCAGCTCAGAAACGCAGATTAGCGCGGATTCTTTTGATTTACTATTTTTCGATTTATGAAGTACGATTTAATGCTCGAATAGTAAATTGTCAAATCGTAAATTAAAGTAATCTGCGCTAATCTGCGAAAATCTGTGTTTCTGATAATATCATTTTATTTTTTATTTTGCATACTTACTTAAATCACTATAGAAATGCGCGCCGGACCCTCGCCGGAGACCTTCGGGGTGTCGGAAAATGCGCGGCGACCCCTCGCCTCGCATTTTCTACCTCTCAGAAGGCTCTTGGCGGACAGTCTTCCGGCTTGTTTCCCCAGCCGGGAACAGGCTCCGGACCCATTTCGAACTCCATGGTGCCGCCCCGAAGGATGTCTTCGTGGGTGATGTAGTTCTTGGTATAAGGCTTGCCGTCGAGGGTGACGCGTTGGATGTAGATGTTCTCAGCAGAGGCTTCGGGTGCCAGGAGGCGGAATGTGTTTCCGTTTTCCAACGTCAGCACGGCTTCCTGGAATGAAGGACTTGCCAGAGCATAGTAGGGCGTACCGGGGCAGACGGGATAGAAGCCGAGGGCGGCGAAGACGTACCATGCCGACATCTGCCCGGCATCGTCGTTGCCCGAAAGGCCGCCGGGCGCGTCGAGGTATTCGGTCTGTAGGATGTGGCGCACGGCGCGTTGCGTCTTCCACGGCTGGCGGGCGTAGTTGAACATGAACGCCACTTGGTGGCAAGGCTCGTTGCCGTGCCAGTAACGCCCTTGGCTGAACATCGAGTCGAGCTTCGCCACGTATGTTTCCTCGCCTCCCATGCATTCCATGAGGCCGTAGGGGTCGTGGGGCACGTACCACGTGTAGTGGCAGGGCGCGCCTTCGGTGATGAACGGGGCGAAACGGAAAGCGTTGTCCTCGGCGAGGAAAGTGCCGTCGGCGTGCCGCCCCTGCGCGTATCCGGTGCGGGGGTCGATGACGTTGCGGTAGTTCTGCGCACGGCGCATCAGGGTCTCATAATCCTTTGTCTTTCCCAGGCATTCCGCCACTTGCGCCAGTACGAAATCATCGTAGGCGTACTCCAGCGTGCGCGACACCTGTTCGCGTTTGTGGAAAGCGTCGGGCACACTGTCTTCCAGCGGGATGTATCCGTACCGGAGGTATGAAGGCAAGGCTCGCCTGCCCATGCCATTGATGTATTCTTCGTGCGTAGAGGGGCTTTCGAAGGCATTGCGGCGCATTCCCTCGTATGCCTTACGGATATCGAATCCGCCGATGCCCTTCACGTAGGCGTCGCCCAGTGCGGCAATGCAGTGGTCGCCTATCATCGCCGCCGTATAGCTGTTCCAGCAGGGGAAGATGGGGAGCCAGCCGCCTTCTTCGTATTTATACACGAGCGATTGCATCATCTGTCCGGCGCGGGTGGGGTAGAGCAGGTTAAGGAGCGGATGCAGGGCGCGGTAGGTATCCCATAGGCTGTAGTCTTCGTAATAAGTCTCACCCTCAGGCAATTGGCGGATGGGCTTGCCGGTGGCGAACGAAGGGTAGCGTCCGTCTGCATCGCTGAAGGCGCGGGGCAGGAACGAGGCATGGTAGAGGGCAGTGTAGAACTTCCGCCGGGCGGTCTCGTCACCGGTCTTTACCTGGATGCTTGCCAGGTGCCGCTCCCAGATGTCGGAAAGCTCCTGACGGGTGCGGTCGAAGTCCCAGTGCGGGATTTCGGCGGCGAGGTTGCGCAGGGCGCCTTCGCGGTCGGTGAACGATGAGGCGGCTTTCACCAGCAGTGTTTCGCCCTCCGTCACGGCGAACTGCACGTACACGCCGATGCCTTGTCCAGACTGGATGCAGGTCTGGTTGGCGAAGAGACTGTCGCCACGGAAAGTGCCGAAGGCGGTGGGCTGGTTCTGGTATTCGATGACGAAGTGTCCGCTGTAGCCTGCCGCTTCGCCCCAGCTTTGGTAGATGCGGTGCACGGGGTTGTAGCCGTAGATGCGTCGGTTCAACGTATCGATTTCGATGTAGCCTTCGCCTTCGTCGCTGTTGGGGTTGACCACTAAGGAGGCGTTGCCTTTTTGTTCGTAAGTGAAGCGGAAGATAGCGGCACGCGAGCGTCCGGTCATCTCTGCCTGCAGGTGCTCGTCGGGTAGGGTTACGGCGTAGTAGGAGGGGGTTGCGGTCTCATCGTCGTGCGAGAAGCGTGTGGCGCGTGCTTCGGGTGTGCAGCGCAGCGTGCCGCTTAGTGCCGCGAGGGTCATCGAGCCATAGTCTTGCGTGCATCCGCCCACTATCCAGTGCGAGTTGCGGAAGCCTTGCATCAGCGAGTCGCGGTAGTAATACGGGCGATGCACTTCAGTTCGGTGTCCTGCGTCTGCGGTGTCCAGAAGTTCATGCCGTTCGGTTCGAGCACGGCGGGCAGAGTCTGTCCGTATTCTTCGGTATGCTTGCCGAACATGCCGGCTGTGCGGGTGACGCTGGCTGCTGTTCCCACACGGGTGTCGATGCAGCTCAATCTGTCCGGAATAGTTGGAGATGTGCATGACGGCAGGAATGCCGTCAGCAGCAAAATCCAAAGGCTGTTGGGATTGAATCGTTTCATGGCATTGATGTTTTTGGGGGTTAGAAGGAGTTAGAGGAGTTATATTTTAATATATATCTTTTTCTTGTACAATGGATATCCGATGGCTCCCATTACGCTCACGAAGAGCAGGGAGTAGACGGCGGAGGCTACATAAGGATTGCCGATGACGCTGTGGATGGCTCCGTAGACGGCGGGCTTGCACTCCGTGACGTTGAGCACCACTGCGGTCAGCTCGCTCAGCACGTAGAGGAAGAGCGGATTGACCCCGAATACTTCGAAGATGCGGCACCAGCGTTTCTTCCCTTGTGCGTCGATGAAGTAAAGCAGCGTAGCCTGGAGCATCGCCGCCATTCCACACGTGGCGAGGGCATAGCTGGGCGACCAGATGCGCTTGTTTAGCGGCAACCATTCCACTAGCAGGAATCCGGCAGCAGCCAGCAGGAATCCGGCAACGAAGAGCTTCACAATTTTCTGTCCTAAGTCTTGCGTCTCCATAATCAGCCGTCCGCAGAGAAAACCGATAATCGTGTGGGCGATGGCAGCGAGGGTGCTGGTCAGCCCTTCGGGGTCGACGGGGCTTTTATGGTACAGGTGCTCGTAACCCAAGACCTTTGTGTCCCAGATGGCAAGGATGTTAGTAGAATCCATTGCGTAACCGTTTCCCCACTGGAGCAGGAGCGCATAGCCTAACAGCAGGATACCGGCTATCCACGCCAGTCCTTTGGGGCGTACGTAAAGGGCAAGCAGCGAGACAATGCCGTAGCACAAAGCAATGCGCGGCAGCACGCCCAAGATGCGGATATGGGCAAAGGGCAGGAAGTCGCCTTCGCACGCAAACTCGAACCAGTAGATGCCCCAACCGATGAGGAAGATGAGCAGGGTACGCCGCATGATTTTCCGTAGGACGGCAGGGGAGGGTTGGAACTGGAATTTGCGTAGAGCGATGTAAGTGGATATTCCCATGATGAAGAGGAAAAGGGGGAACACAAGGTCGCACGGCGTCAGTCCGTTCAAACGGAGTGGCGGAGCAAGTCGTACGAATATTCCCCTCCGGCATTGTTGACCACAATCATGCCGAATACGGTGATGCCGCGCAGGACATCGAGAGAGAGAAGCCGTTGTTTCATATTGAATGGTTGTGAGTATATGTGACATTTCACCACAGAGTACACAGAGGCTTTAAAATATTTCCTCTGTGTACTCTGTGTCCTCTGTGGTGAATTTTATCATATAAGCTAATATTAATCTGTGTAATCTGTGGTGAGAAGCGACATTGCTTTGCGGGCGGTATCGATGCAGTCGCCTTCTGCTTCAGTTTTGTACGGATTATGTTGCAAGGTCCAAAGGCTCTTCCATGGCATACCAGTCGATGTCTTTCATTTCTCCACCGTCCAGTACGCCTTGCAGCATTTCCCACCATGCAGCCCAGCGCTTGTAATAGAAGTCTTTTAGGATGCCGTTCCATTCTTTGTGGGCATAGTCGCGTAAGCCGCCTTTATCGGCACATTCCCGGTTGCCCCACGTTGTGATTTGCACACGGGCATTCCATTCGTACAGGTCTTTTTCTTCGGGTGTGTTTCCCAAACTACGTGCCTGGTTAATCCATTTGCCTACGCGGAACTCGCTGCGTGTAGCCAGCAGTTTGTCTTGTGCCAGTAAAAGGTTGAGGAATTCTTTCGAATGGCGTGCATAGCTGCGCTTGTCGAAACTCTTGAAGTCGGCAATAGCCTGATTGTAGACGATACGTCCACGGTCGGCAAGTGCCTGACGCACGATGTCTACCAAGTCGTATTCAAAATTGTTGTTGCCTCGGTATTTGTTGGCTACTTCCAGCATGAGACGTGCGGCTTCTTCGGTAGAAGTGGGGTCGTAGTAATTCTCCATCTTCGACCAGCTCGATACTTGGAAATTGTTCATGCTCGGACGTCCGCAGAAGATGGATTCGTGAGGCCCTTGCTGGTTGTTTCCGAAGGGGCAGTTATAAATGCCGTTGGCAAGAATCATCCATGCCTGTTCTATCTTTTCGTCTTTTGCTCCATAGCGGGCAGCCAAGTATTCTTTCAGCCAGCTTTCCTTGGTGATTTTCTCGGGACGCCACGGCAATTCGCACATCAGCTCGAACATCACCGGATTGTTTTCGCTTCCTTCCATGGTCAGCCCGATACCTTTCAAGTGAGCGGCAAGTGGATTATTCTTGGTCAGGTAGAAATTGTTCAGCAATTGATCCATACGTCCGTGGAGTCCTACGTTGGCACCGAAGTTTTCCAGCATGCAGAACAGCCAGTCGTGTTGTTCATAGCCTTTCTCCCGTTTCCAGATGGAAGGATTCCCCACATCGGACGGCATTCACTGAAAAGGTCAAGGATGAGCAAATCTCCATTCTTCAAGTTCTTCATCATTTCCGGACGCGGGTTCTCGGTCCAGCCTTGCACCACCCAGACGGCTTTCGGGTTGACCTGCTTCATCGCATCCATTACCGCCTTGCCGGCTGCATCGAAATCAACTTCTCCGGCATTCTCTAATTCGTGGAAAGGGTCCATTGAATAGTAGTTGGCTTTGCCGAAGAGTTTTTCTTGTTCCTCGTAATAGGGGCGGCGATTTCGGCAAACCGCTTGTCGGTAGGCATTAAGAATGCCGGACGGGTAAAACCGTTCCACAATTCCGGTTCGGTCACGTTCAGTCCCAGTTTCTGGTGAGCGTCATGAGGAACCATGCCCGAGTATCCCGGCAGTACCGGCTCGATACCGTATTCGCGCATCCGTTTCAGGATTTTCTTTTGCAAGGCTTCCTGCTGCGTGTACCAACTGTCGGGATTCGGCCGCCCCATCCTTCGAGGTTATTCATCGCCCACCAGGCAAGGAACGCCGGACCGGCAATGAAGCGGTTGGTTTCTTCTTTTTGTGTAGCCCAGTTTGGCAAGTATGTTGCGCCATACACATTCCTGTCCCACGGCGGCAAGCGGAAGGTTGATGCCATGCAGTGCCATCCAGTCGATTTCCTTTTCCCAGCGTGCCCAGTCCCAGAAAGCCATGGTATACGAGTAGGTGCAATAGTTGAAGTCGTAGCGCAGGCTTAGGTCTGTTTCATGCCGTTCGGGCTTCGTCACGGGTGGGAGAGAAGCGGGCAATTTTGCCGTCATGTTGTTCCACGAAAGGTGGATGCCGGCATAGTATTTCAAGTACCAGTTCAGACCGGAAGCAATGTTTACGTAGGTGTTTCCGCGTACCACAATTTTGTTTCCTTTTTGGTCCAATTCGAAGAAGTCGGTATCTGCGTTCTTCTGGAGCTGAATGATGAATTTTTTAGATGTTCCCGGTTCGATTCGTTCCAATAGTCCTTTGATAGGGTTTGCAAAAAAGAGAAGGGAAGCAGGCACAACAAGCCTGCCAGCAAGAGGTTTCTGAGCTTCATATTATTACATTGTTTATAGGTTTTTGCAAATGTAATAAAAATGAACGAATGAACAAAGAAGCCGCATGGGGCTTTTCGCAATATGGATACCGTATTTTCCCAATAAACTGTAGGGGCGTATCGCATACGCCCGAAAACATCTACGTGGATTAGTTGACGCATTCGGGCGTATGCGATACGCCCCTACATGGGATGTTTGCGGAATTTATATTCCGCCATTCATTTTTGATTGTATACGATGATGCAAAAGGGAAGAACCAGGCTTATTCCCCTGCATCAGGTGCATGGCTTCGTGCATACAGGCAGCTGCGTTGCCGGATGCATATCAGTCCTTCCATCAGTCCTGATAGGTAGGACTATAGTCCTAGTATATAAGGACTGCAGTCCTGGCACGTTAAAACAGCAGTACTGGTTCATCGGGACTGGCAGGACAGCCGTTGTCTTTGCCTATGCAGCTACTGTTTACTTTGGAATCATTCGTATTTCATGTTTTCTTTTCAATTCATTTGAGAATTCCGCATAGAGAGCTACGAAATTTAAGTGCCAAAGCTTCGTAGTTTCCTCTGCCAGTCTTTTTGTAAGTATCCGAACTATAAAACCGGTAAAGAGCTGTTCGAAGTGGTATCTTTTGGTCATTGGCGTATATCTGCGCTACCCGGCTTACTTTTCCCGGCAACAGTAAATACAGATTTTGGTTGGTAATTTCTAAGTTCATCCTTTCACCTCCTTTGCTTCTTTAAATATGAGATAATGCAGGGAACATTCCGTATGGAACAGCCATTGGTCAACAAGCACGTATGTCTTCAACTCATTGATTAGCTCCGTTTTGTTCAACAATCCACCTTCATATAAGGCAAAAGCGGCATACACACGGTCGTTAGTACTGGGACCTATCACGATGTCATGATGATGTTCAAAGTCCTTGTCCATGCGGTTAGCCATTACGAAATCTAACCACTGCTCTGTAGGTGACGTAAAATGGAGAACGTCTAACTGTGTGCGATATGTTTCGTCCAGTTCATAGACCTTGACGTAACCTGTACCGCTTTTTTGTCCCAATTTGCGTTTCACCCAAAGCGTAGCCTGCCTTTCTGAAGTTGTCGTATAGAAACCGCTTCCGTAGTCTAACGCCCTGTTGGCTCTTCTTATTTCAGGCTTCTTCACCTGTTCTATACTGCCGTGATAAAGTATCATTTCTTCGCTTCGCTTTTTCGTCTGTCTATCAGTTCTTCTATCTCATCCATTAGCCATTGATGACTTTGCGTGTGAAGCACCTCAAAATTGTCTTCCAAATAAGGCAATACGCCATATCGTTCAAACAAGGTAGCGACTTCTTCACCACTCATTTGATGCTTGTTCTTGTACTGTTCAATGCAGAACGACAAGAAATAGGCTATGTCAAGTTCTTTATCTTTCTTATCGGTTTTCATTTCTTCATCATATTAACGTGTAGCTTAAACAAATATTCCAATAAACACATCATGATATGGAAAAGGAAGAGGGGAGACTGATAACCGCTTAGAAGAACTTTGTGTCTTCTCCCAGGATGTCGGAAAGAAGCAGGTTGGCAAGGCGGCTGGTCCCGAGGCGGAACAGTTCATTGGTAAGCCATTCCTTGCCCAACAGTTCTTTTACGATAGTATAATATACCACCGCATCATGCACTGTGTTGATGCCTCCGGCAGGCTTGAATCCTACTTTGCGTCCGGTCTCCAGAAAGTATTCCTTGATTGCCTGGCACATCACGAAAGCTGCTTCGGGAGTGGCGGCGGGCTTTTCTTTTCCGGTAGAAGTCTTGATGAAGTCGGCTCCTGAATACATGGCGAGGATGGAGGCTTTCTTGATGTTTTCGGCAGAGCCTAATGCCCCCGTTTCGAGGATTACTTTCAGGTGCTTTTCACCACACACGTCTTTCAGTTCCTGTATCTCGTCGCACATGCCTTCAGTCGCCGCTGAGGAATTTGCCTACCGGAATCACGATATCTATCTCATCGGCTCCGGCGTGGAGCGCCATGGCGGTCTCTGCTACTTTCACTTCGGTGAATGTCTGCGAGGAAGGAAAGCCTCCCGACACGCAGGCTATCTTCACGTCATCGGCTTCCAGCGTGTCGTGCACGATTTCCGCCATGTTGGGGTAGACGCAGATGGCTGCTACGTTCTTCAGGTCGGGGTGTTCGTCATCGAGGGCATTGACCCGTTCGGTGAACTTCATGACGCTGGTTTCGCTGTCCGTACATTTCAGCGTGGTGAGGTCGATGCAATGGAAGAGGAACTTCTTTACTTCGGGCGTGTCGTTTTCCGCCGCGTATTTCTCGATAATGTGGGCGGTCTTTGCCGCAATGTCCTCGTCTTTTAATGCCGTGTTGTATTTTCCCAATGCCATGTCATACTTGCTGGGTTGGTTCAGGTGCTCTTTGTCTTCCATATCCAAGTTTTGGAAGAGTTCGCTTTCAAATTCTTCGTTCTTGCTCATGTCGTTTTCAATTTTGGGTTGTTTTGATGTCTTTCTTTATCGCGTGCTGTTTTCTTTTCCAAGTTCTTCCGGAAAGCTTCGGTCAGGTTCACGCCCGTTTGGTTGGCAAGGCAGAGCAGCACCCAAAGTACGTCTGCCATCTCGTCGCCTAGGTCGTGTTTCTCGCCTTCCTTGAACGACTGGTCGCCATAGGTGCGTGCCATGATGCGTGCCAGTTCGCCAACTTCCTCGGTCAGTACCGCCATATTGGTCAGTTCGCTGAAGTAGCGTACGCCGTAGGTCTTTATCCAGTTATCGACTGTTTTCTGTGCTTCTTCGATTGTCATAATTATTTAGTTGACAAGTTAACGAGTTGACAAGGGAACAAGGTCTTGAATTGTTATGCAAGGCATTTAGAGCCTTGTTAACTCGTCAACTTGTTACCTTGTCAACTGGATTGTTTTTTTATTCCTTATTCTTCGTATCCATACATATCGTGACGGGACCGTTGTTCAGCAATTCTACTTTCATGTCGGCTCCGAATTCGCCGGTACCTACCTGCTTGCCTAAGGCGATGCTCAGTTCGTTGCAGAAGTATTCGTAGAGAGGAATGGCGGTCTCGTGCTTGGCGGCGCGGATATACGAAGGACGGTTCCCCTTCTTGGTAGAAGCCATCAGGGTAAACTGGCTGACGACGATGATATCGCCTCCTGCTTCCAGAATGGATTTGTTCATCACTCCGTTCTCGTCATCAAATACACGCAGGTTGACGATTTTCTTGCATAGCCAGTCTGCATCTTCTTGTCCGTCGGCTTCCTCGATGCCAAGCAGGACGAGGAAGCCTTCCTTAATAGCCGATCTGCACGTCCCGTTGATGGTGACCGATGCATGGCTTACACGTTGGATTACTACTCTCATATCGGTTTTTAGGTTATGTAGGTCGGCGGCATTGCTGCCGCTTCCCCCATTAAGAACTGTACGTGCGACTTTCACCGCATACAGCTCCGATAATTCTAAATTTAATTCTCATAAAATTAAATCGGCTCATAATCATCTTGCGATGACTTGTTCCCGATAAAGTTTTCTTCACGCACGTTGACGGGCACTTTTGAGTTTCCGTCTTTCGAAGTATTCGTCCCATGACGGGTCGAACGGATTGGCTTCGCATTTAATCTTTATATGTCGTTTGATTGGAATCTCTGTCAGTTGTTGTACTGTGAGTTTCTCCTCTATTCCTCCACATACATATACAAAGCCGAAAATCCAATTTCTGCAACCTTTGCGGATAAAATACCTCTTCCTTATCCATTCCCTTGACTTGTTGGTATGTCTGCGATATGACCATCTTTTAAGTTGATTTATTAAGATATGGTCACATCGGCAGAACACTTCCTTTGATACCACATGGCTGTAGTAGTTACCCCATCCCCTTATTATGGGATTAAGTTTCTCTATCAGCTCCTGCTGTGACAATGCCTTACCTTTGGTCAGCACAACCTCATGCAGTTTGTCAGTGAAACGTTTCTGACTTTTCTTTGACGGCTTTATTAACAATGTTCCGTTGTACTTCCGTACATTGAAGCCTAAGAAGTCAAATCCCTCACTGATATGTGTTATCAGTGTCTTCTCTTCGGACAGTGTAAGTCCTCTTTCCATTAAAAAGGCCGTCAACATTTCCTTTATCTCGAGTAATGTCTCCTTTCTGTCGGCTGTGACAATGAAGTCGTCCGCATATCTTACAAGATTGACTTTGGGACAGTACAGTTTTCCATTAACATAACTTGCCTTGTACTTCTCTTTGAGCATTCTTTCCATGCCGTCAAGAGTTGCATTTGCAAGTGTCGGTGATATGATGCCACCCTGCGGTGTCCCTTCAAGTGTCGGTTGAAGCAGCTTGTTGAATACAACTCCACTTTTAAGCCATTTCCTCAATATCTGCCTGTCGATTCGTACGTTATCGAGAAGCCATTCATGGCTGATATGGTCGAAGCATCCTTTTATGTCTCCCTCCAATATCCATTCGGGAGAGCAATTCCTGCTTAGCCATCTGTGGAGTGCGTCTATCGCATCTGCCGTACCTCTGAACTTCCTGAATCCGTAAGAGTTCGCATCCGCTTCACTTTCCGTTATGGGTTCCAAGGCCATAAGGTACAGCGCCTGCATGGCTCTGTCTTTCATGGTCGGTATTCCCAGCGGTCTTGTCTTGCCGTTTGCCTTGGGTATGTTAACCCTTTTCAATGGGAGGGCTTTATATCCTCTCCGTGTCAAAGAACGTATAGCTTCTATTTTCCCGGCATCAGTATCCCACTTTATGTGGTCAACCCCTGCCGTGCGCTTACCTTTATTGGAGGTCACTTTCCTTACTGCCAATGCCTTGGCTTCGAACGAAGTGACAAGGAGGTGCTGCAGGGCTTTCACCTTGTTGTACCTCTTTACTGTATGAGCCTTTGCTATTCGAACTTGCAGCTTTCTGACCTTGCATTCACACTTATGAAAGTCAATGTCTTTCCATGTAGTGTAATCCTTGGCTGAAGATGCACACTCGGCTCTCGCCTCGCTCCTTTGCTGTTTCTTCATTTCGTTAAAGTTCTACAGTCGTTTCACAAAGAATTACCCTGCGGAAGTCTGCCTGCTTTCGCATGAGGTGACGTTTAAACCTCTATCTTCCGCATTACACGGAAGCGTTCGCTTTCTCCGCAATCCTTTACCCGCACCTCATTCGGCTTCTCTTGCGATTGGCTTACCTGCCATATATGGGCAGGAGGGATACGGGCTTACCAAGTTCCGTACAAGCAACTGACGACCGACTTAGAGTCCGCCCCTCCACCGGCAGTACTACATCCGTGTAGTCCTAACAAACAGAGAACTATCCTGACTGCATGCCTTTTGGCCATAGCTTGTAAATATCCTTAAGCTATTCCTTTGTTACGATGGTGCAGCGGTTTACATCCGTTACTCATATCGGTCAGCCTAACAGTCTATGCATTGGATATTTCTGCACAGAGCCATATTGTCAAGAGGGCTTCGCACCAAACAATTACTCGTAAAGCACGCCTCTTTAGGCTACTGTTGACGGAACAACGGGTTCAGACATCATGCTGAACAATTACTTGTACGACTTCTTGTCGCACGTTTTTCGCAAAGATACAATTTTAGTTTGTAAGTTTGTTAGTTTTTGAGTTTGTTAGTTCTTTCGTTTTTCGAGTTCTTCATGTTTCAATCTACAAACTCTTAAACTTAAAAACTCAAAAACTCACAAAGTCTCTTTGATGGTTTGCGCCACGCTCATCCCTACCACTTCGGCGAGTTCTTCCAGCGAGGCTTTCTTGATGCGTGCCACGCTCTTGAAATGTTTCAGCAGCGCTTCCTTACGCATTTTGCCTACGCCCTTGATGCCGTCCAGTGCCGAGGCAATCTGGCTTTTGCTCCGCTTGTCGCGGTGGAAAGTGATGGCAAAGCGGTGGACTTCATTCTGTATGTTTTCCAATAAGTGGAAGAGGGGAGTCCCTTGCTTGAGCCCGATGTTTCTGGGTGGAAAGCCGAAGAGAATTTCCGAAGTGCGGTGTTTGTTGTCTTTGGCAAGTCCGGCTATCGGGATATGCAGACTGAGTTCGTCTTCGATGACTTGGCGCACCACTTCCATCTGTCCTTTGCCGCCATCGGTTAAAATCAGGTCGGGCAATTCTCCTTGCTCTTCCAGGATGCGTGTGTAGCGGCGGCGTACCACTTCTTGCATCGAAGCATAATCGTCGGGACCTACTACTGTCTTGATGATGTATTTGCGGTAGTCCTGTTTGCTGGGGCGTCCTTTCTTGAATACCACGCAAGCCGCTACGGCATCTGCTCCCTGAATGTTGGAATTGTCGAAGCATTCGATGTGCAGGGGCATCTTGTCCATGTGCAGTTGTTCCTGGATTTCCTTTAGCAGACGGACACTGCGTTGTTCGGGATTCAATTTTTCGGCTTGCTTCAGCCGGTCTACTTTGTATTGCTTTACGTTGAGGATGGACAACTCCAGCAGATGCTTCTTGTCGCCCCGCTGGGGAATGGTGAAAGTTACGCCTTCCATTTCCAAATCTAACTCGAACGGCACGATGATTTCTTTCGACTGGCTTTTGTAGCGTTCGCGCATTTCTACGATGCCCATCTCCAGCAGTTCTTCTTTCGTTTCTTCCAGCCGCTTTTTGTATTCGAACGTGAAGGCTTGGTTGATACACCCGTTGGTGATGTGCAGATAGTTGATGTAGGCGGATTGCTCGTCGTCTTCGATGGAAAAGACATCGATGTTGTGCAGCACCGAACTTACCACTTCGCTTTTCGACCGGTAATTCTCAATCAGCTCGTATTTCTCTTTGATGAGCTGTGCTTCTTCAAACCGCATTTCGTCGGCAAGCCGCATCATTTCCTGCATCATCCCTTGGCTCACTTTTTGCGTGTTTCCCTTTAGCAGTTCTTTAATGGATGCAATGTTTGCCATATATTCTTCGTGCGATTGCGCTCCTATGCAGGGACCTTTGCAATTCTTGATGTGATATTCCAGGCAGACCCTGAATTTGCCCGCCTGAATGTTTTCGGGTGTGAGAGCCAGGTGGCAAGTACGGAGAGGGTACAGTTTCTTGATAAGGTCGAGCATGGCTTGCATGGAAGGGAAATGGGTATAAGGTCCGAAGTAGGTGGAACCGTCGCGCACAATCTTCCGTGTCTTGAACACACGCGGAAAGTATTCGTTGCTTACGCAAATGGAAGGATAGCTTTTGTCATCTTTCAGCAAGACGTTGTAGCGGGGCTTGTATTTCTTGATAAGGTTGTTTTCGAGCAGGAGCGCATCTTCTTCCGTGTTTACCACGATGTAGCGTATGTCGGCTATCCTGCTCACCAGAATACGGGTTTTTGCCGAGTGGTGGTCTTTCGAAAAATACGAGTAGACACGGCGCTTCAGGTTCTTTGCCTTCCCCACATAGATGATGGTTCCCTCTGCATTCAGGTATTGGTAGATGCCCGGGCTGGTTGGCAGGTTCATTACGATTCCCCGCAAGTATTCGTTGGTCTTCAGTTCTTCCATACACTAAGTTGTTTGTTGTTGATGATTTGTTTCACCACAGAGGACACAGAGGCACACAGGAAAATGAAAAATTAAGAATAAAAAAGTAAAGACTCTGTGTGCCTCTGTGTCCTCTGTGGTGAAAAAGGAATCTTATAATTGCAAGAGAGTAGTCACTTCCACGTCTTCGGGGAATGCCTTACGCCCGTTCAGCCCTTTCAGCTCAATGACGAAGTTGATGTAGGCTTGCTTGGCTCCGCATTTCTTAACCAGCCGATGAGTAGCCGCCATGGTGCCTCCCGTGGCGAGCAGGTCATCGTGAAGAAGCACTACATCGTTTTCATCGATGGCATCGCGATGGATTTGGATGGTATCGGTTCCGTATTCTTTGGCGTAGGTCTCTTCGATGACTTCGGCGGGAAGCTTGCCCGGCTTGCGTGCCATGATGAAGCCGGCACCCAACCGTGCCGCCAAGGCTCCGCCCAGAATAAAGCCTCTCGACTCGATGCCTACTACTTTGGTGATGCCTTTGTCCTTGTACATCTCGTACAATTCGTCGATGAGCCCTTGCAGGCACTCCGCATTTTTAAAGAGCGTGGTTACGTCGTAGAACAAGATTCCCGGCTTGGGGAAGTCTGGGATTTCTCTTAGATTTTTTCTTAATGTTTCTTTGTTCATAGCCAGTGTTTTATGATTGTTTCTTAAACTTGTTGTTTCACGTGAAACATTGTGCTTTACCTGCCCAGCAGGACAAGGAGCACGTTGATGTCGCTGGGCGAGATGCCCGGTATGCGGCTTGCCTGTGCCAGCGTCTCGGGATCTATCTTGATAAGCTTCTGACGTGCTTCGGTAGAGAGCGAGTTCAGGTTGGCATAGTCGAACCGTCCCTTTATCTTGATGCTTTCCAGCCGGTGTATCTTGTCGGCTATCATCCGTTCGCGGTCGATGTAGCCTTGGTATTTTATCAGCACCTCCGCGGCTTCGAGGGTCTCTTCTTTCCGGTCGGTCACTTTATCCAGTTCGGCTTGGAAGGCGGGGATGTGCGGCGCGATGTTTTCGATGGTGATTTGCGGACGGCTCAGCAGGTCGATTAACTTGCATCCGTGGGCAAGCCTTGCCGTGCCCAGACTCTCCAGCGTGTCGTTGATTTTATCGGCTTTGATGGAGTAGGTCTTGGCAAACTCTACCAGATGCTGTATCATTTCCCGCTTGCGGCAAAGCATGTCGTAGCGGTCGCGCTTGGCAAGACCGAGGCGGTAAGCCCGTTCGGTAAGGCGCATGTCGGCATCGTCCTGACGGAGCAAGATGCGGTATTCGGCGCGTGAAGTGAACATGCGGTAAGGCTCGTCCACGCCTTTTGTCACAAGGTCGTCTATCAGCACGCCGATGTATGCCTCGTCCCTTCCCAATACGAACGGCTCTCCTCCGGTGCAGTTCTGGTGTGCATTGATGCCGGCAATGATGCCTTGCCCGCCTGCCTCTTCGTATCCGGTAGTGCCGTTCACTTGTCCGGCGAAGAACAGGTTCTTGATGACCTTCGATTCCAGCGTATGCGTGAGCTGGGTGGGGTCGAAATAATCGTATTCGATGGCATAGCCCGGGCGGTAAGCCACTACGTTGCGGAAGCAAGGTATCTTGCGCAGGGCGGCAAACTGGATGTCCATCGGGAGCGAAGACGAGAAGCCGTTCAGGTAAAGCTCGCGGGTCGTTTCGCCTTCGGGTTCCAAGAACAACTGGTGTTGCGGCTTGTCGGGGAAAGTCACGATTTTGGTCTCGATGCTGGGGCAATAGCGCGGCCCGATGCTTTGGATTTGCCCGTTGTATAGAGGAGAGTCGGCAAGCCCGCTCCGCAATACGGCGTGCACTTCCTCGTTTGTATAACATGTCCAGCATTGCAATTGCTTCAGGTGGCGCGGTTCGCTCATGAAAGAGAAGCTATGGAAATCATTTTCCCCGTCTTGTGTCTCCATGAGCGAGAAGTCTACACTCCGTGCGTCGATGCGTACGGGGGTACCTGTCTTCATCCGTCCGGCGGTAATGCCGTGCCGGGTGATGGATTCGGTCAGGTGATACGAAGCCGGTTCGGCGCACCGTCCTCCGGCGAGCATCTTGCGTCCGATGTGCATCAGTCCGTTCAGGAACGTGCCTGCGGTAAGGATGACACACCGTGCGTGGAAGGTGACACCCCAGCAGGTGACCACTCCTTTTACTTCTCCGTCTTCTACCAGCAGCTCTTCTACCGTGTCTTGCCAGATATGCAGGTTGGGGATGTTTTCCAGTATCTCGCGCCAGGTCCAGATGAACTTCGCCCGGTCGCACTGGGCGCGGGGACTCCACATGGCCGGCCCTTTCGAGCGGTTGAGCATGCGGAACTGGATGGCGGTGCGGTCGGTCACGATTCCCATATAGCCGCCCAGTGCGTCAATCTCCCTCACGATTTGTCCTTTGGCGATTCCGCCCACGGCAGGGTTGCAGCTCATCTGGGCAATCTTGTTCATGTCCATCGTAATGAGGCAGGTCTTCGAACCTAAGTTGGCGGAAGCCGCCGCGGCTTCGCATCCGGCATGTCCCGCCCCGATTACAATCACGTCGTAGTTAAAATCCATTCGTCTTTACATTTTAATATACGGCACAAAAATACGAAAAAAAGGTGGGTTAAGCTATGGAATAAGGGAAAAAGAAAAAGGCACCTATATGCATCGGGCGATGCATATAGGTGCGTGGGCGGATGCATATAGGTGCCTGCCTCTGTGTCCTCCGTGGTGAATCACGTCAACTCATTTCCGCCAGCAGGGCGAGTGCCTTGTTCTCGGCGGCTTCCATGATTTCGCGCTCGCCCGGACCCTTGTCGTTGATGCCGCACAGGTGCAGGATGCCGTGGATGATGACCCGGTGCAGCTCGGTGTCATACGGGGCATTGAATTGTTCGGCATTGGTGCGCACCGTGTCGAGGCTGATAAACAGGTCGCCCGCAATGCGGTTTCCTTCGGTATAGTCGAAGGTGATGATGTCGGTATAATAATCGTGTTGCAGGTATTGGCGGTTCACCTCCAATATCTTCTCATCGGAGCAGAAGATGTAGGCTATTTCTCCCACCTTCTTCCCATACGTTTGGGCGACGGCTTTCACCCATTCTGTAGTCTCTCTTTTCTTGATGTGGGGCATTTCCACCCCCTCGGTCTGATACGTAATCATAGTTGACTTGTGTTTTTATATTGAACACAGAGACACAGAGTCACGGAGTTTTTTATTTGAGAAAATAAAGATGTAAATGAAAAATTCTCTGTGTCTCCGTGTCTCTGTGTTCCTAAAATTAGAAGAATAAATAGCAAACGAATATCGCGGCAAGGATGCCTGCAAAGTCGGCAAGCAAGCCGCAAGGTACGGCATGGCGGGTCTTTGCTACGCCTACGCTTCCGAAGTACACCGCAAGGATATAAAACGTGGTGTCGGTAGAGCCTTGGAAGATACATGCCAACCGTCCTACGAACGAATCTGCTCCGTAGGTGCTCATGGCATCTACCATCAATCCGCGTGCACCGCTTCCGCTTAACGGTTTCATCAGAGCCGTAGGAAGCGCGCCTACGAAATCGCTATCCAGCCCGCACATCTCTACCAGTGAGGCGATGCCTTGAGTCAAGTAATCCATACACCCCGAAGCACGGAACACGCCGATAGCCACCAGTATCGCCACCAGATAGGGGATGATACGCACGGCGGTGGTGAATCCCTCTTTCGCTCCTTCGATGAACGCATCGTACACATTCACTTTCTTGCGGATGCCCGCCAAGATGAAACCGATGATAATCACGAACAGGAAAACATTGGCAAAGGTGGTAGAGTAGAGGTCGATTTGGTCTTGCGACAAGGTGCTGAAGAACCAGATGATGCCTACTATGAATGCGATTGCACCTCCCAGAAAGAGAAGAATGGTGCGGTTCAAAAGGGTTGATGCGCTGGTAAAGAGCCACGGCAATGATACCGGCAAGGGTGGAAATAAAGGTGGCGATGAGTATCGGCACGAATACATCGGTGGGTTGTGCCGCCCCCAGCTGGGCGCGGTAGACCATGATGCTGATAGGTATCAGGGTCAGTCCCGAAGTGTTTATCACCAGGAACATAATCATCGGGTTGGTGGCGGTATCTTTCTTCGGATTCAGTTCTTGCAAGCCTTCCATTGCCTTGAGTCCGAGGGGTGTGGCGGCATTGTCCAATCCCAACATATTGGCCGCCATGTTCATAAAGATGCTTCCCGTTACGGGATGCCCTTTGGGAATATCGGGAAAGAGTTTGGAAAACAAAGGGCTAAGCACGCGCGAGAAAAGGGCGATGACTCCGCCTTGCTCGCCAATACGCATGATGCCCATCCAAAGTGCCAGCACACCGGTCAGCCCGAGGGAAATCTCGAATGCCGACTTGGAAGAGGCAAAGGTGGAGTTGATGATGTCGGGGAATACCTCCGCGTCACCAAAGAATACCAGCCGTATTGTGGCAACAATAAAAGCCAGCACAAAGAAAGCAATCCAGATGTAGTTCAGAACCATAGTCTTATTGTTTTGTCAAGTAAGCAGATGTCTTTATGAAACGCAGATTAGTGCAAATTTTCGCAGATTATTATTTCCCCTATCTGTGAGAATCTGCGTTAATCTGCGTTTTAAAGTTGGAAACATAAAGATTTGTGCCTCATTTTCTGTTATTAAAATTCTCCGCAAAAGTAAAGAATTAATTCCGAAAATGATAACTTTGCATTCATGAAATACATTCGATTCCGATATATTCGTTGGGCGATACTGGCTCTGCTTCTGATAGGTGTGTGGATGTTCCGCTGGATGCCCGGTGCCGGAGAATGGTACGCACGGGAGGTATATCCTGGGCTTTCCGTTTGCCTTTCGGGTGTGGCTTCGGTAGTTCCGTTCTCGCTTTGCGAAGTGACGGTTATCGGGATTGGAGGCTTCCTGCTGGCTTATCCTTTTGTGGCACGGCGGAAGAAACGGAGCGGATGGCACATCTTAGGGCGTGAAGTGGAAGTGTTGGTGTGGGTTTACGTCTGGTTCTATTGGGGCTGGGGGATGAATTACTTCCGGAATGATTTCTTTTCCCGTTCGGGCGTAGCGCGTGTTTCGTATGAAGAGGCACGGTTTCATCGTTTTCTCGAAGCCTATACCGATAGCTTGAATGCCACGTATGGTGTGCAGATGTCCTTGTCTGAAACCGGAATGCAAAACGAGGTGAAACGGATATACCGGCATGTGCCGGAGCGGTTCGGGCTGACCGTTCCGAAAGACTTTCAGCATCCGAAACGCTCTTTGGTAAACGGATTGTATTCGAAAGTCGGTGTGCTGGGCTATATGGGCCCGTTCTTCGACGAATCGCATCTCAATCACGAATTGCTTCCGGCACAATACCCGTTTACGTATGCTCACGAGCTTTCCCACCTGTTGGGCGTGAGCCAGGAAGCCGAAGCCAATTTCTGGGCATATCAGGTTTGCGTCCGCTCCGCAAATAGGTACGTGCGCTATTGCGGATACTTCGGTTTGCTACCTTATATATATAGGGACGCTTATCGGATATTGGGCGAAGCCGGCTGTAAAGAATGGGCAAGCCATATCCGTCCTGATATTATGCGGGAACTCCGCGCGAAAGAAATTTATTGGGGAGAACGGTATAGCCCGTGGATAGGTGCGGTACAGGATGCTGTCTATAACTGGTACCTGAAAGGAAACCGTATCCCGTCGGGGACGAAGAATTATGGTGAGGTGACAGGTATGATTCTTTCCTTGCCCGAAAACTGGTGGCAATGAGGCTGCGAGAATTGAAAAATTACGTAGGGAGGCGGGAAGGTCTTTGATTTTGCGATTCTGAATGGTTGAGGGATGCCGTATGGGATAAGTTTTCCTTTCTATTTGTCGATAATAGGAGAGGGTAGCGTGCGGATTTGTTTCCTTTTGCTTGGATATTTGCGTTTATCGTGTTAATTTGATGAATTTACGTTGGTTGATATCTGATGCGCATTTAGAAAAATATCCCGCAATTCATGCTCCGGTTTCAAGTTCCTTCTATTTTCGTCCGAAATCAGCCGGTACTTCACCCCATTTCTCAGTCTCCCATTTTAGTAAAGGAGTGGTGTAGGCATTTTCTTTCAACCATTTCTCGGCACGTTCTATCAGGCGAAACAATTCTTCGGTCTTTGCCGTACGCTCCAGTTTGGTTTTGCATTTCTTTTGCTTCACCCAGCTCAAGGCGTTCCGGCTATCCGAATAGACAGGCATGGAGATGTTCTTTTGTTTTAACAAAGCAAGGGCATGTACGATGGCAAGGAATTCGCCGATATTGTTTGTTCCATATACGGGACCGAAGTGAAAGATTTCCTGCCCCGTCAACAGATACACACCCCGGTACTCCATCGGACCTGGATTACCGCTGCATGCCGCATCTACGGCAAGGCAATTTAGGTCGAAACCGGAAGGCAAGCGTTTTTCAAGAGATTGGTTTGCCGTTTCTTTATGGGGCTGCAGGTAATGGTGCGGAGGGGTAACCAATGCCTTTTCTGCTTCTTCACGTGTATCAAACGATTTATAGAGCGCACCCTTATAGCCTTTAATCTGTAGCTGGCAATCTGTCCACGAGTCGTACACACCTGGTTCTACGCCTTTCCACACCACGTAAAATTTCTTCTTTCCCATATAATTTCTTTTTTCACCACAGATTACACAGATTTTCAATCAATTTTTTAATCTGTGTAATCTGTGGTGAAGCTGTTTCTTACATGCGTTCAGGCACTTCGATGCCCAGCAATCCCATGGCTTCTTTCACAATCTTGCCCACGTTCTGGCTCAGGGCAAGGCGGAAGATTTTCAACGCTTCGTTTTCTTCGCGCAGGATGCTGAAGTCGTGGTAGAACTGGTTGTATTCTTTTACCAAGTCGTAAGCATAGTTGGCAAGGATAGACGGGTTATAGTCGGTACCTGCCTGAGCTACGGTAGCCGTAAAGTCTGCAAGCATCTGAATCAGTCCTTCTTCTTTTGCCGTCAGCTCGATGCCGGTCGGGATAACCGCCGGAATCGTGATGCCGGCATCGGCTGCCTTGCGCAGGATGGACTGGATACGGGCATACGTGTATTGGATGAAAGGACCGGTATTCCCGTTGAAGTCGATAGATTCTTTCGGATTAAAGGTCATGTTCTTGCGCGCATCTACCTTCAAGATGAAATATTTCAATGCACCCAATCCTACGATGCGGGCGATGTCATCGGCTTCTTCCTGTGTCAGTCCGTCCAGTTTGCCCAACTCGTTGCTGGTTTCCTTAGCAGTCTGAATCATGGCTTCCATCAGGTCGTCGGCATCTACCACGGTACCTTCGCGGCTCTTCATCTTTCCTTCGGGCAATTCTACCATGCCGTAAGAGAAGTGCACCAAGTCTTTTCCCCACTCGAATCCCAGCTTGTCGAGCAGGATAGAAAGCACCTGGAAGTGGTAGTTCTGTTCGTTGCCTACCACGTATATCATCTTGTCTATCGGATAATCGGCAAAGCGCTGTTCGGCAGTACCGATGTCTTGGGTCATGTAAACCGAGGTACCGTCGGCACGGAGCAACAGTTTCTGGTCAAGTCCTTCGGGGGTAAGGTCTGCCCATACCGAACCGTCTTCCTTGCGGTAGAAGATACCTTTTTCCAGGCCTTCCAACACTTTCTTTTTTCCCTTCCAGATAGGTGTTCGATTCGTAATAAATCTTGTCGAAGCTTACTCCCATCATCTTGTAGGTTTCATCGAATCCGGCATATACCCAGTTGTTCATTTTCTCCCAAAGGGCACGCACTTCGGGGTCGCCTGCTTCCCATTTGCGGAGCATTTCACGGGCTTCCTGCATCAAAGGCGACTGGGCTTCGGCTTCTTCCTTGCTCATTCCCTTTTCCATCAGTTCGGCTACTTCGGCTTTGTAGTGCTTGTCGAAGGCCACGTAGTAATCGCCTATCAGGTGGTCGCCTTTCTTTCCCGATGATTCGGGAGTCTCACCATTCCCGTATTTCAGCCATGCCAGCATGGATTTGCAGATGTGGATGCCGCGGTCGTTCACGATGTTGGTTTTCACCACGCGGTTGCCGTTGGCAGCCATGATATTGGCAAGTGCATTTCCCAGCAGGTTGTTACGCACATGTCCCAAGTGGAGCGGCTTGTTGGTATTGGGCGATGAATATTCAATCATCACCAGCGGAGCCTTCTCGTCGGCTTTGCGGATACCCCATTGCGCATCGGCATGGATGCGGTTCAGCAAGTCAATCCATACGTCCGAAGCAATCGTCAGGTTCAGGAATCCTTTGATGACATTATAGTCGGCAATGGCAGGTTCGTTCGCCTTCAGGTATTCTCCGATTTCCTGCCCGGTTTGCTCCGGTCCTTTCTTCGAAAGTTTCAGAAAAGGGAACACTACCACTGTCAAGTGGCCCGCAAACTCTTTCTTCGTCTTTTGCAACTGCACCATGGCGGGTGTAATCTCCGCTCCGTACAGCTTCTTCACTCCGTCGATGACGGAAGCTGTAAGTTTGTCTTCTATTTTCATGTGTATATCTTTGTGCGTTTGTTTTTTACTTTGTGCGCAAAGGTACGAAATTTTTTTAAGTTAATGCACAAATCTGTACTGCGCCAAATCGTAAATCGTAAATTGTCAAATCGTAAATCAAGCGGTTTTCCAGTCCTCCACCGTCCCCGTCTCGGAAGAGAAGCTGACACCTATTTTATATAAGGTGCGCGGGTCGGCTTCGTAGGGTCGGGCGTAGCCTTTCGCCTCTATCTGCGCCAACGCTTCGTCTGCCGTGCCGTCTCGTTTGAACTCGAAGATATAGATATAGTCATCGGTCTCTACGATGCAGTCGGCACGCCCTTGGCTCTGCTCCTTTTCGGTATAGACCGTGTAGACGCTTATCAGGCGGAAAATCAGGTAGAGCGTGTAGTGGAAGAAGCGTTCCTTCTCCGTCTCGCTCTTCTTGCTGCGCATCGAGTAAGGGATGCCGGCGAGGAAGGAGGTGAACAGCTTGCGGAGCTGCTCCAAATCACCGTGTTTCAGAGACTCCACCACGTCTATAACCCAATTCCCCATATTTTCTTTGGATTTCAGGTAATCGGAAGCGATTAAGGACACGAAACCGTTCTTTACTTCATTGTTCGGGAAGTCGAGCAGGAAACGTTCGTATACAGGCTCATATCCTTTGATGGTCAGATAGCCGCTCTGGTAAATCATCGGCAGAGGCTTTTCCACGTCCGCCTTGTAATCTACAAACTCTTCGGGGCGGTAATAGCGTCCGGTCAGTTCGTTCAGGTTTTCTTGTGTATGGTTCAGCAGGCGGATCAGGTAGGTAGGCGTGCCGCTGGCAAACCAATAGTCGCGGAGTGTCTTTTTGGCAAACGCGTTCAACAGGCTGAACGGGTTGTACATGTCCGTCAGGTTGCCGCTGAAGTGATAACCGTCGTACCGGTGCTTCAGCATGTCCAGCATCCTTTCTTCAGTAACCTTATATTTCGTGGCCAACACCTTGATAGGTTCGGCAAAATAACGCTCCAGCTCTTCCTGCGTGATGCCGCAGAGCGTTTCATACTGCTCGTCCATGCTGATGTCGCTCGGCTGGTTGAATCCGCTGAACACGCTCACCTGAGAGAACTTGGTCACACCTGTCAGCAGGACAAACTGGAGGTCTTCGTCCGCTAATTTAAAGGTGGAATAGAAACCTTTCAGGATTTCCCTGTGGGCGTCCTCCAGCAGACGCTTCTCTCCGCCTACCGTAGTCGTGTAGCCCGTATCCAGCACATCGAGTATCGGCTTGTCGTATTCGTCTATCAACACCACGCACCGCCTGCCGTACTGCTTGTGCGCCTGCTGCAACACGTAGGCGAACCGGTCGCCCAATGTTTCCCTTCTTGCATCTTTGCCATATTGGTCTTCCCATGAAGCAATCCTGCCCTCTATCTTTTTCTCCAGTATTCCGGCTTTGGTGAAATTATCTCCGTTGAAGTCGATATGGAACACAGGATATTCCGCCCATTCCGTCTCTAACTTGTCAATGGCAAGCCCCTTGAACAGTTCTTTCCGCCCTTGGAAATAGCATTTCAGGGTAGATACCAGCAGGCTCTTGCCGAACCGGCGAGGGCGGCTCAGGAAATAAATACTACTGCCCTTTACCAGTTGGTAGATTAAATCGGTTTTGTCTACATAGACATAACCGTCCTCTATAATTCTGTCAAAGCTCTGGATTCCTATCGGATACTTCATCATGGCGCATGCTTTTTTGAATACAGATACAAAGAAACGATTTTATTTCGAGAATATCAACCTGCCGCTATAAAAGAGCAGTGTTTTTTTTGATTCCGCAAACATCCCCTGTAGGGGCGTTTGCGGATATTCAATTTTTTTATATCTTTAGAAGCTGTTTTGAATTTATCGTGCGATGATTTGGGATGAGTTTTTGAGGCATTTTCGCTTCTGTGATGAGGAAGATAGCGGGCTATCTGACGAAGAACAGGAGCGGAAAGGACCAAAAAATCGCCCAAAGCACACACGAAAACGAACACATCAAGCCAAGAAAAACTTTTTGGAGAAATTCAAAACAGCTTCTATATCCTAATGTAAACAAAAGCATAAGTCATGACAAAGAAAGAAGCGTTGAAACTTTTTGAGGACAAAAAAGTCCGTACCGTATGGGATGATGAGCAGGAGAAGTGGTATTTCGCCATTGTAGACGTTATTGCCATTCTTACAGACAATGATTATCAAGGCGCAAGAAATTATTGGAAAGTTCTGAAAAACAGGCTCGCTAAAGAAGGCAATGAACCGGTTACAAACTGTAACCGGTTGAAACTCCGTGCGGCAGACGGCAAGATGCGGCAGACGGATGTAGCCGATACCGAACAGCTTTTCCGGATTATCCAGTCGGTCCCTTCGCCTAAAGCCGAACCTTTCAAGCAATGGATGGCACGTGTAGCGTCCGACCGCATTGACCAAATGCAAGACCCGGAACTTTCCATAGACCAAGCAATCATCGACTATAAGCGGCTGGGCTATTCGGACAATTGGATTAACCAGCGCATCCGCAGCATTGAGGTGCGCAAGGAGCTTATGGACGAATGGAAGCGTGGAGGGCTGGAGGAAGGCGTGCAATACGCCTCGCTGACGGATATTATTACGAAAGAATGGAGCGGGCGCACCACGAAAGAGTATAAACGCCTGAAAGGCTTGAAGAAAGAAAACCTGCGTGACAATATGACCAATGTGGAACTGGCGCTTAATACGCTTGCCGAAGCGTCTGCCACGGAGATTTCCAAGCAACGTAACCCGAAAGGCTTCAAGCAGCATGCGGAGGTGGCTCAAAATGGAGGCATGGTGGCAAAGGTGGCACGCGAACAGCTTGAACAGCAGTTAGGGCGTACGGTCATTTCGTCTGCAAAGGCGAGTGATTATTTGCTCCCTTCCGAAGAAACGGAAGAGGATGCATGACTTCTGAAATCCCTACTTTATATGAATTTGACATATCCTCCCCGAAAAAGTAATATATACTTCATCCGCCGATGAATATATACTTCGATGGCAGTTGCAGTATATATTCATCGGCGGATGAAGTATATATTACTTTCTAATGCCTGTATATTGGCGAAATTCGGGACAGCCTGTATGCGGGAAAAGAGGCTCATCCTCTGCAGCGGAGAAGATATGCTGTTGTGGCGGATGTGGTGAAAGATCACTTGATGTCAATCATGTGGATTTTTTCAAGCTCGATGGTTACGTCAATGGAGAGCATGGTGAGGAAATATTTCTTAAAGTCATATTTCTTAAGTATGTTATTCTTGAAATCACCGGTTTCATGGATAATCCCGCATATTTTATCGATTTGATTTTGATAATCTTTATCTTTGTCTTTATCTTTATCTTCTGAAGTGAATATGTCATGTTCATAGCTTAACGTAGTGACTTTAGCATTATCGAACAGACGGTTCCGCGAACGCCTTAATCCGTCGTAGGGCTTGGGGATAGGCTTTTCTTCTTTTTCCCTTTCTCCCTTTTCTTCAATGAACGGAGGAACTATTTTAGCCAAATCGGTATATGCGCCCAGTCCGCCCCTTGTCTTTGTCCAGTCATCCACTTTGCTTATATGTTCGCGTGTCATGATAGATGCGGCGTTTCGGGACGCGTCATAATCTTTGCCGCCGTTTTTTTGAGCCATAATCTTGCCCGTTATGCTGCGGATTGCTTCGATGAGATGCAGAGGCTTGTATACCAATGTGTCCAAATCGTTTTTCACCTCGTCAAGCTTCATGTTCCTGTTTTTCAGATGCATCAGTGTCGTGTCTATTTCTACATCGTAGTTTCGGAACAGCAGCTTCAGTTCATGCATCTTTTGATAGATTTCAGGATCATTGTTGTATTTTTCCAGATGCAATGCATCCTCAGAAAGGATTTTAAGTTTTAGCAAATGTTCTTCCGAGGGGTATTGACCTATTTTCTTCTCCTCTTCTTCCGTTTCATCGGAGGCGGATTCCAAAATCTTTTGGCTGAATGCCAGCGTACACACCAGGTTCCGGTACAAGTGTCTGATCAGGTCGTTGAATTGTCCCTCAAGCACGTTGAGAGAGGCGCGCATCACGTTGTCGGCGGTTCTCTTTGAAGCTTCATAGCCAAGTTTGGTAAACTTATAGCTAATGAATGCAATAACCAAACCGGCAATTGTAAGAAAAATCGTAAAGATTGCAATCTTGACATTCAACTTGTCTATATCGTCCCCGAACATGATTTTAACCTCGTCCATTTTATCTATAGCAGACGAGATTTGAACTTGTATGGCATCTAGGCTCGCTTTTACAGGCTCGGCCTCTTTCGTGATAGAATCGGTTGTTATTGAATCATTTCCGTTTGGGTTGGGGAGTGCGTTTACGGAAAATACACTAAGCGTTGACGCAATGAGGGCGAAAATAAGTTTCTTCATAATGTCTGTTCATTTAAGGGTTTTGGCAAAGATAATCTATTTTTCGAAAAAAAAAAAAGCGACTCGAAAGAGCCGCTTTTTTTATTTATAGAGTAATGATTAGTGACGAATAACGTTAAACTTAACATCTGCTTCGAGAACAAGTCCCCACTTATCAGTAACTTTAATTGGCAATGTTTCACTTGCAGTAGCTTCAACAGGTTCACCTGTAACTTTGAAGTAACCGTCTTGTGCTTCAGTACCAGTTTTCGGATCTGCTTCAACTGCATCCACCGGAGTAACGGCTTTAATGTATTTAGCTTTTGAAGCGTCAAATGTTACATCATATACCTGCGGAGTTTCCCATACATGAGCATCATTATCTACTGGCATCAAACTGTATTCAAGAGTATTATAATCGATGAGTTTAATCATTTCATCTGTAATCTTAGCACCCTTAACCAAGTCGTTACCATCAATAGTGATTTCACCATTAGTTACTTCGATTGCGCCTTCGTAAATCGGACTCATCAAGCGGATATTGAATGAATACTTAGTATCTTTTGTATCATTGTACTTCCAGCCTGCGTAGTTGTTTTTACTAACTTCAAGATTCAAGATTTGTCCGTAACCACCGGCAGGTTTACCGCCCTTCTGATATTCTTCTGTTCCAAAGTCAAGAGTTTGGTCTTCAAAGTCAGTTGCTTTTGCATCTTGAATTGCAAACAATGCATCTTCCGTCTTATCAGTTTCACCAACTTTATCCTCTTTACTCAATGCGCTAACTTTAGCATCAGCTACATACTCCGTAAAGTAGTCTTTCAAGTTAACTGCTGTAGAAGGTTTTGTTGGAGGATTAGTTGTTGCATCACCTACATTTCTGAAGTAAGCAGTAATAGTTTCCAATTCGCTATTGTAGAAACCGCTTGCGATTTCGAACAAGTCGCTCAACGGAGCAGCTACGAAGGTTACAGGAACGATGATATTGTTGACTTCCTGAGAAGAACTGTTCTTGAATGTAACCTTAGCATAGTATTGCTTGTTAGCTTTCAATGCGTTTGCTTTTTTTTCATATACATTCATCTTAATAGAAGCCAAATCAGCTGCATCTGTAGCGTCAGTCTTTCCGTCAGCTTTCAGCAATTGATAAGCCAAACCTTTACCTGTATTAGAAGCATCTATTACGACTCCATTATCACTTGCGGCAGAAGCTTTACAATCTTCATTATCAAAGATTTCAATAGTAGTATTAGTCAAATCAGTTGCATTGAACCATTCTTGCCATGCTGCGTCACCCAAAGCTTCCTTCATTGTGTTGATGTCGATGCTGAACGCATTATTCTTATCATTCTTATCAGTCAAGTTGCTCAACGGGAAGGTTACAGGTGCGTATTCAGCTGCTGTATCAACTGCATCGCTCAATGAGATTTCATATTTTGCGACTTTAATATTTCCTAATACGTCCAAAGTATGAACATACAAAACTAACGGATTAGCTTTAGTAGACACGTCCGGACGTTTAGTGATTTGGAATGTACGTGCTTCATCATCGGTCTTAACACCATAATTAGTCGCATCTTTTTCGCTAACTTCGAAATACAAGTCATACAAAGCTGCATTTTCCGTTGCATTTTCAATTGTATAAACTTGGTCTTTGTTTACTTCAACTTGAGCTATTCCAGTCAAAGGTGGAGTAGTTGGCATATCACTAATCTTATCAAATAATTTAGCTTCATCGATATCTTCTTTGCCTTCAGGATCATAGCCTTTAATTTGGACAGCAAGCATTCCAACAGCATCTTTTACATCAATAGCAACGCTATAATCAGAACGTGTAGTACTATTTGCATTTACAGCATAGGCAATTTTGTCATTACGATCCTTTTCATCAGCTTTTGCTTTCTCACTCAATTCTTTTACAAAAGCTTCACCTTCGCTCTTAGTCAGGACTTTCATATCCATTGCTAAAGTGAACAAGCCGTTATCGTTATATGCAGCACGACCTTGAGCCTCGCCAATAGTCAACCCCTTACCTATATCAGAAGAAGATGCGCTCAAAACAACATTGCTCAAACTTTGGTTTGCAGCATTAGTCAGATAATATTCAACTTCTGCAGCAGGAGCGTCTACTGGATTAACACGAATGTCCAATTCCGAAGAAGTAAAAATTGTAGCACCACCTTCCGGCATAGTTGCCTTACCTGCCCATTTAGAAGGCTTGTTAAATGTAGCTTTAGTAATAGTAAAGTCTTTTGTATCATCAGCGACAGTAATAGAAGTAATCAAAGAAGCTGCGCTCGGCAATTCAACTTCTTGTTTTGTTCCGTCTGCATCATAAATAGTGAATACGAAGCCTTCAGCTTGGCTACCCGATACAGTTACGCCTGATACAGGAACACCGGTTGATTTGTAAGTACCGTCTTCCTGCAGAACAGACCACATGCCATTTTCAATAATTATTTGATCTTGAGTCTCAGTTCCAGGAGCTACAGCAAAATCTTGAGCTACGCCATCGATATACAGAACGCCGTCTTTAACTTCAACGGTGCTGCCTACCTGATCTTCCAAAGTGATAGTTTTCGGTCCTGCAGTCTTAAAGGTAATAACAAGACCTTCAGCAGACTTTTCGACATTGGTAACATAGTCACCATTATCAACGGCACTCTGCAATTCACTTACAGCATTCTTCAATTCTGTAAGTTCCGTGCGCAGACCGTCGATGTCATCATCATAGTCTTTACAAGAGGTAAAAGTTCCTGCCGAAGCGAACAGAAGCGCTCCGAACAGCAGTGCACTTAAATACTTTTTTCTCATAACAAAATAAATTTAATTTATAAATTAAAAAACTCAAATCGTTCTAACTCAAGTCGTTACATACACCGCCGAATCCGCCCGAAACCCCTGATTTTCAGCCCCGTCAGTATTCGCGCCGATAACTGAACCGGCTTCTTTAATGTGCTGATAATGAATGATATGCAATTCGTGATTTAAGGTTTTATAACAGAACGGCGCAAATCTGTGCCGGTTTCGTAATCTGAAAATGCGTAAAGAAGTGTGACACAGAGGGTTGAAATCGGCTATTTTATGCGATGAGATATAGTTAAAAATGTACAAAACGACTATTCTGAAACATGTTGTAGAACAGGAATGTCTTCTGATTTTAGAGAAAGATAAATAGAATCTTTTCCAGGTATTTTTTAATTTCTACCTTTGAATCGTTTTATCTATTATGTATTGATGATGAAAAGATTTTTAATAGGCTTGTTATTTTTGCCTTTGGTAATTTTTGCTCATGATATAAAGGATATAGAATACGGATTTATTCATCCGCAGGATTCCGCACGGACAAAAATGTGGTGGTTTCATGGGAAATACCCTTCTTCGAAAGAAGCGATGACAAAGGATTTGGAAGCATTTAAAGAAGCCGGTATCGGAGGAATCGTATTCTACGATCAAGTTCATGGCGACCAGCTTCCTGATGCGGAACGGACTATGAGCCAAGCATGGTGGAAAATGTGTATCATGTAGCTCGCGAGACCAAACGTTTGGGATTGGATTTTGAGTTTCATGTATCCAATGGATTTGTGGCTGGCGGCCCTTGGATTCAACCCAAAGATGCAATGAAGCGGTTGGAATGCATCGAAACCTTAGTGACAGGCGGTGAATATGTTGAAAGGAAATTGGAAGTTCCTCAGAACAGCTATCGTTTTTATCAAGATGTAAAGGTGTTGGCTCTGCCGACATCGGATGTGGCAGATTCGTTGATGCACGTTTCTTGCAACCGTACCGATATGGATGCCAAATCGCTTTTTGATACAGATGCCTTGCAAGCCATTCCGGTCCCCCAAGATGAAAAACCAGTATATATTGACATTGATTATCAAGTTCCCCGCATTTTACGGAGCATTTCATACCTGATAGGTCCTTCGGGAAAAGCGACAACCAGTGCTACTAATGTCCCTGCCGAGCCGCAAGAATCGTTTACGGGAACGGGGTATTATCAGTTGCCGCCTATCGGTGAACTGCAATATAGTGAGGATGGGGAGGTATATCATCGGGTATGCTTATTAAAACCCTTGTATCGGGCGCACGAAAGTTATAAACGGAAGACGTTGTCGTTCGATGCGGTAAAAGCCCGTTTTTATCGCATCAAGCTTTCGGGCTGGAATGAGTCGGAAAAAGGCAAGGCGTTGCGTTTGGGAGGAATTGTTTTAAGTGGGGATGCTAAAATCAATGAGTATGAATATAAAGCAGGATTGATATCCGAATACATTGAGCGGAATATGGAATCTCCTGATTATACTTGTTCAGAATCAGTTCCTGTGCAGAATATTATAGACATTACCGGCAAATTAGGGAAAGACGGCATATTGCGTTGGCGTGCTCCTGCAGGTAAATGGAAGGTTTTGCGATTCTGCATGGTGCCTACCGGCAAGAAGACCAAACACGGACGTCCGGACGGCATGGGATTGGAATGTGATAAAATGTCGGTTGCGGCAACAACTCTTCAGTTTAACTCCTATTTCAACGTAATTTTAGATTCGCTTGACTTTCACCGTATCAATAACTTGAAAGGAATGGCAATGGATAGCCATGAGGCAGGAGCACAAAATTGGACAGACGATTTCCTTTCTGCGTTTGATAAATTAAGAGGATATAAGTTGGACCCGTATTTGCCGGTTATGGCAGGATATGTGGTTGGTGACGTGCGTACATCCGAAGCGGTTCTGTATGATATCCGGCAGACCATTGCCGAATTAATCGCCGAACGGTATTATGGCACTTTCGACAGATTGTGCCGGGAACGGAATGTCGTTTTTACAGCGCAGGCAACAGGAAACGCCCAATGTATTGTTGCCATTCCTGTTGAGGCGAAAGGAAATGTGCAAAAGCCACAGGGAGAATTTTGGGTGATGCAACCCGATGGCAATTACGACATAAAAGAGTCGTCTTCGGCAGCGCATTTATACGGGAAACCGGTTGCTTCGGCAGAGGCTTTTACCGACGGGACTATCGCGACAATGCCTTGTGACTTGAAAAACATAGCAGATGCAGCCTATTCGTTCGGTATCAATGAATTTGTCGTTTGTGCATCGGCTCATCAACCGGATGATGCCAAGCCCGGAAATCCGGGAGGACGTTGCTATCAGGTATATTCCCGGAACAATACGTGGTGGAAGAACAGCCGGGAGTTTTGGGATTATCAGGCACGGGTCAGCTATATCATGCGGCAGGGGAAACCGGCGATTGACTTATGTGTGTACTTGGGGAATAACGCTCCGGTCCGTATTCTCACGCACCGGCTGCCCAAGATTCCTGCCGGATATGACTTTGACGCATTTACAGAAGACGCTTTACTGAACCGGATGCAGGCAGTTGACGGGAAAGTTACATTACCGGACGGACAATCCTATGCCATGATGGTATTGCCCCGTTCCGGAGAAATATCTTTGGCGGCATTGCGCCGGATTGCTTTGTTTGTAGCACAAGGCGTTTGTGTTTACGGCAACCGTCCGACAGGTTCACCATGTAAAGAAGACATTGGTTTGGAGGCTGAGTATGAAAAGTTGGTGTCCCGATTGTGGGACAAAAAGCAATGTGGGAAAGGAAAAGTGTTTTCGGACATGACTTTGGCAGAAGCATTGGATAAAGCGGGCATTCGTCCGGATGTAAGCGGACCGAATTTGTATTTTGCACACCGGAAAACGAAAGACAGTGATGTCTATTTCTTGAACAACCACTCGGAGCAAGCGATTAGAGCCGATTATCAGTTTAAGACATCGTATCAACATGCCCAGCTTTGGGATGCTGTTACCGGGAAGCAATATCAATTGCTTGTGAAAAATGGCACTGTTTCCTTGGCATTCGCTCCGCGTGAATCTTATTTCGTAGTCTTTTCTGACGCATTGCCTGAGACAGAAGAGGTTTATTGGAACGGATTGTTACAAAAAGAAACGATAGACTCTGAATGGAATGTGTATTTTGATTCTGCTTATGGAGGTGTCGGTCCGATGAAAACACAACGTTTGTCTTATTGGAATCAAAGTGAAAATCCTGCCGTCCGCTTTTATTCCGGGACGGCGGTTTATCATACTTCATTCGATTGGAACCATACAGATGCAGCCGCGGTCCGGTTGCAACTTGAAAAGAATAACAATTGGGTAATTGTATTCAAGTTTCGCAAGTACTCAGATAATATAATAAAAAAAGCTAAAGAGTTTGATAATTCAATGATTATCAATATATTAATGTCGCCAAACAAACAATATAGCACCCTTTAGCCATGAACAAAAATAGACATATTATCGGTGAACTCCAAGAGTTTTTTGCAAACAATGACTCCAGCAAGGCAATAAACAGCATATCAACCATTATGAACAGCATAAGGATACAAAGCAAAGTCATCGGGTCAGTTAAGAATCCGAATTGCAAATTCACCTGTCTTCAGGTGTTGCAGCTGCTAGTTCTGTTCCCGTTCTTTTCCATTAAGAATGCTGCCAACTATTCGTCTTCTGCCTTGGGCAGGATGTTTGTCTGCCACAAAGACATGTTCTATCGTTTCATGAACGATGGCAACGTCAATTGGCGACGTATAACCTACTCGTTTTTCAGGCAGTTGTATTCACGTGTGAAACGCGGCACGACATTGAAATCGGACATCAGGTGCGTCATCATCGATGATACAGACCTTCCAAAGACCGGGTTCAAGACCGAGAAGATTGGCAAGGTATTCTCTCATACCCAAATGAAACCTATACTTGGCTTCAAGGCAATGTTCCTTTGCTTTACAGATGGCATATCCCAGTTTCTTCTTGACTTTTCCCTCCATGGGGAGGAGGGAAAACGGGGCGATAAGCCACAGGGGTTATCCAAGAAACAAACGGAGGACCGGTATTGCAAGGAACACTCAGGGGATGAACGTATTGTCAGGCGCAGCACTGAGTATTTTGCAAGTAAGATTGAGACGGCCATCAGTATGCTCAAGCGCTCGATCATAGAGGGCGTACGTTTCGATTATCTTCTTGTTGACAGCTGGTTTACCTGCTCTGAACTTTTGAAGTTCGTAGTCTCAAGGCATTTTGGATGCCACCTTATCGGAATGATAAAGATGGGCAAGACCAAGTATGAGACAGGTCTTGGAAACAAGACAGCGCCTGAGCTTATCAAGGCTCTCCAGAAATCCGGGAAAGTAAAGTATAGCCGATCAATCGGTTACTACACAACAACTGTATCTGCTAAAATCTCCGGCATTAAGGTCAGCCTGTTCTTCTACAGAAGAGGCAGGAACGGCAACTGGAATGCCCTGCTTACCTCTGATCTTAAACTTGATGCCAAAAAAGCCTTCAGGCTTTATTCAAGAAGATGGGTTATCGAAGTGGCTCACAAGGAGATGAAGCAAAACCTGAAACTCGGAAAGAACCAGTGCAGAGACTTCGCCGGACAGATTGCAGGCATATCATTGTGCGTACTGCAGTACAATATACTCAGTTATGTCAAACGCAATGAGTCATACGAAACTATCGGAGGACTCTTTGCCGAAATTTCAAAGAACTCTGTTGAACTTTCAGTAGCAGAAAAAATCTGGCTGCTGATCGTAGAAGTTATAAACGTCATTGCTGAGGTACTTAACTGCGATGCAATGCTTCTGACTGAACAAATAATATCAAACGATAAACAAATCAAAGCAGTAAAGCTGGCTTTCGACAGACTGACACCAGCTGCCTGAGAAGTTACACTTTACTTGCGAAACTTAAGTAATTGTATATGTGAATGGCAAGAAAGCCGGCTCCATTTGGGCGTCTCCCTGGAATTTGGATATAACCCCTTACCTGAAGCAAGGCAAAAACGGGCTGAAATTGGAAGTCACCAATTCATGGAACAATCGGGCGATCGGTGATTTGCTGCATGCCTTGGATGAACGGTTGACGGTCGATCCGCAATTGTTTGTAACACCTGACAGTCCGTTGCAAGATGCCGGACTATCAGGTGAGGTATCGTTGATATACAAATGAAGTCCGGCTATTTCGGATAATTCAGGTTGGCGTCCGTCAGCTTCTCCAGCACCTCGTCAAGGAACTTGTGGGCTTCCCATCGTGCCATCGGAAGATTCATCATCAGGTAGTTGCCGCAATCTTTGGGACTGGCTCCCGGCACGTCACCTTCGAAGGTGGCGATAAAGCGGAAAGTCTCTTTCATCAGTCCGACGATATCGGTGGACTGAAGGTCGCCTTTCACAACCAGATAGTTGCCCGTAAGGCATCCCATCGGTCCCCAATAGATAATCTTGTCTGCCCATGTGGGATGATTGCGCAGGAACGTGGCGGCAAGATGTTCTATCGTGTGAATAGCCGAAGGGCTGAGGCACGGCTCGCGGTTGGGTTCTTTCATGCGGATATCGAATGTCGTGACGGTTTCGTCTCCCACCGCGTCTTTGCGTGATACGTAGATGCCACGCAGCAGGCGGATATGGTCTACGGTAAAGCTGGGTATCTTTTTCATATCTGTAGGGTTTTAAAGTTTGTTCGGTAATGCTTTCAGGAAGGTTTCGGTCACACGGAACGAGTTATCGGCTATTTCGCCCCAGAAGTTCTTGTATTGTTCCAAGTGTTTGTCCGCTCCCGGCGTATCGCTGATGATACGGAAACTGATGAAAGGCACGCGGTAGAGATGGCATACTTGGGCAATGGCAGCCGATTCCATATCGACCGCAAGTCCTTCGGGAAAGTTCTGCTTGATGGCATTCAGTTCCGTGCGGTCGGTGATGAATTTATCGCCCGTGCAAATCAGTCCGCCGTGAATCGGCGTTTCGGTATCGAGCGAGAGTGCACAATTATATAAGGTGTCATCACCCCGGAAGAAAGTGGGGAAACCTTGTACTTGTCCGTAGGCATTTCCTTCGCCGCACCACACGTCGTGGTACACGATTTGGCGGCTTACCACTACATCCATTACATTCAGTTCGCTGTCAATGCCTCCCGCCACTCCGGTGCTGATAATGCAGTCGGGCTGGAAATTGCGGATGAGCTCTACCGTTCCGGCGGCTGCATTTACTTTTCCGATGCCACATTGCATCAGGATGTGCGTGTTGTTCTTTACCGTTCCTTCAATGTAAGAGAAAGGTCCCTCACGATGTTCCGTTTTATTGTCCAGTTGGTTTGCCAGTTGCTTCTGCTCGGAAGACATGGCGGTGATGATTCCTATTTTCATAAATGATTTTATTTTACGCCGCAAAGTTAGCATTTTCAAGGAGTATTGTGTTATCTTTGCCCCCATTAAAACTCAAAAACTTATATCGTATGAATGAATTAAAGAAACTTCTTCCGGATGTGGCGGCGGTTGTGCTTTTCATAGCGATTTCGTTTGCTTACTTCTATCCGGCGGTGTTCGAGGGGCGCATCTTGGCGCAACACGATGCGGTAGCGGGTATCGGAGCCGGACGCGAACATCAGGAATATCATCAGAAACACGGAAAGGTGACCCGTTGGACGAACTCGCTGTTCAGCGGAATGCCTACATATCAGCTGGCTCCGGGATATGATTCGAGCCGTACGCTGAACACGGTGCAAGACCTGTATCATTTGTATTTGCCCACGTATGTATGGTACGTGTTTGTGATGTTGTTGGGATTTTACATCCTGCTTCGTGCATTTAATTTCAAAGTCTGGATGGCGGCATTGGGAGCGGTTATATGGGCGTTCTCCTCGTATTTCTTCATCATCATAGCCGCCGGACATATCTGGAAATTCGTCACGCTTGCCTACATACCGCCTACCATTGCGGGAATGGTGCTGGCGTATCGCGGCAAGTATTGGGCAGGAGGTATCGTCACCGCGCTTTTCGCCGCACTTCAGATAGTGTCGAACCACTTGCAGATGACGTATTACTTCCTCTTCGTAATGCTCTTTATGGCAATCGCGTTCGGCGTGAAGGCATGGAAGGAAAAGGCTTTCCCCCGCTTCCTGAAGGCAACGGGCGTGCTGGCGTTGGCGGGTGTGCTGGCGGTATGCATCAACCTGTCGAACCTTTATCACACCTACCAATACAGTAAGGAGAGCATGCGTGGCAAGAGCGAGCTGGTGAAGCCGCAGTCTGCCGACCAGACCGGAAGCGGGCTGGAGCGCAGTTACATTACGCAATGGAGCTACGGCATCGGCGAAACCTTCTCGCTGCTCGTGCCGAACGTGAAAGGCGGAGCCTCCGTACCCTTGGCGCAGAACGAGCGGGCGATGAGCAAAGCCAATCCGGTGTATTCAGGCCTGTACAGCCAGTTGGGACAATATTGGGGCGAACAGCCGGGCACGTCGGGACCAGTCTATGTAGGCGCTTTTGTGATGTTCCTCTTCGTGCTGGGCTGCTTCATTGTGAAGGGACCGATGAAGTGGGCGTTGCTGGGCGGAACGCTGTTCTCTATCCTGCTTTCGTGGGGAAAGAACTTTATGGGGCTGACCGATTTCTTCATCGACTATGTGCCGATGTACAATAAGTTCCGTGCCGTTTCGTCTATCCTCGTCATAGCCGAATTCACTATACCTTTATTGGCGATGCTGGCGCTGAAACAGATAGTGGAGCGCCCTGAATTGCTGCGCGAGAAGGCAAAAGCGTTCTTCGTCAGTCTGGGGCTTACGGGGGGCTTGTCGCTATTGTTTGCCATCGCGCCCCGCGTATTCTTCCCTTCGTATGTATCGACGATGGAAATGAACGCGTTGCAGAACGCGCTTCCCGCCGAACATCTGGCGCCTGTCCTGATGAACCTGGAAGAAATGCGTGTCAGCATCTTTACCGCCGACGCCTGGCGCAGCTTCTGTGTCATTCTGGCGGGTGTGGCACTGCTGTTGATGTATGTGCGCGGGAAACTGAAATCCACTGCCCTCATCCTTTCGCTGGCGGCTCTCTGCCTGCTCGATATGTGGACGGTGAACAAGCGTTATCTGTACGACGCGCAGTTTGTGGCGAAAGGCACCGAGATGAAACCTTTCGCGCAGCCTTCGGAAACCGACAAGGCGATTCTGAAGGATACCACGTATTATCGGGTGCTGAACCTATCAACCAATACCTTCAATGAAAACGAGACTTCTTATTGGCATAAAAGCATCGGGGGATATCACGCCGCCAAGCTCCGCCGCTATCAGGAGCTTATTGAAGCGTACATCCAGGGCGAAATGGGTAATCTCTTTTCTGAACTTCCTCAGACGGGAGGTGACATGTCGGCGCTCGACCCCGACCGCATACGTATCTTGAATATGCTGAACGCGAAATATTTCATCTTCCCCTTGCAGGGCGGAGGCACGATGCCCGTGCAGAACCCATACGCAATGGGCAACGCCTGGTTTGTAGACGATGTGCGTTATGTGGGCAATGCCAATGAAGAGCTGGACAGCCTTGCAGCAGTTGACTTACGCAAGACAGCCGTAGTTAATCTTCAGTTTGCCGAGCAAGTAAAAGCTCCTTCACAAGCATCGGTTGCCGATTCGACACGCAGCATTACGTTCAAGCATTACGAGCCGAACGAACTGACGTACGAAATCAGTTCGCAAGCTGGAGGTACGGTGGTGTTCTCCGAAATCTATTATCCCGAATGGCAGGCTTTTGTGGATGGAGAGGAAGTTCCCGTAGGCAGAGCCGATTACGTGCTTCGTGCCATCAACGTCCCTGCCGGGAAGCATACCGTCCGTTTGCTTTTCGAGCCGAAATCGGTTGCCATTACCGAAACCATCGCTTATTGTGCCTTGGGCATTCTGCTCGCAGGTGCCATTGTGCTGGTTGTGCTTCGCCTGCGGAGGCGCGGGTGATTTTTCAACTCGCCACAGAAACCACGGAGGCATACGGAGGATAAAGGAAGGAAACGCAGATTAGCGAAGATTCACGCAGATTATTTTCCGTGCTGCCGCCGGCAGGAAGCTTTCGCACGTTGCGATTTCGTGCTGCACGTTGCAGGAAGCTTTCGCACGCTGCGATTTCGTGCTGCACGTTGCAGGAAGCTTTCGCACGCTGCGATTTCGTGCTGCACGTTGCAGGAAGCTTTCGCACGTTGCGATTTCGTGCTGCACGCTGCAGGAAGCTTTCGCACGTTGCAATTCACCCCGCTCTTCTTTTGGCAAAAATTTGGCGTAAACGGCAGGATTTTTATCTGATTTTTGCCCGAAACTAAAATCTCTGCGCGTTTAGTTTTCTGAGTTCAGATAAAAAGTCGTATCTTTACGCCCTGAAATACATACTATAACGAACAAATGGCCATTATCATTAAGAAAGTAAGCTCGAAGAAGGAGCTGAAGACCTTTATCCGCTTTAATTACGAGTTATACAGAGGGAATCCTTATTCCGTGCCCGACTTGTATGACGATATGTTGGGTACCTTTAGTCCGAAAAGAAACGCGGCTTTTGAATTTTGCGAAGCCGATTATTTCCTTGCTTACAGAAACGGCCATGTAGTAGGGCGTGTAGCCGCTATTATCAACAGGCGCGCCAACGAAACATGGAACAAGAAAGAAGTCCGCTTCGGATGGATTGACTTTATTGATGACTTCGAGGTGTCGGAGGCTTTGCTCGACACCGTGGCGCAATGGGGGAAAGAACGGGGCATGGAAGCAATGGTAGGCCCGTTAGGCTTTACCGACATGGATGCCGAAGGCATGCTGATTGAAGGGTTCGACCAGTTGAGCACGATGTCGACGATTTATAATTTCCCGTATTATCCGCAGCACATGGAGAAGCTGGGCTTTGAGAAAGAAACCGACTGGGTAGAGTTCAAGCTTACAGTCCCCGACAAGCTGCCTGAAAAGTTTGTACGCATTTCTGAGATTATCCTTCAAAAGTACAAGCTGAAGATAAAGAAACTGAAGCGGAAGGAAATAAAGGAAAAGAATTATGGTCAGAAGATTTTCGACTTGATTAACGAAGCGTATGCTCCGCTTTACGGCTATTCGAAGATGACGCAGGGGCAGATCAATCAATATATTAAAATGTATTTGCCGCTTATCGACATGCGCATGGTGTCGCTGGTGGAAGACGAGAACGGCGAACTGGTGGCAGTAGGCATTTCGATGCCTTCGCTTTCCGAAGCTTTACAGAAAGCCAAGGGAAAGATGCTGCCTTTCGGCTGGTATCATTTGATGAAGGCGCTTTTCTTCAAGAAGCCCCAAGTGCTTGACTTGTTGCTGGTCGGGGTGAAGCCCGAATACCAGAGCAAGGGGTGAACGCTTTGTTGTTTTACGACTTGGTACCTGTTTACCAGCAGATGGGCTTTAAGTATGGTGAAAGCAATCCGGAACTGGAAGTAAACAAGAAAGTGCAGTCGCAATGGAACGCGTTCGAATCGGTGTTGCACAAACGCCGCCGGGCATATAAGAAGATGCTGTAAATATATAAGCTTTGTGAGCTTTAACCCGAAAGACCAAGACCTATGGAAGAAGAAAACGAACTGATGCAACCGACCGCTTCTTATACGGAAGAGAATATCCGCCACCTGAGCGATATGGAACATGTGCGTACCCGTCCGGGCATGTATATCGGACGTTTGGGAGACGGTTCTCAGGCTGAAGACGGAATTTATGTCCTGATGAAAGAGGTGATAGACAATAGTATCGATGAGTTCAAAATGGGAGCAGGCAAACGTATCGACATCCAGCTGGAAGAGGGTTTGCGTGTTTCTGTCCGCGACTATGGGCGAGGCATTCCATTGGGAAGCCTGGTTGATGCGGTTTCCATGCTGAATACCGGAGGAAAATATGATACGAAGGCTTTCAAGAAAAGTGTCGGCTTGAACGGCGTCGGTGCCAAGGCGGTCAATGCGTTAAGTTCCCGCTTTGTTGCACGAAGCGTGCGCGACGGACAAATGCGTGAAGCCATATTCGAGCGGGGAAACCTGATAAGCGACACCACGGGCCCTACGCAGGAAGAAAACGGTACGTTCATCTTTTTCGAGCCGGACAACACGCTGTTCTTGAATTACCATTTCCGCCCGGAGTTCATCGAGACCATGCTCCGCAACTATACGTATCTCAATACGGGGCTATCCATTTATTATAACGGGAAGCGGATTGTGAGCCGGAACGGGCTGGAAGATTTGCTGAATGATAACATGACCGCTCCGGGGCTGTATCCGATTGTGCACCTGAAAGGAGAGGATATCGAAATCGCCTTTACCCATACGGCGCAATACGGAGAGGAATATTATTCGTTCGTCAACGGGCAGCATACCACGCAGGGCGGTACGCATCAAAGTGCGTTCAAGGAACACCTCGCCCGTACGATTAAAGAGTTCTATGGGAAAAACCTGGAATACCAGGATATCCGTAACGGACTGGTGGCGGCCATCGCCATTAATGTCATTGAACCGACATTCGAAAGCCAGACGAAAATCAAGCTGGGCTCGTTGGTCATGGCTCCCGAAAAGGATTCCGACGGCAATCCTTATCCGTTATCAGGCATCAGTGTCAATAAGTTTGTAGGCGACTTCATCAAAGAGAACGTTGACAACTATTTGCACAAGCATCCCGATGTGGCGGATGTGGTGCTGCAGAAGATTCAAGAGTCGGAAAAGGAACGCAAGGCGATAGCCGGCGTGACCAAGATTGCACGGGAAAGAGCCAAGAAAGCCAATTTGCATAACCGCAAGTTGCGTGATTGCCGCATTCATCTGAACGACCAGAAGGCATCGAAGAAAGACGAAGCGGACGATCCGCGTCTGGAGAGTTCCATCTTTATCACCGAGGGAGATTCGGCGAGCGGCTCCATTACCAAAAGCCGGGATGTCAATACGCAAGCGGTGTTCAGCCTGCGCGGAAAACCGCTCAACTCGTTCGGGCTGACGAAGAAGGTGGTTTACGAGAACGAAGAGTTCAACCTTCTCCAGGCGGCATTGAATATTGAAGACGGGCTGGACGGACTCCGGTATAATAAGGTGATTGTAGCCACCGATGCGGATGTAGACGGAATGCATATCCGCTTGCTGATGATTACCTTCTTCCTTCAGTTCTTTCCGGACTTAATCAAAAAAGGCCATGTATACATCTTGCAGACGCCGCTCTTCCGCGTGCGCAACCGCAAGAAGGGAGTGTATGAAACGATTTACTGCTACTCGGAAGAGGAACGTCTGGCGGCTATCGAGAAGCTGAGCCCGAATCCCGAAATCACCCGGTTCAAAGGATTGGGAGAAATATCCCCCGATGAATTCCGCAATTTTATCGGCAAAGACATGCGGCTGGAACAGGTTTCCCTGCGCAAGACCGATGCCGTAGGCGAATTGTTGGAGTTCTATATGGGAAAAAATACAATGGAGCGTCAGAACTTTATCATCAATAATCTGGTAGTAGAAGAAGATTTAATTGGCAACGCATGAAAAGAGCGATATTTCCTGGCACGTTCGACCCCTTTACCATAGGGCATTATTCTGTAGTGGAGCGTGCTTTGACCTTTATGGACGAAATTATCATCGGCATCGGCGTGAACGAGAAAAAACATACGTGGTTTCCTACCGAAAAGCGTGTGCGGATGATTGAAAAGCTTTATGCCGGCAATCCTCGGATACGGGTAGAAGCGTACAATGGGTTAACGGTGGACTTTGCGTGTATGCGGGACGCCCGGTTCATTATCCGCGGCATCCGTACGGTGCACGATTTTGAATACGAAGAAACGATAGCCGACATTAACCGGAAGCTGGCGGGCATTGAAACCATTTTGCTTTTTACCGAGCCGGAACTGACCGCTATCAGCTCTACCATTGTCCGTGAATTGTTGTCGTATGGCAAGGATGTAAGTTCCTTCCTGCCAGCCGACTTAGACATTAATATATAATAACAGGTATGAAATATTTCTTGATGACATGCTGTTGTGTGCTTTTCACGCTTTCGTCGGGGGCACAAAACAACAAGCTTTTAAATTCCCCCTCCCGCAAGTTGCAATTGGCGGAATTTGCCATTGCCAATCTTTATGTGGATGAAGTAAACGAGGACAAATTGGTAGAAGATGCGATTGTCAGCATGTTGAAAGAGCTTGACCCGCATTCCCTGTATTCTAACCCTGAAGAGGTAAAAGCGTTGAACGAGCCTTTGCAAGGTAATTTCGATGGCATTGGCATCCAGTTCAATATGGCGACAGATACCTTATTCGTTATCCAGCCTGTATCAGGAGGACCGTCCGAGAAAGTGGGAATCTTGGCTGGAGACCGCATTATTGAAGTGAACGACACCGTAATAGCCGGCGTAAAGATGAGTACAGAGAATATCATGCGGCGTTTGCGGGGCAAGCGGGGTACGAAAGTAAACGTAAAAGTGCAGCGCAGAGGGGTGTCCGGACTGCTTCCGTTTACCATCACACGGGATAAAATCCCGGTGTACAGCCTCGACGCTTCGTACATGGTGAACAAGCATATCGGTTACATCCGTGTCAACCGTTTTGCCGCTACAACGGGAAAAGAATTTGAGGAAGCCTTGCACCGCTTGCAGAAAGCCGGGATGAAAGACTTAATCCTTGACCTGCAAGGAAACGGAGGAGGCTATTTGAATGCAGCCATCGAACTGGCGAACCAATTCTTGGGGAAGAACGAATTAATCGTATATACCGAAGGGCGCCGCAATCCGCGTGCGGAATTTGAAGCCGAAGGAAGCGGGGATTTCTTGAAAGGGCGTTTGATTGTATTGGTGGACGAGTATTCGGCTTCAGCCAGTGAAATTGTGACCGGAGCCATTCAGGATTGGGACAGAGGCCTGGTCGTAGGAAGGCGTTCATTCGGAAAAGGTTTGGTGCAACGCCCGGTTGACTTGCCGGACGGTTCTATGATTCGGTTGACCGTAGCCCGCTATTACACGCCTTCGGGACGGTGCATCCAAAAGCCGTATGAGAATATCGAGGAATACAACCGTGACCTGATAGACCGTTATAACCGGGGCGAGATGTTAAGTGCGGACAGCATTCATTTTCCTGATTCCCTGAAGTATAAGACTTTACGCTTGGGGCGTACCATTTACGGAGGCGGAGGCATTATGCCCGACTATTTTGTTCCGGTGGATACGACCATGTATACCGATTATTACCTTGCTTTGCGTGACAAGGGGGCTATCGTGCAGCAGAACCTGAAGCTGGTGGATGCGCACCGGACAGAATGGCTGAAGCAATACAAAGATTTCCGGCACTTTGAAAAAGAGTTTGAAATTACTCCTGCCATGCTGGATGACCTGAAGGCATTGGGCAAGTCATTAGGGGCTGTTTATAAGGAAGATGAGTATCAACTGGCTCTGCCTTTGATTAAAGCCCAGCTGAAAGCGCTCATCGCACGTGACCTTTGGGATATGGACGAGTATTTCCAAATCATCAACCGCATGAGTGATACGGTGAATAAGGCGGTCGAACTCTTGGAACAGCCCGGGCTTAATTTCCCGGAACGCGATTAAAGCCCCAGTTCGGTACGGATGCGGCTATACGGCGCGTCTTTTAGCAAGACGCGCTTTTCTCCGTCTAAAAGATAAAGCGAAGGCATTGCCTTCAGGTCGTAAAGCGCTCCGAGCTTGATGGCTTCCCGGTCGGTGCCCGCCAGCCAGCCGGAAGGAATGGAAGAAAGGTCGTTTTCCCATGCTTCCGGATTGCCTTCTGTATAGATAGCCAATACGGTAAGTTGCCCTGTACCGACCGCAGCTGCCAGCGCCGTGTCGTGTATCATCTCTTGCATGATTTCGTGACATCCGGGGCATTCAGGGTCATAGAAAACCAACAAGAGGCGGTTGTTTTTTACGTTAGTCTCTTGTAACGTTCGTGCTTGCCCGTTGGGAAGATAATAGGTGAAATCAGAGGCTTTGGCTTCGGGCAGATTGCGGCTGGCTAATTTCAGCTTGAAGTCGAGGCTGCTCTTTCGGGCTTCATCGAGTGCAGGGCTTTGCAGCATGCGCTTCAGATAAATGATGTATAACGGTTCGTTATAAAGAGGCGAATTGGGATTATACAAATAATCATCGAACAATTGCATGAATACTTTACGCGCAGGCTCCTGCTTTTCCATGTGTGTACACAGGTTTCCGATGCTTTCTTCTATTTTATCTTCCGGCGTTTGGCCATCCGCCAAGAGAGAGATATGATTGACAAATCCCTGTTCGGTTATATTCCGGTTCTGAAGCAAGGTGGTATCCGAGAAGTTGAAGTTATCCCAGTAATGGGCAATCAGGAAATCCTTCCGTTCATCCGGTTCGGTCAGTACCGTAGGGATATCGGGAAAAGGGAATTGCGCCTCTGCCGGAGCCGGTGAAGCTTCTTTATTCGTTCCGGCATCCGCAGATGGCTTGCCTCCGCTTTTGCAGGAAGCCAGGCATCCGATACCGGCAATCATCAGCGCATATAAAAGAATCTTTTCATGGCGTATGTCCTTACGTAAGTTTGTAAGGCAAAGATACAATTTTATAAATGAAGAATGAAGAACGAAGAATGAAGAATTTGCTTCGTCCGCATGAAATTCTTTATTTTTAGAGTTTTCTGCGGCGGGACATGCACCTATCTGCATCGGGTTGCGCATGTATATCCGAAGGGGAATGCACATAGATGCGGAGACCGTTTAAAACGATGCATCCTCGCTGGGTCATCGGAATACCCCCCAAAGCGTTACAATTGTTACAATTGTAACGCTGTAACGGACATCCGCCTTTTCTTCGTCTGATATGTTTTATTTCAAATATCAGATTCTCATCAAATTAATCGGTACATACCTCCTGCAAGGCTCTTGACCACTCCTTTCAGTTCCAGTTCGAAAAGAATACCGGTCATGCCGGTGATAGCGATGTTGCTCTCTACCACAAGACTGTTTACCTGAATGCCTTCAGGGTATTTCCGCATGATTTGGACGATGCGTGCCTCTTCGGGATTCAGTTCGGGGAAGAGTTGGCGTTGGATAGCGGACGGGAGTTCTTTGGGGCAATCCCAATTCATGGCTTTTACCAACTCTTCCGCGCTTTGCAAAAGAACGGCGCGATTGGCGCTAATCAGGTAGTTGCATCCCTCCGAAAAGACATCTCCTACCCTGCCGGGAAAAGCAAAACAATCCCGGTGGTAGCTTTCCGCTATCTCTGCCGTAATAAGCGAACCTCCTTTTTTTGCCGATTCCACTACAATGGTGGCATCGCTTATCCCTGCTACGATACGGTTGCGCTTGACGAAGTTCTGCTTGTCCGGATTCGTCCCGCTCATGAATTCGGTTAATAACCCGCCGTGTAAGGTCATTTCCGAAGCGGTATTCCGGTGTACGAACGGGTAAATCCGGTCCAGTCCGTGAGCCAGTACGCCAATGGTATCCAGCCCGTATTGCAGGGCAGCGCGATGTGCGTGGATGTCGATGCCATACGCCAGCCCGCTCACGATGATTGCATCGGGAAGCCGCTCTTTCAGTTCGCGCACGAAACGGAGACATAAATCCTTGCCATAATCGGTGGCATTGCGTGTCCCTACCATGCTGATGACATGCCGCCGGTTCAGGTCGGCCGTTCCTTTATAAAAGAGGACGAGCGGCGCATCGTTGCATTCTCTTAGGCGGGAAGGATATGCTTCGTCTTCTTCCGTGAGGCAGGCTATCCGGTTCTTTTCAGCAAAGGAAAGTTCAGCCTCGCACCGCCTGAGCACTTCCGGATGGTCGAATGCCTGGATAAGCCGCACAGGGATGTCCGGCAAAATGTCCGGAAGTTCTTTCCGATGTTCGAAGAGTATCGTAGCGTTTCCTGCGGCTTGCAGAAGGTTATGGGCATGGCCGACTCCGATGCCGGGCAATTGAGTCAAAGCCAACCGGTAAAGCGTTTCATTTGTGTTCATTCTGATAGGTAAGGGGCGAAAAGTTGGTTGAAAAGCTCGCTATCGCTCAATCGTCCGTTGATGAGGCAGACCGTTTCTACTGTAGATTTGATAACAACCTTCATATCGGGCAACCGGAAAATGTCCTGATAGAAAACATACTTGATTCCTTCTTTTTTCAGATAGAGCTTCGATACAAACTCATCCCCGCTCTTCAGGGGAGTCTTGAACGCCATGGTAAGCCGTGCCACTACGGGGTCGATGCCCTCCGCATGAAGCCGGGCGAAGCTGATGCCGGTAGAGAGCAGGAACTCATGCCGGGTATGTTCGATATAATGTTGGTAATTCGCATTGTTGACAATTCCTTGCAGGTCGCATTCATAATCGCGCACCTTCATTTTCAACTCGTAAATGTAGTCCATAAGTTTTTTTAGGTTTGTTATTCGTTCTTTCTTTTCAGATATTCATATCCGATGCGGCAATATAAGCATTTTTTCAAATCACAATAGTTTTTTTTAAGTTGAATTAAGGCTTGAGCGTCTCCTGCGTGCAGTGCTTTTACGCCACACTCCTGCCACATACGGATGATATTGTTGTTTTCCGGCTTTAATTCTTCCAGAAACTTTCCGGCACGTTGGCATAGTGTTTCGTTTGCCTTATGCTTTCCGTATGCATACAGGAAAGGGATTACCGTATTGATAATCAGCAGGTCGATGGAGGTGTTGCTTAATGTTTTCGGATGCGAAGGAGAGGTCTCGCCGAACGTATAATGGGTCAGCCAGTATTCGGAAGTCCCTCCCCGCAAAAGGTCGCGCACTTGTTTCAGGGTTTCCGTTTCCATGAGCCGGGAGAGCAGCCCCTGCGACCGATAGTACAGGCATGCCAGCTGGGCGATGCGGATGTGCGGGAAGTTTCCCGGCCGCATCCGGAGGAAACGCCAATGGCATTCGGAAGAAGGTGTAAGTTCGAATTTGTGTTTCAGGTATTGGTATTCTTTTATCATGTTTTCGGTATAGGCATCGACGGGAAGTTCCTGCAAGAGCCCGGCTTGCCCGAAAAAGAAAGCTTCTATCTGGAACAGGTTGTCCCTGTGTTTGTTGACCGCTCCCAAAGGTACCGATTTTGCCCATAACTCGAATGTATCGGCATTGACCCCGAATCCGAAATTACGCGCCAGGGTGATAAAGAAAGCATGCTCCCAATCCCGGTTGCATGTCTCCAGGCGCTTTTGGATTTGTCCGGTTTTTGCTTCGAACCGTTCGATTTGGAGGTTGGAAAGCCAGCTGTGCAGGAAGAAAGCCGACAATCGGGGAATCAGTTCATGGCATGCCGGATACCGGTCTTCTTTCAGAAGCTGTTCGTAATTGGAGGCGAGGTAAGAGGGATAGTGCAGCTCCATTTGGGGGATAAGCTCTCCGTTGGTACGGGTGGGAACTGCATCAATCTGGGAAGCTACGTGGAGGATGACCGAATCGTATGCCGGGTCTTGGTGATGACGATGCCTGAACCAGTCGGAAGCTTGTTGGTGTATCTCTACATTCCCTACCCACAACACGCCGCCTATCTTGATTTTGGCATTGAAAAAGTCGGGTCCTGCATGGGTGTTTTGCAGTCCCGGGTCGATGATTTCAATCGTTTTCCCATCGGTGGTTTGCTGAGGTTTCAGGGCAAAAAGCCTGTGTTTCCACACGTAATGCAAGAATTGTTCCATGTTAATGAGGTGTAAATGTTCGATAAATGTCCATTAGTAATAACGAAAATTCCTATCTTTGTGCAGAAAATAAATAGGTTTATTATGAAAATAGCATTGATTGGATATGGAAAGATGGGCAAAGAGATTGAAAAGATTGCTCTTTCCCGCGGACATGAGATTGTAAGCATTATCGATGTTGATAATCATCAGGATATGGATTCGGATGCATTCCGCTCGGCGGATGTTGCCATTGAGTTTACGGCTCCTTCGGTGGCGTATGGCAATTGCCTGGATGCATTCCGCCAAGGCGTAAAGGTCGTATCGGGCAGTACAGGCTGGATGGGCGAGCATGGCGAAGAGATGCGCCGCTTGTGCAAGGAAGAAGGAAAGACGTTGTTCTGGGCTTCCAACTTCAGCCTGGGCGTAGCGATATTCTCGGCGGTCAATAAGTATTTGGCAAAGATTATGAACAAGTTCCCCAATTACGATGTTTCGATGGTGGAAACCCATCACATCCATAAGCTGGACGCGCCCAGCGGAACGGCTATCACACTGGCTGAAGGCATCCTCGAAAACCTGGATCGGAAGGACAAATGGGTAATGGGCACACTGACCGCACCCGACGGTACGGTGAGCGGCACTACGGAATGCGCGCCCGATGAGCTGCCCGTAAGCGCTATCCGAAAGGATGAGGTGCCGGGCATCCATACCGTCCGGTACGAATCGGAAGCGGATTCGATTATCATCACACACGATGCCAAGAACCGGAAAGGGTTCGCTTTGGGAGCCGTGCTGGCGGCTGAGTACACGGCTACGCACGAAGGCTTTTTAGGTATGAACGATTTATTTCAATTTTAGCACACGGTTATGATACAAGCGTCACGCAGGCAATGGATTAAGTTCGGCATTGTCCTCCTTTTATATATTGTGTTCCTCGTCTGGTTGAGGAGCTGGCTGGGCATTGTCGTCATCCCGTTTATATTTGATGCCTATATCACGAAAAAGATTCCATGGACCTGGTGGAAGAAATCGAAGAACAAGGCGGTGCTGACCGTTATGGGATGGGTGGATGCCATCGTATTCGCCTTGGTGGCGGTTTATTTCGTCAACCTCTACTTCTTCCAGAACTATGTGATTCCCTCTTCGTCCTTAGAGAAGTCATTGCTGGTAGGCGATTATCTGTTCGTGAGCAAGATGAGCTACGGGGCGCGTATTCCGCAAACCCCTTTGCACATGCCGCTTACCCAGCATACGCTTCCGGTGTTCAATTGCAAATCTTATCTGGAGTGGATTCAGTGGGACTACAAGCGGGTAGGCGGACTGGGGACTGTACAGCTTAATGACATCGTGGTGTTCAACTTTCCGGCGGGGGACAGTGTGGCCACGGCTATACCTGCCGACGACCTGTACCGCCTGAGCTACGATGCGGGCAGGCAATTGTCCCAGCCGGTCGATATGTCACGCCTGACACTGGAGCAGCAAAGGCAAGTTTTCGCATACTATTACACCGCCGGACGCAAGTATATTGACGAGAATCCGCAATTATATGGAAAGGTCATCGCACGCCCGGTGGACCGGCGGGAGAATTATGTGAAGCGTTGCGTAGGGCTGCCCGGGCAGACGCTGGAAATCAAGGACCGCATCATTTACCTGGACGGGAAGCCGAACAAGGAGCCGGATAACGTGCAATACCGGTATATTGTGCGGACCAAAGGCAGGATTCCCGAGGATTTGTGCCACGAGTTAGGCATCAGCCAGGAAGACCTGATGATGTATTATCCGGAAGAATCGGTGTACAACCTTCCCCTGACCGCGCAGGCGAAGGCGGCTTTGTCGGCACGGAAAGACGTGGTGCTCTCTATCGAAAACATGCCCGACGAGCCGATAGACGGACTGTATCCGGTGAACAAGATAACCGGTTGGACACTGGATAATTACGGTCCCGTCTGGATTCCGAAGAAAGGCGAGGCCATCGACCTGACACTCGATAACCTGCCGGTATACGAACGCCCGATTCATGCCTACGAAGGCAATCGCATCGAGGTGAAAGACGGAAAGATTTACATCAACGGGCAGGAAACCACCCGTTACACGTTCAAGATGGATTATTATTGGATGATGGGCGATAACCGGCACAATTCCGCCGACTCCCGTTTCTGGGGTTTCGTGCCCGAAGACCATATCGTAGGAAAACCGATATTTATCTGGCTGTCCTTAGACCAAGACCGCGGATGGCTGGACGGAAAGGTCCGTTGGAACCGCTTGTTTAAGTTTGTGGATACGATAAAGTAAATGCATGCAAACTGGAAAACCGTACTGAAAGGGGCTGCCGGATGCATTCTGGCGGTTATCCTGGTGAAAGCTTTTCTTGTGACGTCTTGTTTTATCCCTTCTTCCGGGATGGAGAACACGCTTTATCAGGGCGAAGGGGTATTGATAAGCAAGTGGAGCTACGGTTTGCGTATGCCTTTTCCGTCGGTTTTCGGATATCACCGCATCGGCTCTTGCGAGGTGGAAGAAGGCGATATTGTCTTGTTCAACGACCCCAATCCTGCCAATCCCGACAAGCGGATAGAAGGGAGGGAAGTGTTTATCAGCCGGTGCATCGGCACGGCGGGAGACACCTTGTTGCTGAATAAGGAACTGATAGATACCGAAAACGAAGTATGGAGCCCCGACAACAAGGCTTTGTACGTGTATCCTGCCGCCCAGGAAGACGCGGTGCAGGCGATTTTAGAGGCGGTGGAGATTCACGACAATCCGCTGGTGGGCTATACCGAAGACGGCGGCTTTATCCGGAGCTTCAGCCGGTACGAATGGTACCTGGTTTCGCAAAAGGCGGGCAAGGGCATTACGTTTACCCCCTTGAACGCCAAGCTTGCCGATGAAGTGCATCCGTATGTGGTGCCCCGGAAAAATATGTCCGTAACGGTTTATCCGTGGAACGTGGTGCTGCTGTGCAATACGATTGTGTCGCATGAAGGAAAGCAGGCGATGGTGAAAGGCGATACCCTGTGGGTAGAAGGCAAGCCGGTGCGTTCGTACACCTTCACGAAGAACTATTATTGGATGGCGTCGAATGACCCGGTGAATTTGTCCGACTCCCGCCTGTTCGGCTTCGTGCCCGAGGAATACATCATCGGCAAGGCATGGCGCATCTGGTTTACGGTCCGTAAGGGACGCTTTATGCAACGTGTAGAATAGATTTATGGAGAAAGAAATAATACTGAGTTCAGCCTATCTGGCGCCGGTGGAGTATTATACGAAGCTGTACGCGTATGATAGAATCTATGTGGAGCGCTTCGACCATTATGTGAAGCAGACCTACCGGAACCGGTGCGTGATTGCTTCGGCTTCCGGACCGCTGGCGCTGACCATACCCACCGGGAAGAGCGACGAGCTGAAATGCCGGATGAAAGACGTGCGCATCTCCGACCATGGGAACTGGCGGCATGTGCATTGGAACGCCTTTGTGGCAAGCTATAAGCACAGCCCCTTTTTCGATTACTATGCCGATGAGTTTCACGTCTTTTTCGAACGGAAATACGAGTTTCTGTACGACTTCAACTGGGAATTGTGCCAATGGGTGTGCGGACAAATCGACTTGCAGCCCTGCATGATGCCTACCGGCGCATACGATGCGGAGCCGGAAAACAGGGAAGATTTCCGCGAGCTTATCCACCCGAAAAAGCCGTATGCGGACTGCGATGCCCGCTTCGTGCCCAAGCCCTATTATCAGGTGTTTGACGCGCAGACCGGCTTCTTGCCGAACCTGAGCATCGTTGATTTGCTGTTCAACATGGGACCGGAAAGCCTTATCGTGCTCCGGGAAAGCTTGGGAAATGAAGAATGAAGAATTTACAAACTCATAAACTTATAAACTCACAAACTTAAAAAAACATGCCTACAGTAACAAAGAACTTATTAATCATCAACGTGCTTTGCTTTTTGGGCGCCATGGTTGCCCGGCGGTATGGAGTCGACCTGAACGACATGCTGGGCTTGCATTTCTTCCTTGCGTCCGATTTCAATCCCGCACAATTGATTACGTACATGTTTATGCACGCCAACTTCCAGCATATTTTCTTTAATATGTTTGCCGTATGGATGTTCGGACGCACCCTGGAAATGGTATGGGGACCCAAGCGGTTCCTTTTCTACTATATCCTGTGCGGCATCGGCGCGGGACTGATACAGGAAGCCGTTTACTATTTTGAATATGCCGACATATACAAATACAGCGGAGTAGATATTGGCACCGGAATCACGCTTTCGGTAGGCGAATTCCTGAATATGCAAACCACGGTGGGAGCCTCGGGAGCGGTATATGCCATCCTGCTGGCTTTCGGCATGCTGTTCCCCAACAGCGAGATGTTCATCTTCCCGATTCCCATGCCCATCAAAGCCAAATACTTCGTCATCGGCTATGCCGTGCTCGAGCTGGTATTGGGCATTAGCGGAGGTGACGGCATCGCCCATTTCGCCCACCTCGGCGGAATGCTGTTCGGATTGGTATTAATCATTTATTGGAGGAAGAAAAATGGCGGCGGACAACAGATTTATTACTAACCTGCGCGAAGGCTTTAAGCGGGGAGACATCGTTACCCAACTGATTTACATCAATGTCGGGGTGTTTATAGCGGTGTCGTTGGTCAACCTTTTCCTTGTCCTGTTCAAGGCAGGAGGAGGGCATTGGATGAACTACCTGATGTTTCCGGCTTCGGTGACGCGGTTCATCACCCAGCCGTGGACGCTGCTGACCTACATGTTCATGCACGCCGGCATCCTCCACATCCTCTTCAACATGCTGTGGCTCTACTGGTTCGGGCGCCTGTTCCTGGGCTTCTTCTCCGCCCGTCACCTGCGCGGGCTGTACGTGCTGGGAGGCATTGCCGGGGCGGCGCTCTACATGCTGGCGTACAACCTCTTCCCGTATTTCGAGGATGCGGTGTATTCTTCGTACCTGCTGGGCGCGTCGGCTTCGGTGCTGGCGATTGTGGTGGCTACCGCCGTCCGCGAGCCCGATTATCCCGTGCAGTTCATGTTCATCGGCACGGTGCGGCTCAAGTACGTAGCCGTTTTCATGGTTGCGCTCGACCTGCTGTTTATGACGGCAGACAATGCCGGAGGGCATCTGGCGCACTTGGGAGGTGCGCTGGCGGGCTGGTGGTTCGCTTCGGGGCTGGCGAAAGGGCGCGATGTGACCAAGTGGCTCAATGCGGCTTTGGACTTCTGCTCGGGCAGGTGGCACCGTGCGCCCAAGAAGCCGAAAATGAAGGTGCACTACGGCGACAAGCAAAAGGACTACGAGTTTAACGCCCGCAAGAAGCAGCGGTCGGACGAGATAGACCGCATCCTGGACAAGCTCCGCAAGTCGGGATACGGAAGCCTGACCGAAGAGGAGAAAAAGAGCCTGTTCGACGCAAGCAAGCAATGAAACGGATGAAGCATTTTATACAGACACTGGCGTTCTTGCTGAACGGTGTAGTGGCTGCGGGGTTTCTGATATGCGCCTACAGCCCCTACCTCTCTCCGGTAGAGCATCCGGTAGGAGCGTGCGCGGGGCTGTTCATCCCCGTCTTTATCGCGCTGAACCTCGCTTTCTGCCTGGTCTGGCTTTGCCTGAAGCCGTGGGGGGCGTTGTTTCCGCTGGCGGTATTCGCCTTGGGCTGGAACAGCCTGAACGCCTATTTCCCCGTCGGCTCGATAAAGGAGCCGGGCGAAGGAAGCTCGACGCTCAAGTTCCTCACCTATAATACGCAGGGGATTTCGCCGGGCGAAGGAAACGGCGGAGAAAACGCCGTCCTCTCCTACCTGCGCCGGTGCGGAGCCGACATCGTCTGCCTGCAGGAGTTCATACCGGGCGTCCATGCCTCTGCCGAGGAAATCAGCCAAGCCCTGGAAGACATCTACCCGTATCACGCCTCCACGCGGATAAAAGGGGGCGACGTGCTGGCATGCTATTCACGCTATCCTATTCTGGAAACCGAGGAAATCGCCTATCCCAGCCTCTACAACGGAAGCGTCCTCTACCGGATAAAGGTAGGCGAAGACACGCTGGCGGTAATCAACAACCATTTGGAATCGAACAAGTTGGACGCCTACGACAAGAAGGTGTACAACGAAATCCTGAAGTCCCCGCGCGAGGCGAACGTGAAGGCGGAAGGGAAACACCTGCTGCGCAAGCTGGCGGATGCGGTGGCGCTCCGTGCCCCGCAGGCAGACTCGGTGGCACGCGCCATCCGCGAGAACCGGGCAGACTACATGCTGGTGTGCGGCGACTTCAACGATTCGCCCGTATCGTATGCCTACCGGGTGATTGGCGAGGGGCTGGACGACGCCTTCGTGGCGGCGGGTGCGGGACCGGGTTTCACCTACAATCAGAACCACCTGTATTTCCGTATCGACCACATCTTTGTCAGCCCGGCGTTCCGTGTCCTCGAGTGCAAGGTAGACCGCAGCATCCGTGCTTCCGACCATTATCCCGTATGGTGCATCGTAGAACGATGATGTTTATTTACGATTTACGATTTTGATTGCGGTGGATTTGTAATTTTGAACCGCAGATTGGCGCAGATTCACGCAGATTAAAATATTTAATATCCGCATTCCACCCAATTGCCTTGTAGGGGCGTATCGCATACGCCCGTATGCACCAACTTATCCACGTGAACGCTTTCGGGGCGTATGCGATACGCCCCTACAGGCAAATTGGCAAAATGAGGGCATTCATCTTTTATTTTAATCCGCGAGAATCTGCGCCAATCTACGTTTCAAAAGAAACCGTAACCAGGTACATTTTCCCTGCGGATGTTGAGACGCCACGGTGTGACGTCTCTACTATTTATACAGCAGGCGCAGGGCGAACTTGAGGTGGAGCAGGGCGGTCTGCACGTAGCCGTAGTGGCGGCACATGATGCGGAAGCGCTCGGTGAGGGAGGCGCGGTGATTGCGCGTGGTCATGCCTTCGTTGAGGTAGTCGATGAGCGTGAGGCGCGTGTTATGCAGCACGGTGCTTTGCTTCATCACGCGGATGCACCAGTCGAAGTCGGCGGAGAAGCGGTAGCGGAGGTCGTAGGCGACGGCACGGTCGCGGCGGGCGAAGAACGCCTGGTGGCAGACGAGCATCCCTTGGCGGAAGCTGCGCCACGTAAGGTTTTCGGGCGGTTCGAGGCGGCGCATCCGCAGGAAATGGCCTTCGCGGTCGACGATGGCGGTGCGTCCGTAGATGACATCGGGCAGTTCGGCCAGCCCCGCAAGGCTGTGGACGATGAGTTGCAGCGTATCGTCTTCGTGCAGCTCGTCGCCCGCATTGAGGAAGCACACATAGTCGCCCGTGGCGAGGCGGATGCCTTTGTTCATCGCGTCGTACAGCCCGCGGTCGGGTTCGCTCACTACGGTATGGATGCGGTCGCGGTAGCGGTTGACGATGCTCATCGTCTTGTCGGTAGACGCGCCGTCGACGATGATGTATTCGATGTTCTTATACGTCTGGGTGATGACGCTCTGTATGGTGTCTTCGATGACGGCTCCGGCGTTGTAGGTGACGGTGATGACGGAGAACTTGGGGTGCAGATGCTGTAGCATAGGCGTTCAGGCGTTTTGTCCGGTGATGTGGTTATAGATTCCGATGTATTTCATTGCCACCACGTGTTCGGTATAGGTGCTGAGCACTTTGCGGCGGGCTTCGATACTGAGGCTTTGGTAATCGCCTTCGGTGAGCGACCAGCAGATGCCGTTCGCCAGGTCTTCGGCAGAACGGTAGCGTGCCACGTAGCCGTTGTGCAGGTGGTCTATCATTTCGGGGATGCCCCCGATGCAGAATCCTACGCAGGGCACGCCGCACGACATGGCTTCCATAATGGTGTTGGGCAGGTTTTCCTGAAGCGAGGGGGTGACAAAGAGGTCTACGGCGTTATAAATAGTCGGCATTTCTTTTTCCTTACCTACATAATTGAGGCAATAAACAGGGAATGGGAAGAGGTCGGCATATTGTTGCGATTCCTTGCCTACCACCACTACTGCAAGTTCGCGACAAAAATCGGGTTGCATTTCGTTCAGGAGGCGGCAGGCTTCTACTAAATAATCGATGCCTTTTTTCTTGTCGGTAATTTTCATTGAACTGAACAGCAACAATCGTTTGTCTTCAGGGAGGTTCAATTTCCGTCGGGCAGCAAGCTTGTCGGTAGGATGAAACAGATTCGTATTGATAGGATTGGGAATATTGGTTACGGTATGTCCGTGGGTGAGGATACTTTTCTGAGCCAATCCTTCCAGCCAGCGGCTGCATGCTACAAAAGTAATGGGAGCATTCTTGTAGAGGCGTTGTTTTTTGACGAAAGTCTTATAAGAAAGGTCATGTTTGTGCCCACGGTACAACAAATGACAATCGTGACATTGCGTTTGGTAACGGATACAATCCTGTGCATGGTGACAGATACCTGTCACAGGCCACATATCATGCATTGTCCATACTACGGGTTTGCCCGATTGTAGTATTTTCTCAATGTCTTTCAGCGAAAGCATGCCTTGGTTGACCCAATGCAGGTGGATAACATCGGCTTGGTTGAATTCGGGCAACAAGGTGATGTCGGTACCTGTGTTGGCAATGTCTACGGCAAAGAGGTTGTGTTTCTTAAAGTGATTGGCTTTCCATATAATGATACGCTCCCATACGAATTGCCAGATTTGCCGCCAAGACTTCTTCAGTGCTACTACAGTTACCTGTTCAGTTTGTTTGTCGCGTACCAGCATCTTTGCTTTGATACCACTGCTTTTTAAGGCTTCCATCAGTCGGCTTGCGGCAATGGCTGCTCCTCCTATTCGTTCGGATGTATTTATGATAAGTACCCTCATATTTCATCAAAGTTTTTGCAAAGGTACGATTTTCTCTAAGATAAATTCGCTACTTTTGTGCGATATGAAAAGAAAAATGATATTTGTCCCTGCCGGAGGTTTGGCAAACCGCATCCGTGCCACGCTTTCCGCCATTGCATTGGCGGAGCAGACCGGCATTGAATTGAAAGTAATCTGGTTTCGCGACTGGGCATTGCATGCCGCTTTCCGTGATTTGTTCGTGCCCCGGCGCTTGCCCGGGAAAGTGCGTATCGTCGAGGCTTCGGCGGTGGACTTGCTGGTATTCGACCGCCCGAGGCAGAAGAACTTCCGCGTTCCTGCCTTGTTTCAGAAGCTGCTGTTCCGGTCGTGTCTGTACGAGCATCAGATAGACGCGCTCCGCACGCAAGGTTTCGACTTTGAGGGCTGGGCAAAACGGGGAAATGTGTATATAGCATCCTATCTGCCTTTCTATGCTTATCCCGATGCGCTCTTGCACGAGGTGTTCCGCCCCGTTCCGCAGATAGAGGAGGTCATCGGGAAACGCATTTCCGCCTTTTCGGCTTATACCGTAGGCGTGCATATCCGCCGTACTGATAATGCTTTGTCTATCGAGCACAGTCCGCTGGAGGCGTTTTTCGGTTGTTTGGATAAGGAGCAGGCGGCGCATCCCGACCTTTGTATCTACCTTGCCACCGATTCGGAAGAAGTGAAACAAGCGATGCGCACCCGTTACGGCGAAAGAATTGTCTGTGCCGAAAGCAAAGCCGACCGCAGTACCACGGAAGGCATCCGCGAAGGCATCGCCGACCTATGGACGCTGGCACACACCCGGAAGATATACGGCTCGTTCCACAGCTCATTCTCCGAACTGGCGGCAGAGCTGGGAAGAATCCCTTTGGTGGTGGTGAAGCGATAGATTAATGCTGTTATAAGGAAACGCGGATTATCGCAGATTAACGCAGAAATTATTATCTGTGTAAATCTGCGTTTCAAAATCGATACAGGTTATAGTAAAACAAAATTGGTTTGCGAAAAAATGGAATGGAACACAGAGACACAAAGACACAGAGCTTTATTTTTTGAGAGAACAGAGTTCACAGAGTAAAAAGTCTGGTTCTATGGTCTTTACCTTCTCTATATATTTATTTCTCCGTGCCTCTGTGTTCAATATAAAGGATTAACGGATTTTTCGCAATCCATTTCTGATTGACTATATAAACTAATACAATATGCTGAAAGAAAACAATCAAGACCGGAAATGGACGGTGCTGGAGAGCGAATACCTCATCCGGCGTCCGTGGCTCACGGCACGAAAAGACCACGTGCTGTTGCCTACAGGAGCAGAAAACAAAGAGTATTATGTGCTGGAATATCCCGACTGGATAAACGTGCTGGCGATTACCCGCGACGGTAAGTTCCTGATGGAGCGCCAGTACCGCCACGGACTGGGGATGACTTGTTATGAAATCTGTGCAGGCGTATGCGAGAAGGGAGAATCGCCCCTCGAATCGGCTCGGCGTGAATTGTACGAGGAAACAGGCTTCGGCGGGGGCGAATGGCAACACTGGATGAATATTTCCGCCAATCCCAGCACGAACACGAACCTCTGCCATTGCTTCCTTGCCACCGGTGTGGAGCGTGTCTCTACCCAACATCTGGAAGAAACCGAGGACATCAGCGTCGAATTGCTTACAGCGGATGAAGTGCGCACGTTGCTCTTGAACGACCAAATCAAGCAAGCCCTGATGGCAGCCCCGCTTTGGAAATACTTTGCCGTGAACGGGCTGCTGTAGGTTTTTCACCACAGATTACACAGATAAAAAAATAAGTAACTGCCCCGGTGGTGAAATAATAATTTATAAATCTGTGTAATCTGTGGTGAAATACGAATCACGCTCCGAAGTCTCCCCGCAACGTCCGTTTGATGCGCCGGATGGCTTTCGCCCAAAAGCCGTTGGTGCGGTGATAATAGCGGGCGAAGGCACGGCGGGCTTCTTGGTTCTCCGCGATGGGGGAAATAGGGACGACGGGGAGCGGATGCATCCACAGGTCGGAAGCATAGAGGCCTCCGCCTCCGCAATTCGTGCCCGTGCCGTCGAATCCGGTGTTCTGCACCAGCGATTTGCCTACGTTCAGTGAAAGGATACCGGCGAGGAACAGGCTGGCGTTCCAGCGTATTGCCCACGAATTGTTCTTGCCGGCTATCTGGCGGCGCAGCATGCGGGTGAAGGGATAATTCCCGTTGAAATCGAAGGTGTGGGTCAGGCGGCGTTCTTCCAGCTGGGCGAGCAAGGCTTTCCCGTCGGGATTGAAATGCCGCCAGGCACGTGCCCACGTTGCCCAGCCCCAGCTTCCGGTCCACTTGATAAGGAAGGTGTCGGGCAGCGAAGGGTCTTTCGTGAAGTCGCACGCCTGGATATGTCCTACTCGCTCTTCGTCTTTGTACGTCTCCAGCGCATCGTTCATAAAGCGCAGGAAGTAGGGCGACACCACCAGGTCGTCTTCCAGCACAATCACCCGTCCGTAGGCATTGACCTGCGTTGTGACTCCATCGATGATGTTGCGGGCAAGACCCCAGTTCTCGGAGCGTTCGATAAGTGTAACCTGTTTAAAGCCTCCGATGCTCCGGATGTACCGGCGCACTTCGTCCACATTCGGACGGTCTGCCTCGTTTCGGGCTTGGTCGGCATAGATAAAGAGGCGGCTCTCTATTGCCTCAACATTGGTTTGCAAAGATTCGATAACCCGGCGTGTATGTTCGGGGCGGTTGTAGACGAAAAGGAGAATCGGAGCGTACATGCTTTAATGAATAATTAATAGTTAATAATTAATAGTGGGTTGTTTCATTCAAGTAAGAAGTGCGGCGCTTCCATGCGGGTTCGCCGGCGGATGCATATAACTTCGTGCGTCTTTCCACTTAGCTTCAAGGCAAGATGCAGATAGGTGCATCCGTCTTTCCACTTATGATGCATGAAGGCGAGCAGGCTTTTCTTCACGCAGGCAAGGACGCTATAGGCGAAAGCGTTTCCGAAAGTGCGGTTCAGGTTGGTGTATTCGGAGAGCAGATACACGTACTCGGTGCGGAAAAACACCTCACGGGTCATGGGGCGCGACTGGCGGTCGTGGTTCCCGTATGCTTCCGGCACATAGCCCACTTTCAATCCGTGGCGGTGCAGGCGGTTCACGTAGTCCTTGTCTTCGCCATAATGGTAGAAGAGGGGCGAGAATCCGCCCAGCCTTTTCAGCGTGCGGACGGGGATGAACCAGAATGCCGCGTTGATGAAAGGGGCTTCTATCACGTCCTGGTCGTGCGGAATGCGTGCAGGGTCGGTCTGATGCACATAGCTGGCGAATCCATGGTCCAGCCGGTTGCCCGTTCCGTTCAAGTGTACAGGCGAGAGGATGCCGTATTCGGGATGCTTCTCTGCCTGGGCAGCCAGGAATCCGATGCTGTCCGGTGCCACCCATGCGTCTTGGTTCAGCAGGAATACGGCATCATAGCCTTCTTCCAGCGCAAGGCGCATGCCGATGTTGTTCGCCTGTCCGAAACCTAAGTTCTCTCCGTTGGCGATGAGGCGCACATGCGGGTAAGCGTTCCGGATGGTTTGCACGGTATCGTCTTGCGACCCGTTGTCGATAACCAGCACATCGGTGGGATAATCCGAGTGGGACAGGCTCTCCAGACAAGGTTTTATCCATCGGGTGAAGTTATAAGATACAATGATAGTCAGTATTTTCATGGTTTTATTTTTATATTTTACAATTTACGATTTACTATTTCTCCATGCGGCATTGTAAATAGTAAATTGTAAAATCGTAAATCAATCGAATCGCATCCGCAAGGTTGTCCACCGGTCGCGCAGACGCTTGACGAGGCTCACGGCAGGCACGCCCGTCCACGCTTTTGCCTTTTCCCAAAAGCGGGTCTCATCGCCCAGACCTTTTTGCTTTTCGAGGAGCCGGAATAGGCGGTACAGCCCCCGCTTTTTCTCGTAAGGCAGATGCCATACGGCAAGATGCTCGTCTCCGGGACGGACGTTGTTGAATTGCGGAGAAGTCCACATCCGCTTTACATAACGGTTTGCTATGGCATTGCGTAAGTCCAGCCGCTCGGCAAGCATGCTGAGCACGTGCGCTTCTTCGTTCAGTTTGGGAGCTTGGAGGCCGGCTCGGGCAAGGTTGAACGCCCAAAGTTCAGGATATGCCTCATTGATACGGTGTACGTTGTCGCCTCTCAGCCCGATGAATTCCCCTCCGTAGTAAGCAAGTGGCAAACGGGGAGGTTTGCTGTAGCAGGCTTCGTAGAACGCTTCCATCTGCGGCAGGGTGATGCCGTTAATAGTAGCGGAACGGTCGGTGATAAACTCATAGAGTGCACTCCCATTGTTGCGGATTTCATCGAAAAGTGGCTCAAGCGGCATACGGCATAAACAATCAGCATCGCACACCAGCAACGTATCATCCGCCTGCATCCGTCCGTCCATCCCGCTAAGAATATCGTATAGATAGAATTGGTTCTGCCATGCTTCGTACCATCCCTTCGGCGGACGCCGTGTATAAGGAAGTGTGACGGTCTCCACGCTTAATTCATCGAACAATTCCAGCAGGAAACGGGGCAATCCTTCACGCTTCAGATTCGTGAAGAACAGCAGCCGTGCCGCAGGGTTATAGTGCCGGAAGGTGCGGAAGAAAGGCACCTGTATCTGCATATACACCGAGTGCACCAGTGCTGAGTCGCCCTTCTGCCCCATCTGCGGGTAGAAGCTCGCCTCGTCCGCCGATTCGCGGTAGAACCAAGTAGCTATGTAATCGGTCATAATTGAGTTGTCTTAAATTCACGTCCAAAGTTAGTTTTATTTTCCGATAATCCACCTTCGAAGCAGAGGAAAGTGTCTTCCGGTCCCCAAAAACCGTGTCCCGAAAACATCCGTGTGGATAAGTTGGCACATTCGGACGTATGCAATATGCCTCTACATGGGATGTTTGCGGCATTCTTTTTTATGATTGTAAAAAATCACGGCAGGTAATGCCTTATCCACTCGTTCACGTCGTAGGCGGCGCGGACGGTTTCGGGCACTTCGGCAAGGGGGCTTTCGATGAAGGCGCGGAGCTGTTCTTCCGGGTTCTTGCCAAGAATAAAGACGTTTTGCGGACGGTAGAAGTCATAGCGTGCTATCTCCGGATTATCGGTCAAGAGCTTTTTGCCGTAAAAGAGGGCTTCGAGGGGGCGGCGCGTCAGGCCGGTCTGTCCCTTCTGGCTGATGTCAATAACGCAGCGCGTGCGGGCAAGGCGGTCGAGGTACTGGGGATAGGTGAGCTTCTCCGCCGGCGTGCGGGGGATAACGAAATCGCACGTGAGGCCTTCGGCTTCAAGGCGTGTGCGGAGGCGTTGCAGCGTGCCGGCGCGGTCTTTGGGCAGGCCGCAGAAGAAGCAATCGGAGTCGATGTTGTCGGGCTGGTGTTCGGGATAACGGAAGTATTGTCCTGTACATGCCATTCCGTAGCGTTCCGCCTCGCAGGGGTCGAAGCTCGTCAGGCGGTATCCGAGGGCGCGGATGGCTTGCAGTTCTTCGGCAGGACGGCGGAAGGTGATGCCGACGGGGTTGCAATAGTAAATGTAGCAGGGCACTCTCTCGGGCAGGTAGGGACGAATGGCACGGAGCACCCGCACGTTGCACGCTTCGTAAATCAGAATGGCATCGCCCGCCTCGGCATGGATAATCCGGTCGAAGTATTTCTTCGGGAACCAATAATATAAGATTCGCTTGGGCAAGGGGATGCGTCCCGCCAGCAAGCTTCGGGTGATTCCTTTGAACCGCCCGGAGGGATAGCGCAGGAAGTCGGGCAGCATCACGATGTGCTGCCTCACTTCGGGACGAATGCCTTCGAATATCTCGCGTGGCGGGCTGATGACGTAGAGGGTGGGCATGATAATTCTTGAAACGCAGATTGTTTTTATGCCATTTTCCCTGTTGCCAGTTCGTGCTCAAGGTATTCGTACACGTATGCGGTGCTTTGCGAAAACAGCCCCGTGCGGAGGTTTGTCAGCTTGGCATAGGTGTCCGAAGTATAGAGTGTGCGGAGGGCTTCTTTCAAATCCATACCGTGCTCTTCCATTAAGAGGAGCACGATTTCCTTGGATAGTTCTTCTATCATGAATGTTTCTTTGGTCATAGGGTTTCGAGTTTTTTCAGATAACGGATTGCTTTTTCTGTGCCGAAAAAATATTGGATGGTGACTCCTTTCATATATTTCAGTTCTTCGATGAACAGGTTTTTGTTTATTAGTCCTGCCGTGAATCGCCGTATTTGAAGACCGACCGCATCGTTTGCTATCGGTCCAATGACAATGTCATAATTGTGTGCAGGAGTTTGGGTACGGTTCCGGCGGTTCATCAATATGAATTCAGCCCATTCCTGGCTATATGTTTGGAAATGGAGAACGGACAAATCTGCGCTCTGCAAATTGGTTTCATCGAATTCGTAAACATTCAGTACAGGATTTCCTGTTCCGATTTGCTCTGTTTTCCGCTTTGCCAGTGCGAGTGCTTGCTCTTTGTCTGCCGAAAGATAGAATCCGCATCCGAAATCTTTGCCCACTTTCGATTGTGAGAGGTCTATATCTGTGATGTCAATATTTGAACCGTGATAAAGTATCATACTAACGCTCCTCCTTTCCGGTGGCAATAAGAAGTGAGGTCTGCTATCACATCCTCAAAGGAAAAGGTGTGTTCGACATCATAAAAACGAGTCACAAAGTCGATGCCTTTAAACCTGTCTAAATAGCGATAGGCTTGTGATGGGGTAAGCGAATGGGCTGTGGCAAATTCGCTGATTACGGCGATGATATAAGCCACTTTATCTTTGATGTTAGGTTCTGTTTTCATAATGGGTTGGTATTTTGATTGTTTCCGCAAATGTAGCAAAGTTCCGTTAGTTTGCAAACGGTTTACGCCCGTTTCTTCTTGAAGAGGTAATCGATGCATTCTTGCATGATTTCGGCACGAGCGATCCTCATGACGAGGAAATAGCACCCTGCCGCTACAATGACTTTCGTAAGGAAAGTGACGGCGAGCGGGCCTCCTGCCATATAGGCACTCAGCCACCCTGCCGAGCAGGCAAGCAATGCGGAACAGAGGAAAGGAAGCAGGTCGAGTAGTAAGGCTTTTACTTTTAGTCCGATGAACCGCCGGGCAAAGCCTTGCCACACGAACAGCCATACGATGTTGAGGCACACGTTCACGACCACCATTGCGTAGATGCTTCCGCCCAGTTGTATTAATACTAAGACGGTGAGGAGCTGGAGCACGACTTGTGCGATGATATTTCCCATATAGATGTCCGATTTCCCCTGGCTGATGATGAGGCTGGAGAAGAGGGTGTTGAGGGGAACGAAGGCGCCTCCGATACAGAGCAATTGCATCAAGGGGATACTGCCTGTCCACTTTTCGCCTACGGTCAGGAGAATCAGCTCGTGTGTCACGATAGAGAGTCCGAACATCGCCGGAAAAGCAAGGAAGGCACAGAAGCGGAGTATCTTGCGGAATACGCGCAGGGAGCGTTCGCGGTCGTCGCTGATGCTTGCCAGCACGGGTTGCGCCACACTGCCCATCATTCCGGTGATGAACTGATGCCCCGTGGCGTTCCATTTATTGGCTTGGTTATAATTGCCCACCGCCTGTGGGTTGAAGTATTTTCCCAGTATGACCGAAAACAGGTTGTTGTTCAGCTGGTTGGCGATGTTTGTTATCAGGAGCTTGCAGCTGAAGGCGAAGAGTGGCTTCAGCGGGCGGAAATCAATCCGGAACGTAGGACGCCACGGCGAGAAATACCAGCTGCATATCGTCACGACAATCAGGTACGTAAGGCTTTGTGTGGCGATGCCCCAGTAGGAAAATCCGTGGTAGGCAAGCGTGATGCCCAGGCATCCCGATAGGATGTGGGCGATGATGCCCGAAAGTGCCTGCTGGCGTACTTTCAGGTTGCGGAAAAGATAAGCTCCTTGCGCCGTGCCCAGGCTGGCAATGGGAATGGCAAGAAAGCAATAACGCGCCAACGGGATAAGGGTAGGTTCATGATAGAAACGGGCTATCAGCGGGGCGCAGAAGAACAATACGAGGTAGGCACACACGCCGATGCCGAGACTGCACCAGAATACGGCGTTATAGTCTTCGTGCCGGATGTGCTTCACGTTTGCCAGTGCGGCACGGAAGCCGCTTTCTTGCAATGAGTTCCCGATAAGGGTAAAGACGGTGAGCATCCCCACCATGCCGTACTCCGCCGGTCCGAGCATCCGTCCCAGGATGATGCCGAATACGAGCACGAGCAATTGCTGGGCACCGTTATTAACGGCTCCCCAGAATAGTCCTTTCGCGGTCTTTTCCTTTAATGATTGTTCGGGCATATTGCAAGATTAAAAGATGAAACACAGATTAACGCAGATTAGCGCGGATTTTTATTTTTAGAATCTGCGAAAATCTGCGTTAATCTGCGTTTCAAGATAAAAAGATTACTTCACTTCGCTACCCGGCTTCACTTCGCGCAAGACCGAAGTGACCGCCAGCGAGCCGTCGAAGTTTTCGGCACTCAATATCATGCCTTCGCTCACTAAGCCGTTCTTGAACTGGCGCGGGGCGAGGTTGGCGATGAACAATACCTGTTTGCCCACCAATTCTTCGGGCTTGTAGTGCTGGGCGATGCCGCTCACGATGGTGCGGTTTTCCAGCCCGTCGGCTATCTTGAATTTCAAGAGTTTTTTCATCTTAGGCACGTTCTCGCATTCCAGCACCGTGCCTACGCGGATGTCCAGCTTGTCGAAGTCCTCGATGCTGACGGTCGGCTTCACGGGGTTTGCCTTGTAGGCGGCAGCTTCGTTTGCCTTCTTGGTGGCAAGCAGCTTGTCCACTTGTGCCTGGATGACGTCGTCTTCTATCTTTTCGAAGAGCAGTTCCGCCTTGTTCAGGGCGTGTCCGGCTTCCAGCAGGTCGGTGCGTCCCAGTTGTTCCCAGCTGAAGGTTTCCATGTTCAGCATCTTGCGGAGCTTTTCGGAGCTGAAAGGCAAGAACGGTTCGAAGGCGATAGAAAGGTTTGCTACCAGTTGCAGGGCGATGTTGAGGATGGTTGCCACGCGGTCCATATCCGTTTTCGCTAATTTCCACGGTTCGGTGTCGGCAAGGTATTTGTTGCCGATGCGGGCAAGGTTCATTGCCTCCTTCTGTGCATCGCGGAACTTGAATACGTCAAGCAGTTTCTCTACTTGTGCCTTCACGTCTGCAAACTCCTGGAGGGTAGCTTTGTCATAGTCGTTCAGTTCGCCGCAGGCGGGCACCTTGCCTTCGAAGTATTTGTGGGTCAGCACGAGGGCACGGTTCACGAAGTTTCCGTATACGGCTACCAGTTCATTATTATTACGCGCCTGGAAGTCCTTCCATGTAAAGTCATTGTCCTTTGTTTCCGGAGCGTTGGCGGTGAGTACGTAGCGCAATACGTCCTGTTTGCCGGGGAAGTCTTGCAGGTATTCGTGGAGCCATACCGCCCAGTTGCGTGAGGTGGATATCTTGTCGCCTTCCAGATTCAGAAACTCGTTTGCCGGCACGTTGTCGGGCAGGATATAGCTGCCTTCCGCCTTCAGCATGGCGGGGAACACGATGCAGTGGAACACGATGTTGTCCTTTCCGATAAAGTGTACGAGGCGTGTTTCGGGGTCTTTCCACCATTTCTCCCACGAGTCGGGCAGCAATTCCTTGGTGTTCGAGATGTAGCCGATAGGTGCGTCAAACCATACGTAGAGCACCTTTCCTTCGGCTCCCTCTACCGGAACGGGGATACCCCAGTCGAGGTCACGGCTTACGGCGCGCGGCTGAAGTCCCATGTCGAGCCACGACTTGCACTGGCCGTACACGTTGGGGCGCCATTCCTTGTGGTCTTCCAGAATCCACTGGCGCAGCCATGCTTCGTGCTTGTCGAGCGGCAGATACCAATGCTTGGTTTCCTTCATCACCGGCTCACTTCCACTGATGGCACTCTTCGGGTTGATGAGTTCGGTAGGCGAGAGCGTGGAACCGCACTTCTCGCACTGGTCGCCGTAAGCGCCCTCGGCGTGGCAACGCGGACATTCGCCCGTGATGTAGCGGTCGGCAAGGAAAGTCTTTGCTTCCTCGTCGTAGTATTGCATCGAGGTCTTTTCTACAAACTCGCCTTTGTCGTAAAGGGTACGGAAGAATGCCGATGCCGTGTCGTGGTGCACCTTCGAAGTGGTACGTCCGTACACATCGAACGAGATGCCGAACTCCTTGAACGAGTTGCGGATGAGCGTGTGATAGCGGTCCACGATGTCCTGCGGCGTGCATCCTTCCTTCTTGGCGCGGATGGTGATGGGCACGCCGTGCTCGTCCGAGCCTCCGATAAATAATACCTCTTCTTTCTTCAGGCGCAGGTAGCGCACGTAGATGTCGGCAGGCACATATACGCCCGCCAGGTGTCCAATGTGGACCGGTCCGTTGGCGTAAGGCAATGCCGAGGTGACAGTAGTCCGTTTGAATTTCTTTTCCATATAGCGTATGTTTTTTCTTTGATTTCGAATAACGCCTGCAAAGATACGTTTTTTTTCCGTATGTTTGCAGAAACCAAAACCTTATGTGCGTATGAAACCGATAATAGGCTTAGTGCTGCTTGCCTTGGCGGCTTGCGGAGGACAGCAGAAGACCGAAAGTCCGCTTGCGGCTGAAACCGATACGATACGGGTAAAGGAACCGGACAAAGAACCGATAACCTTGGAGCGTGAGACCGGAAAGCCGGTTTATGACATGATAGAAGGAGATACGGTTTACAGATATGCGGACAGCGAACCGGAGTTTTCCGTTCCTAAGCCCCACGGATCGGAATATAACACGGGCTTGGAACACTACATACAGGAAGCCGTGAAGGACATCCACATCGGCGAAGGCATCTCTGTGGTTTCTTTTGTGGTCAATAAAATGGGATTGCCTTGTCACGTCACCCTTGCAAGGTCGGCAAAGGTATTTGCGCCTGATGCCCGTTCATACCGCCAAATGGATTCCATTGCTTGCGAGGTGGTTCACAACCTGCCTTACTTCATCCCCGCCAGCCTTAACGGGGAGCCGGTCAACTATCTGATAGGAGTAGCGGTAAGGTTTAAATAAATGTGGTTGTTTTGAAGATTGCTTGTAGAGGCGTGGTTCGATGCGGACGGTCGTTTCAGAAGTTTTCATAGGCTGAAACTTTAGTTTTCACTTGTAGAAACTATGGTTTTTACTTGTGAAAACCTTAGAAGCTGTTTTGAATTTCTCCAAAAAGTTTTTCTTGACTTGATGTATTCGCTTTCGTGTGTGCTTTGGGCGATTTTTTGGTCCTTTTCGCTCCTGTTCTTCGTCAGATAGCCCGCTATCTTCCTCATCACAAAAGCGAAAATGCCTCAAAAACTCATCCCAAATCATCGCACGATAAATTCAAAACAGCTTCTTAGTTTCAGCTTGATTTGATTATTTGAAACTTTAATTGGGCGATTTAACGGGGCTGTATGAAATGGCGTTATGTTCGGCAGGGAGGTCATCCTTTCCGCTGCACGATGCGCGCTCCGGCAGGCACGCTTTCCGTCACCCAGATGTTGCCGCCGATGGTAGCTCCGCGCCCTATCGTGATGCGTCCCAAAATCGTGGCGTTGGAATAGACGATGACGTCGTCTTCCAGAATGGGGTGGCGGGGGATGCCTTTAATCGGGTTCCCGTGTTCGTCGAGGGGGAAGCTCTTTGCGCCCAGCGTTACGCCCTGATAGAGTTTCACATTGTTTCCGATGATGCACGTGGCTCCGATTACCACGCCCGTACCGTGGTCGATGGTAAAATGGCTTCCTATTTTGGCTCCGGGATGGATGTCGATGCCCGTTTCCGAGTGCGCCATTTCGGTGATGATGCGGGGGATGAGCGGGACGTTCAGCGTATGCAGCTCGTGGGCGATGCGGTAATTGGTAAGGGCGCGGATGATGGGGTAGCAGCAGATGATTTCGCCGAAGCACGTGGCGGCAGGGTCGCCATAATAGGCGGCTTCCACGTCCGTAGCCAGCACGCGCCGAATTTCGGGCAGGCGGCTGATGAACTGCGCGGCGATGTTCTTGGCGCTTGCCTTGCAAAGGGGGGCGTCGGACATTTCGTCCGACAGGGCATTCTCGATACCGAAGCAAAGTCCCGCCTGTATTTGCTCAGTGAGTAGGCGGAACAGTTCTTCTACGTTTACGCCGATATGGTAGCTCAGCGTGCGCCGGTGAATGGTGGAATTGCCGAAATAACCGGGAAAGAGTATTTCGCGCGCCAGCTCTACGATGCGCCGGAGCGAAGCGGCGGAGGGCAGCGGCTCGCCGTCCTTGTATTGATGGAACAGCCCGTCGTACGATTGGCTTTCGGAAAGCTCGCTTACGGCTTTGTTCAGGATAGGTGTGTAGTCAGATGTTATCATGTGGATTTTTATGTTTTGTGTTCCTTGGCAAAAATACAAAACTTTTTTCACAAAACGCTTGTGGAAGTTACCGAAATAACCTAATTTTGTTGTATTTAGTTTTAGAAGCTGTTTTGAATTTATCGTGCGATGATTTGGGATGAGTTTTTGAGGCATTTTCGCTTGTGTGATGAGGAAGATAGCGGGCTATCTGACGAAGAACAGGAGCGAAAAGGACCAAAAAAATCGCCCAAAGCACACACGAAAACGGATACATCAAGCCAAGAAAAACTTTTTGGAGAAATTCAAAACAGCTTCTTAATGTTTAAAGACTTAAGGATTATGAGGCTATTGGCGACAACTCTCGTTTTATTATCTTTGTTATCATCTTGTGGTTCTGATAAGGAGGATATGTGTCTGTTTCCATTAAAGGGAGCGGAAAATGTGAATCCGGACACCCGTCTTGTATTGACTTTTAATGAAGTGCCGGTTGTTGGTGATTCGGGGATGATACGAGTGTTTGATGCTGTTTCTGGCGAGCAGGTTGACAGCTTGGATATGAGTGTGCCTGCCGGACCGACAGAAAGGCGCACTTACGGACCAGAGTGCGATTATACGAAGGTGCCGTATGATTATAGCAGGACGGTGATGCCTACCAATCGGAATACGCGCCCCGGTACGCCTTCGGGTACGGCAGAACCTACGCCTCCGGACTATCAGTTGAATATTATCGGCGGATTTACAGATGCATTTCACTTCTACCCGATTATAGTAAAAGATTCGACAGCTACTATTTACCTTCACAATAATGTGTTGGATTATCATCATTCTTATTATGTGACGATTGACGAAGGTGTGCTCAATTTGCCTGATGGTAGTTTCCGAGGTATTTCAAAAACCGATGGTTGGACTTTTACAACTAAGGATGCGGCTCCGTCCCATATCGATACATTGGTTGTAGATGCATCCGGAAAAGGAGACTTCAATACAGTGCAGGGAGCATTTGATTTTATTCCTGATTTTTCGGACAAGCCCGTTGTAATCGTTGTAAAGCCTGGGGATTATGAAGAGTTGGTTTATGTGCGTAATAAGTCGAATGTGAAAGTAAAAGGTTCGGGTATGGGATGTACGAAGGTACATTATGCTAATAATGAGGTATTCAATCCACACCCGTTAACGGTAAAGACAAATGAGTGGCCGGGCACATTCCCTTCACGCCGGGCTGCGTTTGCTCTTGATAATTGCCGTGATATTGTCATGGAGGATATAACGATAGCAACTGATTTGAAAGGTCAGGCTGAAGGATTGCTGATAAACGGCGAACGCATCGCTTTGTATCGTGTTCATATCATCGGTTCGGGCGACGCTTTGCAAGCGAACGGGACGATATATATGGAATCATGCGAATTGGACGGTGATGGTGATACGATTTTGGGACGAGGCAGCTTATTTGCTTATAAGAGTAATTTACGTAATAACGGAGGTCCGTTTACGTGGGTACGCAACACGAAAGGGAATCATGGAAATGTGTTTGTCGAATGCACGCTTTCCACAGGAAACGGGAAATTGGCTGATTTCGGAAGGACCAAGTCTAATGGGGGAACGACCTATCCGGATGCGGAGGTTGTGCTTATCGATTGCCAGACACGTAATATTCTTCCGGAGGGCTGGAGCGCTATCGGCGAGCGTACTGCCCGTATGTATGAATACAATACATGCGATATGGAAACGGGCAAACCTGTTGACACTTCGAAGCGTCATCCGTATTCACGTAGGCTGGATGCACAAAAAGATGCGGAGTTAATAGCAGATTACCGTAATCCGGCATTTGTATTAAAAGGTTGGATGCCTTCAGCTGATTTGATGCAATAAATAAGATAAAATCGTGGCATAGTCGAAAAATAATGGCATAAATTGTATCTTTTATACTTGCGCTGCAAGTACGATTAGTAACCGTTATGAAGTGTAATTATTGCACAGTACGATTACTAATCGTATTGATGCGCATACGATTGCGTTTATCCGAAGCATACTCCCATGCGGCGTCCTTGCACAATCAAATCGTTGTCGGGGGTGACCAGCTTCAGCTTGCCTGCCACGTCTGCCAGCGGGACGGAAACAATATCGTCGCCTTGCAGGGAGACCATTCTTCCGAATTTGCCTTGGGCTATCAGCTCTGTAGCGTGCCCTCCCATGCGTGTGGCAAGGGTACGGTCGAAAGCCGTGGGGCTTCCTCCGCGCTGGATGTATCCCAATACCGTCTCGCGGGTCTCGAAGCCGGTTTCGTATTCGATTTCCTCGGCGATGTATTGGGCGGCTTTTTTCCCGTTCAGGGTGGGGATGCCTTCAGCCACCACTACAATAGAGTAGGGTTTGCCTTTTTTCAGCCGTTCGATGATGACATCCCCTATGTTGTGGATATTGAAGGGAAGTTCGGGAAGCAGGATGATGTCGCCTCCGCCTGCCATGCCTGAGTGCAAGGCAATCCAGCCCGCTTTGTGTCCCATCACTTCGATAACCATCACGCGTTGGTGCGAGCTTGCCGTGGAATGCAGGCGGTCGATAGCCTCGGTGGCAATGCTTACCGCCGAATCGAAGCCGAACGAAATGTCGGTGCCCCACACGTCGTTATCGATTGTCTTGGGTATCATGACCACGTTTATGCCGGTTTCTGCCAGCTTTGCCGTAGTTTTCTGCGTGCCGTTCCCTCCGATGCATACCAGGCAGTCCAGCCCGTGCTTCTGAATGGTGCGCATCAATGCCGCCGGTGTGTTTTCCGGGGCTGATGCTTTCCCGCGCCGGAAAGGCTTTACCCGCGAAGTGCCCAGAACAGTCCCTCCCATTGTGAGCAGCCCGCCCAATGAGGTTTCGGTAAGCGGAGTCACTTCGTCATCGAGCAATCCGCGGAAACCGTTGTGGATGCCGTACACTTCCATTCCATAATAATTTATAGCTGTCTTGCAAACGCCTCTGATAGTGGCGTTGATGCCGGGGCAATCGCCTCCTGCCGTCAATATCCCGATTCTCATAACCTTCAAATTTAGTCTTCACGTGGTAAAGTTATAAGAAAAAAGCGTAGATTTGTCTTTTCTAACATAAAAAATATATCACCGATAAGAGAAATGGCTAACTTTGCGGAGCAGAAAAATAAACAAACCAATGGTTTCAACAAAGTTAATCGAAAAGCTATTCGTTTCCCGTCAAAAGGAAATAGACACATACACTACACAGGCGGAAGCTATCCAGGAAAAGGTGTTCCGGAAACTTACCGCACAGGCTTCGGATACGGAATGGGGCAAGAAATACGATTTTGCGCATATCCGTTCATACGCTGATTTCCAGCGTGTGCCTATCCAGCAATACGATGACATCAAGGGCTACGTGGACCGTATGCGCCATGGAGAAAAAGACGTGCTTTGGCCTGGGCGGGTTATCTGGTATGCCAAGTCGTCGGGGACTACAAGCGATAAAAGCAAGTTCATTCCCGTAAGCAAAGACGGGCTGAAGCACATTCATTACCGGGGTGGAACCGATGCCGTGGCGCTTTACTTGCGCTCGAACCCTGAAAGCCGTTTTTTCTCGGGCAAAGGATTGATATTGGGCGGAAGCCATAGCCCGAATTATAATGTAAAGGACAGCCTGGTGGGAGACCTTTCCGCCATTTTGATACAGAACATCAATCCGCTGGTGAACCTTATCCGCGTGCCGGTCAAGGAGATTGCCTTGCTGAGCGAATTTGAAGAGAAGGTAGAGCGGATTGCCGAGACTACGGTACACGAAAACGTGACCAACCTCTCGGGAGTGCCTTCATGGATGCTGGCGGTCATCAAGCGCATCTTGGAAAAGACCGGCGCGAAGCACCTGAACGAGGTATGGCCCAATCTGGAAGTCTTTTTCCACGGAGGGGTATGTTTTACGCCCTACCGCGAGCAATACAAGCAGCTCATCCCGTCCGACAAGATGCACTACATGGAGACCTACAATGCCAGCGAAGGATTCTTCGGCTTGCAGAGCGACCTTGCCGACCCGGCGATGCTTCTGATGATAGATTACGATGTATTCTACGAGTTCATCCCGCTGGAGGAAATCGATAACCCGAATCCCGCTATCGTGCCTTTGACGGGTATCGAGACGGGGCGGAACTATGCGATGGTCATCAGCACCTCGTGCGGATTGTGGCGGTATATCATCGGCGATACGGTGAAGTTTACCCAAAAAGACCCGTATAAGTTTGTCATTACGGGCCGCACCAAGCATTTCATCAACGCTTTCGGTGAGGAGCTGATGGTGGACAATGCCGAAAAAGGGCTTGCCAAGGCTTGTGCCGAGACCGGAGCGCAAGTATTGGAATATTCGGCGGCTCCCGTCTTTATGGATGCCAATGCCAAATGCCGCCACCAATGGCTCGTCGAGTTCAGCGTCATGCCTGACTCGGTGGAGAAATTCCGCCACGTGTTAGACCGTGCCCTGCAGGAAGTGAACTCAGATTACGAGGCGAAACGCCATAAAGACATTACGCTTCAGGAATTGGAGCTGATTGTGGCACGCCCTAACCTTTTCCACGACTGGATGAAGCAAAAAGGCAAGCTGGGAGGCCAGCATAAAGTGCCTCGCCTGAGCAATAACCGAGACTATATAGAAGAAATGTTGAAACTGAATAAGCCTACGCATACCGCATGAAACCCATACCCAAGTACATAGCCCTGCTGCTGTTCATTATCGGATTTTACGCGTGTGCCGGTACGGGCTGGTCGCCCGACGGAGGCCCTTACGATGAAGAGCCTCCCAAGTTTGTTCGTGCCATGCCGGTTCCGAATGCCGTCAATAACACGCGCAAGAACGTATCCATTGAGTTCGACGAATACATCAACCTGGAGAACGCTTCGGAAAAAGTCATCATCTCGCCTCCTCAGCGCGAACAGCCCGAAGTAAAGACCAGTGGGAAACGGGTCGTGGTGAAGTTCATCGACACGCTGATGGCAAACACCACGTACACCATCGACTTCGGCGATGCCATCGTTGACAACAACGAAAGCAATCCGTTGGGGCAGTTCTCGTATGCCTTCTCTACCGGTCCCGAGATAGATACCATGGCGGTGTCGGGCACCGTGCTTAATGCTGAAAACCTGGAACCGATAAAAGGCATTCAGGTAGGACTGCACAAGAACCTGAACGATACGGCGTTCACCAAGCTTCCTTTCGACCGCATCTCGCGTACCGATAGCCGCGGGCAATTCACCATCCGGGGCGTGGCTCCGGGCAAATACCGTATTTATGCGCTGCAAGACGGGAACCAGAATTATATGTACGACTCGAAGACCGAGACGGTGGCATGGTCTGATTCGCTTATCGTGCCCGACATGACGCCTGCCGTACGCTTTGATACGGTATGGAACGAAATCGACACCACCCACATCGATACCATTTTCGAAGTGCATTACACCCGCTTCCTGCCCGATAACATCATGCTTCGCGCTTTCAAGGAAGAAAGCACCATGCAATACCTGGCGAAGAGCGAGCGTCCGGAGACCAAGAAATTCAACCTTTATTTCAGTGCGAAGGCAGACACCCTGCCCACGCTGAGAGGGCTGGACTTCGATGAGAAACAGCTCATCGTGGAAGCCAATCTGCGCAACGACAGCATCACCTATTGGGTGAAAGACACTACGTTATGCGAACGCGACACACTGACCATCGAACTGAAGTATCTGGAAACCGACACGCTGGGACAGCTGGTGCCTACGACCGACACGCTGCGCATGGTGAACAAGATTCCGCGCGAACGGCGCCTTGCCATGAAGAAAGAGGCGGATGAGAAGGCGGAGAAAGAACGCAAGAAGAAAGAGAAAAAAGGCGATACCCTTGCGGTGCAGACCCCGTTCCTGACGATAAACGTGGATGCGCCTTCCGAACTGGACATCAACCGCAACATCGTACTGAGTTTCGAGGAACCGGTAGAGCACATCGATACGTCGGCGATTCACATGCAGACAATGATAGACTCGGTATGGCAGGACACGCCGTTCATTTTCCAGGCCGATACCATTGCCCCGCGCCGCTACATTGTCCTTGCCAACTGGCAGCCCGGACAGGAATACCAGCTTACGATAGATTCGCTCGGATTCAAAGGCATTTACGGACTGTATACCGACAAGGTAGAGAATAAATTGAAGGTAAAGACCGTAGACCAGTACGGCACCCTTTTCCTCAACATCACGGGAGCCGGACCGCATGCTATCGTGCAGCTTTTGAACAGCAGCGATGCCGTGGTGCGCCAGCAGCCCGTAAAGGAGAACAATACCTGCGACTTTTATTTCCTCCAGCCCGGCACGAAGTACTATCTCCGCCTGTTCAACGATACGAACCGCAACGGCAAGTGGGACACCGGGAACTATGAGGAGAAACGCCAGGCGGAAGAAGTATTCTATTTCCCCAAGACCTGGGAAATGAAAGCGAATTTCGAATTCGAGGAAAACTGGAACCTTTACGCCATACCGCTTGACCGCCAGAAACCGGACGAGATAAAGAAACAGAAGCCTGACGAAACCAAGAAGATTAAAGACAGGAACAAGGAAAGAGCTAAAAAATTAGGACGAACATGATGAAGAAAATCTTACTCTGCCTGTGCTTGCTGACAGGAAGCCTGGCGATGAAAGCCCAATGCGGTGCCGTGAACAATGCCATCAAGCCCGGAGAATCGTTGAGCTACGAATTGAAGTTCAACTGGAAATTCATCTGGTTTAACGTGGGATGGGCGCGGATGGATGTAAACGAAGCTGTCTACAACGGCCAGCCCTGCCTGCGCACCGACCTGCTCTCGTACACCAACAAGCGCTTCGACCGCTGGTTCAAGATGCGTGATACGCTGACCTGCATCACCAGCCAGCAGCTGGAGCCGCTCTACTTCCGCAAGGGAGCCGAAGAAGGCAAACGCTATACCGTAGACGAAGTGAACTTCAGCTACCGTAACGGGAAGTGCATCGTCGACCAGCAGCGCACTCTGAGAGGCAAAACCACCCAAAAGCACGATGAAATGGATGTCTGTGTCTACGACATGCTGAGCATCCTGCTGCAGGCACGCTCGTACGACCCCACCGACTATAAGGTAGGCATGAAAATCCTCTTCTCGATGGCTACGGGGAAAAAGGTCGAAAAGCAGACACTCATTTACCGGGGAAAGGAGAATTTTACTTCGGAGAACGGCACTACTTACCGCTGTCTGGTATTCTCGCTCGTGGAATATGTCGACAAGAAAGAAAAAGAAGTCATCACCTTCTTCGTCACCGACGACCTTAACCACTTGCCCGTTCGGCTTGACATGTACCTTAACTTCGGCTCTGCCAAGGCGTTCCTCACCGACATCAAGGGTAACCGCCATCCGCTTACTTCGATTGTAGAAAAGAAATGAGCCAGCCTATAAATCATAAATAGTCAAATCGTAAATATGAAAACACGTACTTTACTCATTGGCATCCTGCTTACGGCTGGATGCGGCGCGAACATTTCCGCGCAACAGCCTGTACCCGAAAAGCCGCGTATCCTTATCAGTACCGATATCGGAGGTACAGACCCCGATGATAACCAGTCGGTAGCCCATTTCCTGATGTACAGCAACCGTTTCGAAACCGAGGGACTGGTTTCGTCTCCCTCTTATGGAAACGGAAGCAAGGAAGAGCTTTTCCGCATGATAGACCTCTACGAAAAAGACCTGCCCCGCCTGCAAGCCCATGAAGACGGATTTCCCACTCCCGATGCGCTGCGTGCGGTATGCAAGCAGGGAAGCCAAGGAGCCGCGCCTTTTTGCGGATACGGCGAACCCACCGAAGGCTCGGAGTGGATAGTAAGCTGTGCACGGCGCGAAAGCAGCCGCCCGCTTTGGATATTGGTATGGGGCGGATTGGATGATGTGGCGCAAGCCTTGCACGATGCGCCGGATATCAAGAAAAATATCCGTGTCTATTGGATAGGCGGGCCGAACAAGAAATGGAGCGTAGACAGCTACCATTATATTATAGCCAATTTCCCGGATCTGTGGTTCATCGAAAACAACACGTCTTACCGCGGATTCACCGCCGACAAGAAGAAACAGGATACCTGTAACGCATTGTTCTACGATACTTACGTGCGTGGAGCAGGAAATCTGGGAGCTGACTTCATAGATTATTACGAAGGGCTTCCCAAGCTGGGCGATACTCCCTCGCTGCTTTACATGATGGACGGCGACCCGGATGACCCTTACCGCGAATCGTGGGGAGGAAGTTTCTGTAAGACAAGCCACACGCCCCGTACCGTCTTCCGGCGTACTGCCACTGCAAAAGACACGGTACAGATTTGTTCGATGATTGAATTTTATGTAAAAGGTCCCGTACTTCCCATTGCATCAGATTCAGCCTGCATCACGCTTACGGTCCGTAACCAGAAGTGGGCAGGGCGTTATTTGGGCAATGGCGAATACATGGTGCGCCACTCTACCTACTATACAGGCACCTTGCCTTACACCATTACTTCAGATATCCCCGGTTTCCCCGAACAGAACGGTTTCTTTACCGTAGCCAACCGTTGGGACAAGCAGGTAGCGGATACCGATTACCGGGTGGGCGAGAACTGGTACACCGATAATTACGACCCTGCACTGATGGAACGGAACTGTGCCGGCGCGCTGACCACCTCGAAATGGCGCAATGCCGTGATTGAAGATTGGGGAAAACGCTGGGGCTGGCTGAAATAACGGAGCGGATTTATACGATGCACGGTATGAAATTGTGCATTCCTTTGTGCATTTCGTACTCCATCCACAAAATACACAAAAATGAATGTCCGCAAATATGTAGGGGCGTATCGCATACGCCCGAATACGTCTGCTTATCCATGCGGATGTTTTCAGGGCGTATGCGATACGCCCCTACATGGACTGTTTGCGAAATTCATAAATAATGCGAATCAGGAGTTAAACGTAGTTATGTTTCACAGGAGTTATCACTTCGTTCAGGAGTTAAAGGCCAATAGCTTAACTTCTGAAAGCGGTGCAAAAGGTATTGGCATCTAACTCCCAGCCCGCACTGGCGGGCGATAACTACCTATAACTCCCTTTTAACTCCTGATTGGCATAAATAGTAAACCGTAAATAGTCAAATCGTAAATCAAATGGTTTTCCATTCCTCTACCGTTCCCGTCTCGGAAGAGAAGTTCACACCTATTTTATATAAGGTGCGAGGGTCGGCTTCGTAGGGTCGGGCATAGCCCTTCGCCTCTATCTGCGCCAGGGCTTCGTCCGCCGTGCCGTCGCGCTTGAACTCGAAGATGTAGATGTAATCGTCCGTCTCCACGATGCAGTCGGCACGCCCTTGGCTCTGCTCCTTTTCGGTATAGACTGTGTAGACGCTTATCAGGCGGAAGATGAGGTAAAGCGTATAGTGGAAGAAACGTTCCTTCTCCGCCTCGTCTTTCTTGCTCCGCATCGAATAGGGGATACTGGCGAGAAAGGATGTGAACAGCTTACGGAGCTGCTCCAAGTCACCTGCTTCCAAAGCGTCCAGCACGTCCTGTATCCAGCTGTCCACGCTTTCTTTCGGCTTCAAGTAACTGGATGCCACCATGGAAACAAAACCGTTCTTCACTTCATTGTTCGGGAAGTCGAGCAGGAACGTACCCCGGCGGAGGTTGTAGTCTTTAATAGTCAGGTAGCCGCTCTGGTAAATCATGGGCAGGGGTTTCTCCACATCCGCCTTGTAATCGACAAACTCTTCGGGACGATAATAGCGTCCGGTCAGTTCGTTCAGGTCTTCTTGTGTATGGTTCAGCAGGCGGACAAGGTAAGTAGGCGTACCGCTGGCAAACCAGTAATCACGTAGCTGCAGCATAGAAAAAGTGTTCAGCAAGCTGAATGGATTGTATACGCCTGTCAGGTTATCGCTGAAATGATATCCATCATACTGGCGCTTCAATATCATTTTCATGCCTTCGGGAGTAGTCCGACATTTTTTTGCCAGCGTTTCGATAGGCTCGGCAAAATAATGTTCCAATTCCTCCTGCGTGATGCCGCACAAAGTTTCATACTGGGAAGCCATACTGATATCTGCCGGCTGGTTGAACCCGCTGAACACGCTTACCTGCGAGAACTTGGTCACGCCCGTCAGCAGGACGAACTGCAGGTCTTCGTCCGCTAATTTAAAGGTGGAATAGAAACCTTTCAGGATTTCCCGATGGATGTCTTCCAACAGACGCTCCTTTCCGTCTATCGTAGTGGTATAACCCGTATCCAGCACATCGAGTATCGGCTTGTCGTATTCGTCTATCAACACCACGCACCGCCTGCCGTAACGCTTGTGCGCCTGCTGCAGTACGTAGGCGAACCGCCTGCCTATGTCCTCAAATTCCTCAGTTCGCCCGTATTCCTTCTCCCATGTGCTGACCGTACCCTTTACAATGTCTTCCAGTTTGCCCGATTTGGTAAAATCCGTCCCGTTGAAATCGATATGGAACACGGGATATTCTGCCCATTCTGTCTCTAACTTGTCAATGGCAAGCCCCTTGAACAGTTCTTTCCGTCCTTGGAAATAGCATTTCAGGGTAGACACCAGCAGGCTCTTGCCGAACCGCCGTGGGCGGCTCAGGAAATAAATCGTTCCGTCTTTCACCAACTGGTAAATCAACTCGGTCTTGTCTACATAGATATAACCGTCCTCTATAATTTTGTCAAAGCTCTGGATTCCTATCGGATACTTCATCATGGCGCATGCTTTTTTGAATACAGATACAAAGAAACGATTTTATTTCGAGAATATCAACCTGCGGGTGTAGAAATACCTCATGAAAAAAGTAAGATATACTGCGTCGGCTGATGAAGTATATCCTACTTTCTAAAGCCTGTATATTCTTGTCATGCCGGAGAATGAAAAAAAGCGGCTCGATTGAGCCGCTTTTTTTATTTATAGAGTAATCGGTTAGGATTATTCACCTAAGTTCAATGTAGTCTTGATGTCTACTTGATCTTCCAATGTGTAACCCCAGATATCTTCGATTGCTACATTCAGTTTTGCAGTGTTTTCTGATACACCTTCTACTTCGATGTAAGAATCTACGAAATCTTTCTCTGTCGGCTTGCTAAATGTTGCTGTCGGAGTTGCTACTGTCATTTGGAAGACATTTCTGTTACCAGTTGAGAAGGTTACATCCTTAATATCATCACGATACCAGTTACCAGCGTTATCTTTCTTGAAGATATCATACTTCACATCATTGTTATAAGTCTTGGCCCAAATGTCTTCTTTATAGATTCTAGTTCTGCCTGTAGCTGAAACTTCAACCATGTTGTTAGCTGCGATAGCTTCACCTTCAAGGATCGGAGACATTACACGGAACTTATAAGTGTCTGTATACTTATAGCTGTCATCGTTTACAGACAAGTAGTGACCTGTGAAGTTAACAATCAAGTCTTTTTTATAACCTGCGTAATCATCTTTACCATCTTTGTCTGTATCAACTATTAATTCAATAAAGTCACGTGCTTGTGAACCGAATTGAGTAGACTGAGTGATTTGCTTAGCAAAATAATCGGTCTTCTTATCAGTACCTTCAACATTAGTATTTGTTTCAAGTTTGAATGTGAAACCAGTTCCTAATGTCATGTGAGCATCGTCCAACTTATCGTACAAATCAGTAAATGCTCTATCAATGTAATAGCGAGACAATGCGTTACCATCACTATCACCAATCAAACCAGTCTTATTTGCAGCATCTCTATAAGCATCTTGCCAGTACATATAAGCGTATGCCAAGTTATCACCGTCACGGAATACACCGCTTTCCTTAACAAGGATAGCAGACAATTCAGGCTTGGTCAATTCGAACGGAACAACTACATAGTTCAATTCTTTACCAGAATTCTTATCTACGAATGATAACTTAGCATAGTAAGTAGTACCAATCTTCAATGGTTTCGGAGTAGCTGCATCATCAATATCTAATTCGAATCTTAAGCTGTTCAGCTTAGTTGCAATATTAGCATCAGTTACATTCTTATCCATGTTTTCAGCCATGTAAACTTTAAGCTGACCACCTGAAACAGCACCTGCAGTCACAACATTTTGTGTACAAGCTTCGTCTGCATAAATGCCTTCCAAAACATCAATAGTTGCATTTACAGAAGCATACCATGCATTCAAGTCATCGCCCAAAGATTCTTTCAACTTATCGGCAGATACCAAGAACTTGTAGTCAACCTTAGTCGGCATTTGAGTCTGTTTTGCATAAACAGCTTCACCCAATGTTCTGTTGATTTCAACGCGGATAGTTGTTTCTTCGATGTTGGTATCCCCACCTGCATTAGTCAGTGTGTGTACAATCAGATCGATAGTAGCATCTGTTACATTATCCGGACTCTTCGTAGCTTTGAAAGTACGACCATCTTCAGAGAATACGAGTCCAAACAATTCTACATCTTCTGCTGATGCTGACAGATACATATCGTACAGATTATGCTCATTATCAACGCTTACATATACAGTTTCACCAACTTTTACTTCATATGAAGCCGGATCAGTTGCATTTGAAGGTGCATCTCCTATAGATGCAACATCGTTCGCAAAACTATATTTTGTAATATTGGTAAAATCTATTTTCCCTAATACAGCTGTTGTTTGTACAGACGGAGTTACCTCAACATTAGGCAATGATTTATAGTTAGCAGTAGCAGGTTTCAGTGCCATTGCTTTTTCATCCCCGTTATATGTAAACTGGTCAGTGAAAGCTGTTGCACTTCCTATGAATGAACCAGGAACTACTGTAATAGTGTATAAACCATTTGAAGCAGCTCTTGTCAGCATTCCATCGTATTTTTCAGCAGCTAATTTGATAGATGCTAAATTGTCTTTCGTATCAATCAGACCGAACTCAATTTGAGATGCGTCAATAGAAGCTGGAGCAATACGAGTGTATAATGCATTATCTAAGCTTTTATCACCATTAGAATCAAGCAAATCAGTAGAATAGGTGATTGTATTCTGAGCAATGTTGCCTCTCGGACCTTTCCATTTGGTGGTTGCTGCTGCATTCCAATACAATAATGTAATCGGATTAGAGTTTTCTACAGTCTGATATTTGCTATCCAAGAATTCGATTTCAGAAATAGCCGATGCTGCAGAAGGCACGATTACTTGTTGAGTAGATCCATTAGCACGGATAGTCAAAGTAACAGATCCGTCAGCATTTGTTATAGCAGTAACAGGAGCGGTCAAAATGTTGGTAACCACTTCTTCGCCTTTTTCGTTAATCAAAACCAAAGCACCGTCATTATTTACATACGGAACTTTAATAGCTCCGGTTTCAGGATTCTTTGAAGCATAATATCCGCTTCCTTCGCCGTTGATGAGGATTTCACCGGTAGTTTCGTCAAAGGTGATAACATCTCCTGCCTCGGTTTCGCCGGTAGCTTCGTTGATGACATTTTCGATAGTTGTAGAACTGCCATCGTTCCAATTGATAGTCAATCCTTGTCCGTTGGAAGCCACATTGGTTACGAACTTGCCGTCACCAATCTTGGTCTTCAACTCATCGATTGCGCTCTTCAAGTCTGTAATTTCCGTGCGCAGACCGTTGATGTCATCATCATAGTCTTTACAAGAGGTAAAAGTTCCTGCCGAAGCGAACAGAAGCGCTCCGAACAGCAGTGCACTTAAATACTTTTTTCTCATAACAAAATAAATTTAATTTATAAATTAAAAAACTCAAATCGTTCTAACTCAAGTCGTTACAAACAATTCCAATAGCCTGCTTTTCTTCTCGAAACCCCTCTGGTCAGTATTCGCGCCGATAACTGACCAAATCAGCTTCTAAGCATCCGGTTTCTGGGATAAAGCAGTTTTACCATAGAACTCTTCCTCTTTACTCACGCCGAGAACACGTATCCGGATACGCATCTCCTTGCTTTCAAAAGGTTTTCATTCACAAATTTTGTTTTAGAAGACAACTTTCAAGGCACAAATGTAAAAGTTTTATTTTATACAAAAATACATTCTAACAAAAACTTCGTTTGATTTTGCATTTATTAACAGAACAACAAGAGCATTGCGCAATATCGGCGGATTTGTGCAATGGCTTTGTCACATCCGCCCTGTTCCGTATGGTGTTTTTCACTCCTTATATTATATAATGCGAATTGGGAGTTACACCATGCACGGTATGGATTTGTGCTATGGACAATCAGAAATGAATTGCGGAATTCATTTTCAATTTTGTTCTACTATATACGTATTGATGTGACGGGAAACACATACGGCTGCATCGGGCTACGCAAGCGGTTGCGCAGGCTGATGCAGCCGTATGTGCAGGGCTACACGGGCGGTCGTGTTTTAGAGGGCGGCTATTTCTTGTTCGGTACGACAGTATTTAATCCAGTGCAACAGCATTTATTGACAATGTTTGCTTTCGATGGCTCGGAAGAGCGTCTGAAAGAAGTGAAAGCGGTATTATTTAACTATTTTCAGCAAAAGATGGATCAGCGGCTGAATGAGCTATGGGATTCGGGTATTTTGGATCAGAAGAAGCTGGATGAATTAAGGACAAAACATTTACGCACAGATTTAAAATGAGCCGAATCGTTTTAGATACAAATAGCTTGGTTCAAAGCATTCCATCGAAAAGCTATTATCGCCCGATATGGGATTCTTTTTTGTCACGCTGGATTTGCAATCCAGCGTAATTGAGTTTGCGGATTTGTAATCCGCATCATCAGCAAACGGTTTTCGGATTACAAATCCGATTCAGCTATTACGCCGGATTGCAAATCCGGCGCGACAAAGGGTTCTTTTGCGTTTGTTTCCGGTCTGTTTTCCCGATTTTATTCGTCAGATAGCCCGCTATCCTCCTCATAAAATCAGAAAAAACATCCTCGAAAACAATTCGCAAAATTAACCTGAGCAAAATTTAAACAGGCTCTAAATCGTACCTCGTAAATCGAAAAATAGTAAATTTAAATGTGTAATCTGTGGTGAAAAACTATCTACGGAAATTCTTCGCAAACTCAAGGGAAACGGAGTTAGACATGCTTTGGCACACTTCGCTTCCGAACGCCGTGCCGCACGCTATGATGTCGTCCCAGTCTTTTTCGTTCAGGCTATCGAGGTCGGAACGGCGGATGCGGTTGGCTATCAGCCCGTAGACTACACCTGCATTGAAGTTATCGCCCGCCCCGATAGTGCTTACCGCTTTCACCTGAGGTACGGGGTATTGCTTGGCGAAGTTCTTACAGAAAAGGCTTATGTCGTGCGGTCCGTCGGTGCAGATAAACGACTTGCAATAGAAATCCACCTTCTCGCGGTAAATGCGCTTCGGGTCATCCAGCCCGAACAGGTTCCGGAAATCTTCGGCAGAGCCTCGTAAGATATCGGTATATTCGAAGTTTTCGAGGATAAAGGGCATCAGCTTGATGGCTTCGTGGGCATGAGCGCTACGGAAATTCACATCGTAATAGACAATGGCGCCCCGCTCGCGTGCCAAGTCGAGCAATTCCTTCACTTTCTCTCTTAACGCAGGCGTAACGGCAAAGTAAGAGCCCATCATCACAATGTCGTCTTCTTGAATATCGGGCAGAGCCACGTCTAAACGCCGGCTGGGGTAATCTTTATAAAAGACGTATCCGGCATCGTTCTGCTCGTTGAGAAAAGCCAAAGAGACGGGCGATTTCCCTTCGGAAAACACATTGACGCAACCGGTATGCACGCCATTGGCACGCATATTTTCCAGAATGATTTTTCCCACAGGGTCGTTTCCTGTTTCGCTTATAAAAGTGACGTCCATGCCCATCCTGCCCAGCGATATCAGGGCATTGTATACCGAACCGCCCGGAACAGCTGCCTGAACCTGGTTATTGCGGAAAAGAATATCGAGGATGGCTTCTCCTATGCCTATTATCTTTCTCATAATTATGCTAACAGTTTAGTCAGTTCTTCGAATGTATTCGCCACCTTATAATATTGTTTCAACGGCCGGTGGGCAAAATGTGCCGCTTCCAGTTTGGCAAAGAACCGGAGAATATCGTCCCAAAAGCCATTGACGTTATAAAAGATGACCTGTTTCCCGTGATAGCCGATGGTTGCCGAAGCCATGACGTGAAAAACCTCGTCTAATGTCCCTACACCGCCCGGCAAAGCAACCATTACGTCGGCTTCTTGCAGCATGATGTCTTTCCGGTCGCTCAGGTTTACGGCACGGAATGTCACGTCCAGCTTGTCGCTTACCATGCCTTGTTCTTCCAGCTTGGTAGGGACTACACCCATAATCATTGCGCCTTTCGCCTTGGCAGCTTCCGCTACGGATTCCATCAGTCCGGTATTCGAACCTCCGTATATCAGCCATTTATGATGTTCGCCCATCCAATCTCCCAACTCTTTCGCTTTTTCGGCATAAACAGGGTCTATCGCATCGGATGCGGAACAGAACAGTGCTATTTTGTCCATGCTTTTTCAGTATTTAAATTCTTTCGTTTTACCTGCAAATATCTGCATTTTTTCTGCAAACACAATGAGGATTATTGTATTTTTGCAGCCGAATTTATGCTAAACCAAAAGAATATGGGCTACCAGACAGCGACTTTACCCAATGGAATACGTATTGTTCACGAACCGAATCCGATAAATGTGGCATACTGCGGTTACGCCGTAGATGCCGGCACACGGGACGAACGGGCAGACGAGCAAGGCATGGCACACTTCGTAGAACACCTGATATTCAAAGGGACACGCAAACGCCATGCATGGCACATCCTGAACCGGATGGAAAATGTGGGAGGAGAGCTGAATGCCTATACCAACAAGGAAGAGACCGTTATCTATAGCGCTTTCCTGAAAGAAGACTTCCTGCGCGCTGCGGAACTGTTGACCGATATCGTATTCAACAGCACGTTTCCGCAAAACGAAATCGAGAAGGAGACAGAAGTCATCATCGACGAAATACAAAGCTATGAAGACAGTCCTGCAGAACTGATATTCGATGATTTCGAGGAACTGATTTTCCCCAATCATCCGCTGGGAAGAAACATCTTGGGCAAGCCCGAACAGCTTCGGAACTTCCGGAGCGAGGATGCGCTGGACTTTGTGGGACGTTATTACAAGCCGGACAATCTGGTCTTTTTCGTGCAAGGGAATCTGGACTTCAACCGCATCGTACGCACCATGGAGAAGGTCACGGCGATGATTCCTTTCGGCAAAGTGGAAAACTATGTCCGCCAGGCTCCCGGACCTTATGTGCCGCGCCAAGTCACGGTGCACAAAGACACGCATCAGATACATGTCATGATAGGCGGGCGTGGCTATAGCGCATACGACGAACGGCGTACAGGACTTTACTTGCTGAATAATATTCTGGGCGGACCGGGCATGAACAGCCGGTTGAATGTCGCTTTGCGCGAAAAAAGAGGGTTGGTGTATAACGTAGAATCCAATCTGACCGCCTATACCGATACAGGTACGTTCTGCATTTATTTCGGATGCGACCCGGAAGATGCCGACCGTTTCATCGAACTGGTGCAAAGGGAGTTACGTAAGCTTCGCGAACAGCCGTTGACCGATTCCCGCCTGAATGCGGCAAAGAAGCAAATCATCGGGCAAATCGGCGTAGCAAGTGACAACTTTGAGAATAACGCCCTCGACATGGCGAAATGTTTCTTGCATTACAAGCATTACGAAAACAAAGAAGAAGTGTTCCGCCGCATCGAAGCCCTTACCGCCGGACAATTGCAAGACATCGCAAACGAAATGTTTTCGGAAAATTATCTCTCTACTTTAATCTACCGATAACAATCTTTCACAATATAAGATTCTCATCCAAATAAGGCTCAAAGAGTCCTCATTATCAACAATTCCCGGTTTGTTGGTCTGGCTTTTAGACCAACAAACCGGCACAGATTTGCGCCGTTCTGTTATAAAACCTTAAATCACGAATTGCATATCATTCATTATCAACACATTAAAGAAACTGGTTCAGTTATCGGCGCGAATACTGACCAGAGGGGTTTCGAGAAGAAAAGCAGGCTATTGGAATTGTTTATAACGACTTGAGTTAGAACGATTTGAGTTTTTTAATTTATAAATTAAATTTATTTTGTTATGAGAAAAAAGTATTTAAGTGCACTGCTGTTCGGAGCGTTATTGTTCGCTTCGGCTGGAACTTTTACTTCATGTAAAGACTATGATGACGACATCAACAATCTGAGTCAGAGAATCGATCAAGTTGCTAGCGACTTGAACGACCTGAAGACCAAGGTTGACGCTTTGGGCGGATATGTAGAAAATGTGTCTTTCGCTGACGGCGTGTTGAGCGTAACTACCGGCGGAAACACCGTTACTTACAACATCCCTGACAAGACTGGCGTTAATAACGTGACTTTGGCTTTGGAAGGAAACAATTTGGTGTTGACTGTTGACGAAGACAAACAGACAATCGCTTTGCCGGAATCTGCAACTCAGGAAATCAAAGTAGAAAACGGCATCCTCTATGTAGGCAACAAGGAATATCCTTTGACTGTTGACGTTGACAACAATGTAACCGTTGTAGAAAGCACAATTCCGGGTAACGAAACTTATACCGTTATGGTAAACGGCGAAGAAGTTACTTTCGCTAAGGCTTTTGCTGATGTAAGAATCTCTTTGGTAAACCGTAATGGTGGAGATGATTTCTACTTTACTGATGCAGCATTCGCTAACACCGATTATCCTAAGTATACACACAAAGGTGATGATAACAATATTGTTGATACTCCGGATTACAAACAAGAACATGGTATCCACTGGACTATCTTGAGCCAAGACGTTAAATGGGACGGTCCGAAGGGTGACCTCAAAGCCGGATTGGTTGTAGGTCAGACAACTGCTGCCGAAGTAAGCGTTCGTCCGATCAACTACGATTTGACTACTGCCAAACTGACTTTGGTTTCTTCTAAGGGTGTCGAAGCTCCTGTTACAGTTGTTCCAACTAAAGGCATGCAAGAGGGTCCGTTGTCTAACGGCACACGTTCGGCTGACGTAAACTACAACAGCGTAAACCAAGGTGATTATGTATTGACTCTGCAATTTAACAAATTCACTGCCGGAAGCGAAGACGAAGAAATGATTTCTAAATTCGCTAACGAAACTCAAACAGGCAACATTAAATATGCTTTGGCTGTGGACGGCGTGATAGCTACAGACTACAACTTCATTATCGATACTCAAGTGAAAGCTGACGCTCAAGCTTCTTGTGAATCTGTGAATGTTGAGAAGTTTGTAATCGGCGGTAAAGGTGTGGTTGAACAAGAACAGATTAACGGCAAAACGGAAAATGTCGTAGTAGTGAAAGGCATTCCTACAGACGGAAAAGCTCACCGCATGACTTACTTGGATGGTCGTATTTACGATATGAAGGTGGCTATCAACGCAAGTGATGTAGCCGATGCTGAAGTTTACGGTCTGACAGTAGACACGAAAGCCGGAACGATTGCTGCAGGCGCAAACGCTGTAGACCGTGTATTCGCTTTGGATGTAACTCTGATCAACGTAAATGGAAAGACATCATCAAAGACTATCTACATCAAGTTTGCTGACAGCGAATCTCAAGTAATCACTTTGGACGCTAACACATTCAAGGTAGTTCCTACGAAAGACAAGAGCTTGCTCGTTGACGTTGGTGATACCTTCAGTAGCCTGAGCGCAGCCGACGCTATCTCTATCAACAGCTTGAAGAACATCACTTGGGCTATCGAAAATGATGACGAACACTTCTTGTGGCCGATTAGTGGTGCAAATGCATTCAGTAGCTTGAACAATGATAAGACGAAGATCTTGTACTACGATGAAAAGATGAACGACATCGATATGAGCGATGACAAGATTGACGAAGCCGTAAGAAGCATCAGATACGTTAAATTCGTCCATAACGGTGAAAACTATGCTAACACTAAAGCTACTACAGGCGAACACGTTATCAGCGTGACTATTAAGCGCGACATCAGCGCATCTGACCAAGGCGACGGCGCTACAAGACTGGTTAAGAAAGTCAACGTTCCTGTACACGTAACATTGCCTTCTTGGGACGATGTATTCGTAACCACTACCGACTGGAGCGAAGGCAACTTCGTAACCCGTGTAGTAGGTGTTGACAATAACGTAGTTAAAGTCTCTATGTTCGCATTCGATGAGAACAAGGAAATGTGGGGTGCTGAAACTGCAAACGAAGAAGCTAAGAATATCAACCTCTCTAAACTGGTTTACGTATCTGACGGTAACAATGAAGTTAAATTTGCCGCTACAAGTGAAGACCTCAAAAAGATTGGTGAAGACTTGATGGATCTTGACAAAGGCGTAGTAACCGATTACCTGGAGACAGGCGCTGACTACACTTCACGCAACGAAATCAAGGCTAAGGCTGAATATACAATCGGTAATGTTGATAACTTCAAGATTTCTAAGTCGTTCAGTGTTCAGATTAAGTCGCTCTTCGAAGACGCAGCATTGTCATACTATGATATGGTAAGCGGTGCTCCGGTACAACTTGATCACGCAATTCTTAACTCTCAAAATTATACCATCCCTGCCGGTGTAACAGTGCCAATAAGATTATAGGAGAAGGTTTGATTTTGGGCTTGGCTAAGAACTATGTAGGTGTTAACACTACAAATCTGCCGAATGGTTTAGGTGCTCCGTATTTGTGGAATAATGCTAACAAGTTTGTGCTTAAAGCTTCTACTTCATCTTCATCTTCATACAATGAAATCGAATATGCAGCAACCGCAGATGCAAGTGGCGTAACAGGCACTACAACTGCTACCGTTACTGCTAAGGGCATCACAATCGAGAACAACCAAGGTCAAGTAGGCGACAATACTACCGGAACATTGACCTTGAAGTTCACCGATATCATGGGTATCAAAACTACGGCAAGCATCGGCTTCCAGACTGGTGTTGTAGAATAACAACAAGTCTGTTCTTTAGACAGACAAGACTTATTAATTAACGTTGCTTACTAAGATAAGGGAGACGTTCGCAATCATTTGTAGAACGCCTCCCTTTCTTTTTGCAGCTCATCCTCTGTTGTCCAGATATTATTTGCCCCGATTCTACCAATATACAAGCATGGAAAAGTAATATATCTCCATCCGCAGTTTCAATGCACTGAAACTGCCGGAGAAGATATCTTCAATTAAAGTAGACAAAATGAGAAAAGCAAAAGTAGAGATTATTACGGACATCCGCTAACACACGCCGCTAAAAAACAGGGAGCAGGTCCGGAATGCCCGCTCCCCGAAAACAATGTGAACTCATCTATCTTAAAGCCACCTATTGAAAAAATCTAACACAGCTTTCTGCACTTTGGGACCGCAGTCGTGAGGCATGTCCCATATCTCCGTACGGAGCTTCTCGCCAGCCGACTGGCTCTTCCAAACCTCCTGCATTTCCCGGAACGCGTCTTCCACTCCCGGCACAGGAAACAACTTATCGTACCTGCCGTTCAAGAAGAACATCGGCTTGGGACATGCTATGGAAGCGATATGCGGATAGTCCAGATAGCGCCGGATGCCGGGCAAGGAGTTGGCAAAGCCTCCGTGTTCCTTCCCATATTCCCAAGAAAGCTGGCAATCGGTAGTCACCATCCAACAAACGGCTGTTCCCACACGCACTTTGTCAGACAATGCCGAAAGCATCCATGCACGGTAAGCCCCCATCGAGAATCCCATGCACCCGATACGCTTCGCATCGACTTCGGGCAATGTGGCGAAAAAATCCACGATGTACATATCCTCATAATTCATGAAAGCACTCAGGCTTCGCCCCAGCATGATAAAGTTTCCGGCGACATCGGCATATTTACTTCCGTCCGCACCTTCCTTCCGGCCACGGTCACCCCAAAACAAGGCATCCGTCGAAATAACCACATAGCCGTTTTTCGCCAAATAATCGCCTGCATACTGCCCGCCATAGCATTGCTTCGCCCAAGCGTCTGCATCAGCCATCACTTCATCGGATACGCCAAACGGACGGATCATCTTTTCTTTCCCGATGGTATAATGCCCTCCATGGTCATGCAAAAGCACGATTGAAGGGAAAGGCCCTTTCCCGTCCGGAACCAACATATACGCCGTCACCCGTGAATAGCCGGTCAGGTTGAACCGGATTTTCTTGGCCGTATACCCATCCCGCCGTTCTTCTCCGATTACCTCCATCTGATAGTCGGTGGTATAAGGCGGAGGAGCCAGCATGGCATCCAATACGGCATCGCGTGCGGTCTGCCTCCATTGAGCAAAATCTGTAATATCGCTATTTCCCCACGCCAGCGGATAAGTCAGTTCCTTTTTCAGCTGGTCCAAAAACACCGGCATTTCCCGTTCCAGTTCATAAGGCTTGGTCTGTGAAAGGGCGGTTGCAGATGCAACCAGCCCTAACATGCATGTGAGAAGTTGTTTCTTCATATTTCATTCATCAGTTTATAATTGAAATTGTGGTGATGGCAACCAATCTTCCGAATATTCTTTCCAAGTATTTTTTGAAAAGATATTTTCTAAGGTATATGCACTTGCTTCTTCATCAGTTAATTGTCTGCCTCCCATTTTACGTTGAACTAAACGACCTGAAGCGGCTCCCGGACCAGTACATTTATATTCTGCGAAAACATAAGGCTCAACATTCATTACTGTCCAAGCATCAGGATGCACCGATGCCGGTTCATAGCAACGGATAAAAGCTGCTTGAGGCTTATTATGCCACGGACGTCCTAAATAAAACGATTCAAAAACCACCCCGTCACGATCAAGAGCCCCTATTGGTTTAGCATCAATTTTACAATCCAAAAATACCAAACCAAAACGCATCCCATCTTGTGTACTGGGAGCTACAATATAACTCTCATGCTGATTTACATAGACTATACAATTCTGAAGAACCATCACAGAAGAGCCATAAATAAAATCAACATTACCTTCTATATAACAATCCTTTACATAAATTCGTCCATTGCCCGCTCCCCAAAAAAAGTGTCTTGATTACCCACTAACCGACAATTATACAATGCACAACGGTCTCCTCTTACTTCCAGAGCCGTTCCTTGCGAATGCTTATTTTCACCCGGTTTCTCACGGATATTGAGATGAGTATTTTCAAATGTAATACGATAAGCTGTAAAATCATCAGCATTAATCCGGGTACTGAACGACCCTCCTTCAAGTCCGGGCTTACCGGCATAATCATCATAAGTTAAAATCGTATTTTGTGCATCATCACCCATCAAGACAACGTGATTCTTTCCTTTTTCTAATATTATTTTTTTTTCATAATAGCGTCCCGGTCTGACACGAATAACCCATTTCCCATCCTGAAAATCTTCAGGTACATCATCAAAGGCAGCTTGAATAGTTGAATAATCACCAGAACCATCTTGTGCTACAACTTTAATCATATCTGCCTTACATGGAAAAGCAAAAAGCAAGAATGCTGCAAACATTCCCCAGCATTTTGTTTTCATAGTCGGTTGTGTTTTCTTTTTGTTATTAAGTTAATCAAAATATAAATGTTCGCATTTAACCAATATGTCTCGCTTTGAGATATATAAGTCAAATGCGAACATATACTTTAATAATTAGGATTCTGCTCTAAATTCGGATTATTTGTCAACTGAATTGCAGGAATAGGATATATTCCTCTCCACTGTTCTGTCTTTTCAGTTTTATAAAACCATGTATTATTAAAATAAGATCCAAAACGAATCATATCCCGTCTACGCTGATTTTCCCAAATAAACTCACGAGCACGTTCATCTTCTATTCTTTGCAAAGTCAATTCTGTCCATTCAGCACAGTTACTACGACGGCGCACTTCATTTACAAGTTCTAATGCCACATCCAGATTCTGATTTAAACGGAACAAAGCTTCAGCTTTCATTAAAAGGACATTAGAATAGCGTTCTAATATGTAATCGTTGTCCGCCTTACTTCCAGCCCAAATAACACCAATAGGAGAATATTTCAATACACGGTATCCTTCATTTTCCTGTGCAGCAATCATATCTTTGATTGTTGTCAAAACCAATTGATTTCCATTGTCATCACATAAAGGAGTTACTCCATCTTGATAATATTGAGGACCATATTCAAGTAATTCCAAACGTTCATCCCCAGCTTCATATCTGTTCAACGCCTCATCTGTAAAACAATAACCATTTGCTGGTGCAAAAGAAAGATTATATTTCTTTTGATCCAAAGCATGTTGCGCATACAATATGAATTCATTTCCGTCTACACCTTTAGAAGGGTCTACAGAAAAAGCCGTAATGATTTCAGAAGATTTAGATTCATTCGTTGCCAAAAAACAATCCCCTACTTTTTCTTCCAATGCATACTGATTGGTATTTATGACATTGTCACACATCGTTACCACTTTATCATATTGAGCAGTCCCTGAATATACTTCAGCATTTAAATACAATGACGCCAATGCCGTATAAACCGCTTCCTTAGTTAAACGCGGATAATATTCACTCTTATTGACTTCTGTAATAGAAGGTAAATCTGCCGCAGCTTCCGTAAATTCTTTTACTACAAAATCGAAAACTTCCGCACGAGGAGTCGTTTTAGGCAAATTATTAGGATCAACACGTGCTTCTGTAAAAACAGGAACATTTCCCCAATAGTCCATTGCATAATAATATCCATAAGCACGCAAAGCACGTGTTTCTGCAATTAGAGGTTTTAATTCATCAGCAATTGGAGACGACTCCAAGCTAGCTATAACAGCGTTTGCCGCACCTATTCCAGGAAATACATAAGTCCCCCAACACGTAGCAATACGTTCATTATTCGGTGTTACTTTATGTGACATCATTTCCATATTTCCTTCATCATACCATCCGCCACTGGCTCTCCCAGGACAGAAAAACTCATCTGTACCAAATTCACCAATACGCCATCCATCACCGCCGGCTCTTGACATATATGAAAGATAAGAATAGACTCCTACAACCGAAGATAACGCTTCTTCTTGCGTCTGATAATAGTTCTCAGGCGATAACCGGCCGTACAACTCCTCGTCAAGATTCAAACAAGAAGTAAAAGAACCGAATCCAAAACAAGATAATAATGCTACTTTTAATATGCTTTTTGTTTTCATACAACAATTCATTTAAAGTGTTACTTAGAAAGAAAGATTAACTCCCATACTAAATGTTCTAGCTCTAGGATAGCTTAAATAATCGACTCCCAAAGGAGCTACACCTGTACGTGATATTTCTGAATTGACTTCTGGATCTGCTCCTGAATAACCAGTAATGGTAAACAGATTTTGTGCAGATACAAAAATTCTTGCATTAGAAACATATAATTTAGGCAAACTGAAATTATAGCCCAATGAAATATTGTCCAAACGAACAAAAGAACCATCTTCTATGAACCGTGAAGAAAAAACTTTCGCCTGATCACGGTTCACACCAGAAGTAACAGCTTCCCGTAATACATTTCTACCCGGAAGATTACTTAAATATGCCAAGTTATTTGCTGTACAGTTATAGACATCATTACCAATGCTTCCTCGGAAATTCAACGAGAACGTCCAATTTTTATATTGAAGATTCGTTCCTAGTCCGAATGTCAAATCCGGCTGTGCACACCCTATAACCTCAGATTCTCCATCATTTGCAAATTGTTCTACTCCGTCTACAATACCAATAAAGCGTTTCCCATAAAACGTACCAATAGGCTGACCGGGCATAATTAGCTGAGCATAAGTTCCTGATAATCCTTGACCCTGACATGGTGCAACCTGCATATTGTCTCCAGTCCATTTATCATTAGATAAGCTCACGACTTCATTTTTATTATGACTCAAATTCAAATTAGCTTCCCAAGAGAAATTTTTCCGACGCATCAAATCAAAAGCTAAATCCAATTCTATACCTTGATTAGTTACAGTGCCGACATTTGCTATTTGTGTAGTAATCAATGAAGGAGAAGGTACAGCTACTGACAGAAGAAGGTCTGTCGTCTTTTTATAATAATAATCTATACTACCTCTAATTCTTCCATTAAAAAATCCGAAATCAATGCCTACATCTGTCTGAGCAGTCTGTTCCCATTTCAAATCCGGGTTTGTATATTGTTGAGGCAATACGATAGTAACCTTTTCTCCGCCAACTAAATAACCGTTTGTACTAGCGCCTAAAGTACTTAAAGAATTATAATTACCAATTTCCTGACTACCTGTAATACCAAAACTTACACGAAGCTTCAAATCAGACATTACGTCATTTTGGAAAAAATCTTCTTGCGAAATGCGCCAAGATGCAGCGACAGATGGGAATACTCCCCATTTATTGCCAGAACCAAACCGACTAGAACCATCACGACGAACAGTTGCAGTCAACAAATATTTATCTGCATAATTATAATTTACACGCCCATACATAGAAATCAACGTATTGCTTTCGGCATAGCTGCTAATAGATTCAACCGTCTGAGCTGCAGCCAAACTATACCATTTAAAATTATCCGACAAAAAGCCGTACGCTTTGGTTGTTTGACCTTCACCATAAAAATACTGCCATGAATAACCAATCATTGCATCAATATGGTGTTTTCCAAAACTTTGATTATATTTTAAAATCGTTTCTAACAATTTCGAGTAATCCGACAATTTCTGAACTGTCACATAACCATTATTGCTATTTCCCAAAAGATTACTTTTGGATATATAAGAATTACGGCTAATCGTATTTTTGTTATATCCTACATTCACTTGCAAAGTAAAAGGCTTATAGAAATTCCAATCAGCGGTAAGATTTCCTAAGAACTGGCTGGTGCCACGCTCATCCAATAATTCTTTTGCAAATGACGCGGGATTCACACGATACGGAGGAACATCATAATAATCTCCATTTTCATCATAAATAGGATAAGTAGGATTGAAAACATAAGCTTCATATAACATACTACTACCCATTTCACTACCCACTGTATTTGATACAGGAGCTTGATCAGAATCTGTCTCGCCATAACTAATATTCAGATTCAATTTCAATTTGTCGTTCAAGGCTTTATGATTGATGTTCACACGGGCATTCGCGCTTTTCATGCCAGAACCTTCCATGATACCATTTTGATTACTATACCCTGCAGAAGCACGATAACTCGTTTTTTCACTTCCGCTCATAAAAGAAACATAATGGTTCTGACTAATTGCTGTACGGAAAATAACATCTTGCCAATCAGTATTCATTCCTTTATCATCCAACGTCAACCCTAAATCAGTTACAGTTTGACGGTATTCATCACCGGTTAAAACATCCAATTTATTAGCTACAGTAGATATGCCTAAATTAAAACTATAATCCAACTGGCGTACTCCCGCTTTACCTTTTTGGTAGTAATCATAATGACACCATTCGCACCGCGAGACCCATAAATCGCCGTTGCCGAGGCATCTTTCAATATATTAATAGTAGTTATTTAGAAATCAAATATTTATAAGTCTTCAAAAAGACAATAGGTAATGATTTAGAAACTACTCAACTTCACTATTCTGCTATGTTTTTTCACTTCTAAGATTCAGGTACAAATATAACGAAAGCCTTTGATTTAGCCAAATTCTTATTCAAAATTCTGCGAAAGGTATCCCTTCTGTTCATTCTGTTCATAAAATCCATCCTGCATTTCTCTTTCTTACAGCAAATATAGCCCCCTGCCTTTGGATTGAGCAAGGTCAAGCCCCGTTGGGGTTGGCCGGGGAAAAATCATCCTCGCTCCGCTGCGGTATTTTTCCCCGCTAAACCTTGCACAATCCCGGCAGGAGGCAACTTTGCATGTAAGAAACAGAAATACTGGCTCCAAGAGCCGGTTCATGTCTAATCCTATAAAGAATAAGAAATATGAGAACAGAAGTAAACCAAACAGGAATTGACGGCTGGTATCCTACAGACAACGTATATTATTTCGGGACAGCGTATCCGATGCGTGAAGTGGATGGCAGGAAAGTCTCCACGGAACGGCTTGGAGCCAGGCTGGAGTTTGACAGTCCCTTGTTGATGGAAGCGATGGAGATGCTGGAGGAATTCGCCTGTTTCCTGAGCGATGAGGAAATCCATACGCTGAGCGATGAGGAAATTCTTAAAATCATCAACTCATAAAAAGAAGAACCATGGGATATAAAATCGCCATAGAAGAAACGCTCCGCCGTGTAGTCGAGGTGGAAGCGGAAAGTCTTGCCCTTGCCGTGTGCATGGCGGAGGACGAATACAACAGGGAAGAGCACGTGCTTACGGACAATGATTTCATCGGTGTCAATATCATGCTGGCTCCCGAAGACAAGAAAGCGCAGGAATACTTGAATGACAGCACTTTCCGCCATTTTGTCGAAAGGCATTTCAGCGACAATTCTGCTGATATCCCTTTGGAGGACAAAGCCCGGCTCGTGTTCGGAAGCCTGGACAACGCCATCCACGACTTTGACAGGCAAGGAAACAGCCCTTCGACAGAAGAAAAGGAAGTCTGGCTGCTTTACCGCTGCGATGCCTGGCTCAGCACGGCCAGCATGGAACTGGTCGCCCCTTTCTCCTCCAAGGAAGCCGTGACGGAGTACTTGGCGGGCAACCGCAAACGCTTCCGACTGACACAATGGGATCTGGACTTCTTCCGGGACCACAGCCAGACCCAACGGGGCAGAACCAATTACATCGCTTTCAGTTATGGCCTTGATCCCGTTCCCAAACCCCAGCCGGCTGACACGGACGATGCCTTCTACAAAAAGCCTTTCCGTTACGGCTGCACCGTCCTGACCCGCTGCGAACTTGAAAACCTTCCCTGCCCATTGTGTACAAAAGATACGGATGATGAGACCATGCGCAAGATAGTCCGCCGGATGCACCGGAAGATGCAAAAACGGATAGATGCCAACGACAATGAGATATCGGATATGGCAACAATCCGTCTGGAGGAAATGGACGAGGCTGCGGCATATTTCAATGTCCCTTCTTATGAAGATTTGCAGGAATGACAACTATTAAATACAGATAAGTATGAGTCATCAGATAATCACCAAGATGGTTTATAACGCCCGCACCCACCAAATAGAAACGTGGCAGCATTCCAACAACGTACGGCCAAGGATTGACCATTTTCGTATGTTGGACGTAAGGACGGACGAACAGCTGTTCCGTTTCATCAAACTGGTGGCGGAAGGCTCGTGGCGGACACGCAAATGGCGCAAGGCGTTTGAAACGCTGTTCCGGGAATACCCCGAATTGCGCATGGACTCCTACCGGGATGAACTCAAAGGCAAATCCTGGCCGGAGTATTGCGCCTTCCGCCGCAAGTATGAGGAACTTGCCCGGAGCAAATGCGGGGAAATAACCGCACGTTTCAGGCAGCTTACAAAAATCGAAATTAAAGAAAACTAACAGAAGGGCGACCGCAAGGCCGCCTTTCGCATTTATGGACATTCATGTACGGGAAACGGAATCCTGCCGTACACAGGTAAAAGCGATGAAAGAAGAACTGACAATGGAATTCGTAAAATCATTGATGGACGAAACTTATACGCTGGCATGGGTGGAATACGATGATAATTTTAATGCCGACCATGCCCTGATCCAAAAATGCCTGAGTGAAAAAAGTCCGGAATCCCTCTGGGAGAGTATAGACGGGTGGTACAGCGATTCAGAATGGGAATCAGCCAAAAGAATTATCAAGAAGCTTAAGGAAGAATGTACCGTCTTCCATGATTTTGATGAGGAAAGGGTGGAAACCTTCTTTGAAGGACACGATGATGAGATAAGGGAAGAAATTTACGCCCGTGACGACTCGACCGTCCTGACTGACCTGATAAAGCACACGGACGATATCCCCATCCGTGTGGAAATGCTGTCCAATAATGACTGCATCAACTCCCACTGGTTTGAGTCACAGGGTGGTTACCGTTACGTGGCTTCCTACTTCGGGGACATGGTGGACTGTCTGAACCTTAATCCGGCGAGGGTGAAGAAGATACTGGTGGAACACGGTTACAGGACCTGCGGGCATTTCCCGAACCTCAAGAGCAGGAACGGCAAGGAACTGGTTCCCTATGACCAATTTTACGAGGAACTTATCAATTCCTGTTGTAGTGCAAACCTGCTGACCTATATCGGCAGGGTGAATCTGAAGGAACTGTATGAGTCAGAATTTACACTGGGTGAGATTGTCATTCCCAAAGGCAACTGTTGTGGGCTTTTCAGTTCCGCATTCGGTGGTGGCAGCCTGCTCGAAATGGAACTGAAACAGGATGTCAGGTTGAAACTGGGAATCAACAACTGCCATGGTTTCCATTTCCGTCTGGATGAAGAACGCACCAAGTATGATTATTCCATCCGGCATGTATATGGAGTGGACGATTCCTTTTTCGGCGGTAAAGTCCGTCTTGTCGCTTCTTCCGACACAGGTTCTTAAAACACTGACCTCATGGGAAGAGATTCTGTAAAACGATAAGAAATACCGGTTCCCCAAACCGGTTTTGTCTAATTAAAAACATATAAGAAAATGACACATGTAGAAGAAAAGAAGGTTCACGAAGGACGAGTAATGGACCTTGCGTCTTCCAATTACCTGGAAGATTTGCGTGAAATGGCCCGCAGAGCCTATTACTGGAACTCATTCGATCCGGAAGCCCGCGCGGATTCGGACCTTGCATCGTATGAAAGCCAACTGCGTCAAGACCTGGAAGAGATTCCGGAAGGGAAAAGGCAGCAGTACATCGAAAGTTACAAAAGCAGGCTGTCATCCCTTTTCACCAGCAAGTCCCGCTGTGCCAACGCGATGGTGACCGGCCCTGCCAAGTTCAACTTCCGGCAGAACGAGAAACGGGAAAACGCCTATTGGAACAAGTACGAGGAGTTCAACCTATGGCGGGAACGTTTCCTTGCTGCCATGAAACGGGCGCAGGAAGCAACAAGACCTGAAGAGGAAAAGCAGGAAGAGGCAGTCCGCCTGTTGCTGAAAGACTTGGAGCAGAAGGCAGAGACCATCCATGAGCTGGACACGGGCAAGCTGCGCGGCTACAACCGTGCGCTCTTTGTCGGCAGCATTTATAACAAGGTGGCGACATACGCCTCGCACGGGGAGGTGGAGATTGTGCAGCGGGCGGTCGATTTCATCGCGGAGTTCAATTCCATGGTGAAGAAACCCGTCATCACCGCCCGCAACCGCTTCTTCCAGCTGCCCGAAATAGCCGCCCGTATGAGAGGGAGAAGCTCCACGCCAGGAAGAACGAGGAGAACAAGGAAGCGGCGTTCGAAGGCGGCAAGGTCGTGTGGAACCACGAAGCCGACCGCTTGCAAATCCTGTTCGACAACATCCCCGACGATGCCATGCGCAGCTGCCTGAAGTCGAACGGCTTCCGCTGGTCGCCCAAATACAAGGCATGGCAGCGGCAACTGACCCTGAACGCCGTATATGCCGCCAGACGAGTGTTGAACCTGCAAGACCTTTGAACAGATGAAAGAAGGGACAACCAAGTACGTGATAGATTCCCGGTACTTCCGGGGATCTTGCGTCACCATGATGAGCGACGGCGTACATTGCGATTACTTCGGGAACACGCTGGAGGAACTGCGTGAGAAAGAGGGCAACCCCTATTTGGTCGCCTTAACCATAAAAGCGTTGCGCAAGCATTTCCGCATTTACTCGGAAGCACTCTGCGGACCGTTCAAGGAAGTGGACGAATGGCGTTACAAGAGCCAGTTGAACGAGCTGCCTCCCATCCGCAAAAACCGCAACTCCTTTTTCATGGGCGAGCCCTACCGGGGGAATATCCATAGCTTCTACTTCAAGGCAGGAGACCGCTATTTTACCGGACTCCGCCCGGTCGACACGCCCTACGGGGAACTGCAAAGGCAGATCGGCGAGCATTATTGCCACATCACCCGGAGACCGGGGATTGAGAAATGGACCGTCTCTTCTTCCCAAGAGGACAAATCTTTCGGCTGGGCATACTTTTTCCCTTCGGACAAGAAACGGCTGCTCTTCATCTGCAACCTGTACAATCCGGCGGACAAGGATTCCCGGACCGGTGTAGCCCGCATCCTGCTCAGCCTCCGGAAGCACCATTTCCTGTATTATAAAGGAGAAGGCCGTTTCGAGGACCTGGACGAATGGCTGGACTACATAAGGGAAAACGACTACACCCTGCTGGCTAATAGGACATTCCTCCAATATCCCCTGAACCGTGAGTCCGCCACGTTTGCAGGCAGCGTGAAAGAGACCGGCGAGAGATTCCTGTACCGCATCTACGACAAGGGCATATTCCTGCATCTGTTGAAACGCCTCCGGTCCGTCAAGCGGGAAGCCCTTTCAAAAAAGCCATAAGATGAAAAAGGACAGCCGCATTTCATTTCTTACCTGCAAAGGTAGCCCCGTGTCCCTTGGGATTGGGCAAGGTCAGGCCCCTCCGGGGTTGGCCGGGGAAAAATCATCCTCGCTCCGCTGCGGTATTTTTCCCCGCCAAACCTTGCGCAATCCGGACACGGAGGCAACCCTGCAAGTAAGAAACAGAAATACTGGCTCCAAGAGCCGGTACAGGTTTAATCATTAAAAAATTACAGTCATGAAGATCTTATGCAATGAACATCTTGAAAAGACAAGACGGTATGCCGAATCCATCGGAGACAAATCGCTTCAGGAATGCCTTAAAAGGCTGGAAAGATGGGAACAGAACCCGCACCGTCCTTGTGAAATCACCCTCAGCGAGGATTTCGCGCCCTATTCGTTCGGATTCGCCGAGCATTATCCGGACGGAAGCACCGGCATTGTCGGCGGAGTGCTCTACCACGGAAATCCCGACGAGTCCTTTGCCGTACAAATGGAACCTTTCCACGGCTGGAGGATCCACACTTGAAAAGGGACAAACCACTAAAGTATAACCATTAAAAATTCAAAGATTATGACACATGTAGCAGTATTGGAAAAGCAACGGCAGTTTGACTTCCAGAAGAACGGTATCGAGGTGATGGATTTTGGCACGCTCCAACGCACCTACAAAGAGAATGACATCTATGGGAACCCCATCCGGGGCATCTACCACTACCAGGCCATCCAGCGCCTGATGGACATTTGCGGGAAGCATAACCTGAATTACGAGGTGGAGGAAATCTTCGCCGCGCAGAACCGGAACAAGACACAGCCGGGCGTGGTCATCCTCCCCCAAGTGGAGCAGGCATACGGGGAGAAGGCGGTGGAAGCCCACGTGCTCCGGCGCATCTACACGACCATCCGCATCAAGGATTGGGAAACGGACGAGCTGACCACCACGCTGGTCGTGGCTTACCATCAGGACGGCATCCAAGCCGCCATCGGTCCCTGTGTAAAAATCTGCCATAACCAGTGCATCCTTTCGCCCGACCGCAGCGTCGCCAACTACGGCAAAGGGAAGGTGACGACCGAAGAACTTTTCGAGACGGTGGACGGGTGGATGGCGAACTTCGAGGTGAACATGAACGAGGACTTCGAGCGCATCCGGAGGCTGAAAAGCCGCACCGTAAGCATGGAAGAGATCTACATGTACATCGGGATGCTGACAGCGATGCGCGTTTCCCATGACAGCGCGGACAAGAACCTGTCTTCCGGGGTCGATACCTACCCGCTCAACCAAGGGCAGATCTCCGCTTTTACGGAAGAGGTGCTGAAGCTCTCGCTAGAAAAGAGCCGGCTCACCGCCTGGGACCTGTACAACGTGGCGACCGAGATTTACAAGCCGGGCAAGACCGATTTCCCGTCATTGATCCCGCAGAACGGGGCGATGGCCGAACTCCTGCTTTCGGGCATCCCGGAGAATGCGGAATTTGAAGAGGTCATACCATTAAATTAGCGGCAAACTATTGGCAAGAAGAGAGAAGAGGGACATTCCGGCAACAAGGAGTGCCCCTCTTCTCTCTTCTTATACCCTACAATATAAACTCTATAAAACCAGAAAATTATGTTATACTACCAGTTTCAGAATTACGATGGGTTCAAGCATCTGTTCGGTTCCGTGAACCGTAGCAACGGGACATGCGGCAGGAAAAACAAAATCCTCCTGGCATACATTAAAGATAAAAGGGTATTGCATGAAGCCGCAGCAAATAACCAGTATGACCACCTCCACCTGTCGGACATAGCCGGGATGGAGAGGATTGTAGAACAGGAGATTTTTAAGAGCGGAAAAGAAGACGGCAGGCTCCTTTATGAATTGCGTTTGATGGGCCAGGTCTTCCATAGTGCCAGTTATGAGACAGATGAAAACGAAGGATTGTGCGAGGACGGGGACATGAAAGCGGTCAGGTATGTAAACCGCAAGAATGGTAAAGTGTTCAAGATGAAGGCCGGAAAGTTGTATAGGAGTCTCATTTTAGAGACTGAATTCGGGAAAAGGCTGCCGGAACAGGTCGTAACCCATCTTTCCGAGAAATTCGCGGCCGAATGGCAGGCTTACGCTATTGGGAAACAGCCCAAAATGGAAGTGTATGTAAATCGGGATTTCAAAAGAATCTATTCGTCAGAGTATTGTGAGGGTGAATTCGACAGTTGCATGATGGACGAAGACTATTATGATTTTTATAAGAATGCGGTAGATGCCAATGCCGCCTATATCGAGAATAAAGACGGGAAAATCATCGCAAGATGCATCATATATAATAAGGTTGAGGATCAGGACGGCAAGGTCTGGCGCCTTGCGGAACGGCAGTATGCCAGTAACAGCAATGATGCCTTGAAACGTACCTTGGTGAATCTTCTCGTGGAAGGCGGATACATTGACGGTTATAAGAAAGTGGGCGCTGGATGCGGCGATGCAAGGGCGTTCGTCAGTGTTACCGGAGAATCTTTAAGCGACAGAAAATTCCGTATCCGTTGTGACTTGGATTATGAAGAACCGCTTTCCTACCAGGACAGCTTCAAGTATTACGATGAATCCAGCCGGAAAGCGGACAATTACGGAAGCGGTTCCATATCCTTGGACATCACAAACGGATGCATAGAAGATAACGAAGAAAGATGCTATGACGATTATCACGACTACCACTGCCGTGAGACCCGGATAGTTTATGTGCATGGGCGGGAATATGACTGCGATGAAAACAACCTGGACGATTTTATTTGGATAGACATGGTAAGGGAATACCATCACGAAGACGATGTTTCCAGTTGTGAGGAATGCGATGAATATTACTTGAAGGAGAACTGTTGTCATTCAGAGATCACCGGCAAGGAGTATTGTTGTCAGGAATGCATGGAGAAAGCGGAGAAACGGCATAAGGAAGAGAACTGGTACTACTCCGACTACGACAAGGAATACTTCGAGGAAGAAGAGGACATCGCCTATTACCGGCGTTGGAACCGGGAACAGGAAGAGTATGAGGAAAAGACCATATCGGTGACATCCCTGAACCGACTCTTGTACGGGGATGAGTTTTTCCAGTTCGGCGATTTGTATTTTAACGAGGTGAATCCGGCGACGAACCTTCCTTATGGATATAAACTGGTCAAGATGGAGGAGTAAACGATGGAACTGTTGAAACAGCTATACCGGATTTACAGCCCGAGCGGGAAAGAGCGGGCCATGCGCCGGTTCATCATAAAAGAGGTAAAGAAAGTACCGGGTACCTATGTTGAAAAAGACCCGGCAGGCAACCTGTATGTCACCAAGGGGAACGCCCCGAGCTATCCCTGCATTGTGGCGCACATGGACCAGGTGCACGGGACACGCTCCACGGACTTCATTCCCATCGAGACCAAAGAGGTCATTTTCGGCTACAGCCCGAAACACCGCCGGCAAGAGAACCTGGGAGCGGACGACAAGAACGGGATTTGGATAGCCCTAAAATGCCTGAGGCAATACCCGGTACTCAAACTGGCCTTCTTTGTCAGCGAGGAAATTGGCTGCATCGGCTCCGGCAACGCCCAGATGGACTTCTTCACGGACTGCCGTTTTGTGATAGAGCCGGACCGGAGAGGCTACAAGGACATCATTCCCCTTATAGGCTGGACTGTCCTGTGCAGTGACGAGTTCCTGAAAGCGACCGGGTACAGGAACTTCGGTTACGAAGAGACCGAAGGGATGCTGACGGATGTGCTGGAACTGAAGGAGAAAGGTCTGGCCGTCAGCTGCATCAACCTTTCCTGCGGTTACTATGAGCCGCATACACCCCATGAGTTCACGGTGAAGAAAGACCTGCTGAATTGCCTGGATCTGGTGCGGCACATCATTGAACATTGTACCGGGACCTACCCCCATACCCATGAATGCACGGGCGGTTTCGGCAGGCATTCCGACGGGCTTTGCCTTTACGGGGACGAATACGGGGAAGCGGCCGATGAGATTTTCAACCTGCTGGATTCGGATGACACGCTAAGCGTGGAAGACATAGTGTATATGTACAGCCTCTATTTCCCGAGCCTGGGCCGGAGCGATTTTGAACAGATCTACCGCGATTACCACGAATTGCGCAGACCAAGGCAGAAAAGGTTCAAGTTATGGTAATGAAGATACAAAAAGTGAAGGACGGACAGTTTTGCACAATCGGTGCCACTTGTCCGTCCTATCCACATTCAAAAGAAATTCAATCAGGGTTCAAAGAGCATTTCAAACTCCACTTTCCGCCGCTTCTCTATCGAAGGGACGACCTTGCCTTTCCAGCGGCGGAAAGAAACGTATTCCCGGTAAATGTCCCTGTCACCCTGTTCCAGTTTCTGTACCAGCCTGCTTTTGGGGTATTTCCCGTAACCCAACAGCCTGGAATGTCCTACCTGGTAAGAGAGCGTAGCCAAAAGCAGGCTGTCCGCCCCGAAGCGTCGGAATATTGCGCACCGGGCAAGCAGGTCGGCACGGAGGAGCGAGTCCGCCCCTTCTTCCGTCAGGTCATGCGAAAGGTTCTCTCCCGGAAGAATCTTATGCCCGTATCCGACATAATCCCCCGCTTCCGGACCGTGCCAACTTTCAAAATGCTTGGTAAGGGCCACCGCCCTTTCAAACACCGGCAGGCTTTTTAACTCTTCCATATTTTGTGCCTGTAAGATACAGGGCATCAGTCCGAGCAGAAGTAACAGGCTCTTTACCATTCAACCTCCACGCTTAACGTACAGGCCGGCCTGCCGTTCTCAAAATGCCATTCCCTTTGGTACACGGTCAGTTCGCATTTCTTCAGGAATTCGGCCATGCTTGTCTTTTCGGTCTCTTCATTCCGCACGAAGCAGCGGGAAGCCGGTATTGTTTCCAGCATCTTGCGGGAATACGGGCAGGGAAGCTCCTCCGACTCAATGCGGAGCATGTCGCCACGAAGGGGGATGGCATGGGCATTCTCCGAAAGTTTCACGTATGCCGGAAGTCCGGGTATCTCCATATATAATATAGTGTTCATGCTTCTTCCTCCTTTCCTTCTTCTTCATTGTCAGCTGTCGTTTCCCTGTCCTCCGCATTGAAGCCGAAACTGAGCATCTGGAGGTCTCCCCAGTTGTTCTCGAAATAGAGGTCGATGGTCTGTGCTTCGCCCGCGCTCTCCGAAGTGTAGTAAAGCCGGAACTTGGTGTCCTCAAGCAAGTAGCGGTCGTTGGGCTTCAGGACTGTGCCGTCCGCCAGCTTCAAAAGCCCGTCCCCGTCCGGCTGGAAATAGCGGAGGGTATAGACCGTCCCGTCAAAGTCCCCTTCCTGAAGTATCTCCAGGCGGATTTCCACGGTCTCGCCGTTTCCGATTTCATCGGCCACCGGCATGGCTTCCACCGTAAAGGGGTATTGTTGCCGCACCTCCAGCGTGTCATCGCAGGAAACAAGGCCGTAACTTGCCGCCAACAAAAGACAGGCGGCCATCATCTGGATCATCATTTTCGTTTTCATGTCCGTATCAATTATCGGGTTAAAGGATGTATCGTATGCCCACGCCGAAACCGGCGTGGAAGAGGGAGGCGGCACCGCCCCAAAGGATGCGCTCGCGGAGACGGAGGACAAGGACCAGCCTGTCCGTCAGGTAGGTTTCCGCTTCCAGCGAGACGGCACCGCCGTAGAGGAAGGACTCCGCGTCCGGAAGGGATGCCCCGTCCCATAGCAACCGTTCCCCTTGGTTTACCGTTTCGTAGCCCAACATGCCGGAAACCCCTATGTCCAGGAACACCAGCTTCTCCGGCGAGGAATAGAAATTGTAGGCATATCCGGCCTCTGCGGTATATTGCCAGAGCGGGATCCGGCTGTCCCGGTAGGGGTAGTTCCGTCTCAGCATTTCCACGCCGTACGTCCACTTGTTCCCCCTTTTCGCATAGGTCTGTGCCGTCAGGCGGAACGCGTACCCGGTGCTGTTCCGGTGTTTGCCCGCATGGAAGCCGTCCACCATGTCCATGCCGAACTCCACGCTGTTCATGCCGGGAAGCCCGCGCTGCGCCATCACGTCGCTTCCTGCCACTGCCAACAGGAAGACCAATGTGTACAAGGCCCTTCTCATCGCACCCTCAGTTCGTTAATGGTTTCCGCACGTACCAGGTCCTCGCTCGCCACCTCGAACTCCTGGTGTCTGCCACCCTGCTTCTCCGCCAGTTCCACCACCAGTTTCTTGTCGTCCGGCAGGGTGAACTTCGGGAGCGCGAAGACGCTGCGTTCCTTTTTCTTCCCGTCCACACGGGTGATGTAATGGTAGGCGCGGAGCGGGTAAACCGCCTGTTCCTGCATGGCAGTGCGCTTCATGATTTTCTTGTCCACAATCTTGAAGCTCACAAAGTCCACATCGAAAGGCACGTGTGTCCCGTTCTTCACTTCGGTGTGGAAATAAAGGAGGTCCCCATGCGTGTACAGCCCTTTCAGGAGGAACTGCACCCCGAAGCGTTTGCTGCCGATGTGCCGGATCCTCCGCTTGTCGTCCCGGTAGACGGACTTCATGATGAGCCGCACCAGGCGGGGCGATTCGTTGTCCAGTTCCGTCAGATAAATCTCCATCGCGTTGTTCGGGCGGTTCACCGCTTCCCCGTCATGGATGAAATCGCACATCTCGATGTTGAGCAACAGGGGTTCATCCACGTACTTCACGTTGAAGCTGAAAAAGTCCCCGTCTTCCGTGATGACGCTCATGTTGGTCTCTTCCGTGAAATTCCGGACGGCCGCCTTCACGCGGAGCACGTTCTCCGCCCCGTCCGCTTTCCCGGCTACCAGGTTCGTGTTGCCGAGGTCCACGTACTTCACCGGCGCGGGAAAAATGATGTGCACCGTCTTCTCATACGTGACCTCCAGGCCGTGCGGCGGGATCATGCGGCTGAAGCCTATCTTCCGGCTCAGCCCCTCGAAATGGTCCCCGCCGCTTTGTTGTGCGGATATCCCCGTCACGCAAAGCAGGGACACCGCCAGGATAAGGATTGTCTTCATCTGTCTCATTCGTTTTTCTCGTTCTCTTTTCATTGTTCGGGTGAATAAAGTAACAGTTTATGTCCGGCCTTCAGCGTGATTTTCACGTTCCGCATCTTCTTCGTGATGTACTGCGAAACGCCCTGTATCACGCCTTTGCCCAAGTCCGAAGCGATCTGCGCCCCGGCGTTTGTCGTGATATTGATACTGCTGCCGAGCGACCCGCCCATGTTGGCGGCTATCTCCCTCACCGCATCGTACTCCATTGAGCCGGGGACCAGGATGCCTTGCTGCCCGTCCGCATCGTACACGTCCAGCTCCACCGGCAGCACAGAGCCTTTGTATTCCACGGTCCGGACCACGACGTGCATCCGTTCGCCCTGGATGCGGGCATCGCCCATGACCACCGTCCCTTTCGGGATGAAGCGGTCGTCCACCGCCATCGGCTCCAGCAGCCTGATGCGGAGCGCCTGTCCGTCCGAGAGGGTCTGCGTGCCATAGACCTCCGCCGCGATGGTGTTCTTCTCCGAGGACAGCACTTTCCCGACCGGCGTGTGGAACCCGGTGTTCCGTTCTCCGGTGTAATCCTCTTCCGTGGGGCGTGCCAATGAGGAGACCACCTGGTGCTGCAACTTCCTGACCGGCCTGGCTTCCACCTGTTCCTCCTCATCTTGTGGCTCTTCCATCGGAATGTTTCCGCTGTATTTAGCAGCCAACTCGTAGGATTTTTCCATCAGCGCCATATTTTCCTCCACCGTATTGGCTTCGAGCGCAGTTTGTGTTTGCCGCTGCTGCCGTTCCAGTTCTTCCACCTTCCGGCGCAACGCCTCTTTCTCCGGGTCATGACCCGATGTATAGACATTGCCGAGCGTACGGTTCATGTTGCGGTAAGCTTCCACGGACGAGCGTCCCGCATCCGTCCTCGGCGGTCCCTTGACCGTGTCGGGAAGGCGTACCGTCTCTTGCCCTTGTCCCTCTTGCTCCCGCTTGTCGAAAAGCGAGGCCATTTCCTCGAAGGTGTCCTTCCGGCGTTTTTCCTTCTCCGCCATAGCTTGCTGCTCGTAGGCGTCCACCTTGCTGGCTTCCATGTCCCGCTTCTCAGGGGAAGGGATTTCCGTATTGAAGCCGTTGCCCTGCCTTTCCTTCTTATCCGACGGGAACGGGTCAATCAGCCAGATGCATCCCAAAAACAGGAGGACGGATGCCGGATAGACGATGAATTTGCCCCGCCTGCGCTTTTCCGCCTCCGTCAGCGGCTTGTCCGGCTTGATTTTGGAAAGCACACAGGCATCCAGCCATTCCTTGATTTTCTTTACGTCCATCTTCATCGGCTGTCCTCCTTCAGTTCCAACGGGCTGATGTGCCCGATTTCCAGACTTTCCTTGTCTGCCCCCAGTCCGGCTATGGAAGAGGCCGTTACATAAAGACATCCGGCGGCAAAGAGGGCGAACGCCACGAGAATGGCCGCCTTCCGTTCCTTCTCACTTAGTTTGTGGCAGAAGAGGCGCAACCGTGCGCCCGCCTGCCGTTTCAGGTTCCATTTCCTTTTCATCGTTCCACGCTTCTTAAATCCTTGTTTTCCAATATCACCAGGTGCTCGATGATGAACCCGTTCGGGTTGTCGTCCGAGCGCCGGGCGTTTTGCAGTTCGCAGCTTGTCACGAGGCTGCGCTCCGTCACGTTGCTCTCGCGGATGATCATCTGCCGGGCATAGGTCCTCACCCGGTAGGGATAGGCGGAGAAGTCGCATGACACGCTGTCCACCTGTACTACCTGGTTGATGTTTCCGGCGATGATGCGGTTGTAATATCCCTTCTCGGCAAAGTCCACGTAATAGTGGTAGGCGCTTTTGTCGGCCAATTGCAACGCGCGGTTGATGTTGTGCTCGATGGCGTCCTTCTGCGGGGAAAGCCCGAAGAAGAGTTCATGGAAACGCCTCACGTGTTCCCGCGCTTCCGCCGGACGGTTCTGCGACAGGTCCTGCGAGAGGGCGAGCATCAGCGATTTCCCGCCGTCCAGCACATAAATCTTCTCCCGCTGCTTCTCGGCGAAGCGGTACGAACTCCACAGGGCGTAGCCGCTGACGAGCGTCGTGCAGCAGACGAAGGCCACCAGCATCACGCGGATGCGCCGGAAACTCGTCTCAATGTTTGTCAATGACTTGAATTCCATTTTTGTCGTCTTGTTTTCTGATGGTTTGATAGATGGCGGCCAAGTAAGGCTCATACGGCGTATGAGGCTATCTCAAACGGCGTATGAGACCCCCTCGAACGCCGTTTGAGCCTGGCACGTCTTCTGTAGCTTTCTTCCACGGTCATTTTCCCCTGATGCGGCCCAACGCGTTTCCGAAAGCGGAACCGGCAACGCCTGCCCCCAAACTTCCCGACTGGGTGGCCGTCCGGTTGATGTTCCGGCTGAAGTTGCCCCCGCCGCCTGCCTGCACGATCCAGTTCGCCACGGTCGGCACGGTGAAATACCCGATGATGCCGATCAGCATGAACACGATGTACATCGCGTTGGAGTTGTCTATCGAGTAGTCCGGGTTGTTTTGCAGCTCCAGGATGTCATTTTGGAGCATCAGCACCTGTATCTTGGCCAGCATACAGCTGAATAGGTCCGACACCGGAAGCCAGAGGTAAACCGAGATATAGCGTGTGAACCACTGCACGAGCGAGGATTGGAAGCCATCCCACACCGAGAAGGCGAAGGCTATCGGCCCCAGGATGCTCAGCACCACGAGGAAGAACGTCCTTACCGTGTCTATCAGGAGCGAGGCGGCGGCAAAGAGCAGTTCCAACAGGCTCCGGAAAGCGTCGCGGATGTTCTTTTCCAGGTTGTACACGCCGACTTCCACGTACATGCCGAGCCGTGTGGCGGTGTCGTCCGGCGACCAGCCGAGTTCCTCCAGCTGGCGGTCGAACTCCTCGTCGCTGACCAGGTAGGCGGTCTCCGGATTGCGGAGCATGGCTTCCCGCTCCAGCTTGTCCTTCTGCTCCCGGTACTGTTCCATGTCCATTGTCTGGGTTTCCAGCATGGAGTGCGTACCCTCCACAATCAGTCCCAGCGTATTGTTCAAGGTGCCGAGCACCAGGGTTGGAAAGAGCAGGATGCAGATCCCGATGGCGAAGGGGCGCAGGAGCGGGTAGACGTCTACCGGTTCCGCCTTTGCCATCGCCTGCCAGACACGGACGGCGATGTAGAACAACGCCCCAAGCCCGGCTATCCCCTTGGCCACAGCCATCATGTCCCCGCAAAGCGGCATCATGTCATCGTACAGGCTCTCCAGGATGGTATGGAGGTTCGCAAAATCTATGGATAACAACAGCATAGGCTACCAGTATTTTTCATTCGCGTCCCCGTAGAGCTTCATCACGCGGTCCAGGTCGTTTTTCTTCTTGGCGCGGACGTAGGCCACGGCGATGTGCTTGTTCGTATAATAGAGCACCAGGTTGCGGTAACGCCTCATGCTCCGGTAGCAGCCGTCCACCACGTCCATGCGGTCCTTGTCCGTCAGGGAGAGCGTCGTCACATTGATGACCTGTTGCAGGTCTTCCAATACGCCCGTGCTCTCCTCCAGCAGTTTGGTGTACCCGAAAGCGATGGCGTCCAGTTCTTCCGGCGTGAAGCTCTCGTCGCCCAGCATCTTCTGGAAATTGGTCACGTAGATTTCCGACACGTCGCCCACCATCAGGAGGATTTCACGCACCTTCCGGGCGTCCCGCACCAGGTCGTTCACCGCCTTCAGCGCATCGTAGTAGGCCTTTGCCTGTTCATAAATCTTGACTGTCTCGGCAAAGCTGTTCATCGTGTTGGTCGCCGTGGCGGAGGTGTGCGTGATGTTGTTCGCCATGTTGATGATGCTTTGGGCGAGGTTGCCGGGGTCCGAGACGACCCATTGCGCCCTCGCTCCGGACGTGCCGAGCGAGAGGGCAAGGCACAGCGTCAGGACTGTCCTTGTCTTCACGGGCGTTCCTCCTTCCTTACATAATCCCCGTTCGGCGAAAAGGTCAGCACGTCAGCCGCCTCGTTGTAAGCCACGTCGATGCGGTAGCCGGTGTTGATGAAGAGGTTCCCGCCCTCTTCCACCAGCAGGTAGGTCTGCGGTTTCAGTTCCCGTGTCCGGACGTTCCGGGCGAAGACCGTCACCTTGTAGGCCTCGCTGTCCTTATAGACCAACACATCAGGTTTCCCTTCCACGCTTTCCCAGTTCCCGCAAATCTTGTCACGGATGTCCTCCCCGCCTTTCATTACCGTCTCGCAGGCTTGCAGCATCAGCGATGCCAAGCCTATCAGCCCGCCGCACAGCAGCAGGCGTTGTGATTTAGTCAATCGAATGTGCATGTTTCTGTCTTGTTCTTGTCGTCAGTTTCCTGAATTTGGTTCATAATCCCGTCTTCCGACCTTTGGGTTTTCCGGCCTGCTTGAGCCGTATGCCCCGCCGGGGCTGTCCCTTGCAAGGGGCTGGTTCCCTTGCTTTCACCGCGGCGAAAAGCCCGTCCGCATAAGGCCTCCGTCCGGTCATGCGGACACAACGCGCGTCCAGTTCCCGGTATGCCTTTTCAATCTGCCGGAGCTGCTCCCCACGCGGGCTACGGGTATCAATGCCGTATTTGGCAAAGAAATCCGGCCTACAGAATAAGGCTCTTGGGCAGTCCGGAGACCATGCCATGGCCCCAAGCGTCTCCAGTTCCCTGTCCAGCAGTTCAAGGTAGTCATCGGGAGGCCGGCGGCAAAGGGACTCGAAAGCCCTCTCCACCGAACGCGTCAGCCTCGCTTCCACCATTGCTACGTCCGGTAATTTACCCGTCCGCCTCTTCCTTTCGTACACGTCATGGTCCATCCCGTTAATCCGTTGGAGCATCCGGTAGTCTTCATCGAATCCGTACCGCTTCCGCATAGGTTCCGGTATTTCCCTCCCCTGCATGAGGTACAGGTAAAGGCTTGTGGCGGTTTCCCCGCGCGTCAAATCATCTGTTTCCATGCCGTTGTCATGTTTTTGGTGAATGGTTTTCATGGTTTCTCCATCCTCCGCTTTTCAGCCACCTGCCGTATGGCTGCTTCCAGGTCCCCGTCCAGTTCCTCCGCCAGCCGTTGCAGTTCCAGCTTCTCGGATTCCTCCGTGGTGTACACCGCATATTCCTCGTCGCTCACTTCCGTGGCGTAGACCGCCGACTGCGCGCCGCCCAGCCCGATCCATACCTCACGGTAGGTGTTCCCCGGACGGTTCGCCTGGTTGATGGAAAGAATCTGGTCCTTCTCCTTGTCCGTCAGTCCGAGCAGCTTTTGGATATGCTCGAACTTGTTCATGTACTTCCGTTGGTCCAAAAGGATCTTGCAGTCGGAGTTGTTGATGATGGCCTCCTTCACGATGGGGGAACTGATGATATCATCCACTTCCTGCGTGACCACCACCGCCTCACCGAAATACTTCCGGACGGTCTTGAAGAGATATTTCACATAGGATGCCATGTTCTCAGACATCAGGGCTTTCCAACATTCCTCTATCAATATCATCTTCCGGACACCTTTCAGCTTGCGCATCTTGCTGATGAAAGTCTCCATGATAATCAGCGTCACTACCGGCAGCAATACCTTGTTGGTGGAGATATTGTCCAGTTCGAACACGATGAAACGCTTGTTCGTCAGGTCCAGCTTCCGGTCGGAGTTCAAGAGGAAATCATAGTCGCCACCCCGGTAGAACGGCTCCAGCACGTTCAGGAACCCGTCGATGTCAAAGTCCTTCTCGCGTACTTTCTTCCCCTCCATCATCCGCCGGTAATCGTCGCGCACGAACTCATAGAAGCCGTTGAAGTCCGGACGGAGGCTTTTGTTTTCCGCAATCTTCCGGATATAGGCATTGACCGCACCGGAGAGGGCGACCTCTTCCGAACGGCTCGGGGCTTCGTCCTCCCGTTTCCAAAGCGTCAGTATCAGCGTCTTGATGCTTTCCCGCTTCTCCACATCAAACTCCCCGGAATCGGTATAGAAGGGGTTGAAGGCGATCGGGTTGTCCTCCTCGTAGGTCAGGTAGATACCGTCTTCCCCTTTGGTCCGGCTGTTTATCAACCGGCACAGCCCTTGGTAACTGTTGCCGATGTCCACCAGCAGGATATGGGCGTTCTGTTCATAGTATTGCCTTACCAGATGGTTGGTGAAGAAGGACTTCCCGCTACCCGAAGGTCCGAGGATGAATTTGTTGCGGTTGGTCGTGATGCCGCGCTTCATCGGGAGGTCACTGATGTCCACATGCACCGGGATCCCGCTCTGTCGGTCCGCCATGCGTATCCCGAACGGGCTGGGCGAACTGCGGTAGTTCGTCTCTTCCGAGAACAGGCAGACCGCCTGCTCCAGGAAGGTGTGGAAGCTTTCCTCCGCCGGGAAGTCACCCGCGTTGCCCGGAATGCCCGCCCAATACAGCACCGGCACGTCAATCGTGTTATGCCGTGGGGTACATTCCATCAGGGCAAGCTGGCTGCCCGCATCGTTCTTGATACGGCGCAGTTCCTCTTCGTCCTCCGCCCAACAGAGCACGTTGCAGTGGCAGCGCACCGGAAGCAGCCCCTTGGAATGCGCCTCGTCCAGGTACATTTCCACCCACTCCTGGTTGACGGCGTTGCTGCGGCTGTAACGGGATAGGGAGAGCATGTTGCGGGAGGTCTTCTCCAGATCCTGCAAGGTCTCCTTCGCGTCGTCAATGAACACGTATTGCGAATAGATGTGGTTGCAGGAGAGAAGCAGCCCGACCGGGGCGGCGAACGAAAGGTTGCAACGGCTTTTGTCCGTGGACATCTTCTCGTAGCGCATATCCGTGGCGACACGGTTCGGCAAGTCACCTGTTTGGGACAGGGTATGCAGCGAGAGGCGTTTGTCGCCAATGCGCATTTCTTCGGGCTTCAGGCAGATGTCCTCAAGCACCGGTGCATTCCCATCCAGGCTGAGCGAGAAATACTTTTCCACGATGCCCGGTGCGGCTTCCGTTCCGGTAATCTCGTCTTCTGACAACCGGCGGACACTTATCTGTCCGGAATCGTTCAGGATGCGCTCGAACTGCCCGACCGATTCCAGGAACCTGGAAACCGCTTCCTTGTCCGTAACCTCCTTGGGCAGGATATGCCCCTTGCAGAGCGTGTTGAAGTCGCTCCGCTGGCGGCTCCTTTCGCGGGTGGTTTTCGTCACGTACAGGAAACAGCGGTGGTTGAGGTAAGGACGCTCGTTGAAGTGGCGTTCATAGCTCCGCGTGAGGAAGCTCATTTCCTTGCCTTCCCAGTCGGGGCGGTAACGCTCTTCCGTGAACCAGTCCTGCTTGTACACGACGGTGAAGGGCGGCAATACCCGGATGGCTTTCACCCAGGACGAGTGGATGGCTTCGTATTCCTTCCCCGCCACGGTGTACACTTCGGGCAGCGTCACCTCGAAGGCGACCGTCAGGTCCGCGTCCTTCGACACGATGCAGCCGTTCTCCACGGCAAGGAGGGGGAACTTGCGCTCCAACGTCTCGGCTTTCAATACGTTTCTCATCTTTCCTTTCTTTTGGTCAGTAATCGGAACAATCTCCTTCTGTGGATCAGGTAGCGGGGGTGGCGTTTCTCGGCAAGCCGTTTCATCAGCCCGTTCTCGCCGAACTTCCGGTTCATCCGGAAGGTCAGCCAAACCGTCAAGGAACCGGACACCATCCCGAACAGGATGCAGACGAGGCTGTCCGCCCCGGCAAGGTACAGGACAATCACCGAGAGCAGCACGGCGGCAAGCCCTCCCGCAAAGAGGAAGAGGTAGCCTGCTGTCAGCCCCTTGAACTCCACCCGCTTCCCGACACCTTTGTTGATCGGATATTCCATCATTTTAGAGGAAGAAGGAACGCAAGATGGTGGCAGCCACAATCAGGAAGATACAGGCGAAGAACCAGCTGGCGGCGGTCTTCGAAGTGTCGGGATCTCCGCTGGAGAACTTGCCATAGGTCTTGATGCCGCCTACCAGCCCGAGCACCGCGCCGATGGCGTAGCACAGTTTGGTGGCGGGGTCAAAATAACTGGTCATGAGGCTGGTGGCCTCGTTGATGCCGGCAAGCCCTTCGCCTTGCGCGAAAATGGGAGTCACCGCGATGGCGGCACACAATACCGAAAAAAGGATTCTTTTTCTCATGGTCGAATCGTTTTTAGTGAGACTTCGTGTTAATTCAATGCCAAAGGTACAGGGGATAAGCCAAGGCCGGGCAAACGTGTCGGCTTGTGTCCGGCAATGTCCCCTTGTGTCATGGAACGGGACTTCAAAGGTGGTATAAACGGATTTAGCCATACGCTCAAATCAGGCTGCGCCAGTCTTTGACCGGCAGTTTTTCTTCTTTTGCCGTATTCCTTTTACGCGGTTCGCCGTTTTCATCCAGGTATTGGTCAATCAAGTTGCTGACCGTTTCCGCATTTTCCACCTGCGAGACGAAAATGTCATACAGGTCCGTCCCCTGTATCCGGTAGAGTGTTCGGGCGGCACGCAACTGTTTAGCCGCATCCTGCCCGTCCTTGCCTATGCCTATCAGCACGTCCCCGACAAGTGCCAGGTCGTTAATGGATACCGGTTCCGGCGTGACGGCTTCCGCATCGCGCGGCAGGGCGTCCAATGCCTTCTGTTCTTCCCCGATTATGCTCAACGTTTCCATGGGCAGGTCATGCTCCACCTCTTCGGGAAGCTGATCGTCTTCTGTTTCCGCTTCTTCCGCCGATGCCGTTTCCATCGGTTCACTCAGCACCGGTGCAACAGTCTGCCCGGCATCCTTGTCCAGATACACATAACGGGTGCCGCCCATTACATCCGGCACCGGAACATCCGTTACAGTAGCATTGCCCTCTGTACCGGATGCAGCTTGTGGGACAAACAGCAGTCCGCATATTTTTCGTATCTTTCTCTTCCAGCTCCATACCTTATATATAATATAGGTACAGCAGCCAATCCTTACGGCAAGATAAAGCCAATGTTCAGTCATGTCAGTCATACTCAAAATGTTTTTTGTGTTTTCATACGGAACAGTTCGCCAAGTTCTTCACTATATGTTTCCAGATGGTGCGACAGGACGTTGTCCAGGAATGCCGGCACCGTCATGTCATCGCTCAGCAGGGGAAGTATCCGCGCCAGTTTGCGGTAGATGTCGTAACTGATGTAGGTCTGCTTCCGGTGGACGGACTCTTTCCGGCTGAGGAAGGCCGACTCGTACTGTTCCGCCCTGTCTTCTTTTTTCACCGGCATTGCCTTTTCTTCGGATACTTCCGTGTTGTCTATGGTGGATCTCCGGTATGAGGATACTTCCCCGGCAATCATCGCCTTGAGCCGTTCCTCATCGATTTCCGTTTGTTCTCTTTTTGCCATAACTTATTCCGCCGATGGGTAAATAATGCTTTCCACTTCCTTGCACAGCGCATCCAGCCCGCTGTTTTTCAGCAATGTTTCCGAGGGCGGGAACAGCGTGCTCCGGAAAAAATGGCGGCTGCCTGCGCTCATCTCCTTGTTGTAACGCTGCGCATCCGGGACGACCGTTTGCAGCACGTTCAGGTTCAGTTGATGGATCACCTCATTGTACAGGTTGTAGAGATTCCGGGAGACACGCCCGTCTATGCGGTTCCAGAACAGGTGGATGCCACGGAGCGGCAGGTCCGGATGCTGCCCGATGAAGTCCTGGATGGCGGACACGAACGAGAGGCTGCTTTGCATCACCATGCGGTCCTGTATGATGGGCGTGAGCACGTAATCCATATGGATGATGGACTTCAACACGCCTTTGGAATTGACGGTGCCGGGCATGTCGAAGAACACGATATCCACCGGCTCTTCTATTCCGGCAAGGTATTTTTCCACGGTTTCATGGGCGGTCTCCGCCGTGGCGGTCAGCACGGCATACGCTTTTTGCCCGGTCCGCTCGTATTGTTCATAGAGCATCTTCTGGAGCGTTTCGCTCTTTTCCAGGTTCTTCACGTCGCGCCCGCGAAGCCCGTTCACACTGTATTGCGGATAATCGCAATCCACTACCACCACGCGCTTGCCCGCCACGTAATGGAAGTAACCGGCAAGCAGCACCGCCATGGTGGACTTGCCCACGCCGCCCTTCTGGTTGCTGAGGGCGACAAAGAGAGGCCGTTTGTTCATACGTTTTCTTCTTTTTGAGGGTTGATGAATCGTTTCATTATCTCGTTGTCTCATTATTCCGTTCCAAAGCTATGTCAAGGCATTGCTGCCTTATCGCCATGGGGCAAGCATATTATCTGGTACTGTTGCCACCGGATAACCACTTCATATCAGAATGACATTTCCTTATCTTGCCCTAACAAGGAATCATGATGGTGTCACGTTAATGCGATAATTCCTTATGGCATCCTTATGTCAATGACACACCATGTCCTTATGTCAATAGGGTATTGCAATATGTCCCCAATCTGTCGGTGCGGCTTTATGGCAATGCCTTGACAACATGTCATTTCCATGCTTTGATGCACCAAAAGTAGGGATATTCAATATGGGCAGGAACAAGATGTCTCCCTCTGTCCGTTTGTTTCATCTTATGTCAGGACATCAGCTATTTACCGCCCTACCGGAGGTGTCTAACTTTGCAAAGTCGGAATGTGGCAAGGAAGAACCCGGTTTCGACGGAACGCAGCCCGCCGCAAGCGTCGCGCAGCAATCCGCCGAAGGTGGATTTTCTGCCCAAACGGGCAGAGCAAGTTGTGTTTTGGGCAGCCCGAAACGATTCGGGCACCCCAAAACAAGACACCGGCACGAAGGCCGGTGCATTTCTCCAAAGTCGAAATTCTGACAGGTACAACAAAAATGAAAAAGCCAATGCAAGAAAAGAACAATCAGGCAAACAGAGGGGGCAGGAAGCCCAAAGCCGATCCCGCCGTGCACCGCTACGGCATCAAGCTCACTTCGGAAGAGAACAGCCGCTTTGAACGGCTGTTCGCCGAATCCGGTATGAGGCAGAAAGCCGCTTTCATCAAGAAATCCGTCTTTGGAGGGAAGGTCAAGGTGGTGAAGATTGATAAGGCGACAATGGACTACTACGTCCGCCTGACGGAATTCCACCGCCAGTTCCAAGCCATCGGGAACAATTACAATCAGGTACTTCGTGCCGTTAAGAATAACTTCGGGGAGAAACGCGCGATGGCGTTGCTCCACAAATTGGAAAAGGCGACCTTGGAACTGATTCTCATTTCCAAGAAAATCATTCTATTGACCCAAGAGTACGAGAAGAAATGGTTGCAAAAATAAACTATGGCGCGAGCCTTTACGGTGCGTTGCTCTACAACCATGAGAAGGTCGGCAAGGGAACGGCAGAAATCCTCTCCGGAAACCGCATCATTTCCGACCGGCTCGGACTACCCAGCGAGGACATGCGCCTGACGCTCCTTTCTTTCGAGAATTACCTTTTGGCGAACCGGAGGACGGAAAAGCCCGTCATGCACGTCTCCCTCAGCCCTTCGCCGGAAGACCGCCTGACCGATGAACAGCTTGCGGAACTGGCGGACAAGTATATGGAACGCATGGGGTACGGTAACCAGCCTTACATTGTCTACAAGCACTCCGACACGCACAACGTGCACCTGCATATCGTCAGTGTCTGCGTGGACGAGGACGGCAGGCGTCTGAACGGTGCTTATGAATGGAGGCGTTCGCAGGCTGTCTGCCGGGAGCTGGAACAGGAGTTCGGACTCCGCAATGCGGAAGCGGAAACACGGAACCCGAGGGCGGAACTGAAGAAGGTGGACGCCTCGAAAGGCGACATGCGCCATCAGGTGGGCAATACACTGAAAGCCGTGTTGGAAAGCTACCGTTTCCAGACCTTCGGTGAATACTGCGCCTTGCTTTCCACGTTAAACATTGAGGCGAAGCAGGTGCGGGGCGAATACAACGGGGATCCTTACACCGGAATCGTCTATTCGGCGACCGATGACAAGGGCAAAGTGGTCAGCCCTCCGTTCAAAAGCTCACGCTTCGGCAAGCGTTTCGGGATGGAGCGGTTGGAAAAGAAGATGCGTTCGCACACGAAGGACTATAAGGATAAGAAATGGCGTCCGTCCATTCAGGGACAGGTGGCCGATGCCATGCGCACCGTCCGTTCGCTGGAAGAGCTGGTGGCATTGTTAAGGAAAGGAGGCATTGATGTGGTGTTCCGTGAAAACGAAGCCGGGCGCATCTATGGCGTGACCTTTATCGACCACAACCACCGCGAGGTGTTCAATGGCTCACGCCTGGGCAAGGAGTTCTCGGCGAATGTATTCAATGAACTTTTCAACCGGTGGAAGGAAATGCCGGAAACGGAACGTGCCGGACATACAGGACCGGAGCTTGGGCACGTCCATTACCGCAAAGCGGAACAAGACAACGTATTGGAACAAGCCGCCGGCATCTTCTTGTTGGAACAGAACCCGGCGACGGACAACGAAGAGGAAGCCTTCCGCCGGAGGATGCAGCGAAAAAAGAAGAAGCGGAAAGGAGGGGGTCTATAAACCTTTTGCACCTCGGCAAGCTCCTCCCGGATATGAGGCAGGATCAACCCGGACTTGATGCACCATGAGGCCGGACTTGATGTGGGATGAAGTCCGACCTCATGCAGGCTCATCCTTGGGACAAGTAAAAAACATCGGAAACTTCAAACAGAAACAAAGAATAGAAAACCATGCAGAACGAAGACGATTTGAGAAGCCTCGCCAAGATCATGGATTTTGGCAGGGCGGTGAGTATTTTCCTTTTGACCGTACACGTCTATGTGTACTGCTATCCGACATTAGACCATTTCCACCTGACCTTGGGAGTGATAGACCGGATTATCCTGAACTTCAACCGGACGACCGGAATCTTTGACTGTATCCTGTGGAGCAAGCTGGCGGCACTTCTGCTGCTGGCGATTTCCTGCTGGGGCACCCAAGGCGTGAAAGGCGAGAAAATCACGTGGGGCAGGATTTTTGCGGCGCTTATTTCCGGAACCGCCCTGTTTTTCCTCAACTGGTGGATACTGGACCTGCCGCTGCCGCATACGGCAGTGACCGCCTTGTACGTGTTCACGTTGGGCACCGGCTACCTGTGCCTGCTGATGGCCGGGCTTTGGATGAGCCGCCTGTACAAGCATAACCTGATGAAGGACGTGTTCAACGAGGAGAACGAGTCTTTCATGCAGGAGACACGGCTGATGGAGAACGAGTATTCGGTGAACCTGCCGACCCGGTTCCAATACCAAGGAAAGATGCACGACGGATGGATCAACATCGTGAACCCGTTCCGCGCCTCCATCGTGCTCGGCACGCCCGGCTCCGGAAAGTCCTATGCCGTGGTGAACAACTACATAAGGCAGATGATTTCCAAGGGATTTGCTTGTTACCTGTATGATTACAAATTCGATGACCTCTCCACCATTGCCTATAACACGTTGCTTCACCATACGGACAAGTACAAGGTCAAGCCGCAGTTCTACGTGATAAATTTCGATGATCCGCGCCGCTCACATCGGTGCAATCCCATCAACCCGGAGTTCATGACGGACATATCCGATGCCTACGAAGCAAGCTATACCATCCTCTTGAACTTGAACCGCACGTGGATTGAGAAGCAGGGGGACTTCTTCGTGGAATCGCCGATTATCCTTTTGGCAGCCATTATTTGGTATCTCAAAATTTATAAAGGCGGAATCTATTGCACCTTCCCCCATGCGGTGGAACTTTTGAACAAGCCTTATTCGGAACTGTTTACCATATTGACCTCGTATCCGGAATTGGAGAACTACCTTTCCCCCTTTATGGATGCCTGGAAAGGGAATGCCCAAGACCAGCTCCAAGGCCAGATCGCTTCCGCCAAGATTCCGCTGACCCGCATGATTTCCCCGCAGCTCTATTGGGTGATGACCGGCAATGATTTCTCGTTGGATATCAACAACCCGGACGAGCCGAAGATACTTTGCGTGGGCAACAACCCGGACCGGCAGAACATTTATTCGGCGGCTCTCGGTCTGTACAATTCCCGTATCGTGAAACTCATCAACAAGAAAGGCCAACTGAAAAGTGCGGTAATCATCGATGAGCTTCCCACGATTTACTTCCGTGGTCTGGACAACCTGATAGCGACGGCGCGAAGCAACAAGGTGGCGGTCTGCCTCGGCTTCCAGGATTTCAGCCAGTTGAACCGTGACTACGGTGAAAAGGAAAGCAAGGTCATCCAAAATACGGTGGGCAATATCTTCAGCGGGCAAGTGGTCGGCGAGACCGCCAAGACATTGTCCGAACGTTTCGGGAAGATACTCCAAAGGAGGCAGTCCATTTCCATCAACCGGCAGGACGTTTCCACGTCCATCAATACCCAGCTTGACTCGCTTATTCCGGCATCCAAGATTTCCAACCTCTCCCAAGGCACGTTCGTCGGTGCGGTTTCCGACAACTTCGGGGAGAAGATAGACCAGAAGATTTTCCATGCGGAAATTGTGGTGGACCACGTCAAGGTCAGCGAGGAGGAAAGGAATTACAGGAAAATACCGGTCATCAACGGGTTCAAGGACAAGGACGGGAATGACATCCTGATGGAACAGATACAGCGCAATTACGACCAGATTAAAGCCGACGCGCAAGCCATCATCAACGAGGAAATGGAGCGCATCAAGAACGATCCGGAGCTTTGCAAACGTTTGGGATTAGATATGGAGGATGAAGAAGGTGGAGAAGATTCCTGAAGGATATGAGCGGTTATTCCGGAATTTTGCTTACCTTTGAAACCGAAAATAGAATGATGACAGCGGATTACGGGAGTTTTCCAGCTGGCTATATAACATAAGTCGCAAGACGTCTCAGGTAGGAATCTGGTCAATTCTGAAAAAATTGTAGAGGCTTTTGCGTGGTGCTTATGCTATGCCTTATAGCATGAGCCCATGCGTGTTTCTACAATGGGCTGACCAGAGCCTCTGCCTGAAATTGCATGGGTTTCATGCTTTTTCATTTTTAAGAGGTATGGCAAAAGTTCGCTTGGTAATGGTTATGACATTGGACGGGTTCCTTCCGGACAAGGAACATCCGTTGATGCGGTGGGTGGAGACTGACAGGCACGGCTTCCCTTATTGGCGGGAACGAAGCTCGTTTGATTTGCCTGTGGGATATCCGATGACCCGTTTGATTCTCAAAAGGGAGGACAACGATGTTTCCTTTGTCTATTCGGCTGAAATAACCGGCATACACAAGACATCGTTATTACAAGCCCTACAGCTGTACGGCATGGTGGACGAATGGGTTGTCTACCTCCTGCCGCTTACGCAAGGGAACGGTATCCGTCTGACGGACGGTTTCAAAGCCGCACGATGGAAGGTTGTCAGTACCGATACTTATAAGAACGGTGTTTGCCGGACAGTGTACCGCCAGTGATTGTACTGTCATTTCAGTCCGTATTTGGCCAGCCGCTTGTTCAAGGTCGGGCGGCTGATGCCCAACAGCCTTGCCGCTTCCGAGAGGTTGCCGCCTGACTGGAGGAGGGTTTCTATGAGGTATTGCTTCTCTTCCGCATTCGTCCCTGTCGAGACCTTGTAACGTACCTTGAAATCCAAGGAAGGGGGGAAGCTCCTGATTTTTTGTCATGGGAGGCAAGTCAAAATCCTTCACGGAAAGGACATCCGATTCGGCTACCAATACGGCACGTTTCATCTTGCGCTCCAATTCCCGGATGTTTCCCGGCCAGGGATAGGACAGCAGCCGTTGTTCCGCTTCTTCCGAGATTCCCCTTATTTCCCGTCCCAGTTCATCGGAAAAATGCTTCATAAAGAAATCTACCAGCGGGAGGATATCCTCCTTGCATTCCGAAAGCGAGGGCAAACGTATCTCGAATCCGGCCAGCCGGTGGTAAAGGTCTTCGCGGAACCGTCCCTCCGCAATGGCTTTTTGCAGGTCTTCATTGGTGGCGGCTATGATGCGCACATCGGCCGTCCGCTCATGGACCGTCCCTACCGGCGTATAGGTGCCCTCCTGCAAGACCCGGAGCAGCATCACTTGCACGTCGTAGGGCATTGTGCCCACCTCGTCCAGGAATAGGGTTCCGCCATCCGCCATCTCGAAGTACCCCTTCTTGTCCGATACGGAGCCGGTGAAGCTGCCTTTCACGTGTCCGAAGAACTCCGACTTGGCCAGTTCCTTGGAGACAGTCCCGCAGTTGACGGTGTAGAACGGCTTGCCTTTCCGGGGGCTTCCCTGGTGCACGGCTTGTGCGACCGATTCCTTGCCCGTGCCGTTGGCGCCGAGTATCAGCACGCTCATGTCCGACACGGCCACCCTCCTTGCCAGTTCTTCCACCTTCCGTGCAGCTGGGCTGGTGCGGCGGAGCAACCGGACTTCTTTTTTAGGTACGCTTACAGGCGTTTTCAGCCATTCTTGAGCCAGCTCCAATAGTCGGTCCCTATACACGGGCTTCGGGAGGTAATCCTTGGCACCCAACTTGACGGCACGCACGGCATCCGCAATGGAGGCGTATTCGGTCATGATGATAAACGGCACGTCAATCCCTTCCTTGACCATCCATTCGAGCAGGGAGATGCCGTCCCCTTCCGGAAAGCGGACATCAGAGAATACCAGGTCAAACGCCTCCTTCCTCAACCATTTCCGCGCGGCAGGCTCGTCAATGGCTGTACATACCTCATATCCGGCGTTCTCCAGCCATTCTTTCTGCAAATGCAGAAGCATCAGGTTGTCTTCAGCAATCAGTATCTTTTTCATATTCATTCAATTTCTGTTCCGCCTCGTCCGTCAGTTTCCGGCAGACCGTCAATACGCGGATCACTTGTTCTTCCATTTTCTTCCCGTCCATTCCCGGTTCAGCCAATGCTTTCCGGCAGTTCTTCAAGACATTTTCCATACAGAGCATTTCCCACATGGGGAACATCCGGTGTATCGTCCGGCGCAGCAGGTCATGGTCGGCAGTTTTCAGGACAAGTTCCAGGCTCTCCATGTTTTTATGGGTCTCTGTGAGAAGCATCCTTAGAATCTTCCTTTCATCCTGTACATCCTCCAAAATCGGAGAGAAATCCACTGTCAGTTGCTTTTGCATCGATTGGTAATGCCGGCTGATGACCGGCAAAAGCTCTTTGGAGGAGAAGGGTTTGTAAATGCAGCCGTTGAAACCTGCCTCAAGCAGCCTGTCCGTGTCATATTCCCCACGGGCGGTCATGGCGACAACCGGGATGATCCTTGAGTTCCCGATATCGGAGCCTCTTAACAGTTTCAGCAGGCTGAAGCCGTCCATTCCGGGCATCTGGATGTCGGTCAGCAGCAGGTCATAGTCATGTTTGCGCATCTTTTCCACCAATTGTTCCACCTGTATACAGGCAGTGCAGCGCACCCCGTTCCGTTCCAGGATTTCCCGGCAAAGCTCCAGCTGCATCGGGTCATCCTCGATGGCGATGACGAACTGCGGAAGGTCTTCCGGTTTCAATTCAACCTGCGCCATGTCCTCTATCCGTTCATCCGTAAGCGGAAGCGGGATTGTCAGGGAGAACACGGAGCCTTTCCCAAGCCGGCTCTCCACATGGATCTTCCCGTCCAACAGGCGTACCACGCCCGATACGATGGACAGTCCCAGCCCGAAACCTCCGGCGTTCACCTCCGGTGCCCCTTGTTCGAACGGATTGAATATCTTCTTTACCGTCTCCTCGCTCATGCCGATGCCGGTGTCCTTTATCTTTACATGCAAATGCCCGTCTCCATAAAAAGCGTTAAATGTGATACAACCCTGCAAAGTGAACTTCACGGCGTTTTCCAACAGGTTGTCAAGCACCTGCTCCAGCCGGTCGGAATCTCCCTTGACCATGACATCCACCTCTTTCAATTCCTTTTCAAACAACAGGCCTTTGTTGTTGGCGGGCAGGGTGTACTCCTCCGCGACACGCTCCAACAGGGAGTTCAGCCGGAAAGGGATGTCATTGCGGGTCTCCTTGCTCTCGTTCAGCCGATACACGTCCAGCAGGTTGTTCACCAGGCGCAGGATGTGGCTGTACGAATGGCGTACGTTCCGTAGGTAAATGTCCCGTGTCTTCTTGCTCTTTGCAGCCATCGCCCATTTCACATAGTTGTTGATGACATTGAGCGGGCCACGGATATCATGCGACACAGTGAGGATGGTCTTCTTGTACATTTCCAGCAGTTCATTGTACTCGTCCAGCAGATGGCGCATCCTCTTCTGTCCGGCAGTCCTTTGTCGGATATCCCGATGTATGGCGAGGTATGACAGGAACAGCAGGATGATGGCAACGGATATGGTGATGGTGAACAGCCGCACGGACAATGCCTGCGCCTCCGAGATTTTCCGTTCCCGCTGTCCAAAGGCGGTCTGAGCCTGCGTGTCGAGGTCGTTAATCAACCTGTTCAGTTCCCTGTTCAACGTCAGGTTGCGGTTGCGCAGGCTGTCGGCGTAGGCGTCCATTTCCGATGTTTGTTGCTGCAACAAGGCGGTCAGGCTGTCGCTGAACTGGTGGAGTTCCTTAGTGGAGGGAAGTACCTGCACGGTCTTCTTACCGCCGAACCAACCTGCCGGTCCGTTTTTCTTCCGTTCCACCGTGCGGACCCATGTCGCCCGCCGTACCACTTCGGGCAGGTGGTTCACCAAGAGGCTGTCCGCCGCGTCCTGCTCACCTATCGCTTCCATGATGTTCCGCAGGTGCGTCTCCTTGTTTGCTAGCAGGGAGCGGAGGGTGTCTATCTGCGCCGGGGACACATACGCTGCGCACCAGGGCTTCAAGGCTTGCAGCAGGCTGTCGGTGCGCAGGCGGAAAATCTGGTAACGGGCGTTGTCGGCTTCTTCCCACCCGATGATGCCCTCGCCCAGTAGGGCAAGCTGGGTGATGTGGCGGTGGGCGGTGTTGATGTCGCGGCGCAACTGCCGTATCTCGGCAGACTCGGCTTCGATCTCCCGCATTCGGTGACGTTCATGCACCAAAATAATAGTCACACTTATTCCAACAATGAGCATAACAAAATATCCAAGTACAATTTTTATTTTAAGTTTCATTATTCCCTAATTAAATCTTACTATGCTGGTGTTTTTGGCACGCCATCACAAACAGCAAATCCGACAGCCGGTTCATAAAACACATGATTTCCTCTGCTATCGCCTGTTGCCGATGAAGTGTCCACAACCTGCGTTCCGCCCGGCGGGCGACAGTGCGGGCAAAATGCAGTTGTGCCACGACTTGTGTGCCGCTGGGGACGATGAATCCTGTAGGGATGCCACCCTCTGCCAGCATGGCGTCCATCTTTTGCTCGAAGCTGGAGAGCAGTTCGGCGGAACGAAGAGGTTTGGGATTGAGCTTGCCTTCGGGGGTTGCAATGTGGCTCATAATGACCAACAGTTCTTGCTGGATATCGTTCAGGAGTGTTTGCCACGAATGGTCTTCCGGTAGCAGGGAACGAACAATGCCTATCACGGCATTTAGCTCGTCCAATGTGCCATTGGTCTCGATGCGAATGTCGTCTTTGGGCACCTGTACGCCGCCACGGATGCGGGTCATGCCCCGGTCGCCTGTCTTAGTATAGATACGTTTCATTGTCTTTTCGGTGGGTTTAAAATAATTGTAAAATGTCTGTTTCCCCCCAATAAAGGTGGGTATAGCTTGCCAGCAGGTTCTTGTATCGGAATACCGGAGTGGGAACTTCCTGTCCTTTGGCATCATAGACTTGGGCAACGGAAGCGGGCCATGTCGCGCCCTTTTCCTGAAGAAGTTGGCTGTAATGAAACTCATGTCCGCGCAATGCCTGTCCTTGATAATGGAACTGCCGATATCCGAGGCTCAGCTTGCGTTCTTCCTTCCGACAGGAAATGGCAAAAGGAAGTGCGCCGCAGAGTGGGACGAATGTAGGTTCTTCATCAAACCGGATGCCCCGCGAAAGGTACATCATCCCGCCACATTCCGCCAACGTCCGTCCGCCTTGTTCGATATAGTCGTGTATGGAGCCTATACAATGCTTGGCTTCCGAGAGACGCACGGCGTGTTTCTCCGGATAGCCGCCGGGCAGGTAGAGCAAGTTGGTATCTGGGGGGAGTGGCGTGTCTTCTTCGGGATTCAAGAAAGTGACTTCTCCCATCCGTCGCAGTATGTCAAGATGTTCTGTATAAATGAAGGAAAAGGATTCGGCATCGCGCAGGAAAACCGTATGCTGGTTACCCGAAAGATGCTGGCCGAAAGGGGATTCTGCTTTGGCTAAAGGCCGTGTCACCATTTGTAGCAAGCAGGGGATGTCGACATACCGTTCTATCCAATCCGCCAAATAGTCCGCAGAATAGCCATTCCCTTTTTGGCTGAAATCCAAGCCCAAGTAACGGGACTTCTGTACCAACGCCTCATCTTTGGGCAGACAACCGAGGCAGGGAAGTCCCACATCTGCACAGGCTTCTTGCAAAAGGGCACCGTGACGTTGGGAGCCAACCTTGTTGAACAGGACTCCCGCGAGGTGTGTGTCGGGACGGAAATGCCGGAACCCGTTCAATAAGGCTGTAATGGAATAGGCTGCGGAACGGGCATCGACCACCAGCACCACCGGCAGACCCAACAGGGCGGCTATCTCGGCCGAGGAACCGCGGTCGCGGTCATAACCGTCGAACAGTCCCATCATACCTTCTGCCACGCAAACATCCGCCCCTTCCGCATAATGCGCATAGAGACGGCGCACGTGTTCCGGCGATGCCATGAAGGTGTCCAGATTCACCGATGGGCAACCGCACACGGCGGCATGAAACTTGGTGTCAATGTAATCCGGCCCACATTTGTACGGCTGCACGGAGAGCCCGCGGCGCACAAGTGCCGCCATTAGTCCACGACTGACCGTAGTCTTCCCGCTGCCCGAACTGGGAGCGGCGATGAGGAATTGAGGTATTTGTATCATCTTGACCATCACTTATCACTATTTTGACTAAATCTTTGTGCTGTCTTGGCATATATTCCAAGGCTTAGAGAGAATTATTCCAAGGCTTGGAATTGATTCCTTGGCAGCGGCTATCGCTTCCATTACCGCTATAGAGTGCACTTCGGACTACCTCTACCACCTGCCTGATGCTCGTCACTGAGGCGACCGGTTCTGCATTCCGACAGAATGTATAGCCGGATTCATCGATGCGGATGCCGTATTCCGTCTCCACCTCCCGGTTGGCTTCGATGCCGTTGCGCCGCAGCGCCTTGCGTACCATCGTGTACCGTTGTCCCTCGCCAGTGAGACGGAGGCGGGTGTGGCAGGTAAACTCGACGCGGAACAAGCCACTGTGTTCGTCGAAGCGTACGCCCCGGCGGACGAAGAAGCGGGCAAGGCGGCCGTCGAGGGCCAGGTCTTCCGGCGTGCCGACGGCGATGCCTTCCGAGGGACTCATCAGCCAGAGGCAGTCCGCTGCTTGCAGAGCCAGTTCGAGGTCGTGCGTGGAGAGGAAGATGGTCTTCCCGGTCTGCCGGCTCAGTCGGTGGAGCAGCTGCATCATCTCCACCTTGCTGGGGTAGTCGAGAAAGGCGGTCGGCTCGTCCAGGAGGATGATGGGCGTTTCCTGCGCCAGTGCTTTGGATATCATCACCTTCTGCCGCTCGCCGTCGCTCAGGGTATGTACCATGCGATGCGCCAGCGGCTCGATGCCTGTCAGGGAGATGGCACGGTCGATGACGGCACGGTCTTCCTTTCGCAGCGTCCCCCAAAATCCGGTGTACGGGCTGCGCCCCATGCCGATGAGGTTGGTGACGGAAAGGTTACGGATGTCGCACTTCTCGGTCAACACCACGCTGACCATCCGCGCCAGTTGTTTGTCGGTATAGTCACCCAATTCCTTCCCTTCTATATAAATAGAACCATTCAGCTTGGGCTGGAAAGCGGAGAGCGTGCGGAGCAACGTGGATTTTCCCACGCCGTTCGTACCGAGAAGGCAAGTCAGTTCACCACCATGGATGTCGGCGTTGATGTGCGCGGCTATCACCTTTTCCTTGTTTTTCTCCCGATAGCCGATGGATAGGTCTTTTATCTGAATCATACGGATGTTCTTATAAATCTTTTCCCAGTTGCATAAACAATGTACACATCAATACGATTCCTATACATACACAAAGGGCAATGAGCAACCCGTTCATCAACTTTGCACTCGGCTTGGACGACTTGTGCAGGTCGTTCAGGAAATACCCTTTGAAGAACAGGTAAACGGCAGGCACGGATGCGCTTGCCAGTAAATAATCTTCCGGTATGTTGAAGAAGAAAGTCTTTGATAGCCCGATCATTGACCAATGGCAGAGCAATAGGATGATGAACAGGTTGATTTTCCTTGCATACATCAGCATCAGCCCGATAGTAAACACGACCACCGAACAGGGCATAACGGGTGAAGTGATTTGCGGGAAGGATAATCCCCTCAGCAAGGAAGCTATGGGGTATAAAAAAGGCATGAACAATAAAAAAGTCGCCAGCCCTGTGTATCGGGTATTGCGCTCGAAACGCGTATACCCTTTCAGTAAATCCCAAAGCCAGGAAGCCGAAAGTACACACCAGAAAATAGTCATGACTTCATGGTATGACCGCTCGGCACAATAGATGTAGAAATACGCGATGGCTATCCACAAATAAATGAATATGAGGTAAAGCTTCATCCCGATGGTGCTCCAGCGTCCGGGTCGGTAGGCCAAGCGGAGTGTCAGCAAGATACCAGCTATAACGATAGCAAGCTGGACGGCCCAAGTTGCTTCATTATATAATGCGATGGTTTTCCAAAAAGTTTCCATTGTGTTATTGTTTTGTATGTTGTCTGGTTAAAGAAAAAGCACGTTTTGGGAAGATGAACATAGGCAATGTCGCACCTACGGCAAGCATGAAAATGACGGAGCATGTCACCATCGTATTCGAAAAGAACATTTCTATGTATTTGCTCCGTTCGATGGGATTATTCATGTTTTGCAGGAACATGATTTGTGAAAATACTATGTTATAGGCGAATTTTCCCGGAATCATGGGCAGTAAAGCGGGAATGTAAAGCACGGTCATCGGGACTTTTACATTTTTCCCGAGCCAAAGACTCCCGAAACCTATCAGTAACGCTCCGACAAACGAACCCATCGAAATTTCCACTCCGGCGAATGTCATCAAGCAGTAGCGACAGGCATGCCCTATCGCCGCCAACAACGCAATGAAACGGAAGGCTTTCAAGGGAGGGTCAGAAATGATGCCGAAGCCCACACCAGCCAACGCCGCGAAAAACATATCTGCAAGTATATCCAATGCAATCATAACAAATTGTCTTTAAATATCATCAAGGTAAAAGAAAGGCCTATGGCAATGCAGACGATGAGCAGCGACACTTGTACCAAGCGGGCAATTCCTGCCAACACATATCCTTCTACAATATCAATCACTCCATTTATCAACGGCACGCCGGGCACTAAGTAAAGCACACTGGTGGCAAGGGCGATTTCCGCCGTTGTGTCAAAGATAAGAGACATGGAAGCACATAGCGAGGCGACAAATGCGGAGAGGATAAAAACAATGTAATGGTTGATTCCCGCCCCCGCCATTTGCTGCTTCAAGAACATGCCGGTAAGTGTGGCGAAAAACACAATGCCCATGGATAGCCAGTCGCCACCGAACAAGTGGCAAAAAGACATATTGGCAAAAGCGGTCATCACCAATACAAAGAAAGGGTGCATAAACGGTCGGGAAACGATATTCTTGTACTTTCTCTTTAGGGAAACAAGCGTCAGGTGCCTGTCGTACACTTCCCAACTTAAAGCACTCAGCAGCGCATTGCGTTCAAAACTGATAGGCAGTGCCGGAATATCCTCCACTTCGTTATAATGTTCGTGTGTGTCTTTGTCGAATGCGGTCAGCGTGATATTCTTCTGGAATACGCTGAGCTTGACGGCATACCCGTATGCTTCCCCAATGCGTTTGGCACTGCGGACAACCCGTGATGTGTGTACGCCGCATCCCATCATGTATGCCGCATATTCGGATATGAATTCTCCTACCTCTGACAAATTTTCTTTCGATGATTCACTCATATTCCGTTATTGTTAGATGGTTTACACATAACCATTTCATCTGCATGAAACATCTTTTTTATTGCCATCAGGCAATTATGGCATAAACAATCTGAATAATTCTCTTTTAGACACTTGCGCGTCTGATCATCCAATTCTATCGTAGCACAATGACATAAGCGTATATCTTCATCGTGCAGGCAATCGAATAGGGCACCACAACGCGGACATCTCTTTTTCATACTACGTATCTATTTTAGTTATTCGTTTGTATCTTCTTTTCTTCTTCTAAACAATACCCAAGCCACCACGGGAGCACCTATCAATGCCGTGACCGAATTGACTGGCAACGCTCCTTCCCATCCCGGCATACGGGCAATCAAATTGCATAGTAATGCCAAGACTGCCCCGACCAAGACGGTGGCAGGCAGCAGGATGCGATGATCGGACGTGCGGAAGATGCCCCGGCACAGGTGGGGCACCGCCAGCCCCAAGAACATAATGGGACCGCAATAGGCGGTGACGATTGCTACCAACACACCGGCACACAGGATGACCAGGAAGCGGGTCCGGCGGATGTTCAGTCCGAGGTTACGGGCATAGGCATTGCCCAGCAGCAAGAGGTTCATCGGCTTGACCAGCAGGAAGGAAAGTGGGAGCAGCACCGCCATAATGCAGACGAACAATCCCACTTGGTCGCCAGACACGCGGGCAAAGCTGCCCAATCCCCAGATGACGTAGGCGCGGATGTCCTCTTCCACGCTGAAGAATTTCAGCACGCCGATAATGGCGTTTGCCACGTAGCCAACCATCACCCCGATAATGAGCAGCGTCACGTTGCCTCGCACCTTGGCGGAGAGGAAGACAATCAGCATCAGCACCCCCATCGCGCCGATAATGGCCGCCACGGACATGGTAAGCTCGCCCAGATATCCCAAGCTGCTCAACGCGACATGCCCCAACGTTCCGGAGAGCAATACTACGAATGCCACACCCAGACTGGCTCCGGCACTGACTCCCAGCACCGACGGGTCGGCCAGCGGATTTCGGAACACCGTCTGCATCTGCAAACCGCTGACGGACAAGGCGGCTCCGGCTACGGTGGCGGTCAAAGCTTGCGGCATACGGGATTTCCAGATGATATTATGCCAGATGATATTCTCGTCCGCACTTCCCGTCAAAATGCCCCACACCGAATGCAATGGTATCTGCACCGATCCGAGCAACAGGTTTAGCACGAAGCAGGTAAGCAGCAATACCGTCACCAACAACATCAAAGGGAGTACATGGCTTCTCATTTCAGCAGACTGTAATAAACAGGTTGATGATCGGGGAGCAGTGACGGATGGAAGGCATGTATCAGGTCTGCCAGCACCACGTCCGGCTCCATCGGCATACTCTCGTAGAAAGGCGTTTGCTTCATGTTGCAATACAGTACGTGCCGTTCACGGAAAGCGCGGAAGTCAGCATAGCGGCTGTCCGATGCTTCCAATGCTTCGTAAGAGAAATTCCCGTTGTAACTGTTCACGATGCGCCAATAGTCTGCCGATTCCGCTTGGCTGTACACTGTTTCGAAGTCCAGCGTCACGCCGCCCGAGCGGGTATCGCTTTTCAGGAAGTAGTCAGCTCCGGCATCGCGGAACAACTGGGCCAAAAAGCTCTGTCCTCCCACGGCATACCAGTTACCTCCTCGCATCTCGCCGCTGAATACCACAGGACGGGGCCACACATCAGTCGTCAGTTGCTTCAGTTTCTTGTAGCACTGCTCGATGGCAGAGAAACGCTCGTTGGCTTCCTTTTCCAAGCCCGTGAACAGACCAATGAACTTTATCCATTCCGCTTGTCCCAAGGGAGTAGTCTCTTTATATCCCAAATGAGGAACCAAAGGAATGTCCGTCTCGCGCATTGCTTCGTATCCGCCCCGTTTGAAAGGAGAAATGAAAATGACATCGGGATTCATCGCTATGATGATTTCATTGTCGAAGTTTCCCTCAATGCCAATCTTAGTTGTCTTGCCTTCTTTCAACCGCTTGTTCATTTCCTTGTTGAACAGATGCCTTGTGCTGGTGATTCCCGCCACCCGGTCGCAAGCATTCAGGCTGATGAAGTTAGACAATTGGAGCGAGGTCATGCAGATGACGCTTTGCACCGGGGTCTGTATTGTCGTGTATCCCTCCGGAATGTTTTTGGAGACATACCCATGCGGCACTAAAGCGAAATGATAAGTACTGGCACTTTGTCTCTGCGGGTCTTGGATGTCTACCAAACGGATTCCATCTTGCAGATATTTCACCGTGTATCCCTTGGCGTAAGTGGGAATGATGATGGCGGTACTGTCCGTCATGGCTGCGTCCGTTGTCTCTTGACGTTGGGCAGCCTGTTCCTTTTTGCTGGATTGACAACCCAACAGGCAGAAACAACACAAACTGAATGTAATTAAAAAGCGTATCATTGTTTTTTAAGACTTAAATCGTACTAACAGACTGACGTAAACTGAACGTCCGGGGTGCAAGGTGGAGAAATTGTTGTTCCATGGGCGGTCGTCGATGTCATCAAACAGGTTTTCTATGCCAAGTCCCGGCTCCAAGACGAAATTGCGGAGGTTGAACGTATGTCGCGTGTTCAAATCCCATTGTTGGAACTTGGGTGCATAACCGTAGCTTTGCGAATAGCGTTTCCCTTGCAAGTGCCCTTGCAGACTGACGTTCAAACGATAGTTGCCCCAAGTATGTCCCCATGTTCCGTTGAGGTTGCCCATGTGCTTGATGCTTTTGTCAATGGGCGATACCTCATACGTTCCGTCCGTTTGTCGTTGCTTGGCTTCGGTATCCATAAAGGTGTATCCACCTCCGAAGCTAAAGCCTAATCCGGCGTTCCAATGAAAATTCACCGATACGCCTTTGGTTTTGGCGCGGTCTACATTGTCACGCTGGCGTACTTCATCGTAAGTGGCCAACTCTTCGGTCATGCCTTTATCAATAAGTTCTTGCTCGCTCAAGGTACGGTAGTTGATCATGTCGCGCACATCATTGATGAAGCCTGTTACTGATATGGAGAAACGGCGGTAGGTGTATTCCGCGTTGATGGAATAGAAGTGGCTCTTCTCCGGTTTCAGATCGGGGTTGCCGGTGGTGTAACGGTTACTGGTCTTAGTGATATCCGTAGCATATAGCTGGGAAAGTGTCGGCGTACGGAAACCGGCGGCGTAGGCGGCACGCAGGTTCAATCCACCTATCCGATACATCAATGCCACATTGGGCGTGGCATGGTTCTGGAAGTTTTCATTATAAATATAACGCAATCCCAGCACAGCCTGCAATTGTTTAACTATACGGATCTCGTCTTGGGCGAAGAGGGAGAGTGTGTACATATTCTCGAAGTCGATATTGTCGGATTCGCTCTTCAACTGGTCGTTCACGTACTCCATGCCTACTGACAGTTTATTATAGTCTCCCAACTTAAATATCCCCTTCACGTTGCCATTGTAATAATGCGTCTTCTTGCGGGTCACTTCATCACCTGGCACATAACTGCCTGACTTGGCAAAGTAACGGTAAGAAGACGTGAAGTTATCCGAGTAGAACTCAGCATCGATATAAGCACGAGGAGTAATGATATATTTCATGCTTGCCCCGTAGCTGTAGGTTTCATGTCGTACATTGTAGGTATAAGCCACCTTTTCTTTCCCTCCCGAATAATACATCGCATCCTCTGGACGTCGGGTTTGGTTATCGTACCAGTTTCCGAATACGGAGAAAGTCAGCTTTTCTGTGGCACGTAGTTCGAAGCGTTGGCTTACATTATCTTGGTAGAAGCCCATCGAAGTCGGTTTGTCCGTAGGATTCCCCTTCTCATCAATGCCATTGTTCTGCCAGCTTCCTGATTGGCGGCGTTGGTAAGAGGTGTAAGAAGAAAACTTGCCCACATTTACATCGGCATTCACATTCTCTGTCAACCGTCCATGGGTAGTGTAGTGTGTATAGCTGGAAACATCTACCGTATTCTTCGATTCGTCGGTGATGATGTTGATGACACCGCCGATGGCATCGCTTCCATACAGGGCAGAAGCCGATCCGTTTAGTATCTCGATACGTTTAATGTTAGCCACATTGATGCGCGTATAGCGATTATCACCTGAAAGTCGCCGTCCATTCTCAAGAATCAGGACATAATCTTCGTTGATTCCATTCAGACTCATTGTCGTACCCATACCGTTGGTAAAGGTCGATATGTTGGGCGACAGCTTGATCAGCGCATCCTCCAGGGTGGCGGCATTGCTTGCTGCGAGGTCTTTGGCGGTAATGACGGTGATAGGCACAGGGCTATCTGCCATGCGGCGGTGTGTACCGGTACCCGTTACGACCACTTGTGCCAAGCGGTTCTCGCTTTCCGTCAAGATGATGCGGATGTTTTCTTGATTGCCTTCCGTACGGTATTTTTTCGGCTCATAGCCCACATAACTGAAGTTCAGCGTATGTTCTCCCTCGGATAATCCAGTAATATTAAATATCCCTTTTCCATCTGTAGTTCCCCCTGTAAGGCTATTGTCTATGCGTATGTTCACGCCAACCAAAGGTGTACCGTTCTCATCCGTGACTTGCCCACTCAATTGGATTTGTGCCTGTATCCAAAGGGGAAATACGGCGAGTAGTGCTGTCAATAGTTGTTTTCTTCTCATTCAAAGCAATAAAAGTGAAGCCTACCTCAGACTTGGGTCGAGACAGGCTTCGGTTTCTACTATTATAAACTTATATCTTTCGGACGAAACTGCCCGGAAGCTATTACTGATTATACAGTATTACTATGGCAGATAGAGCCTCCGGGCAGAATCCGAGAGAATTTATTGATAATCTTGTCCGTTTTCCCAAGCATCTGCATCCCATTGCTCACGCAGATGCTTTACCCAAATCTGACGGATTTCGGGATAACTTCCCAAGGCACGGATGCCACAACCGTCGGCAATGCCATGGTCTGCTCCAGCTTGTGCAATCGGGTGCGACTCGAAGTCTTCCTGCACTTGGAAACCGATTTTCTCCAGACGTTCGCGCCAGCTGTATTCGTTAGTGCTCAGGTCTACTTCATCGGTACTTGCGCCTTCAGCCAAGGCTTCCAATCCCCAAAGATCATTGTGGGCGTGGTCTCCGGCGATGGACATGAACGGGGCGATGTAAACCTTTACGTCAGCAGGTTGCAAACCGTTGGCGTCGCAATACGCCATAATCTGTGAGTAGATGCAACCAGGATATTGGCTGCGTACCACGTTGGTATCTGTAATGCGGTCTGCAGGATTCTCTTCCACCTCGTTCGGCCAGAAAAGCATATCGCCATAGTCTACTGTACCCACAAATATATTCTTGTTCGTGGCTTTTGCCTGCAAAGCCTCTTGGACTTCGGCGTACTTGTTGTTGGCACTGTAGTTCTCGTCCGGATTACCATGACCCATCAGCAGGACGATGTTGTTCTTGTCGGCAAGCTGGGTAGCGTAATGGTTGTAGAGCACTTCGGCAACGGCTTCTGTGTCTTCATCTTCAGCCAAAAGGTTAGCGCCGCGCAATACATTGATACTCGGATACCACTGAATCATGAAGTACTTCTTGATATCCGTGTTCATCAAGGAAAGGTATTCCTCACCGGGAATAACGTGAAGCGATTGTACGGCCACACGAGTATATCCGGCATCGCCGATAGCTTTCAGCCATTGGTCCAACTCATAGCGTGCGATGCCGGTAGAAGCCTCCACGCGGTTGATACAAGTACGGGATGTGAACGACATATAGATGTCCACATCGGGAAATTCCGCCTTAAAGTCGTTGATGATGTCATCATAGACCGAAAGCGATTCATTGTAGGTACTTCCGAATGTACAAAGCAACAACGCCGTGTCGTGTTGTTTCGTCTGAGCCACTTGCTGTTCGGCTGGGTTCAACGTGCTTTCTACATCGTCATCATCACTGCACGAAGTGAAGCCCGTGCACAATGCGGCTGCCATAAGGCCAGCCAACATGCTTGATTTGAAAAATTTCATGTTCATACTTTTTGTTTTTTAATGAATTATGAATGTTGAATTATCTGCTCTTGAACTTGATGAGTGCCGAAGCGTAGAAAGTACGTCCCGGCGTAGTGGTGGCCCGGTTGCGTCCGAAAGGTGTCCGGTCTACATAGTTAAATATATTGTCTACACCGGCATTCAGCGTCAGCGTCCATTTCTTCATGCCCAATAATGTATGCGCCGTATTGATACGCCAAGTCTGGAAGGCGTCCGCGTTGTTGTCTTCCACGTAACGGCGCACGGACTGGTAGCGGCCATAAACGCCCAGTCCTAACCGGTAGCGTTTCCATGAATGCCGCCAGGTAGCGTTGAGCGTAGCGTTGTGTTGCGACGTGGCATCGATGGGAATGTATTCCATATAGTTGATGCCTTGGTTGGGATATTGCGCCTTGGGGTCGGCAAAGCTGTAACCTCCGCCCACGGTAATGTCTTTCGTGGGTTGGTAATTAAAGGTGAAGTCCATACCCCAGATACGGGCCTTTGTCAAGTTCATGTACTTCTTGCTCTTCTCAATTTCGTTCAGTTTTTCTTCGGAGGTAAGATTGATTTCCACCAACTCTATCATGTTGCGGAGCAGATTGACATAGCCCGTCACGCTGGCTTGGAACTTATTGTCCACATATTCCAATCCTACGGAGGCGTATTGTGAGGTTTGCGCTTTCAAATCCTTATTGCCATGGTAGGCGGTCAAGGCTCCTCCACCCAAAGTGGCTGTGTAATTGTAGTAAAGCTCCTTGATGGTTGGCGACTTGTAGCCAAGAGCATAGGAGGCACGCAAGTTGAAGCCGTTCATCTTGTAGAGGGCGGACACTTTGGGACTGAGGTTGAACCCCGTCTCCTTGTGTACCGTGCCTCGTGCGCCGACCGTCACGACCAGGTCTTCCGTCGCCGTCCATTCCTCTTGGGCGTAGGCCGCCAAGGTATAGACAGAAGCCTTGTCCCCGTCTATATGGTGAGGGGATTCCAAGTGATTGTAAAGGTATTCGACACCTGCGTTCAGGATGTGTTGTTCGCCGAAGTAGAACACGCCTTTCACTTGTCCTAATACTTGGCGTTGGAGACTCTGCTTGATGCGTTGCCCGGGGTAATACGTGATGCGGTCTCCATCCTTGAAGTAATCGGTCACTTCTTGTAGTTTATAGTCATAGAAATAACCGTAGCGGTCGTAGGAAACATCGGCGGTCAGGTAGTTCCGTCCTTTCAACTTGTATTTTCCTCCGATGGAGAATCCATAATTGCGGTAGTAGAAGTCATTGGGCAAGTAGCTCCATTGTCCGTGTGAGCGTGCCACCCAGCGTTCATAATAAGAACCGCCGGCATTGAGGGTCAGCTTATCGTTCACCATCCATTCCAAATTTTCGCTTATGGTATAGTTCGATGAGCGGTTTACGGTCTTCAGAGTGGATCCGGGCTTCAGTTGTTGTTGATTCCATTGCATGTCCGTATTTTGCCAGCCGTCTGTATGGCGGAAGTTCACGCCGGTCACGCTTTTCACCTTACCAATGGTCAATCCCAAGGAAGCACTCTCGCGCACATCGCCGTGTTCACCCACACGTGTGGTGGAGGTAAAGTCTGTCTTGTCGTGATTCTTCTTTGTAATGATGTTGATGACTCCGGCAATAGCGTCGCTTCCGTAAAGCGACGAGGCAGCACCTTTCACTATTTCAATGCGCTCGATGTTGGCGGGATTCAGCAGGTTGAGGTCGTTTTGTCCACCGACATCGCCATTCATGCGCTTGCCGTCAATCATGATGAGGATGTAGTCGTTGTTCAGTCCATTCAGCTGGATGTGGCTGCCCATGTCGCCGTCGTGGAAGGTCAGCGAGGGTGAAAGCCCGCTCAGTAAATCTTCCACACTACGTGCTTGGAATTGTTCCAACGCTTTGCGGGTGATGACCTCCGTCTGCACGGGGGCATCCTTGAGGTAGTGCTCCGTACCGGTGCCTGTCACCACGACCTCGTTCAACATGATTGAAAGGTCTTCCTGTTTCTTACCTTCCAAGATACTCTGCGCCGATGCGTACGAAAACGTGCATAAGAGCAGGGCAGCAAAGCCTGACTTCATCTTTATCATACGTCCTAATTGTAAAATCCAAATATGCACGTCGCTTCGGATGAAGATAAACAAGCCCCCGCCGGTATGGGGTAATTCAAGAAGATTTGCTTAACCCTTAATGCGGTGGTGAACCTCGCTCCTAATCCCGGAAGCTTCGTGCTCTACTATCGTGGACATTAGCAGGTATTCTGGCTTCCTCCTTGCCTGCATGGCCTTCCCATCGCACCCAGGCGACAGTGGCTTCTGCGGTTGCAGACAATAGTTGGAATGGAGGTTACAGCTGCGGGTACAGCTCCGGTCTTTCACCGGATTCCCTTGCACCGCCCGGAAGATGACCGTGGCGGTTACTAATTCCGGCAACAAAGATACACACTTTTTTCATACCAGTGCATCATTTCCTAAAAAAATGTCCTACCTTTGCCGCATTCCCATTCCCTCTTGACCACTTCGGGCAACCGTTATCCCTATTTTGAGGAGGTCGAAATGCTGCATAGGCAATCATTTCAAGGCTTAGAGACAAGCATTCTAAGGCTTAGAATTATTATCTCCAAGGCTTAGAGATATCCATTCCAAGGCTTAGAATAAAAGCCAGAACAGCACTTAGGAGGAGCCGAGATGGGAAGAAGAAAGGTTAAACTGACGTAAATGACAAGATAAGATGTTTTGGATCAGACGAAAAGCCGTAATCGGGAAGCTGACCAAGTGGTTCCCGTTCGCCCTGACAGTGGGCACGCCGGCCGACACGCAGGAGGTGGGCGAAGAAATCGCGCGGATATGCACCGCCAGTCCCGCTGATGTCCATGCCGTGCTGCGGGCGTTGCCCGAAGTGGTTGCCCGCATCATGGCATCCGGCCGCAGTGTGCACATCGACGGGCTGGGTTCGTTTTACTACAAGCTCAGTTGCGCGGGTCGGGGTGTGGACACGCCGGAAGAAGTGAGTGAGGAACAGATAAAGGCCATCCGTGTGCAGTTCGTCCCCGAACGGGAGAGGCGCATGGGAGGCAGTTACAAACGCCCATTGGTCCAGCAACAAATTGAATTGATAGAATGGAAAAAAGAATGACTGAGAAACGACTTCACCCCATGATGCTGGTCGGCACGGGAAGCGATGTGGGCAAGAGTATCCTGGCTACGGCCTTTTGCCGTATCTTCCGGCAAGACGGCTATCGGCCCGCACCGTTCAAGGCACAGAACATGGCGCTCAACTCGTTCGCCACGCCGGAAGGATTGGAAATCGGACGGGCACAAGCGGTGCAGGCGGAGGCGGCGGGCATTCCTTGTCATACGGACATGAATCCCTTGTTGTTGAAACCCCAGTCTGACCATACATCGCAGGTCGTGTTGAACGGCAAACCTATCGGAAACCGCAGTGCATACGAGTATTTCCGCCGGGAAGGGCGCAAGGAATTGCGCGGGGAGGTTTGCGCCGCCTACGACCGGTTGGCGGCACGTTATAATCCTATTGTCTTGGAAGGCGCGGGAAGCATCTCTGAAATCAACCTGCGGGATACCGACCTGGTGAACATGCCGATGGCACTCCATGCGGGGGCGGATGTGTTCTTGGTAGGCGATATCGACCGGGGAGGCGTGTTTGCCAGCGTGTATGGCTCGTTGGCCTTGCTCCGGCCGGAAGAACGGCGGTTGGTGAAAGGCATCTTTGTGAACAAATTCCGGGGCGACCTTCGCTTGTTCGAGTCGGGCGTGAAGATGATGGAAGACCTGTGCGGCATCCCCGTGCTGGGCGTGATTCCTTATTACAAGGATATCGTCATCGAGGAAGAAGACTCCGTGTCGCTTGCCGCCAAGTCGATGGAAGCAAGGCAAGGTAAGGTCAATGTGGCTATCGTCCTCTTGCGCCACCTGAGTAATTTTACCGACTTCAATGCCTTGGAACAAGACCCGCGCGTCCATTTGTTTTACACCAATAATACCCGCGAGCTGGCGAAGGCGGACATCATCATCCTCCCCGGCAGCAAGAGCACCATCGACGACTTGGCGGAGCTGCGGCGCAACGGCGTGGCGGGAACCATTCTCCGCGCCCGGCGCGAGGGAGCGACCGTGTTGGGCATCTGCGGCGGCTATCAGATGATGGGGCGCGAGATACTCGACCCCGACTGTGTGGAAGGCGATACAGAACGCTTACCCGGCCTGGGATTATTGCCTGTCCGTACCCGCATGACCCGTGACAAGGTGACACGGCAAGTCCGTTTCCAGTTGATGAATGAGGACAAGACTGCTGGGATGGAGGGCTACGAGATACACATGGGTCAAACCCTTCCCGCCGAAGGAGAACCATCCTCGCCCTTGGCCTTGCTGGCGGATGGCACGACGGACGGATATCGGGTGGACAACCGTTGCATGGGCACCTACTTGCATGGCATCTTGGATAACCAGCCGTTCATCGATTACCTGCTCGCTCCCTATGCGGAGAAGATACAGGAACGAACCGCATTTGATTACCATGCCTTCAAGGAAGAGCAATACGACAAGCTGGCGGCACACGTTCGTGCCCATGCCAACATACCTTTATTATATAATATCCTAACCACAGACCGATTATGATAGAAGGACACGGAGACGACCTTTACAAATACAATCGTCCGATTATTGCCAATTTCAGTTCCAATCTCACCAATTGGATAGACCCGACGCCGCTGAAGGAATACCTGCGCGAACATGTAGGCGAAACGGTGTCCGCTTATCCGGAACCGCAACCCTATACGCTCGAAGCACGCATTGCCGGAGTGTGGGGGATTCATCCAGACCAAGTCTGCGTGACCAATGGAGCCACGGAAGCCATCTACCTCATCGCCCAATCTTATGCCGGAGGACGAAGTGCCGTGCTGCACCCCACGTTCAGCGAATATGCCGATGCCTGTCGCATCCACGGGCATCGGGTCACTTCCCTTTTCCAATTGCCGGAGCATGACCGGTTGCCGGAAGACCTGCAAATGCTTTGGCTTTGCAATCCGAACAATCCTACAGGAGAGGTGGTGGATAAACTCCGGCTTACCCGGTTGGTGGAAAACAACCCGCATGTCCTCTTCGTCATCGACCAATCGTATGAGGATTTCACTTTGAAGCCTCTGCTTGCGGCAAGAGAGGCGGCAGAGGTGCCTAACGTCCTGCTGCTCCACTCGCTGACGAAACGCTATTCGATGCCCGGATTGCGTTTAGGCTACGTCACGGGAAACGCTTCCTTGTTACACCACTTACGCACCCACCGGATGCCGTGGTCGGTCAATGGCGTGGCACTCTTGGCGGGTTTGTTCCTTTGGGAGCATCCCGAAGCCATACCCTTTCATTTGGAGGAGTGTCTGGAAGAAACGGCTCGTTTGCAAACTTTGCTCCGCCGGACGGGAGGTATGGACGTATGGGACACCGACACACACTTTATGTTAGTCCGTCTTCTCATGGGCAAGGCCGCTGCACTGAAGGATTATTTGGCTTTTGAACATGGGCTGTTGATACGCGATGCATCGAACTTCGAGGGGCTGAACGGGGCGTATTTCCGTATCTCCACACAACGGCCGGAGGATAATGAACGCTTGGTAAACGCCATCGGGCAATGGATGGAGATGTAGACTTATGGAATACGTGATGCTGATGCTTCCCCTGTTGCTGGCTTGGCTGCTCGACCGCTGGTTGGGCGACCCCGCTTGGCTGCCCCATCCGGTGGTGGCGTTCGGACGCGCCATATCCCTTTTGCGAACATCGGCTAAACAAAGGGCGTGGACGCTTCCAGAAAGGGATGCTGACGGCTATTGTTCTCGTCGCCCTTACTTACCTATTGACCTATGCTTTATTGCGGGGTGTATCTTTCTGTATTTCCCCTTGGTTGGAAGCCGCACTGGAGGTGATGCTTATCTTCTTTTGCTTGGCAGGAACCACGCTTGTCCGGGAGGTGCGGGATGTATTCCGTGCCCTCGACCGTTCGTTGGAAGACGGACGGAGGCAAGTGGCACGCATCGTGGGGCGCGATACGCAAGCCCTGTCTGCACAAGAGGTCCGTACCGCCGCCTTGGAAACCTTGGCGGAAAACCTGAGTGACGGAGTCATCGCTCCTCTCTTTTGGTATCTGTTATTAGGTGTGCCGGGGATGATGATGTACAAGATGATTAATACGCTGGACTCCATGATAGGCTACCGCAACGAGCGTTACCGCCGCTTCGGTTGTTTTGCCGCCCGATTGGATGATGTAGCAAACTATATTCCGGCACGATTGACCGCCCTGCTAATGATAGGAGTGTCCGGACATCCGGCGTTATGGAAATTCGTCCGGCGTTATGGCAAGGCACACGCCAGTCCAAATTCCGGTTATCCCGAAGCAGCTTTGGCAGGTATCTTGGATTGCCGCTTTGGTGGACCGCATGATTATTTTGGCGAAGAAGTCTGGAAACCCTACATTGGCCCAAACGACCGTCCGCTTACGACGCAGGATATGGTACGGGCAGTCCGTATTAACCGGAAAGCAGAAGTCTGCATGCTTTTGCTTATTGTCCTTATTCAGGTTGTGGGGATAATGATATAGAAATCATTCCACCGTAGGGCGGAACATGACTGAACGCCTCTTCCGGACGAACCAGTCCGGCATAAATCAAGGCACAGACGATGACACCGCCATGAGTGAACACCGCCACGCGCCGATAGGTTTTCTTACGTAATTCATCCAAGAATGAAGATATACGCTTTAATTGTTCTTCAAAAGATTCTCCATCGGTAGCGGGTTGGTGCAAGTAGTCGGCATACCATTCTTCCAAATGCGGGTCGCGTATCTCGTCATACCGCTGCATCTCCCACGCACCGAAATTCAATTCCAGTAAGCGGGCGTCATGCCGGGCATCGGAGTATCCACAATAGGCAGCTAAACGAGTGCAACGACTCAACGGACTGGTATAAACTTCGTCGAAGGGAAGATGGATTGTCAATCTTTCACAGACAGTTTTTGCTTCTTCGGAAAAGGTGGAGCGCAAGGGTACGTCCGTCTGTCCGTAACAGATGCCGGGCAATACATCCACCGAAGTATGCCGGATAAGAATCACTTCCATAACAATACCATTACACCTATATAAAAGGAAAGTTCACAAAGCAGGAATGCCGCTCCGCAGCAATCGCCTGTATAGCCACCAATACGCCGCTTCATCCATCCGCAAAGCAAAAGGAATAAGACAGGCGGACAGAGGCAAGCCCAACCCAATCCGGCAGGGAGCAGAAACACCAAGGGAATTCCTCCTGCCACTATACCCATAAAAACTTCCATTCCTGTCATGCGACTGTAGGTTATTTTTGCTTTGCTCTCTTCTTCCTTGCGGGTGTAGGGCAAGAGGTTGACTATGTGGGACACACACCATTTGGTATAAACATCCGCACAAAAAGCCACAGCGCACAAGGTAGCAAGAGGGAAAAACGCCCCCATTTGCGACCAAAGCAGGAAGTAAACAATCAGTCCCACCACGCCATACGTGCCGATGTGCGAATCCTTCATAATGGCAAGCGTCCGCTCGCGGGTGATTCCGCCGCCGAAGCCGTCGCAAAAGTCGGCCAACCCGTCCTCGTGCAGACAGCCGGTAATCAGCAGGCGGACAATGATGGCTCCTATCCAAGCTACCTGCAACGGCAACACCTGTGCAAACAGCCAAAGTGTCCCTGCCAGAATGCCTCCCGTCAGCCAACCCGCGACCGGCCAATAAGGAACCACATGCTTGAAGCATTCGGTCGGCACGGAGGCTATCCGCCAGAACGGAAGGCGGGTGAAGAAGATAAAAGCAGCAAGCAGTCTTTTCATCGTACATCAGAAGTATTTAGTGATTGCCGCTTGGTCGAAACTGTCCATCTCGTTGAGCATCCGCACGGCAGAATCTACTATCGGGTAAGCGCACACCGCACCGCTGCCTTCGCCCAAACGCAAGCCGAGGTTCAGTAGGGGACGAGTATTCAGCCAGTCCAATAGCAATTTGTGGCCCGCCTCATTGCCTTGATGGGCAAAGACGGCGTAACCCAACACTTCCGGATAGAGCCGTGAAGCAGCCAGAATGCAGTTGGTCATGATGAAGCCGTCCACCAAAATCACCATCCGTAGCTCCGCCGCTTGCAGCATGGCACCCACGGCCATCACCATTTCCAGACCGCCAAAGTAACGGATGATGTCGAGTGCAGACTTATCGCCTTGGTAATTCGCTATGCTCTTGCGCAACACCTCATACTTGTGCCGGATACCGCTGTCGTCCAGCCCAGCACCCGCGCCTACACATTGCTCCAACGGGATGCCGGTCATCAGGTGCATCCATACGGACGAGGGGGAGGTGTTGCCGATACCCATCTCGCCGAAACTCAACACGTTGCTGCCTTCTTCATGACAGAGGCGCACCACCTCCGCGCCACAAGCGATGCATTGCTCCAATTCCTCCTGTGTCAGGGCGGATTCGTGCAGGAAGTTCCGGCTACCCCGACGCACTTTTTTATTCAGGATGCCCCGCTCATACGGTAGGTCGTGGTCCACGCCCGCGTCCACCAGCTTCAGAGTGAATCCATGCTGGCGGCAGAGGAAGTTGATGCCCGCCCCGCCATGCAGGAAGTTCAGCATCTGTTGCCAGGTGACGTCGCGGGAAGATGGGCTGACGCTTTCTTCCGCAATGCCGTGGTCGGCTGCGAAGAGGATGTTCTGCGGATGCCGCAACGCGGGTGTCAAGCTTTGCTGGATCAGGCCTATCTGCAGAGCCAATTCTTCCAAACGTCCCAACGAGCCTTTTGGCTTGGTCAGGTAGTCTATTTTCCCCTGAAGCATCGGTTGAATCTGCTTGTCGGGCGAGGTGATGTGGAATGTCTGTATCATATCGTATTGCTTTTTATGGTCAGAGGTATGCCGGACACCATCAGAATGACCTCGTCGGCACGTGAGGCAACGTATTGGTTCATCCACCCCAACAGGTCGGTGAATCGGCGTTGCAAGGCGTTGTCCGACGTGCCGCCCATGCCGATTTCGTTGGTCACGAAAATGAAAATCGCCTCCTGCCGGGTGAAGGCATCGAACTCCTGCCGGGCTGCGTCGAGGGCGCGGTTGATATCGCTGCCGAGGTCGAAGAAGAAATTCGTACACCATAAGGTGACGCAATCCACCAGCACGACACGTCCTTCGACAGGATGTATGCTCAGGTGCTTCTCTTCTTCGATATTCGTCCATTCCGGTCCGCGTCGTTCCTGATGGAGGCGGACACGCTCGCGGAACTCCTCGTCCCAGATGCGTGCCGTGGCCATATAGACGGGACGGGGGGACAAGGATAAGGCCAATCGCTCGGCAAACGTACTCTTGCCCGAGCGTGCCCCGCCGGTAACCAATATAATCCGCTTCATGTGGGTGATATTTTTGTCGGTTGTTATATGCGGACAAAGTTAATTATTTGTGGCAAAAGTCCCTACTGTCGGAGGCAATTTTGTTTATTCATACACCCTACCGTCTTCCGAAACTAACAGGATGGTCAGTTCTCCGTCGGGGAATAGTGGCGTGCAATACCCCTTACACAACTGAATAATGCGGCGGACAAAGCTTGGAAGCTCATTGGAAGGAAGAATCTGCCACAGCTCACGGGCGAGGGTGATACGACTGATGGCAGTTTGGATGGATGCTGAGCATCCGGCTTCGGCGGTCACGCGGCAAAGAAAGTCCTTGTTCATCACCGTATGCTTGCTGTGCGTGTCTAAATGACCCTCGGCCAGTTTGACGGCCTTGCCTATCATGACCCCCATTGTCAGGCGGGGGGTACACAGTTCGGAGGCTATCCGGAGGGTGTCGCCAATGAAGTTACCGTAGTGTACAAAGGCTTGCGGAGGCAGGTCGGGATAGCGGGCACGGAGGAAGCCTTCGCTCTTGGCACCAGAATTGATGACTATGCGGGGACTGCCAGTAGCAAGCGCCACTTCCATTGACTTGCGGATGGACTGCACGAATGCCTCGGTGGAGAACGGCTTGACGATACCCGATGTACCGATGATGGAGATGCCGCCCGTTACACCAAGCCGGGGATTGAACGTGCGTTCCGCCAGCCGCCGCCCATCGGGTACGGAAATGGTCAGGACATAGGTGCTCATCGGAGCTTGTTCTGTTTTTAATGTCCTCAAGATATTATCCTCTATCATCCGGCGGGGAGTCGCGTTGATGGCGGGAGCACCTACGGGGAGCCCCAATCCGGGAAGCGTAACGGTGCCGACCCCTTCGCCGCCTTGGAGGAGCACTTGGTAGTATTCTCCCTTATTGAGGAGCTTGATGTCGGCGCAGATGGCCGTACCGTTGGTGATGTCGGGGTCATCGCCCGCGTCCTTGATAATCGTAGCTTGCCCTTTCGCTATCTGAGTAACGGGTACGGTAATGGTTTCTCCATCAGGCAGACAAACCGGCACTTCCGATACTTCTTTTCCTAATAGGCTTAGCATAGCGGCTATGGCGGCGGCTGTGGCACAAGTGCCCGTAGTTAATCCACTATGTAGGGGATAGAAGTCGGGCAAGAGTTGTTCTACCTTGCGACGCAATCCGTGCGGGCCGTTTACGGTAATGAAGCCATCGGGCAACGGGGGACGGCACACCACGAAGATACGGATACCCAACGCCCGCGCCGCTTCTGCCTTTTGAAGGAAACCACCGCTGAGACCGCTCTCCTTCATCAGGACGGCATCAAGACGGAGGCGTTGCATCAGTTCCCAGTCGTCTTCCTCGTTATGATAGTAGCACAGGTGGTCGGACGGGAAGCTTTGCCGCTTAGCTATCGCACGGGAAGAATCGCGGTCAAGGATGCGGAACCAGCAACGAATGTCGGATTGCCAAAGCGGTTTCAGCTTGCCGATGGTCTGTACGCCGGTCAGGGCGAGCAAGACGGATATGCCAGATGCTTTCAACGCAGCGATGGCCTCTTCATAATCCTGGCACCAAGTGATGGGGAAGTCCGATAAGTCCGGATAGATGCGTTCATAGCGGATGACAGGGATATGTAGAGCCTCGGAAGTTTGCCGGACGGTTTCATGCAGCAGCTCGGCAAAGGGATGCGCTGCGTCCACCAGCAGGCGGATGCTGTTGGTTTGGCAGAAGCTGGTCATCTCCTCCGCATCCATTCCGCCAGTCAGCCGGATACCGTGATGTAACGTCACTTCCTGCTCGTCCCCCTTGGTCGAGTAATAAAAGGGCTTGCCCGCCTCTTCCAAGGCTTGTACCGCCGCCCGTCCTTCCGTAGTTCCTCCGAGTATCAGTATCATTTCCGGTAGAGGTGTTTAAATTCGTCCGCATAGAGGCGGGAGAGTCCTTCGCGGTTGCCGATGGCTTCTCCTACGACTATCATCGTGGTCAGCGTCAGCTGATTGTCGCGCACAATGGCGGCGAGGTTTTTCAGCTTGCCCCGCCAGATGCATTGGTCTTTCCATGTCAAGTGGTAACAGACTGCTACGGGTGTGTCTTCGGGATATTCCTGCAAGAGTTCCGCCTGCACCAGGTCGGCGATGGAGGCACTGAGGAAGATGCACATCGTGCTCTGCGAGCGTGCCAGCAGGTGTAGTTTCTCCCTTTCGGGCATCGGTGTGCGGCCTTCGCCACGGGTCAGGATAATGGTCTGCACCCGTTCGGGGATGGTGAACTGTGACTTCAGTTCGGCGGCTGCGGCTTGGAAGGAGGAAATACCCGGCGTGATGTGGTAGCTCATCCCGTATTGGTCGAAGTAATTCATCTGCTCCTCGATGGCACCGTAGATGCAGGGGTCGCCCGTATGCAGGCGGACGATGAACTGCCCCCGGTCGTAGAACTCCTTCATCAGGGCGAACTGTTCTTCCAGATTCATCGAAGCCGAACTGCGCACTACGGCACCGGGTTTGGCGCAGAAAGTCAACTCGCGCGGCACGAGGCTTCCGGCATAGAGGATGAGATCAGCCCGCTCCAACATACGCCGCCCACGTACCGATACCAGTTCCGGGTCACCCGGTCCTGCCCCTACAATCTCGATATGTCCCGCCGGATGCAGGATGCCCCGCTCTGCCGTTACCGCCACCGTATAGTTGCTTCCTTTACGCTTCTCCAGCATCAGTTCGTTGGCAGATGCCGAAAGCAGTGCCGCCGCCTCTGCCACGCTGGGCGTACCCACATGCTCCGCCACTTTCTCGCTGGGAGTAGGCACTTCCACCGCTTTCAGTTCCTCGGCGGTGAAGAAGCGAAAGGGGATGCCTTGCGCCTGCAACGCCTTCACCACCGGTTCGTCTCGCTTGAGGTCGATGGTGCTCATCTCCCGGATGGCGGCAGGGTTCATACGGACTTGGGCGAGTGTGTCGTTCAAGGCCTTTATGATTTCTTCTGCTGGGGAAGCCTGGTGTGCCAGCCCAATACCGATGTGCCACACCTTAGGAACGTAAACCAACGTAGGAACTTCGCCCGCCTCGTGCATGAAAGGAGTTATCCGTATCACCAGCCGAAAGCCTTCCAGTTCGCTCTCCTGAGGGATGCCACGATGCACCGTCACGTGGGCGGGAGCCGTCCGTTCCAGCTCTTCCGTACCCGGTACGTTGGCTTCGATGCAAAGCAGCGTGGGTGTGCCCTGCACAAAGAGAGCAATGAGCCGGTTCATCGCTTCGTGCCCGTCCGCTGTATCCGGATGGTGGGGAACAGCCGTCCAGCCGTACCGCTCGCCCAGCAGGTCGAGTGCCCAAAGCCCCATGCGGTCACTTTGTGTGGTAATGACCGCCTTTGCCCCTAAGATATGTGACACCTGTTCTGCCAGTTCGTTTGCCTTGCCGATATGTCCCGACAAGACGGGAATAGCATAACGCCCCGTGCTATCAACGCAGATTACGGCAGGGTCTTTATATTTGTCGTCGATATAAGGAGCGATGAGGCGGACGCAGATGCCCATTGCTCCGATGAAGATGAAGACATCGCTTTCCGCAAACTCCCCAGCAAGAAACTGCTCGTAGGAAGTCACACGGTTGCACCCTTCTGCATCGGTGGTGGTAATAATCTCCGCCTCCGGAATTTCCCGCCGGATGAGCTGCGCCACGGGCAGTCCGGTTTTCGATATGAGAATAATCGTTATTTTCATATATGTTCTAATTTATTTCTATGTTTCACTATGCGGGGAAAGTACTAATCCTGTAGGATTGGCGCTGTCCCCGCAGTCGACGATGCTTATCCTGTAGGATTGGCATTGTCAACTGGATAAACCGCCTTTATAATCGTAATTGGATTGTAATCATCCAAAGCAATGTGCCTCGTTGGGTATAGCTGTAACCTCATTTCGCGTGCGCCTTCCTCGAACACTGCACGGCTTTCGGGCGATACCGAATTAAATACGATGCAACCGCCGGGAAGCAGGACGGACTGAATTTTCCGCAACATTTCCTTCAGCTTTCCCCCATGCCCGCCGATAAAGACCGCATCGGGAGCGGGCAACGGGCTTATATCTGTTTCTAAGAAATCTCCTATAACAATTTGTATGCCCGGTGTGCCGAAACGATGGCTATTAATATCTATCAGCCGTTCGCACTCCGGACGTATCTCGAAGGAGCAGATTTGCAGGTGAGGAAACTGTAGGCGTGTCTCAATGCTGACCGAGCCAGTGCAGAAACCGATGTCCCAAAAGACGCGGCGAGTGGGTAAATCCAATACCTGCAAAGTCAGGAGGCGGATGGGCATTTTGGTTATCATCCGGCTTCGCCCGTCCAAATGCTCGAACTGCTCATCCGGCAAACCAAACGGACGGGGTGGAACCATTTCAGCTTGAAGGATGAGGCAGTTTGGGGATTCAAACTCCGTCCGTGCCGCCTCTTCCAAGGAGAATCGGGAAATTCTTTCCCGTTGTCCGTTGCCCAAATGTTCGCCTACATATATATTATAATAGGTGTAGCCGTATTCTAATAGGCGGGCGGCGATGATGGCAGGCGTATGAGTGCGGTCGGTCAACACGCCAATCTTCGCGGCACGCTCCATCAAGGCAGCGTCCAATCCTTGCCAAGGGCGTCCTGTCAGAGAAACAATGCGCATGTCATCGTAGCGCATCGGGACACGGTGTGCTAATAGTTGCAGGGAATTGAAGAAGGGAAATATCCGCAGTTCCGTATCGGGCATCTCGCGCATCAGCGTATTGGCAAAGCCGAAGAACAGCGGGTCGCCTGAAGTGAAAACGACTATTGGTCCGCCGTCCGCCGCGAAGCATTCGTCATAGCGGGCAAATACGTTACCGAGGGGAACGGCGATGTTTATCCATTCGTGCCCAGCGGGAAGCATCGGGCGCACGATCTCGTAATGGCGCGTACCGCCGGAAAAAACTTTTCCTTGACGAACTCGTTCCAAGACCTCATCCGTGAAACGCGGCTGGGGATTGTCGTCTATGCCTATCAAGATAAATTGCCGTCTCATACGTCACGCCCCGGTTTGAGTTGTTCCGCATCATTGTAACACAGGATAGCATTAACCAGCGTGGCGGCCAAGTTACTTCCTCCTTTGCGCCCCTCGATGATGATTTTCGGGATGTCGTGGAATACCTTCGCCCGATGCTTCGATTCTTCCACGTGGACGAAACCGACCGGAGCGGCGATGATGCCTGCCGGATGCGCTTTGCCCTTACGGATAAGTTCGCACAGTTCTATCAGTGCCGTAGGCGCATTGCCAAAAGCAAAGAGCGCATCGGGATGCTCCTCCACCGCCAGCCGTATGCCAGCCTGCGTGCGGGTAATGCCTTTCTCTTCCGCCAACGTCGCCGTGCACGGGTCCCCCAGGTAACACTTCACTTCGATGCCCAAGCGTTGCAGGGCGCCCTTGCGGATGCCGCTGGCCACCATGGTCACGTCGGTAATGATGGTGCGGAGGATGCCGGTGCGCACCTTGTCGTAGAGGGTAGCTACAGCGTGGTCGTCCATCCGCAGCAGGTTCTCCATGTCGAAGTCCGCCGTGGTATGAATGGCGTGAAGCAAGGCCCACTTATGGTCGAGAGAAATGTCCGGATGCTTTAGTTCCTTCTCGATGGTGCGGAAACTGCGTATCATGATGTCCTGTCCCTTGTTCTTCCCGTCCGTATCCGCCTCCCGGTCGTAATAGCCGCGCGGCGTAATGAATTGTTTGTCCCACACATAGGATTGCGAATTGCCTATCAGGACGATAGTGAACATGTCAATTAAGTCCGTATCCAGTTCCCCCAAGGTGGTGAGATGCACCTCCTGCTCCTCTCTTCCGGCTTGGCGCACATATCCTACAGGAGTTTGCGGTGAGCGTCCCTCTTGCAGGAAAAGTTCGCGCAAGCGTTCCAGTTGCCAGTAGCGTTCGTTGCTTCGGGGATTGTAAACTGCCGTCACAAAGTCGCCCATTGCCGCGGCGCGGATGCGGCGTTCTATCAGTTCCCAAGGGGTCATCAAGTCGCTCAGCGAAATCACGCAGAAGTCGTGGCTGACCGGTGCGCCCAACAGCGATGCCGCCTTTTGGAATGCGCTGATACCGGGAAGGCAAATCACTCCTACCTCGCTTTCCCGCTTCCGCTTCATTTCATACACCAACGAAGCCATGCCGTAGATACCCGCGTCGCCCGAACTGATGACGCACACCGTCTTGCCTTCTTCCGCCAACCGGAAAGCCTCTTCCGCCCGTGCCGTTTCTTTCTTCATCCCCGTATCTACGCAAAGCGTCTCCGCACGGAGATAAGGCTGCACAAACTGGAAATAATATTTGTATCCGACTACGGCATCCGCTTCCTTCAATGCCGATTGCACCGCCGGAGTGATCTCCTCCGTACTGCCGGGTCCGATGCCTGCTATGATGATTTGATGATTCATGAATATATCGTTAATAAGTCGGTTGCAAAGATAGTTTTTTTTGAGATACATTGGATTGATAACAATCGAAATGAAGTAGCAGTTCCCCTATAATCAAAGGTAAGCCCGCCCTTTTTGTCTGCCTGCCGCGTTGCGTTCCTGTTTTTCGGAAGATTTTCCCCTTGCGGCTTCGCCGCCGGAAATTCTTCCGAAAAAGAACGCGGCGACAGCCACGGGCGGGCTTCAAAAAAGATTATAGGGCTAACTGCGACCGACGTGACGCAAGGTACAAGAACGTCAATCTGACCAATCCAAAACTGTCATTCTTCAAACCGGGAAGCCTTTCCCTTTGCCGAAAGAAGGCATAGGGCTTCAGCTCCCTCTGTTCTGCATGGTTCGCGGCACGGCATTCCCAGCCTTGGCGTTTCCCTTGTGTCCGTTTACCTTCCCTTGCGGTGTCCTTCCCTGACACAGGATGACACGAGCGGACACGGGATGACACCCGTATCCGTCCCCGCCGTATGCCTTCCTACATTTGCCCTTGAAATCACGAACCCCATAAAAGAAACAATTATGGCACAAGAGAAAAAGACAAACGAAGAGGAAGTGAAACCCCAAGCGCGGAAAAATGCCGGAGCGGAACAAAACGGCGAACTGCTACTGGTCCGCAACCGGGACGATCCGAAATCTGGGCTGAGGGTGGTCAGCGGAACAGACGAGAACGGGAACATCCGGACCGTCCCCGCCAACGCGAGAAACGAGAATTCGTTCCTGAAGTTCGACAAGAATTCGAGCATCCTGGAGAATTTCATCAAGAACTTCTGGAGTCAGCTGAAGGAACCGACCCATTTCCACCTGCTCCAAATGAGCGTCAAGGATTACAAGGAGAACAAGCAGACCTTGAAGGACTGGCTGGCGGATAAGCTGACGGACCCGGTGAAGGATTTCCTGAAGGCGCATGAAATACCAGCGGACGGGAATGAGAGACAAGAACAGAGTACAAACCCTAAAGAAAACGTGAATATGGCAGAAAATGAAGAAAGAACGGGACAGCCGCAACAGGAATACCGCTATGACGAGGCGATGATCGATTGGAAAAGCCTGGAGGCGGTCGGCGTGTCCAAGGAAATGCTGAAGCAGATGAACCTGCTTGAGGATATGTTGCGGGGATACAAGACCAACAGGCTGATTCCCCTGAACATCAACGTGCCCGGACTGGTAAAAGGCAGGGTGGACGCCCGCCTTTCCTTCGCGACGGACGAGAACGGGCAGGTCGTGCTGGCGATGAGCGGCGTCCGGCAGAAGAAGGAACTGGACCGCCCGTATTTCGGGCACAACTTCTCAGAAGAGGACAAGAAGATGCTGCGCGAGACCGGCAACCTGGGACGCACGGTGGAGCTGCTGCTTCCCGGCAACCCCTCCTACGAGCCTTGCCTCGTGTCCATGGACCGGGAGACCAACGAGCTTTCCTGTGTCATGCAGTCGCAAATCTATATCCCGGATGAAATCTGCGGCGTGACGCTGGACAAGCAAGAAATTGAGAAGCTGAAAAACGGCGAGGGTGTCCTCATCGAAGGGATGAAGTCCGCCAAGGGGAAGGAATTCGACGCGACGCTCCAATACAGCGCCACCCGCAGGGGGCTGGAGTTCATCTTCCCCGAAAACAACCTGGAGAACATCCGGAAAATCAACGGCGCGGAACTCAATCCGAACCAGATGAAACTGTTGAGCGAAGGCCGCCCCTTCCTCTTGGAGGACATGAAACGCAAGGACGGAAGCCTCTATTCGGCTTACATAGTCCCGAACCTGGAGACGCAGCAGTTCACCCTTTCCCGCGTTCATCCGGAAACGAAAGAAGTCCTTATCCCGAAGGAAATCGGCAACGTGCTCCTGACCGCGGAGGACACCCAGACGTTGAAGAACGGCGGGGCGGTCTTCCTGGAGAACATGATATCCAAGTCCGGCGAAGAATTCTCCCGCTTCGTGCGCATCAACCAGAACACGGGCATGGTGGAATACTCCAAGACACCGGACGGGTTCCAGGAGCGGACGGTGCCAGTAATCCCCCAACAGGTTTACGGGCATAAGTTCACCGCCAAGGAACGTGCGGCTTTGCAAGATGGGAAATCCGTCTATATCCCCAACCTGAAGGGTGCCGGAGGGAAGGAGTTCGCCCGCTATATCAAGCCGTCTTCCACCGGCCAGCTCAATTATTACATGACAGACCCGGACGTGAAACGGGACACTTCCCAACGTGCCGCGCAGAAGGAAAACGCCCAGTCCCGGAACATCAACCAAAAGAGAGGCGTGCCGGCATAACAGACATTCATCACTTAACCCAAGAACGACATGAATCAGAATCCGAACTACATCTTCAAGGAAGAAAACATCGACTGGAAACGGCTGGAAGAAATCGGCATCAGCCACAAACAACTGGAAGCGGAAGGCAACCTGGACCTGCTCCTGCAAGGGAAGGAGACGGGGCTTATCCCGGTAAGGCTGAGAACCTCCGCCATCGACCTCACATTGGACGCCACGCTCCTGCTGGCAACCGATGGGGACGGGAAAACCATTGTGGAAATCAACGGAATCCAGCCCGCCAAGTAACAGCAAACAATATATGTCTAATCCGGCTTCTCCCTATCTGATATAAGGTATAGGGGAAGCCACTCAAAAAAACAAAACCATGATCGCGATAGTAACAGACAAACCCGCAGTAGGAAAAGAGATAGCAAAGGTGGTAGGTGCCACCAAGTGTGAAAACGGATACATGACCGGAAACGGCTACCTCGTGACCTGGACTTTCGGCAACATGCTCTCGCTCGCCATGCCCGGTGCATACGGTTTCGGACGCATGGAACGGGAGGACTTCCCGGTTGTCCCGCAGGAATACCGCCTGATACCGAAGCATGTGAAGTCGGACGGCGGCTGGATCCCGGATGCCGGTGCCCTGAAGCAGCTGAATGTCCTGAAACGCATCCTGCCGGAATGCGGGGCCATCATCGCCGCCACGGATGCCAGCCGTGAAGGGGAAATGCTCTTCCGCTACCTGTACCGTTACCTGGGCTGCACCCAGCCGGTGAGCCGCCTTTGGATCTCGTCGCTTACGGACGAGGCCATCCGCAAAGGCATGGCAGACCTGCTTCCGATGCGGATGTTCGACGGGATGTTCCTCGCCGCCGACAGCCGCAACAAGGCGGACTGGCTGCTAGGCGTGAACGCGAGTTACGCCATCTGCAAGGCTACCGGACTGGGCAACCATTCGCTGGGACGGGTGCAGACACCGCTCCTTGCCGCCATCTGCCGCCGTTACCGTGAGCGGGAGAACCACATCGTGACGGACAGTTGGAAGCTCCATGTCAGCCTGCATAAGGAGAACCATTTGCTGAAGCTGCACTGCACGGAGGATTTCAGTGACAAGGGCATGGCCACGGAGGTGTACGACGACTGCAAGTGCATCGGGAACGCCCGCATCACTGCGGTCAGCAAGGAGAAGCTGGAAATACCCGCCCCGCTGCTGTACAACCTTTCGGAACTGCAAAAGGACGCAAGCCGCCATTGGGAACTGACCATCGGGGAAGTGCAGGACATCGTGCAGACCCTTTACGAAAAGAAGCTCATTTCCTATCCGCGCACGTCGAGCCGCCACATCCCGCAGGACGTGTTCGACACCTTGCCTGCCATCCTGAACGGGGTGCTCCGTTGGAAGGAATTCCGCCCGTATGCGGAAGGGTTGGGCATCGACACGGAAAACCTGCCGCAGCGGGTGGTGGACGAGGACCGGGTGACGGAGCATCCCGCCATCCTGATTACCGGCCTGTATCCTGAAGGGCTGACAGAAAAGGAGCAGGAAGTCTATGGGCTTATCTTAGGGAGGATGCTGGAAGCCTTCATGCCCTCCTGCCTGATTGAATGCACCACGGTGGATGCCATCTGTGCCGCCCGGAAATTCCGGTCAAAGACCTACCGCATCATCCAAAGAGGCTGGTATCACGTCTTCGGCCGTCCGGATGCCATCGCCCCCGAAGGTTTCCGTGAGGAGGAACTGCCGGACCTGTCCGCCGGGGAGACCTTGCCGCTCTCGGCGGTCAATCTGGTCCACAAGAAGGACTTGCCCGTCAATCCGTTTACCGATGCAGAACTGGTGGACTACATGGATGATGCCGGACTGGGCACGGCGACCACGCGGGCGAACCTCATCCGGACGCTCATCGGCCGCAAGTACATCCGCTATGCGGGCAAGCACATCATCCCCACGCGCAAAGGGCTGTTCGTTTACGAGACGGTGCGGGGCATGAAAATCGCCAATCCCGCGCTGACCTTCGGCTGGGAAGCGGATCTGGCACGCATGGAGCGGGGCGAACTCACGCAGGAGGAATTCATGGAACAGGCGTTGGCACTGACCGAAGAAATCACGGAAGAGATATTCCGCACGTACAAGCCGAGGGAATGATGGCTATATTATTATAAGAGGTAAGGAAGAGGATGTGGAACCTGATAATGGATTCACATCTTCTGCGTTTTTACAGCCGTTCTAAAAATAAGGTAATGGAAAAATCAGCCGCATTTCATTTCTTACCCGCAAAGGTAGCCCCGTGTCCCTGGGGATTGGGCAAGGTCAGGCCCCTTCGGGGTTGGCCGGGGAAAAATCATCCTCGCTCCGCTACGGTATTTTTCCCCGCCAAACCTTGCACAATCCGGACACGGGGGCAACCCTGCAAGTAAGAAACAGAAATACTGGCTCCAAGAGCCGGTTCAGGTTTAATCACTAAAAATAGAAGAAGGCATGAAACTGCAAATCATTGAAAACGCCTGCAAACAAGCGGTTACGCTCCTGCTGCTTGCCGGAATCGTCCTGCTTGCCGAAAAGGGGATTGTCCCGACAGGTACCATCGTGCTGCTGTTCCTTTCCGGAGGAATCATTAGCCTGCTGTTCAGAAGCGTCGGGCTTCTCCTGAAACTGGCCATCGTATGGCTGACCATTAAAACTCTTGTATAACCCTTAAACCAACGAGACAATGGAAACAAGGACATGCACCGCATCCGCGCCCCTCATGCCGGTGGCGTGGCCCGTGAGAAAAAGAGAAGAAAAGCCGGCGAGAAGACGGTTCCCGCATTCCGTGGACGAACCGGTCGCCATCGGCCATTACCTGAATCCCCTTCTGGGTATCTCCTTACGCTCCAACAGGGAGGAACTGCTCCGGGATTACCTTCAGGAATTCATCATTTAAGAACCATTTTATCATCATTTTAATACTTACCATTATGTTTTTTGAGACCATTTACCGGATGCTTGCCGAAGGTACAGAGCTGGGCATCCACATCAGACGAGTAGAGAACCGCTTGTGCGTGGCAGTCATGCCGCAACGTGAGAAACTGAAAGAGGGGGCAGGGCAAAGCATCGTGCCCCTTGTCGTGAACGGGACTCCGGAAGAACTGGACACGGAGTTCCTTGCCCAGATCGCCCGCCCGATGGAAAAGGTGCAGGGCATCCTGATGAACCTGGAAGCCTTTGAAAAACAGGCAGAAAAAGCCGCAGCGGAAAACAAGGCCGCCCAACCCGCCGCCAAAAAGGAGACGAAGGAAGAGCGGGAAAGACGGGAGAAGCTGGAAAAACTGTTGAAGAAAGCCGACGAGTCGGCAACCGCACGGCAGTATTCCAACGCATTGATCTGGTTGAGGCAGGCGGAACGGCTGGCACCGGCGGAACGGCAGGAGGAAATCAAACGGAAAATGGAAGAGGTGCAGCGGAAAAACGACGAAGGAAGCCTGTTCGCTTCCATGCCGGAACCGCAACCGGTTGTTCCGACCCTCTCCACCGTCCAACCTGTCGGGGACTTCGACAAGGACGACGAGGACGACCGTGAGCTGCTGAAGGAAGACCCATACGCGGAATACATCGACTTTCCGGAAGAGAACCGGATGAAGGACGAGGCGCAGTTGGAACTCGTATGCTGCTGATACCACTTATTATTGTCAAACATTAAAACAACATCGATTATGGCACTGGAAATTAAAGGACTCGCAAGAGTGTTCAAATTCAAAAAAGGGAAAGAAACGTTGGCATTGGACGACCCGGACGGCAACCTGTCGCCGAACGAAGTGATGGATTTCTATTCGCGCGTTTATCCGGAACTGACCACCGCATCGGTCAACGGACCCGTGTTCGAGGAGGACAAGGCCGTCTATGAGTTCAAGACCACCATCGGGACGAAAGGATAAGGCTATGGCTAAGAAACAACAAACCAAGAAGGAGGACGGACCATGCAGACAGCTATCAGACTTCCATATCCGCACGTTGGCACAGCTTATCATCCAAGAAGCCAAACGTACGACAGATATCAGCCGGGGAACGGACGGGAGGGGAAAAAGAAAGCTCCCGCCGCCTGGAAGCGTAACGGTTTTCTGACGGGGAGGATCTTTCCCGTCATTTCCGATACAATCCGGCCTCCGTTCTATGAGACGGGCATAGACCTCAGTACGGGGGAAGATTTTGATTACCTGTACAGGTCCGCCGTGCGGTATGTCGGATTGTTGGGCTCCGAATTGCCCTACCAAAAGCCCCGGCGGTGCAAATATTACCGCCCGGAGATTGCAAAGCTGTACCGGGTGTTGGATTCCATCCTGGCGGATCAGGTCAATCTGGAATCCTGCAACGGGAAACTGTCATTCTGCGTGTACCGCCACCTGAACTGGCCCGATGACACCCTGCTTTGGTTGCCTGTCGATTTCACGGATCGGTTGCCCCGCCAGTTAAAACGGATCACGCTGGAATTCATCCGGCGGTTTGTCTCCCACCACAGGATGCAGAAAGTGACCGATTCCATGTACTACGAGATGACGGAGGACTTCGCGTTGAACGATACCGGTCTGGGGAAAAAGGAACAGGTGGAACTGAGAAAGCTGGAAGCCTCCTACAAAGAAGGCGGAAAGGCTTACCGGGCGTTGGCGCGGATGTACGGAAACCCTTTCTGTATCCGGTTGGAAGAAAAACTGGGAGCGTATAAGACGGACAAAGAGGACGAGAAGGAACTGCTTGACCTCATCCGGGAAGGCTTGGAGCTTATAGAGGAAGGTGTCCCTTGCATCATGGATTACGAATACGACTGGGCGATGGAAGAAAGCCCCGACTTTTTCCCCATCACGATGAGGGACCAGGTCGCGCTTGCCTATTCCATAAACGACCGGGTGGCAAAAGGAATGGAGTGTTACCTTAATTCCTCCTTACAGGAATCTTACGCCCTGACACCGGTCTCCACTTTGCTCCTGACCCCGGAAACGGAAACTTTGCTTCAGGAGGACAACTATCCGGAGCGGTTCGCCGGCTGGTTCTGCCGCTTTACCTATCATATCACGCATCACTTTCAATGATATTCAATATGAACGAACTGACAAGAAACCTAAAGAGAATCATGGTGCCCAAGGCGGCGCTGATTGCCTATCAGGAAGAAAACAAGGAATGGCACGAAAGCAGCTCCTATTACCTGGAACTCCATCCGATAGACGGGAACGGGAGGATGCGTGCCGCCATTCCCGTCACTTATGAATTTTTGAACTCCTTATTGGAATCATTCTCGACGGAAATAGCGGAAATGCCACACGGACGCATACCCGAAAACATGCTTTGGTGCGACACGAGAAAAGGAAACGAGAAATACGTCTGGTATAATCCGCCAGCAAGGAGGCGGATGTTCTTCCACGGACAGCTGAACATCGCGGAGGGGGACTTCCACATGCCCGGCATCATCTACAAGGTGCAGGTAGACCGTCTGGACGTGTTCGCCTTCAAAGGAGACAGGCCGGATGAGAACAGTGACCTGTACCTCGCGCCTTACTTTAACGTGACCGGGTCTGCCGTATGTCTGGGATCGCCCAACTTGGAAAAACCTCAGAACCCGTCTTTCACCGAATGGCTGGCGTATTGGGAAAAGCTGTTCTGGATGAGCGAGTTCTCCCATTTGGGTGCGCATGGCAACCCGACCCGGAGCAATCTGGTCCTCGTGACGGAGAATGCCCGTAACCGACCCTTTGATTATGAAGAATTAATCCCCATGAACAAGAAACTTAAAGACATACTCGCATGAAACGGATCCATTTTACAGACAATTACCTGCTTTCTCCCCAACACCCGGTCACCGTCTTCGTGATCGGGGCGGGAGGCACAGGCTCACAGGTGGTGACCAACCTGGCACGCATGAACAAGGCGTTGCAGTCGCTCGGACACGTGGGACTGCATGTGACCGTCTTCGACCCCGATACGGTGACGGAAGCCAATATCGGAAGACAGCTTTTCAGCGAATCCGAAATCGGTTTGAACAAGGCGGTGGCACTCGTCTCCCGCATCAACCGTTTCTTTGGCTATGGCTGGGAAGCGGAACCTTGCCGCTATTCCATGCGGAAGGGAAAGGACTGCATAGACACGAGGGCGGGCAACATCATCCTTACCTGCACAGACAACAAGGCTTCCCGGCTGGAAGTATGGCGGATTTTGAAAGGACTACGGCATCCCGGCTACACGGCGGAAGGGACGCCGCTCTATTGGATGGACTTCGGGAATGCCGCGACCATCGGACAGGTCCTGATAGGCACGGTCAAGGACAACATCCCGCAACCGGTATCGGACAGCTTCATTTCCGTACCGAAGATGAACGTCATCACGGAAGAGGTCGATTATTCAAAGGTAAAGGACAAGGATTCCGGCCCGAGCTGTTCCCTGGTGGAAGCGTTGGAAAAGCAGGACCTGTTCATCAATTCCATGCTGGCGCAGATAGGCTGTGAAATCCTGTGGAAAATGTTCCGGGAAGGGAGGACGCTCCATCGCGGTGCCTATCTCAATCTGGAGACATTACGGGTGAATCCCATTCCCGTGTAAGAATAAAGACGAAGCGCATGGCAGCCACCACAAGAGGAAATCCATGCGCTTCATTCTTCTATCTTTTCAGTCCTTGCGCCTTCATAAACTCGCGGACTTCGGAACTGCGGTAATATATCCGCCGGTCTATGATGTAATACTTGATGAGTTTCTTGGAACGGTAACGCGCCAATGTCCGGTCTGTCACGTTCAGCAGCTTGCACAAATCGACGTTATCAAGCAGTTCATCGCCGTCGAAACAATCCTTCAGGCGGTTCATGCGGTCCAGCTTCCGCTCTATCCGCTCGAAGCCTTCCAGTATCGTCACGATCATCTTTTCTATCACTTCGCCATCTACATACATGGTGTAATCTCCTATTGTTTAAATGAATACTTGATACTCTTTTCGTGCGCACTAAAAAGGGTATATACCATGTATAGTGAAAAGGACGTGCCAAGACGGGCTGTTTATTCGTACTTGTTTCTTATATCATTGATAGTATGATGTTTATACGGAATTGAGTAATGATTGCGACTTATCGTAAAAGTGGAAAGATTGTAAAAAGTGTAAAGCGTATGGTTACAGGTTTTACACTTTTTACAGTGGAACATGACTCAAGGGGACATAAGGAGACATAGGATGAACGTACTTGAGATTACAGCATATAACATGTTACATTTGCCCTGAACAAGAAAAGATTATCCTATGGAGATTACCAACATTGAAAGCGGCACATTCAACGAGATGCTGGCACGGATGGAACATGCCGCCCGAATTATTGAGGATGTCAGCAAGCGTTACCAATGCAAGGCAATGGGCGAATGGATAGACAACCAGGATGCCTGCCTGCTTTTAGGTGTAAGCCCACGGACTTTGCAGGCATTCAGGGACAACGGGACTTTGGCTTACAGCCAGATAAGCCACAAGATATACTACAAACCCGAGGACGTGCGGAAACTATTGCCGCTTGTGGGAGCGAAAAGACTGATCGCAAACCAACCGAGAAAACAAAGCCATGAATGAATTGCTGACACACGAAAACGAACGCATCGCTGCCTTTTTCAAGAACCTTGACCGGATATTGGGAAGTATGGCGCAAATGGCTGATAATTGCCGTCCCTTGCTGGATGGCGAGCGGTTCCTGTCAGACAAGGAACTGGCTGAGAGGCTAAAGTCAGCCGCAGGACTTTGCAGCAATACCGGTACGAAGGGCGTATCCCTTACATCCTGTTAGGCGGCAAGGTCTTGTATAAGGAGAGCGACATCGCCAGGATCTTACAGGAAGGATACCGGAAATCCATCCGGTAATCAGGAGGCAAAATTACTTGGCTAAAAGGCGGGATGAGAACCGGGCTTGGTTCTTTCCCGCTTTTTTTAGATTTCGAGGCTTGCACTTATATTTCCTCCATTCAGGCACTACCGTGTTCCAGGATTGCTTTCCTCTTGCGCAAGACAGGCATTGGCGCCTCCTCTTCCAACGGCATGGAAAAAGCATCTTTCAAGTTGTCCGCAAGTTTCTCCATGTCTTTCAAGACTTTCTGTCCGGTAATTTCGGCATAGATTTGTGTGGTGCGTATCGAACGGTGCCCCATCATCTTGCTGATGGTTTCTATCGGCACGCCGTTATCCAGGCAAATCAAGGTCGCGAACGAGTGCCTGGCCATATAGAATGTGAGGTGGCAATCCAAACCGCACGCCTTTTCTATCAGTTTCAAGGTCTGGCACAAACAGCACGTGACCGGCACGAAGAACAATTTGCCGTCTTTGCCTTCCCCCCTGTATTTCTCTATGATGCGCAACGGGATGTCAAGCAGCTTGATATGGCAGTCCGTTCCAGTCTTACGGCGGTCAAGGTGCAGCCATTTCGAGCCGTCGGCTTCCGTTACGATGTTTTCCTCCGTCAGGCTGGCAAGGTCAGCCCTCCCAAGGCCGGTGAAACAAGAAAAGACAAAAAGGTCCCGCGTATGGCACATCCGGTAGGTGTTGAATTCCGCATTCAGGATTTTATCGAACTGCTCACTTGTCAGGAAACGGTGCTTGGACGGTACGGGCTTTAATTTGTAACCTAAAAAAGGATCCCGTTTCAATGTATGTTGCTTGACCGCAATCTTTGCGATTTTGTGCAAATAAATCAAATCCGTATTATAAGTCCCCATGTTAATGCGGCAAATCGTGGAAAGGTAGAACTCGAAATCGTCAATGAATTTCATGTCCAATGCGTTAAGCGCGATGTCCTCCGTGCCAAATTTGTAACGAAGGAAACCGACAAGATGCTTGCGTGTAAGCAAATATCTATAGTGGCTTTTTTTCACACGGTCAATGCCGATCCGTTTGGCATATTCGGCATTGTGCTCGTCAAACAAGGCTATCAAGGTTTCCGCTTTCCGGTCTTTTCCGGTTATGGCATTACGGATGATTTCTGCCGTCACGTATCCTTGGTCCACATTCTTTTTATAGGCTTCGTTCGCGGCATGTTCCATACGCTCCAACTCACGGTTGAGCATTTTAAACCCTTCCTTCTCTTCCTGGCTGACATTTTTCGCTTTCCGTCCGATGCAGGCGGCCCGTCCAGTATCCGGATTCCAAAATTCAGGTTTTACCTCCAACCCGGTGGAATATTGGCACACCTTCCCGTCAAGGGTAATGCGCCCCATCACCGGACATTTTCCGTTCTTCTTGATTTTCTGGCGGTTGATATAAAATAGCTGCTTGAATGTACTGCGTTTCATACGGCTTCCCCTTTCATTTTCATTTCTCTTTCTTTCCGTTCTTTTCTTTCCTGGATCTTTTCGGGAGACATTTTCCACGTTTTCCGGCAAAACCCGCCGGCTCATGTCTTTCAGGATGGTAGAGGGAGGCATTTCAATGCCTTTTAATGAGAATTTTCCCTTGATCCCTGCACCCAATTCAGAGACATCCTTGTCAATCTTATCGTATGTCACTTTCGCATAGTGTTGCGTCGTGGTGATATTCTTATGCCCCATGATCCGGCTCACGGTTTCAATGGGGACACCAAGGGAAAGACAAATCACCGAGGCGAAACTATGCCTGGCCTGATGGAAGGTCACGTTACGGCTGATGCCGCAGCGGGCCGCAATCTTTTTCAGATGGAAAGTTACACTGCCATGCGTAAGCATCGGAAACAGTTTGCCTTCAGCCGCCATACCTTGATATTTTCTTATGATGGCCAACGGGATGTCAAGTAGCAGGACATTCTCAACCGTACCGGTCTTTTGCCGTTGGGTGCGGATCCAGAATCTGCCGTCACCGGCCTTATAGATATTCTTTTGGGTAAGGCTGCACAAATCGCAATAACAGATTCCGGTGAAACAGGAAAAGACAAACAAGTCACGAGTGAGCTTTTGGTTTGGCTTCTCCAAATGCACGGACATGATGCGCTTCAACTCGTCCATGCTCAAATGGCGGCGGACTTCTTCCGGTTTCTCCGTGGTATAACCCTTGAAAGGATTATACGGGATGTATCCGCGCCGATGCGCGTCATTCATAATCGCCTTGAGGCATTTCAGATGCCCCAATTTTGTGCTGGCCTTATGCCTCTTTTCTATGTGCAGGAACATGTCGAACGCCTCTATGAATTCCATATTAAGGCTTCTGAGTGGCATGTCCGACACTTTGTATTTCTTTTTCAGGAACTCAGAAAGTAAGACCCTGACACGTTGGTAATGTATATAGGATGCCACGCTCCTGTTCACCCCCACACGGAATGAGTATTCTTGGTTGTGCATTTCCACCAGTTCCATCAAAGTTATCTGTGCGGATGCCATGGCTTGGCCGAAGTTTTTCACATCTTCCGCTTTTACCGTATTTCCAGAGTTGCACAACTCGTCAAATATACTGATAAGCAAATAATCATTACAACTCATTCTAGTAATGTTATCGTTGAAATTCCTTGTACTGCACTTTATATTTTACGTAAAGGAGTATCACATTTACAACATGTTGATGAAGAAATGCAAGGTTGTATTAGAAAGAATCCGGAGGCTTTTTTTTGCAAGAAAAATTATAGTGTGTGAAGGCGCAACAGAAATTGGCTTTTGTCGTGCAATTAATCAGTTTCGAATAGATTTAGATAAAGAATCTGCGGCTTGTAAAGGAATAAGATTTGCAGATGGAACAGGAAATGGGATGATTGGGTATGTAACAGGGTTTAATAGTCTATTGTATCCAACAGCATTGTTATGCGACTCTGATTGTAAAGATGTCAATGACCGCAAACAACAATTCAAACAAACAGGAGTAGAAGTAATCGATTGCAACGAAAATAATTCTATAGAACAACAGGTTTTTAACGATGCACCTTGGAATGCCGTCAAAGAACTTATACAGATTGTAATTAATAAAATAGAAAAAGATGGATATAAGACCACCGAAGAAGCCGAGACAATAATTTTTGATAGCACAAATGCTTTTATGCAGAATAAAATGGAGCAAACAAAAGACTGGTATGAAAACGAAAGTTCCGAACTAAGATTAGCTCTTGGTAAAGCAGCGAAAAAGAAGGAATGGTATAAAAGACAAGAATATGGTGAGCTTATGGGAAAATGTATTTTGACTCATTATTCCAAACTCGCAAATGGTAGTCGGCTTAAAAGTATTATAGATATGCTTTCATCTTGGATTGATAAGTAGATATGGATATAGACACCTTTCTTTCGGCAAATAAGAGTATGGTTATTGCCCCTGCAGGCTTTGGTAAAACATATACCATTGCAGAATGTATTGCTTCATATAGAGGGGAGAAGCGAGTGTTAGTCTTGACACATACACATGCAGGTATTGCTTCGTTAAAAGAAAAATTCCGGTTAAAGAATATTCCATCATCTACATATCAGCTTGAAACCATTTGTGGTTTTGCACTGAATTTGGTCAAGGCTTACCATCTTAATAAAGATGAGATACCGTCATTGTCTGATGCAGGCTCCTTATTTCATTTTGCCATAGAGCATGCGACAAAAATACTGAAAGCACTACCCATAAAAAAGTATTTGGCTATAAAATATGATCATCTTATAGTCGATGAATACCAAGATTGTACAGTGGGTCAACACCAAATGATAATGTCTTTATCTACTATACTTCATACACATATATTAGGCGACCCCCTGCAAGGCATATTTGACTTTGGAAGAGAGCATATTGTGGATTTTTCCGAGGAATCATTTAAGTTGTTTAACGACAATTGTCAATCATTGGAAATACCGTGGAGGTGGAATAATGCAGGAAGAATTGCTTTAGGACAAGATCTCTTGTCGATACGCAGTAAACTTCTATCCACAAATACACTTGATTTACATGACTATCATGAAATCAAAGTTGTTATTGCTCCAGAAAATGATTATGCTATTTCACGGTCATTATACAAAAATGAAATATATAATGCCTTGCGTGATAATAGTGTTTTACTGATACACCCGACAAGTGAATCTGTAGAGCCTCGGAAAAAGTTCATTCAACAGTTTCCCCAGTTAAAAATGATAGAGTCGATAGATGATAACATTTTTTATTCGAGCTGTATATCGTTTGATAAATTAAATGGATGTTCTCTAATTGAGAGTATAGTTAATTTGATGCGCACAATTGGGTCAAAAACAAAAATTAATGTTTGGTTCAAAAATACAGGTCAATTAAAAAGCAAAAGATTAGTTGCAGACCAATTGATCCGAAGCTCTTTAGAAACTATTATTACAGACTTAAAGGAAAAGAAATCATATACTAACATTGCCTCTCTAATTGAGGCCATTGAAAATATTCCGGATATGAAAGTATATCGAAAGGATTTTTTACATGATATATGCAAAGCCCTCCGAGATGCAGATCGCCTTGGCATTTCTGCAGCAGAATCAATAGAGCGCAATCGCAATATATTGAGAAGAAAAAGGGCGTAAAATTCAAGGCAAAGTAATAGGTACAACATTGCTTACTAAAGGCCTTGAGTTTGATACGGTTGTTGTTTTAAATGCGCATCGTTTTAATGACAAAAGGCACTTATATGTTGCTCTTACACGATGTTGTAAACAATTGATTGTAATTTCTAATAACCATATTTTAAATCCTGATTAATAGATTCTGTTGTACGCATTGCTAGTATATTCTATAATGTCCGATTTTCTTTAAGATTTTCGGACATTTTATTGCTACATCAAGAGTAATATCGTATCTTTGTAAGTGGAATCATTGTGGATATGAAGACGATACTGACGAAGGAAATACGAAACATCATAGACCGAAACGGACCGAACAGGCTTTATATGGTGAGTGATTTTGCCCATCTGAATAATGATGGGCTAGTTACACGTGCGCTTTCCCGATTAGAGAAAGAGGGTGTGCTCATTCGTCTTTCTCAAGGTCTATATTTATATCCATTACGGAATAAGTTCGGTGTACTTCGTCCCTCTATAGAAGATATCGCATACGCTATAGCGGAAAAGGATAAGGCTCGTATTATACCTAGTGGATTGACAGCATTGAACAAATTGGGACTTTCCACACAGGTCACGATGAATGCAGTCTATTTGACAGATGCCACAGCAAGGGAACTTACTATCGGAAACCGTAAAATCATATTCAAGCGTAGCGCACCCCGCAATTTTGCCTACAAGACAGACTTGTTCCCACTTATAGTCGCTGCCATGAAAGAATTAGGGAAAGATAATGTGACAGATGAACAGGTCGCAATCATAAAACAAGCCATTGAAAAATATGGCAGTCCTGATGAAATCAGATACGATTATAGCATTGCCCCGCAATGGATTAAACAAAGACTTGCATTATGAATTTTTCTAAGCTTACAAAAGAAGAACAACTTACCATTTTGGCTAATGTGGCCGAAGATAAAGGGATTGTGGACAATGCCGTAGAAAAGGACTACTGGGTCAGTATGGTGTTACGTGCCATATTTTCTTTGCCGTATGCAGCAGCTTTTGTTTTCAAGGGAGGAACAAGCCTTAGCAAAGGTTGGGGATTAATAGAACGGTTTTCGGAAGATATTGACCTTGCAATAGATCCCCAATATCTCGGCTTTACAAATATTGAGACTAAAAGTCAACGGACTAAGTTGCGGAAAGACTCCAAGAAGTTCATAGATGGCACTTTTGCGCTTGACGTAGAGAACAGATTAAAAGAGTTTGGGCTATCAGAGAGCTGTAAGGTTATAGTTCCGGAGACATCTGTCAGTGACCTTGATCCTGTAGTCCTGTTTGTCGAGTATAATTCAGTGCTGCAAACGAAAATGCAATATATACCCGAACGAGTCAAGGTTGAGATAAGTTGTCGTTCACTCATGGAACCGTCAGAAGATGTGGAAATGCGTTCTATGATAGAAGAGGCTATCCAGGTGAAGAGTTCTCATTACCTATATTCACTGTTCCTACCGTAGTGCCAGGACGAACATTCCTGGAAAAGGTTTTTCTTTTACATGAAGAGTTTAACCGTCCCAATGGCTGTACGCATATCGAACGTATCACACGACACATGTATGACATTGTAAAGATGATGGATAAACCGTTTGCTATGGAAGCAATGCAGGATGTACAATTATACGAGGACATTGTGACTCATCGTAAAAAGTTTACGGCTTGGAGTGGATTGGACTATACGAGTCATCTTCCACACACAATATCGTTCCTGCCTCCTAAAAGCATCGAAGATGTTTTGCGTGACGACTATAAGCAGATGCAAATTGGCTTCATCTATGCCAATGCACCTTCTTTCGATGAGATTATGGAACGATTGAGTGAGTTGCAAAGCAGATTTTGGACATTGGTATGGAAAAATAATCGTTGACGGTATGGATAGAATAAATGTTGATATGACCGAAACTATTATTTTGATTGATAAAGAATACAAAACATAGTTCAATATGGCACATAGTTTCATAACCAATAAAGATCGTCTACTCTCCGACATTATCACGGGTATCTTGCCCAAATCGGATGCCGTAGATATTCTTGTGGGCTATTTCTATTTTTCGGGATACATACAGCTTGCCGATAAGCTCGCTGATAAGCATCTCCGTATTTTGGTTGGTCTTGATATAGACACTCGGATTTCAAATCGTGTCCGTGAGGTAGAAGAGTTGGTGGAATGGCAACGCATCCGGAGTAAGGTTCGTGAGGAATATTTCAACAACTTAGTGAGACTCATTAATGAAACGGATAATACCGATACAGATGAAACCATCCGAATATTTCGTCAATTTCAACATAAAATTTATAATGGCACATTGGAAATACGTAAGACCGAAGACCCGTGTCATGCGAAAATGTACCTTTTTGCTTATAATAACATCAATAACGAAAATGGAGAACAACCCGGTGATGTAATCACAGGATCAAGTAATCTTTCCTATCAAGGTTTGCAAGGTAGAACAGAAATCAATGTACGGTTTACAGACAAGGGGAAATATACGGAGGGAAAACAAATCTTTGACGAACTTTGGTCAAATGCCATTCCAATTGTGGACGAAAACACTGTTGATCGTTGGAAAGAAAAAGTCGAGAGTAAAATTTGGATTGACCGACTCTTTCAGCCATATAAACTTTATCTACGTGTGCTCAGCGAGTATTTTAACATTCCGTCTAAAACAAATGTGCGTACACCTTTCGACATTACCGATGGAAAGTTCTTCAACCTGAAATATCAAACTGATGCCATTCAACTTGCATTGAAGTCTATCGAAACCCATAACGGAACGATTGTAGCAGACGTAGTTGGCTTGGGAAAAAGTATAATCGCTTCTACCATTGCCCACAACCTCCGTTTGCGTACTATTGTTATATCACCCCCACACTTGAAGTCAGGATGGGACGCTTATAAGGACGAGTTCGGTTTCACAGGCACAGTATTCAGCAGTGGTAAAATTTCGGAAGCATTGACGCATTACAATGATTTGAAGAAACCTGATGAACAGTTTCTGATTATAGTGGACGAGGCGCATCGCTACCGCAATGAATACACAGAAGATTATGCCATGCTGCACAATCTTTGTCAAGGTAATAAGGTGGTGTTATTGACAGCAACTCCATTTAACAACGACCCTGCCGACATCTATTCCATGCTGAAACTCTTTCAGATACCTACCAAGTCCACACTTAAAACAGTGGAAAATCTTAGTATTGAGTTTCGCGATCTTATCAACCAGTACAAGGAACTGCGCGAATTGCAGCGTCAAGGTAAACTCTCCAAGCAAGACGTAAAAAACGAAACCGCTAAGATAGCTCGCACAATTCGCTCTATTATCGGGCCTTTGGTTATCCGCCGTTCACGCATTGACCTACAGCAGATTGACACATATAAAGACGACCTAAAAAAGCAAAAGATTGAGGTGGTTATTCCACAGGACCCTATTGAGTTATCTTATGACCTCAAGGAATTGAAAGACTTGTATCTGCGCACGCTTAATCTCATTTATGGGACAAAATCAAACGATGAAGATTCGGACGATGGCAGTTACCGCTTTCAAGCAGCTCGTTACAAGCCAGTGCTATATGTGCCGGAAGATAAACGTGAAGCATTGGCCAATGACATAGAACGCCAAACAGGGATTGATGATGTAAATATGCTCATCGGTCGTCAAGCAAACGTGGCAAAAATTCATGCGCCGTTTGCTGGTGCGTCGCTTCGAAAGTTCGGTTGCAGCTTTCAAAACGTCGCTTGCCTTTATGATAAAATCTTCTCGTAATGTGCTCGATTGGATTGACCGTACCGGAAAGATCCCCGTTTGGAAAAAAGGAGGCATGCCTGATGTGGATGACTTTTACGAAAGCACTGATGATGGCATGGCGGAAATAGAAGATGCGTTTGAGAAATATTCAGGCAAGGGATTCTTTGTTATTGACATGAAGTTTGTCAAGAACGAGTTTATCAATGACGTAAAAGCCGACATCGCACTTCTTGAGTCTATTTACTTGGAATGGTTTGGTAAGGAAAATATTATCAAGTTCGATCCGAAACTCGAATCGTTCATCCGCCTTGTTCGTGAGAAACTATCCAATGAACCAAATCGCAAACTTGTTGTATTCAGCGAGTTCGCTGATACTGCCAACTACCTTGGTGCGGCCCTCAAAGATGCCGGACTTCCTGCACTTAAATATACTTCAGCGGATGCAACGCCTTCTATGCGCCAGACTATTCGGAATAATTTTGACGCAAGTGTTAAAAAAGAAATGCAAGCCAATGACTACAAGGTCTTGGTTGCCACTGATGCCATTTCCGAGGGTTACAACTTGCATCGAGCCGGAGCGATATTTAACTATGACATTCCATATAATCCCACAAGGGTGATCCAGCGTATAGGACGTATCAATCGTATCAACAAAAAGGTTTTCGACAACCTTTATATTTATAATTACTTCCCCACAGAGGTAGGCGAAAGCGAAACCCGCACCAAAGAAATATCTACCTTAAAAATGGCGATGATTCACGCCATTATGGGTGAAGATACTAAGGCATTGACTTCCGATGAAGAATGTACAGCTTTTTTCCGAGATCGTTACCGTGCGGAAATTGAGCATTCCGAAACGGAATCGTGGGACACTCCGTATCGTCGTTTCTTAGAATCAGTCAAGGGTACTGATGAATACAATGAAGCTTTACAGATTCCACATCGCGCCCGAACAGGACGCATCGTGGATAAGCCGCTCAAAGGTGTCATCCTTTTTGGCAAAAAAGGCGAAGACTTCGTTTTCAAAATTTCCAATGGTGACCATGAGCCGATAATGCTCTCTGCCGAAGAAGCTTTGAAACTCTTTGAAGCCTCCCCTGATGAAAAGTCGTTTGCCACCACCGAAGGTTTTGACCGATTGTATCAACAAGTAAAACTTTTGCTATTCCATAGCGATACAAAGAACCGCAACGACAAGAACATCTTAAAAGCCATTCAAAAACTTAATGCGATTAAGATGAAACTACCCGAGGATTACTATTCTGACCTTTTGGCGGCTCTCTATGCGGAAGCTTTGTCTGGCTATGAAGTGCGTTTCATCAATCAAGTGAAACCGTCAGAGATTCAAAAATTATTCAAAGAGATTCCTGCCGACTATCTTATGCGCTTGCTTGAAGTGCAAGCCAAAGTTGGAGAGGGGGATGAAACATTAATAATATCCGAAGAATTACAATAATGATAGATTTTAGCAAAGCATATAACCGTGCGGACTTTGTTAATTACCTCCGCCGTGATTTCCTCCCCGATGATTTCGAGCAGGAAGAAAAGAATGTCCCGTTTTGGTCACAGATGAACTATGCATCTGTTGCCACTTGTCTTGGCAAGTCAAAAACGCTAAACCTTGTGGTTTATGAAATCAAACACCGTTCGCCCCATGATGCTCGCGTGGGACTGTCGAAAGATGCCTTCCGTATGCTTGCGGGAGAAAAACAAAACCGAGCTTTGGTTATCTTCGTTCCGGAAGACAACTCGGACAATTACCGTTTCTCGCTGATCGAAATACAACTCTCTATCGGTGAAAATGACAGTAATGTTACCCGTACTTATTCTAACCCTCGCCGCTATTCTTACTATCTTGGCAAGGGAATCGCTTGCTATACGCCCAATAAATACTTGAATGAACTGGGTAGGGTCAAGGATGTGAAAGACCTTTTTGAGCGTTTCTCGGTAGAGGTGCTTACCAAAGCATTCTATCAAGAACTGTCAGATTGGTATGCTTGGGCAATTAAGGTTATCTCTTTCCCCAATGATGTCTCTACACGTACAGATGACAAACTTCACAATCACGAGGGAGTAATCCGCCTTATCACTCGATTGATTTTTGTATGGTTCTTGAAAGAGCGTAAACTTATTCCGTGGCAGTTCTTCGACCAAGAGTATATAGCAATCACCTTATTAAGGGTTTCAATCCGCATAAAATTGACAACCTTTTTGGCAAATCTGAAGCCAGCGTTTATTACCGCGCTATTCTGCAAAATCTTTTTTTTGCAATGCTTAATTGCCCGATTACCAAGGAGGGAAGTACAGAGTTCACAGAACGCCGTTTCAAAGATAACCGTTCGCAATTTGACGATAACAAACTGATGCGTTACCGAGATGAGTTCAATAATCCTGACGAATTTTTGCGTCTCGCCAATGAAACTGTACCTTTCCTTAATGGTGGACTTTTCGACTGCTTGGATGAAAAGCGTACGGGAATGTACTACGATGGTTTCAGTGAACGTAAGGAGTCAATGGCGCAACTGATTGTACCAGACTATCTTTTCTTCGGAGAGGAAGCGGGTAAAAACATAGACCTTTCAGAATTCTACGGCGATGCTAACAAGAAGAAAGTGTCGGCTCGTGGTATCATTGACATTCTCAAGCGTTACAACTTTACAGTAGAGGAAAATATGCCATTTGATAAAGATGTATCGCTCGACCCGGAATTGCTTGGTAAGGTATTCGAGAACTTGTTAGCTTCATACAATCCAGAAACCCAACAGACAGCCCGTAAGCAAACTGGTTCATTCTATACTCCACGAGAAATAGTGCAGTATATGGTTGATGAAAGCCTTGTCACTCACCTCAAACGCACGGTTGGCAATGAGTTGGAGAGTGAATACCGCAAGCTACTTGACTATGCAGACAACGAAATTTTGCTTACCGAACAGCAGAAGTTGGCAATTATGCAGTCTCTCTATAACTGTAAGATACTCGATCCCGCTTGTGGTTCAGGAGCATTCCCTGTTGGTGTGCTTCAACAGATGGTGCATATTCTTAAGCAAATTGATCCCGATAATAGTCGTTGGAAGAATATGCTACTACAATTCGCTATTGATGAAACATCTGAGGCATACCTTAATTCGACTGCTGAAGAACGACGAGAAGCTGTTGCTGATATAGAAAGAGCTTTTGATGAGAATGTAAACTACCCAGACTATGCCCGTAAACTCCACCTTATTGAAAATTGCATTTATGGTGTAGATATTCAGCCCATTGCTATTCAAATTTCAAAACTCCGCTTTTTTATCTCCCTTGTCATAGACCAGAAACGGAATAACAATCCTGCCGACAATTTCGGAATTCGTCCGTTGCCTAATTTGGAAGCCAAATTTGTTGCAGCAAACTCACTTCTTGGTCTAAAACGGACGGAAGCATCTTTATTTGACTCAGAAGAAATAAAACAGAAAGAACGTCAACTTAAAATTGCTAAACATAAAATATTTAGTGCTAGACGACCTACAACCAAGGAAAAATGGCGCAATGAGGTAGTTCGCTTGCGTAAGGAGATTGCGGATCTCTTACTTGAAAAAGACTGTATCGGCAACGAACAAGCAGCCCAACTTGCACAGTGGGATATGTTCGACCAAAATACTTTCGCTCCTTTCTTTGATCCCGAATGGATGTTTGGTATCAAAGAGGGCTTTGACATTCTTATCGCCAATCCACCTTATATCTCTACAAAAGGTGTTTCAACTGCCGATAAGAAACTATTCGAAGCGGAATTTGGCTTCTCTGATGATACATACAACCTGTTCTTTTTCAAAGGCTTTTCCTTGCTTTGTGAGGGAGGATGTATTACATACATTACTCCTAAGACATTTTGGACAACTCAAACCAAGCGTAATTTAAGAGATTTACTGCTTGCCAATACACTTAATTACGTGTTTGATACAGCCAATCCATTTGAAGCTGTAATGGTTGACACTTGCATCACCTCGGCAGTTAAGAATAAGCCTGCCGCAGAAAATCTTGTGCGCTTTATGGATGGTCGTAAGAGTTTATTACAGCCCGAACGTCTGACCGTAGCTCAATCAGTATATCTCAATACTCAAAACAGTGTGATATTCAAACCGTCTGAATTGAATATGCGTATCTACGAGCTTTATGGCGAAAAGGTCAAAGCTCTGTATGATAAGTGGTGGGACAAGATTAAGACTTCTCGTGACATCGAAAAGAATAAACGCGAACTTGAAGAATATCGGGCAAGCCTTAAACCTGGTGATGTTGCACTTCTCGGGTGCTTGACCGAGGGTGGACAAGGTTTGGCCACCGCCAATAATGGTAAATACATTGCGGTAAGAAGCACCACTAAATGGGCGGAGAACATCCGTGTGTCTCGGCCTAAGAAACTTGCTGATTTTTTGGCTCGAACCCCGAAAGCTATAATCGCAGAAATGCGCCGTTACCCATCATATATAGCTTTTTTACAATCATTGTCAGAAGCTGAAATTGCAGAACTCTTTGATTCTCTCAAAGAGCAATATGGTCGTGACATTTTCGGTCAAGGTTATCTTTATAAGATTGTGGATGATTGCGAAATAGCAGATGTGGATTCTTTGACGGATGACGAAAAAGAGAACGGTATAGAAACAACCAAACCATACTATGTGCCTTATGATAAAGGAGATAAAGACGGAAATCGATGGTATCTTGAAACTCCATTCGCTATTGCGTGGTCTAAGGAGAATGTCCGTTTTTTGAAGACTAATTCTGGCAAGAAAGGGGAAGGTATGCCCGTTGTTCGTAACCCTCAATTCTATTTTAGGGAGGGTTTTTGTTGGAATAATGTTTTGACTACATACATGAAATGTAAGAAGAAAGAAAAGACCGTTCAAAGTACCGAAAGCATGAGTTTTTTCTCATGTACAGAACAAACACCAGAGTATTACCTTATTTCGATTATGAATTCAAGATTTGCTGCATTTTATGTAGATAATCTTGTAAATTCAACATCTCATTGTACTACTGGTGATGCAAAACTTATCCCTATTATGATACCAACTATTGAGCAACTATATGAATGTAAACGCCTCTTTGATAAAGCATTTGACTTGAAACGGTCTGTTGCAAAAGGAATTGCGACAGATTTAGATATTTCAGAAGAACTCAATGCTGTGGAAAGAGCCAATGATTTAATAGTTGAGAGCATATATCAATTATAGATACAGAGAATGGAGTAGAGGATATCCATTAATCCTCTACTCCATACAATAAACGAACCAATCTATCAAGTTCATATTGTTTTTCTTCCATTAAGATTTCATCAATCACTGCTGTTCTTTTGAGACTGATGCAATCGGCAACTAATTTTTGCAATGATTCAAATATTTTCTTTTGTGGGATTACTATAGGTAGCTGCCGTGCGTCATTTATCTGAAAATGAGAAGTGTTGTTGATAAAATTGTCAACATATAGGCTAATAAATTCTGAATTTATTAGGGCTACATAGTACCAATCAGGAAGGTTTGTCATTGTGAATAGGCTCATACTCAAAACATCAAAAACGCCATTTGCTTTAATTCTGGCTTTAAGGTATGTAGAGTTGACATCTATCCAACAAAAACCCTCCCTATACTAAACCAAAGATTTGATTTTCTATAAAATCATCCAATTGTTTTTGTATGTTTGATGACTCGTTCCCTTTTATTTTTTGCGCTATTGCAGCTTTTGCCAAAGCGCTACAAAATGATAATTGTTCAGATGTAGGAACGATAATTGGGAGTTGACGAGCATCGTTTATTTGAAAAGTCTGAGTGTTATTTACAAAAGTATCAACATAATAGCTAATCAGTGTCGAATTAATTACACACAAAATATATTTTTCGGGAACTTTATCGCACACGCCAAAAATACTCATGCTTTTTACATCATGAATACTCTTTTGCTTAATTCTACACTTAAGAAAAGTCGTATTAATATCACTCCAACACAATCCCTCCCTAAAGTAGAACGTATAACCTTGGTAACGAGCTTTCGGGTCTGTCTTCAAAAAACGGACGGTTAATAGATACCGCGCTCCCATCTGCCATTCCTTGATTTTGTTGGAGTTCTCAATCCGGTATATGCCAAATATCGATATAGTGTACCCCTTGCAATTTTCAATTTCTTAGCTATCTGCGGAACGCTTATCCCTTTTGCCATTTGACCCTCTATGTATTTGTGCTTTGCCACACATTTTGCGTTCAACTGCTTATTGCGTTGACCTTGACCTCTACCGACTTGATGTCCTTCCTTTTTTAACCGAGCAAGGGCTTCTTTTGTCCGCTGAGAAATCAAGTTACGTTCTATTTCTGCGGATAGTCCGAAAGCAAAAGCAAGTACTTTGCTTTGAATGTCATCGCCAAGACGGTAATTATCTTTAATCGTCCAAACGCGACTCTCTTTTGTCATACAGATATTGAGTATTTCCATAATCATAAAGAGGTTGCGTCCAAGACGAGATAACTCTGTACAGATTATCAAATCATCTTTGACAATTCGGTTTAGAAGCTTGCCGAGTGCCCGTTTAGAATAGTTCTTTGTACCAGAGATAGTTTCTTCTATCCAGCCATCTATCGTCAATCCTTCTTTTTTGCAGAAACGCTCTATCTCAAAACGTTGGTTTTCCACCGTCTGCTTGTCGGTGGAAACGCGGATGTAGCCATATACCATTTTTAGGTATATGATACCTCTTTTGTTTTGAAGAACAAAGGTTTTAGAGGCATTATTTTTCGATACATACCTGTCTTTTCTGCAAATTGTTTGCTCCCATGGGTTCTATTTTTTAATTCCATACCTCACATGTCTTTAATCATCGTCTTGTGGTTGTTTGTTTCTTGGAGTATTTATCTTTATCTCTCCACGGAAGTTCCGAAGAAGAACCACCTCCACCAGTACTAACATGAACCTCCGCCGGTCCTCCGGCGGCAAGGGTGAAAACAGCGCCCAGCAATTCCGCCTGTTTTCCATTTACCTGTTCCTGCGGATCGAATACAGCGTTGACAAACTCCTCGTCCGTGAGCAGGCCGTTAAAGTGTCTTTGGGCCACATCATAGTCTATCTGGAACTTGGTGCCCTCAAAAAGCTCCTCTCCGACCCGTGTCCAGATGTGGAGCGACGGATTCCGGTAGTTGGACACGTTGATTCGGACAAGCTCGGCACCGGACGAAAGGCTGTAACGCTGAGGGTTTGCCTTACGGTCGAGCAGGCCTATCTGCTTCCGCTGCTTGTCTATGACGGCATCTTTCTCTTCTGACTGCTGTTCGGCGGTTTCCGCCCTGCGGATGGCTGCGTCTATCTCTTTCTGGTAACCGTTCCGCAGTTTTTCGATTCCTGATTTGTGCCGCTCCTGCAACCGTGCCTTTTCTGCCTGAAGAGCCTTAATCTGTCTATTAAGTTCGGCAATCTGCCTGTCCTTGTCAGCCAGTTCCTTCTTTGCCTTGGCAAGGTCTCCCTTTCCGAACCACGCAAGGATGGTGTTCCTGCCCTCGTGCGCCTTCTCCACATCGGCCTGCAGCTTGGCTATATCCTCTTCATATTGGATTACCTGCTGCCTGTAGTATTCCGAGTTCGCCTGATGCTTGGCGGTGGAGCCGACAATCCCACGCTGCAACCCGAACGGTTTCATGGCCGCAGCGTAGCTGTTCTGGTATTCGTGCAGCCGTGTGCGCCGCATCACATCGTCCGCCGAGAGCCGGGGACCGGACTTTGTATCATATTTCTTTTCGCCTTCCCGCTTCCTGCGGATACGCTCACCGGTTACAATGGGAACGATGGTGGCGTGCAGGTGCGGCGTCTTCTCGTCCATGTGCAGCACGCACGATACAAGGTTCTCTTCGCCGAAGGTCCCCTTTAGCCATTTGAGATTGGCATCAATCCAGTTGTCCAGTCTGTCGTCATTGGCAATCTTCATCATCTGCTCATGCGTTCCGGTCAGGATGATACGGATGGCTTTTGTCTGGTTCTTACCGACCTTGCGGCGCAGCCCGGCCGTGTCGATACGGTGCTGTATCGCCTCGGTACGATTGGAAACTCCCTCGGGGAACCTGACCAGCTCACGGTTGAGATGTGTCCGGTCCGCATTGGCATTGACCGGCACATAAATTTTTCCCTTGGTATCCTTCCTTTCTATATGGCATGACATTCCGCTGTCATTACCGCTGCCACGCTGCAAGTGGCAAACCGCGTATTGTGTATTGCTCATATCTGTTCGTTTTATGGTTGTCATTTCTGTTGTAAAATCCCTTCATACAGTCGGAGGCATACCAGGGAGCCTGATGGGTGCCCCTCGGCTTATGGGCTTTTTGACTGCCGGACGCGAAGCGGAGGCGGTGAAAATGCCCTAATAAGCTACGGGATTTTACAACCCCTTTCCCCTTGGGACAGCAAGCTGTCCGATGCCTTTCCGTCATTCCGTTTTTTTCGCATCAATCAGTTCGAGCCCGAAAGCGTCGATGAGGGACTGTAATGCGGGATTGCGTTCTATCATCTGTTGAAGGATCATCTGCGGTGTGTCCTCCATCAGCAGGAAGTCGGCGATGTCCAGTCCGGCTTCACGCTGCGCACCGGTCGCAATCTTCTCCAGCATGTCGGAGCAGGTGGCACGCCTGCAAAAGGATTCCAGCATCGGTAGCCGTTGCTTCCATTCTTCCGTCGCCTTGAGGTCGGGGAAGAGGACAACCTCCCGGCCGCACAATACCTGCATGGCCTCGCTGTTGAAACACCCGTGCATCCCTCCGGTGGCTAGCCAGATGAAGTCGGGGATGAAATGGGCGGCGACAAGTGCCGTCTTCTCGCTCTCGACAACGGCTACGGGCTTGGCGGACATGGCGGCGAAAGTGTCCGACAGCAGGTGCTCACCGAACAGGCACTGCTTCATCCTGAAGTCCGGTATCTTCCTTACTGAATGTACCCAGCTGACTTGGTTGAAAGGCTCCTTAACCCGGTGTCCCGTTTCAGCGTCATAGCCCATGATCTTGCCCGCACGCACATTGCCGTCCCGGTCTGTCTGCCAGAATACGGCTGCTCCGCCCCACATCCTTGACGTGCCTACCCTGTAGAGACGGAACAACCTGTCCGTATTCTCCTTGCCGGCCACCTTAGTGAAGTAGCAGTATAAGGGGTTGATGTCGTACCTGCGCATGGATTGCTCCACCCAATCGGAGGGTAGAAAGGAAATCTGTGGCTCCTGTTCGGGCTGTGGCTTTGCCAACGCTTTTGCAACTATCAGTGTGCCGCCGTTCCTTTCCTGCTCATTCAATTTTTCTTTGACAGTCGGGTTGTCCCGGAAATATTCCTTCGGGGTATAGTGGTAGCCGCAACTGTTGATGTGGTCACAGATGCCCACGTTGTCAGGGAAGGAAATCTCTCCCGCCTCGTCGATATAACGGGTAAAGCAGGACTTCCTGCCGCACTCCGGACAGGCGGTCTTGCTGCCCGGACGGTATTTCTGTAGATGGAATCTGTATCCGTTCATGATGCTCTCTTTTGTGGATTCCTGCAAGTGAAAACCTCCATTTGCAGTTTGCAGTTCTTGCAGTCTTGCAGGAATTCTACTTTTCCTGCACTCCGAGACTGCAAAACTGCAGGCTGCAACAAGGGGTCATCCGTTGCAGTTTCGGGTTGGCGGTTCATTTTCGTTTTCATTAGATTTTTCAGATTTATCATATCTGATTTTCTCATAATGCCCGGCCTTGGCCTTACGCAGTAGCCTGCTCCGGCACAACTCCTTGAGGTAGTTCATCACCGTGCGCTCGCTGACATTCTGCTGTTCCCTGCCTGTGGCGATGGCCGTCTTTGTGTCGAACGTGTCCGGCAGCAATGACAGCAGTACCTTGGGCGGTTCCTCGCACATGTCTTCCGCCACGAACGAGCGGATGCGGCGGTACGAGTCCTCGAAATAGCCGTTCAGCCGGACAGCGGCTTTTACCGATACCATATCCACAGACTGCAGATGGCTCTCGCCGGAAGCATACCGCAGCACCTGCATGAGCAGGGCCAGCCGTGCCACCTGCGCCGGATGCTTCATCTCACGGCTGTCCACCTCGGCATCGTCCTCTATCCGGTTGATGCGTTCCACTTTCCTGTTCCACCATGAGAAGAAATACTCTTTTGCCTCCCTGTCCATGGACAGCACATGGGATATCCTTTCTTCCTCTCCCGTGTCATAGTCCAAGGCGAGTACCTTGCCAAGTATCTGTTCCCATCGTGCCGCCGCCATGGAAACCCTGCCCTCCCCGCCATCATCCCAATCAGTCCATTTTGACACTTCTCGGGATTTGGGCAGCACGAACAGGATACGGTCGAGCAGTCCGTTCTCCTCGAAGCCTTTCGTGAGCAGTTCGTGTACACGCTTGGTCTGCGTGGTTCCGACGATATTGATGCATGGCTGTTCTATATGTACGGGTACAGTGTTGCCGACCCTTGTCACATCCAGAGCCCCGCCGCTCCATGCCGTGAGCAGCTGCTCTATGAGCTGTCCGTTGGTATAGCGGTTGGCAGAGTTGAACATCCCCATAATCTCGTCCACGAGGATGACCACGCTACGGGGATTGTTGTTGTGCGTCAGCAGGAGCGATTCGGGGGTGAAGTCGGACACGACGGTACGCCGCAGCACGGGCTTCTTCCCGTTTTCCCCGGCAGCTTTCCATGCCTCCAACTCCGACTCATATGCCTTGAACAGGGCATAGTCGTGTTTCCGTATGGGACGGTATGCCGCCTCCAGCGGCGGTGTCTTGCCCAGTCCCGGCCTGCCCACGAGGATGATGTAGAGGGCGGCATTGCTCTGCCATTCGCCTTTGATGCGGATACGGTAGGTGCCGCCCAATGCCGCAGATACAGCCGAAATCATGGCAGTCGCTATGAACTCTGTCTTGTAGTTCTCGTACCGGCCATGTCAAGGATGACGGATTGAACCGTCTGCGGGAACACTTCCAGAGGGAAGCCGGTGTCTTCGGTATGTTCCGCCTCCATGCGGATCATGTTGCACAGTTCAAGTCGGGTGTTTGTCATGTCAGCCATTTTTCTTCTTGCAATAGGATGTCACACTTTCGGACTTGCCTCCCGTTTGCACACGGCGGACATCCGACTTGGCGTACATGTTCTTGTTGCCCACCTTGACGGGAACGAGGTAGCCGCGCTTCGCCCACAGGTTGAGCGTGCCCTCACATACATTGAGCAATTCACGGACTTGTTTCGTATTGAGCCATGTCTCTTCCGCCTCACGCTTCATGGCGGCATCCCGTTCCTCCTGCTGCGCCATGATGGTGCGCTGCACGATGGACTCGGCAAACATCTTAAGGTCGGCGGGCGAAACCTCCAGTTTCACGTTCGCGCCCTGTTCGACCAGACTTTCTATGGTGATCATAAATATCAGTTTTGAGGTTTGTGAAGACCATCTTCAAAAGTTCCCTGATGCCCCGCTTCCGATGGCTTATAAAAGAGAAGCACCGCCGACCCTCGGGAAAAGGTTGACGGTGCAAAAGTATATGGGAATTGAAACGGATTGATATATAAAGGCCTTGTCTTAAATTGTCATGACAATTCAAGTCTGCATGACCATGTAAAACGGCTCATTTTGCCTTATCCGGCGGCCGTTTCCGCTTCATCATCAGAGATGATTTTCTTGATTTCTGCCGCCAGTGTCCGGAACAGTTCCCGGTTCTCGTCGCTTTCGATGAGCGGGGCGGACTGGTCCCTGCCGTCTTTGATTACGTGCTTTGCCGTCTTCAGGAAGCCGACCGCCTGCCGTATGGCGCTCTCGCTTTTCAGCGAGGGCAGGTCGGGGAACTGCAGTGCCATCCCCACACTGTACTCCTTGGCGGCGTGCATTCCGGCCACCAGCTGTAGGTCTTTCAGCACATAGAACGGCAGTGCCTGATGGACGGCGCTCGTGTTTATGGAAACGAAACGGCGGATGCATTGTATAACTGCCTCCCTGTTCCCGCACTTGAGATAATCCGCGGCCGCTCCTGTATCTTCTTCTTTCCGGTAGTCCGCTGCGCCTGCGGCACCGTACCGCTGCCGGAGTCCGTTGCTACCGGGCTGCCTTCGGTATCACCGCCTCCCATCCCGTCCTTTACGGACTGCAAAGCCCATTCGCCGATGCCGCCTTTCTCGATGGCATCTTTCATGGCAAAGTGTTCGTCCCAGTCCTCCTGCGTGCGGAAGCCGTTCTTTATGGACACTTCGATAATCTGCCTGACGACAATGGAGCAGCCCATCCTTTCGGCGTTCCCTGCCTTGGGATGTCCCGCCTGCCTGCTGACCATGTCAACCATCGCCTCGAAACTCTTGCCGTAGTACAGCCAGCTCAGCACGAGAGGGGCGGACAGGGTTACGCAGCGTTTTCTCAGACTCTGTCTGAAAATGTATTTCATCCTGCCCCAGAATGTGGACGGAGGCGGGGCAGCATCCTCTTCCCTCTGTTTCCTGTACAGTTTCACGATTTGCCCAGGCACCGCGTTCTCCTTAAAGTGGAGGACTATGTTCCTGAAGCCGTCCGTGCTGTCGTCACACCATGACTGTTGCCATTCCCGCCTGATTCCGGGCAGCTGTTTGAAGATGGCGCGGCAGACGGCAAGGTACTGCATTTCGTTCCCGTCCGCCATCATTTTCGCGAAGCGGCGGTATTCCTCCTTGTGCGCGTCTTTCCACTGGAGGATGTCCGCCTTGAACTGTTCGTATGTCTGTTTCTGCCCGTCCATATTGTATTATTACAGGTTGATATCAAAGGATAAGTGGAAAAGGGGAACTGTCAGTCCAAGAGGTTTACCAGTTCCTTCTTCATCTCATCGTCAATCTTGCGGTACCGCGCGAAAGCCCGGCTGCCTTCCGAATGTCCCGACATGGAGGCTATCAGGTTCGGGTCCTTGACCTGTCGGTACAGGTTGCCGATGAATGTCTTGCGTGCGGTATGTGTGGTCGCCACCTCGTATAAGGGTTTTGCCACGTCCTCCCTTGTTTTCGGGTCGAGGACTATGACCGTGCGGTCGATGCCCACATACTTGAGTATCTCCTTTATCTTTTTGTTATAGCCGAAGTGCGAGAACCGGGGGAGCAAGGCGTCCTCCAGATCCTTGTAGCGTTCCAGTATGTCCAGCGCCTTCTGGTTGAGCGGCACGCGCACTGTATTGGCATGTTCCATCTTCGTCTTCTGCGGGATGTACTCCACGAAGCCGTCCACGATGTTTGCCTTGGTCAGCCTGTTCAGGTCGCTGACACGGCACCCTATCAGGCACTGGAACATGAAGATGTCACGGTAGACCGGATAGGTTGCCCCCATGCCGCTCAGGTCGGCATAGTACACCTTGTCCCGCTCTTCGAGCGTCAGGTAGAACGGGTCGCCGTACATCGGCCGGGCAATCTGGTACTGGTCAAAGGGATTGTTCCTTGTCAGCCCGCGCTTGACGCACCACTTGATGACGGTGCGGATGCGGTAGAGGGAGCCCGACATGCTGTTCTCGGAACGCTTCTGTTCGACGTTGCGGCGTACCTCATTCCGGTAGAATACGGGGTACATGTCCACGTACTTGTGTTCCTCCTGCATCCACAGCTTGAAGTCCCTGATGTCGTCCGCCGTGACGGTGTCGATGCACAGGTGGAAACCCCTCTGGTGTAGCACTTCGTGGCGGAAACGCTCGTAGCGCAGCACCTTGTTGAGATTGTCGAGATGGTGTTTCCGGCTTTCATCCGCAAGCGGTGTTTCCTCGACGTATTTCCGTATCTGGTACGAGAGCAGGTACTCGTCGGCCTTGTTGCCGCCCCTCGCGTTGATGCCGGGATGGTGGTATTCCTCTATCAGGCTTTTGAGCCAGCTGCCGTCCACTCCCCGGTGGTACTCTTTCGCGATGAGATGGGTGATCTGCTGCACGTCCTTGTCGAAGCCCATCTTCTTCTCCTCCGACACCAGGGCCACGCGGGGCTTGTAGCCCTGCCGTTCCGGGCTCCAGTGGTTGGGGTTGATGGACAGCTCGCTCGCGGCCTTGATGTCCACGCCGCCGATGTCCCGGACACGGAAATAGACCCGTGCCTGGTCGGTGATGTTGTTCTTGGCGGCGGTCTTTCGGATGAATGCGGTCACTTTCATATATATGTCCTCCTTTCTGTCTAGTCTATCATGTCCACAAGTCTGCGCTTCATGTCATCGTCTATCGTGCGGTAGCGGCTGAACGCCCTGCTGCCTTCCACATGTCCTGACATGGAGGCGATGAGGTTTGGGTCGGGCACCTGCCTGTACAGGTTGCCCACGAAGGTCTTGCGTGCCGTGTGGCTGGTGGCCACCTCGTACAGTGGCTTCTGCACGGTGTTGTAGCCGTGCGTGTCGAGGATGGTTACTGTCCGGTCTATGCCGCAGCGCTTCAGCAGCTCCCGTATGCCGAGGTTGTAGGCGTGTATCTGCTTGAACGGGAACAATCTGTCGGCATTGATATCGTAGCGTTCCAGTATCTTCAGTGCCTTCTCATGCAGCGGTACTCTTACGGTCTTCGCCTGGCATTTCTTCGTCTTCTGCGGCATGTATTCCAGGAAACCGTCCTTGATGTTGTCCCTCGTGAGTCTGTAAAGGTCACCCACGCGGCAGCCGACATAGCAGTGGAACACGAAGATGTCCCGTATGACGGCCAGCTTCGGGCAGTCGCTCAAGTCCGCGTCATACAAGATGTTCCTTTCTTCCGAAGTGAGGAAGAAAGGGTCGCCGTAGGTAGGCTCCTTGCAGCCGTAGAGGGCATAGACCTCGTTGTCGGAATACTTCATCTTCTTGCACCAGTGCAGGAAGGTGCAGAACAGGTTCATGATGTTGATGACGGTCGTGCCGGAAAGTGGCCTCGGCCTGTGGTTGATGAGCATGCGGGGAGCATAGAAGTCGGGGTGTTCCTGCCGCAGTCTGTACTCGTTCACGACATAATCCCTAAAATCGTTCATTTGCTCCAGCGTGACGGTCTCCACGAAGAGGGTGAAGTCCGCCTCGCCCAGTATCTCCCGGCGGTAGTCGTGGTAGTGGGTCATCTTGCGCTCGAAGCGGACGATATGCTCCTTGGTCCTCTCCGCACCGTCAAACTTCTCCAGATACTCATGGACGCGGGCAAGCAGGTTCGGATGGTTGCGCTCGAAAGCGCGGGCAGGGTACAGCACATCCTCGATGACCTGCTTCATCCACCTGCTGTCCGCCTTGTCCGAAAAGGTCTTCTCCGCCCGCTCAATGATGGAGGCGATCTGTTCCGGCAGTCGTTTCTGCTCTACGGCAGGGACAGCCGTTGTGCGCCTGTAGCTGAGGGTATCAGAATCCCAATACCTGTCCTGTACCTCAAGGGGAGAAACCACTTTTATGTCCACACTCTTCTCCCTGACCCGGAAACAGATGTTCGAGGTCTCTGGGGAGCACTTTTTCAGATAGACGGAAACTTTCATCGGCATCGCTTTTTGATTCACACCGCAAAGGTAAATAAATTCCCGTATATGTTCCCGTATATCCCGAAGAAACTTGCAACGGATTAAGAGAAATTAAAAAGTCATTCCCGAATCTGATACCACATAAAATACAGTATATCAATGATTATATTTGCACTTGTTTAGCTCTTTTTTTCATTTTGGCCTTTATTCGACTTACCTGATATCAGATATTGCCATCAACGGGCAATCCCCGTTCTTGTCTTGGCTGTTCCGCTTTAGATAAAGCAGCACTTTCAATTCAGTCTTTACCATACCGTCTTTTCTCCTATTAGTTTGCAATATTATAAATTGTTGGTAGAATCTCAGGCATGACAAACAAAGCAGAATAGCGAAATCGACTCGTTGCAATCAGAACCTTTATTGTCCCTAAAAACTGTTTCTTGTTACCTTTCCTACGGAAAGGCTGCTTTTCTTTGATTTTCAACGGTTAGGAACTTTCAAAACAGGTAATGGTTTGGTAGTGAATCCATCGCTGCATTCTTCCGTTTCCGGTTAAATCACCCAAAAGCAAAATCTTGAAATATCGCTATATTTCAACGGTTTAGGTTTTGTTTGCCGCATTCTTCATAGTGAGTTTTTCTTATTAGGAAGTACATTAAAGGTTCTTATTCTGGTTAATTGATTGTAATCGTATTGGTCTCGTCGTCTTTCGTATACGTGAAGCGGTTGCTCAGCCTCAAGACACGAAGCACGTGCTCGATTCCGTCTCCGGTGCGGAACTTGCCGGTATAATGATTGCGGAGGATGTGGCGGTTGTTCACCTCGATGTTCACTCCGTAATACAGTTCCAGTTTCTCCATCATATCCTTCAGGGAAATGTCGTGAAAGCAAATCAGCCCTTCCCTCCAGCGGAAATAGTCCATTTCCCTGATGCTTCCCTTTACCAGCTTATCGCCTTGCAGGCTCAGCCGGGTATCAGGTTCCAATCCGACATGAACGCCTTGCGCCAGTACATCGATTTTGCCTTTCAAGAGCGAGGTTTCCCAAATGCTGTCGTTCGGATAGGCTATCACATTAAACTCGGTACCCAACGCACGCACATCGTAACGGTTCGTCTCCACGATAAACGGATGTTCCGCATCCGACTTGACCGCAAAATAACCTTCACCGTCCAGTTTCACCTTGCGGGTATCCTCGCCGAACGAACCGGGGAACGTCAGGCGGCTCCGCGAATTGAGCCATACTTTCGTACCGTCCGCCAACACCAGTTCAGCCCGTTGTCCTGCGGGCACATAGACAGACTGGAGCGCATCGGGCTTCTCCGGCTTATGCCACACATAATAGCTGCCCACGAAAACCAAGACAAAGATTGCCGCTATCTTCAGCATTTCCACGACCGGCTTCTTCCATGAGAAACGTTTTGCGGGAACAGGTTCGTCCAGAGAAATGTCCGTACGCCACAAAGCGATATCGTACAGCTTGCGTTGCGCCCTGTACGCCTGCAAGTGTTCGGGACTTTCTTCAATCCACTCCAGCACTTGCTTTCGTTCGGCTTCCGTTACGTCTCCGGCTATGTATCGTTGTAATAAATCGGTATTCATCTTTTAGTATCGGCTTTTGTAGGTATAACGACCGAGCGAGGCATTACCCTAAACGGAAAACAAAAAAAATAGCTGTTTTTTCTACAAAGCACAGCAACCTGAGACAAGACAATTCGTTTTATGCCCGGTTTAGATATACTGAAACCATAGTTTTAGAAAGCTGAAACTAAAGTTTCAATGCACTAAAACAAGAGTTTCAGTATATCTAAACTAAACTGAAACTTATATGAGGATGAGGAAGAAGGCTGTCTGTTTCTGAAATACAGGCGGTTGCATGCCCGTTCCTGCCCTATTGTCAGAAGCGCAAATGCGGGTAGAAAAAGCAAAGCAAGGGAAGGTAATCCTTCAACGCTATGCGAAGCGTTTTCAAGGCTTTCGAGATGTGATATTCCACGCCCTTGACCGAGATGCCTAACGCTTCGGCTATCTCACGGTTCGACTTGTCCTTAAAGCGGCTCAAGACAAATGCCTGGCGGGTCTGTTCGGGAAGTTGATAGAGCGTCTGACGCACAATACGCCCGATTTCATTCGAAAAAATACCGTCGGGCGAACACGCTTCGAGGCTTGAGATGCGAAGGGAAAGCTCGCGGCTCTGCCAATCGGCAAACGTCTCGAAAGCTGTCATCCTCACCTGCTCGTGCTTCAGCCAGTCGAGCGCCTTGTGCTTCAAAATAGTAAATAAAAGGGGAGCAATCTCCTCAACGGACGTTATCTCCGTTTTCTCCCACAAGGCTATCAGCGCCTCGGAAGCAATATCCTCTGCTACCGCCTCATCGTGGACGTACGACTTGGCAAAGCTGAACGCCTTTTTATAGTAAGAGGTGTAGATAAACGAAAACGAAATGTCCGGCATGTCGGAGATAATTAAGAGTGAATAATGAATAATTAATAATGAACAATGAATAGTTAATAACGGTGGATGTCTCTGATTGCCGTTATTAACTATTCACTTTTAATTGTTAATTAACTATGTTTATTCCTTATCTTGCTTCAAGGGAGCGGGCGTATCCAAGCCACGCTTCTCGAGCAACCACTTGATATCGGGACCTTTTCCGCGGAAATTGACGTACATATCCATCGCGTCATCAATGCCGCCCGGCGTGAGGACATACTTGCGGAACTTGCTTGCCACTTCGGGGTCGAACAGGTTTCCGCTCTCTACGTATGCTCCGAACGCATCACAATCGAGCACTTCCGCCCAGATGTAGCTATAATATCCGGCGGTATAGCCTCCGCCCATGGTATGCGCGAAATACGTAGTGCGGTAACGCGACGGTATCTGCTTCAGCAAGCCACGGTCGCCCAAGGTCTTGGCTTCGAACTCCATCACGTCCATATCGGCAGGCACCGACTTCAGCGTATGGAAATCCATATCCAGAAGCGATGCGGCAAGGTATTCCACCGTAGCGAAACCTTGTCCGTACTTACTGCTCTTGTCGTATTTCTCTACCAGTTCGGTCGGCATGACCTCGCCTGTCTTGTAATGTTTCGCATATACCTGCAGCATTTCCGGCTCGAAGGTGAAATGCTCGTCGATTTGAGAAGGAAGCTCCACGAAATCGCGGGGCACACCGCTCACGCCGGTATAGTGCACATCGCAAAAGAGCGAATGCAGCCCGTGCCCGAACTCATGGAAAAGCGTAGTCGCTTCATCCGGACTCAAAAGGGCAGGCTCACCTGCCGACGGCTTGGTGAAGTTGCATACAATCGTAACTACAGGCACCACCTTGTTGCCGTTCTCATCATACGACTGGGGACGGTATTCGCCGCACCATGCGCCTCCGCTCTTGCTGGCACGTGGGAAGAAATCGAAATAAAGGATGCCCAAGGGCTTTCCGTCCTTATCGATACATTCGAACACCTGCGCTTCGGGATGCGGCTTCGGCATGTATTCCAAGGGACGGAACGTAATGCCATACAAGCGTTTTGCCATATAGAAAGCACCGTCGCGCACGTTATTCAGTTCCAGATACGGACGTATTTCGTTCTCGTCCATGTCGTATTTATGCTTTTTCGCTTTTTCGAAATAATAACGCCAGTCCCAGCCTTCCGGCTCAAAATCGTTGCCCTCGCGCTTGATTTCCGCCTTGATATCAGCCAACTCTTCCTTCGCCTTGGCAAGAGCAGGTGTCCAAAGCTGGTTGAGCAGGTCGTACACGTTCTTTTCGTTCTTCGCCATACGGTCTTCCAACACCATCGAGGCATAGTCTTCATAGCCCATCAGCTTGGCTTTTTCCAGACGTGCCGTAATCAGGTCGCGCACCACTTGCTTGTTGTCGGCATCGTTCCCGTTATTTCCCCGATTGATATAAGCCTTATAAATACGCTCGCGCAACGCACGGTTATCGGCATATTGCAAGAAAGGCATGATGCTGGGGTTATGCAAGGTAAACACCCATTTGCCTTCTTCACCCATGCCCTTAGCAGTCTCGGCGGCCTGTGCTATCAGGCTGGCTGGCAACCCGCTCAAGTCTTTCTCGTCTGTAATAACCAGCTTGAAAGCGTTGGTTTCTTTCAGCATGTTTTGCTCGAACGTAATCTGAAGCGTCGAAATCTTCTCGTTCAACGCCCGAAGCTTCTGCTGGTCGGCATCACTCAGGTTGGCTCCGCTCCGTACAAAGCTTTTATACGTTTCCTCTAACAACTTAGCCTGTTCCTTATCGAGATTGAATTTCGTACGGTTCTCATATACTTCCTTCACCCGCTGGAACAAGCGTTTGTTCAGCGAAATGTCATCGCTATGAGCCGAAAGCAACGGAGCCATTTCCTGCTCCAACGCCTGCATCTCGGCGTTCGTATTGCATCCGCTCTGCCCAAAGAATACATAGGCTACCCGGTTCAGCATCGCTCCGCTACGGTCAAGCGCCACAATGGTATTTTCGAAATCGGGCATCGAGCGCTGGTTTACTATGGCATCGATTTCCTGTTTCTGCTCTTCCATCCCTTTCAGGAACCCTTCACGGTAATCCGCAACCGTAATTTGTTCGAAAGGCGGAACCCCGTAAGGCGTGTTGAACTCGCTCAAGAACGGATTGACATGTCCCGTTGCGTCTTGTCCGTAAACCGCCACGCCTGCAGCAAAGCATACGGCAAACATCAGTCTTTTACAAACATTTATCTTCATAATTCCTTTATTTTTCATTTCGTGCGCTAAATTACGGAATTTTTCAAGAAAAGGAAATCAAAATACGCTATCTTTGTAAAAATAATAGCCAAACCCAACTGATTATGAATAGAATTGAACACGGAGACACAAAGGCACAGAGTTTTTTTTATTGTCAATTTCTCCGTGTCTTTGCGTCTCTGTGTTCAATATAAAAGATTAACGGATTTTTCGCTCATTTCTGATTGACTATAACTTTAAAATCCGTGTAATCTGTGGTGAATAGCTTTATACTTACTTCGCGATAATCAAATAATAATTCTTCTTGCCGCGCTGAACGAGCAAGTATTTCTCATCCAGCAAATCATCGGCGGTAATCACTTGGTCGAATGCGGTAAGCTTTTCCTTGTTCAGCGATACGCCTCCGCCTTGCGTCATCTTACGCATCTCGCCTTTCGAGGGGAAAATAGCGGCTTTCTCCACAAACAAGTCTACAGCCTTGATGCCGGCTTCTATTTCGCTCTTAGCCACCTCAAACTGAGGCACACCTTCGAATACGGAAAGCAACGTGTCTTCGTCCAGACGCTTCAAGGCATCGGAAGTGGCGTTTCCGAAAAGAATGCCCGATGCTTCTACCGCTGCATTATAATCTTCCTCAGAGTGTACCATGACGGTAACTTCTCGTGCCAGACGTTTCTGGAGCACACGCAAGTGTGGAGCTTCCTTGTGTTCGGCAATCAGCGCATCGATTTCTTCTTTCGTAAGCGAAGTGAATATCTTGATGTAGCGTTCGGCATCTTCATCGCTCACGTTCAGCCAGAACTGGTAGAATTTATAAGGAGAGGTATAACGTGCGTCCAACCATACGTTTCCGCTTTCGGTCTTGCCGAACTTCGTGCCGTCGGCTTTCGTCACCAGCGGACAGGTAAGGGCGAACACTTCTCCCCCATTGGTACGGCGAATCAATTCGGCACCCGTAGTGATGTTCCCCCACTGGTCGCTTCCGCCTAATTGGAGCTTGCATCCGCGGGTTTCATATAAATGCAAAAAGTCATATCCCTGGAGCAGCTGATACGTGAACTCGGTGAATGAAAGTCCGTCGCGTGCCTCGCCGTTCAAGCGTTTCTGCACCGAGTCCTTCGCCATCATATAGTTGACGGTGATGTGCTTGCCTACGGTTCGGGCAAAATCGAGGAAGGTGAAGTCTTTCATCCAATCGTAATTGTTCACCAGTTCTGCACGGTTCGGGGCATCCGACTCGAAGTCGAGGAACTTGCCCAACTGTTTCTTGATGCACTCTTGGTTATGGCGCAGGGTTTCTTCGTCCAGCAGATTCCGCTCCTGCGATTTGCCGGAAGGGTCGCCAATCATACCCGTAGCTCCGCCCACCAAAGCCAAAGGCTTGTGTCCGCAACGCTGGAAATGCCGCAACATCATTACACCACACAAGTGTCCGATATGCAAGGAGTCGGCGGTAGGGTCGATACCCAAGTAAGCCGTTACCATTTCTTTTTCCAACAATTCTTCTGTGCCCGGCATCATGTTATGCACCATTCCGCGCCATTTTAATTCTTCTACAAAATTCATCGAATGAGATTCTTAGTTTAACATTATATTAAAGTCAACGGCAAAAGTACGACACTTTATCTGAATAACCAATTTTTACCGGTTAAAAAAGAGCGAGTTAACCGTCCGGCTGACATTATCCGCCAATAAATCCGGATGGATTCCACGTATCTCTGCCGCCCTATGGTATAAGGTATGGATAGGCACACGGCTCTCATCGGTTTCCAGCAAGAAGGTTCCTTCAGGCATATACCGCAATGCATCCGCGTGATAATGTTCGCCGAAAGAGAGGTAAAACCCTTGCCTTACGAGACTCTGCGCCAGTTCCTTCTTTCCCCGAAAGCCGTGGACAATCCAAGGCTGTGAAGGATGAATTTCTTTTTTCAAGGCAATCAATTCATTATAAGCCTTTACGGCATGGATAACCAGAGGCAGGCGGTAGTGTTCGGAAAGAGAAACTATCATGCGGAAAGCTTCCTCTTGCAAGGAAAAAGGCGCATGACAACACTTATCAAGCCCCGCTTCTCCCAAAGCAATCACCCGCTTGTCTTTTCCCAACACAGATTCTATCCACCGGAGCTGCATCGGATAATTCTCGGAAGTAAGATGCCACGGATGTATCCCCACCGAAAGCCACATAGCTTCATCGGGTAAGGGAATATACTTGCTATCGGCATTGAATATAGCTTCGGAAGGACATGCAGATAAGTGATGAGTATGGACATCAAAACACATCATAATAAATGAAGAATGAAGAATCCTCTGTGGTGAATAACTAAGGAACAGGGTCGTATCCCGAACCTCCCCACGGATGGCACCGCAACAGGCGACGTATGGCAAGGTAAAGCCCTTTGAACGGACCGTGTTTCTTTATTGCCTGAACGGCATATTCCGAACATGTGGGTGTAAACCGGCACGATGGAGGCGTAAAGGGAGAAATGCAGTTCCGATAAAAATAAATGGGAAGTAAAAGCAAAAACGAAAGTATCTTTTTCATGCTTCATCCGACACGCTCCGCTATCAGCTGGAGCATTTTTTTCACTTTTTCCTCTACTTCCGGAGAAGCATGAAGCTCATCATCGAGCCAAATGAAAGCGACCGCAAGTTTCTTGCCTTTTGCTTCTAAAGCATCTGTCAGCAGAGACTTGTTTTTACGGTAGGCTTCCCTGATTTGCCGTTTCACCCGATTGCGCTTTACCGCACGCTTGAAACGCTTTTTAGAGACACTAATCAAGACAGACACCGCAGGAAGACCTGCATTTTCCACCGGCATATAAACAGCACGCAAAGGGAAAACAGCCAATGACTTGCTGCCTCCTGCAAACAATTTGCCAATCAATAGCAAACTGCTTAAATGTTCCTTTTTCGGGAAAGTGTTTTTTACCGGTTCTGCCATAGTTTGAATAGTAAAGAAACGCAGATTAATGCAGTTTTTCACAGACTTATATTATCCGCGCCAACCTGCGTTAATCTGCGTTTCAATATATACCGATTATACCGATGAATCTTATTTATTATGTTCGCGGATAAACATATCCAATGCGGCAGGCATCGAAGGAGCGGCTACCGTAGGAGCTTCCAAATCCAGACGCAATCCTGCATCTTTTACTGCCTTTGCCGTAGTCGGTCCGAAACTTCCGATGGCGATATCCTTCTGTTCGAACTTGGGGAAGTTCTTCATCAATGATTGGATTCCAGCCGGGCTGAAGAAAATCAGCATATCGTAATCGAACTTCTCTTCCGGCGTGAAATCATTGCTCACCGTACGGTACATCACCGCTTCGGTATGCTGGATGTGATGCTTGTCCAACAAATCCTTCACTTCATCATTATGTACATCCGACATCGGTATCAAATACTTTTCCGTACCGTGCTTAATGATGGCAGGCAACAAATCCACAAACTTGCCTGTAGCGCCGAAGAATACTTTCCGCTTACGATATTGCACATATTTCTGAATATACAAAGCAATGGTTTCCGACGTACAGAAATATTTCATGGTTTCCGGAACCGTTACGCGAAGCTCTGTACACAAATTAAAGAAGTGATCAATAGCGTGGCGCGAAGTAAACACAACGGCAGTATGATCCAGAATAGAAATCTTCTGTTGTCTAAATTCCTTTGCCGACAAACTCTCAACTTTTATAAAGGGGCGAAAATCTATTTTCACTCCATACTTCTCAGCAATGTCAAAATAAGGTGACTTTTCTGATGTAGGTTTAGGCTGAGAAACGAGGACTTTTTTAATCTTCAAGGCACTAAAAATTTAAAATCACAATCTGGTTTATATAGAGGATTCCTTTTGCCAATAGCAGAAGGGGTACCATTTCGAGGGCACAAAAGTACAGAATAAAATGAAGAAAACCATAACTTTGACTGAAAAAGTTTAGAAAACCCTTATAATATAACAATATTTTAGCGAAAATCAGAATAAATAGTATAAAAATACTGCCAATATGAAACCAAAGATTGTAATAGATAATAAGCAAAATAACCGGGAAAAGTAAAAAGCATTGACCGCTTAACGTATCAAAATAAGCCTGAATCCACACACGGCTTCCTTCTTTTTCGAAGAATATCCAATTGACGAAAGTATAGCTTCCCCACTTCAGCAACAAATAAAAAAAAGCAATCAATATATAGATGCCTATCATCGCTTCATGAGGGGTAACATAAAGCAATGCAGGAAACTTCTCCACCGAATAGCAATAGAAAAAAAGCCCATAAAAAATACAGGAAAGCAAGGGCAATATAATCACAGCTCCATTGCTCGAACCGGAAGTATCGTCAAACAAACTGTTGCGTTCTTTATGTTGGAACAGGCTCTTGAGGTGTTGAAAGATATATTTTCTTCCGTTTTTCAACGCGTATGAGAAAAGAAGGAAACAGAGTAAAAGCAAACATGTGACCGACCATTCGGAACGAAACTGATAGGGCAAAGGCTCGCCCCGCATACCGGCACCGGAAGCCGTCTGCATGCTTCTTGCCAAAGCACTGTCGAGCAGCAACTCCTGCTCGTGTACCTTTTCTACGATGTATTCGAATCCGACAGGACAAGTCTCGTTCATAAGTCTGTATAAATTAATAATGTCTCCCCCCGAAGAAACAGAAGAATAAAAAACTCTGTGTCCTCCGTGGTGAATAAAAAGAACTGTTACACTTCTGCAAATTTACGGATTTCTTTGTTCCAAAGCGGAATTGTACAGCACAAATTTACGGCCTCATCGGGAGTAAAAGCTATTTCCCACAAAGCTTCGTGTTCCCGACGCATGAAATGTTGGCCAATCGCTTTTTCCAGCATCTCAATCAAGGGATTATAAAAACCGCATGTATTCAAAATCACAATCGGTTTATCGTAAAGCCCCAATTGTTTCCAGGTAATGATTTCCAGCAATTCTTCCATGGTGCCGCATCCACCCGGAAGCGCAATGACTGCATCCGACATCTTTGCCATCAACTCCTTGCGCTCGTGCATCGTTTCAGTCTCCATCAACTGTGTCAAACCGGAATGATGCCAGCCCCGCTCTACCATAAACCGGGGAATAACGCCCGTTACCGTACCGCCTGCGGCAAGAACTGTATTGTTAAGGCATCCCATCAACCCTACCTTACCTGCCCCGTCAATCAAGTTTATCCCTTTTTCCGCCAAAAGATATCCCAGCCTTTCGGCAGCTTCAAAATAAACCGGAGCAATTTGCGGGCTGGATGCACAATATACACAGATATTCTTTATTTCACTCATAATGTCAAGTGATTCATGAAACGCAGATTAACACAGATTTTCACAGATAAATTAAAAAATTCTTTCTGCGTTAATCTGCGAAAATCTGCGTTTCCATTATAATTATTTTACTTCAGCCCGAAAGCCGCTTTCACTTTATCCACATAGTCCAGTTTTTCCCATGTGAAAAGCTCCACTTCCACATCTTTGTTGCCTTCGTAAAGTGATTCGAAATGCTTGGTCACAACCTTCGGTTCACGCCCCATGTGTCCATAGGCAGCCGTTTCACTATAAATCGGATAACGAAGCTTCAACCGTTCTTCAATGGCACGCGGACGCATGTCGAAGATTTCATCAATTTTCTTGGCGATTTCCCCATCGCTCATGGCTACATGGCTTTTTCCGTACGTATTGACATATATATTAATCGGACGTGCCACACCTATCGCATACGATACCTGTACTAATATCTCATCAGCCACACCGGCTGCTACCAGATTCTTGGCAATATGGCGTGCGGCGTATGCGGCACTACGGTCTACCTTGCTAGGGTCTTTCCCCGAAAATGCACCTCCGCCATGAGCGCCTGCGCCTCCATACGTATCTACAATAATCTTACGTCCCGTCAGACCGGTATCTCCATGAGGACCTCCGATAACGAACTTGCCGGTCGGATTAACATGATAGTTGATTTTATCATTGAACAGTTTCAAAACATCCGGGTTATGGATTCCGGCAATTACACGAGGCATCAAAATATGAATTACATCCTCGTAAATCTGTTTAACCATCGCTTCATCTGCCTTCAACTGAGCCTCTTTCGAGTCGTCTTCGGGCAAAATGAATTCATCGTGTTGAGTAGAAATCACAATCGTGTCAATGCGAACCGGACGCCGGTTGTCATCATATTCAATAGTTACCTGACTTTTGGCATCCGGGCGCAGATAGGTCATCACCTTGCCTTCCCGGCGGATTTCTGCCAATACCATCAATAACTTATGTGCCAAATCAAGCGATAGCGGCATATAGTTCTCGGTCTCGTTTGTAGCATAACCGAACATCATGCCTTGGTCGCCCGCACCTTGGTTCATCGGGTCTTCGCGCTCTACACCGCGGTTAATATCCGGACTTTGCTCGTGAATAGCGGAAAACACTCCGCACGAATTGCCTTCGAACATGTATTCGCTCTTGGTATAACCGATGCGGTTAATCACTTCGCGCGCCACCCGTTGAAGGTCGATGTAAGCCTTGGTTTTCACTTCTCCTGCCAGCACTACCTGTCCGGTAGTAACCAATGTTTCGCAAGCTACTTTCGAACTGGGGTCATAAGCCAACAGTTTGTCAAGCACAGCGTCGGAAATCTGATCCGCCACTTTGTCGGGGTGTCCTTCTGACACCGATTCGGATGTGAATAAATATCCCATTTCTGTTTTATAAATTAAAAGGATTAATAAATGCCGTGTACGGACAAGAGTAGAAATCGCAAGATGCGGGAGAATCTGATGAAATGTGTTTTAGCATTTTTTTCCGTGGTTGCAAGCTACTCAAATCTTTCCACTTTTTAGTTCGGGCGCAAAGATACGCATATTCCTTGGAATAACGATGAAGTGAAGATGTATTTAACATATTTTCCCGCACATTTCTTCGTACAGTTCTCCAAATGTTTTCCCAAACTCAGGATGTTCGATTTCTCTTGCTATCTCCAGCAAAGGCTTCATCACAAATTCACGTTGGAGCATGAGGGGATGGGGAAGCGTGAGTTCAGGGGTCTGTATAATCTCCTTATCATATAGCAGAAGGTCAATATCGATGATGCGGTCGTGATACACGTTTCTTTCTGATTTCTGGGTACGCCCTAACATGCGCTCTATTTCCTGTGTCCGATGCAATACTTCCCATGGCGATAGAGATGTTTCAACACATACCGCCGCATTCAGAAAACTATTTTCCGACGTAAATCCCCAAGGAGCGGTTTCATAAAAAGAAGATAGGGAAAGCACTTTCCCTATCTTCTCGCTTATACCACAAACGGCTCTATGTAAATTTGCCGCTTTATCTCCTAAGTTCGTTCCCAAACCTAAATAAACATGTGCCATAATTATTTATTCAAAATCAGCATGGCATCCCCGTATGTTCCGAAACGGTAGTCTTCTTTCAAAGCCATCTGATAGGCATCCATAATCAATTCATAACCTCCGTATGAACAGGTTAACATCAACATGGTGGATAAAGGCATGTGGAAATTGGTCACCATCGCATCGGGCAACACAAAGTCGTATGGCGGAAAGATAAACTTATTGGTCCAACCTTCATATTCCTTTAAATGCCCGTCGGTTCCTGTAGCCGTTTCTACGGCACGCATCACGCTTGTACCTACCGCGCATACTTTATGGTCGTTGTCTTTAGCTGTATTTACAATCTTACAAGCCTCTGCATTGATAAACATTTGTTCCGAATCCATTTTATGCTTGGTCAAGTCTTCCACATCGATATCACGGAAGCAACCCAATCCGCAATGCATGGTAATGAACGCAAAGTTTATCCCTTTAATTTCCATGCGTTTCATCAGCTCACGGCTGAAATGCAATCCTGCAGCCGGAACGGTCACGGCTCCTTCGTTCTTGGCAAAAATGGTCTGGAAGCGTTCCGTATCTTCGGGTTCTGCCGGACGGCGGATAAAGGGAGGCAATGGAGGCTCACCCAACGCATAAAGCGCTCTCTTGAATTCATCATGCGGACCGTCATAAAGAAAACGCAAGGTACGCCCGCGCGAAGTCGTATTGTCTATCACCTCTGCCACCATCGAATCATCATCGCCGAAGTAAAGCTTATTGCCTATACGGATTTTCCGGGCAGGGTCTACCAAAACATCCCATAAACGCAATTCTTCGTTCAACTCACGCAATAAGAAAACTTCAATACGCGCGCCGGTCTTTTCCTTATTTCCATATAAACGGGCAGGAAATACTTTTGTATCATTGAAAATAAACACATCCTGGTCATCAAAATAATTCAGGATATCCTTGAATATCACATGCTCAATTTCTCCCGTAGACTTATGTACCACCATCAGCCGAGATTCGTCTCTGTACTTTACCGGATGCAACGCTATTCTTTCTTCCGGCAACTTGAATTTAAATTGTGATAGTTTCATATCTTTGAGTTTTAAGTTTATGAGTTTGTGAGTTTTTAAGTTCTTGAGCTTTTAAGTTTGTGGGTTTGTGACTTCGAACTTAAGAACTTAAAATCTAAAGAACTAAAAATCTATTTCTTGCTGCTCCAGCCAGCCTTCAAAATCTTCTACCTTCATACAATCTTCCAGAACAATGTCTCCTACCCGCGTACGGATAAGTCCTGTCAGATGTGCACCGCTATGCAACGCTTCACCAATATCACGCGCCAACGCACGGATATAAGTACCTTTACTGCATACCACGCGTATTTTTATCTCAGGCAAATTACATTCCAACAATTCGATTTCATCTATTACCAAAGTCTTCGGTTTCAATTGTACATCATCGCCTTTACGTGCCAGTTCGTAAGCGCGTTTCCCGTCTACCTTACAAGCCGAAAAGGCGGGAGGAATCTGTTCTATCGCCCCTACAAACCGCTGCAATGTTTCTTCTACCAATTCCCGGGTAATGTGTTCCGTAGGATAGGTGGCGTCGATTTCCTTTTCCAAATCATACGAAGGGGTTGTAGCGCCCAATTGCAACGTAGCCACATATTCCTTGGTATGATACTGGAACTCCTCAATCCGTTTTGTCGCTTTCCCTGTGCAGATAATCATCACTCCTGTAGCCAAAGGGTCGAGCGTTCCCGCATGTCCTACCTTTATCTTTTTCACACCTAATTTCCGGCTGATGTGATACCTTATTTTATTGACAAGCGCAAACGATGTCCATCGGTACGGCTTGTCAAAATACAACACCTCTCCTTCCTTAAAGTTCATCAAGCAAGCTCTAAATTATATCCCAAACAACTCATTATCAAAATCACACCGCCTACGATGATGCGGTACCATCCGAATGCGGCAAAACCGTATTTCGTTACAAAGCTGATAAAGAACTTAATAGCAAGCATCGCCACGATAAAGGCCACTACATTGCCCACTATCAAAGCATTCATGTTGCTGGCGATAATTTCCGTTCCGCCCTCCATAAACAGTTTGAACATCTTATATACCGTAGCGGCAAACATCGTAGGTACGGCTAAGAAGAACGAGAACTCAGCCGCGGCTTTGCGTGTTAATTTCTGTGCCATACCGCCCACAATAGTCGCCATCGAACGGGATACACCCGGTATCATCGAGATACATTGGAACAATCCGATATAAAAGGCACGCTTCTCGGTCAGTTCCGTCTTCTCGCTTCCATTCCCGAAAAGCTTGTCACAGAACAACATAAACACGCCTCCGATAATCAACATCACCGCTACAACCGTCACGCTTTCTAACATGGCGTCAATCATATCGCTGAACAAAAGTCCCAATACAGCCGCCGGAATGAAAGCTACGAACAATTTCCAATAGAAATCATACGTATGAAGGAAACGTTTAAATGCCGAAGCCCCTTCAGGCGCAGGTGTATGATTGAGGCGGAAAAAACGTTTCCAATACAAACATACTACCGACAAAATGGCTCCGAACTGGATGATAAACGTAAATGCTTTTACAAATTCGGTACTTTCCACTCCTAATATATTCTGGGCGATAATCATGTGACCCGTAGACGATACAGGTAAAAACTCGGTCAGCCCTTCTACTATCGCAATGATGATAGTCTGAAATAAATCCAAATCTCCTCCTGTCATTTCACTTCATTTTTAGTGCTCTCCGTCATATTTTTCGGCTTGCGGAGTATGCCGTAAATCATAAAGATAAACCCTAAAAAACAAACCGCAGGCGCGACCTTAATGCGGCGTACACTGAATATGTCAGGCTCGAATGCCGTTTCGGTCGAACCGGGACCCGACATCAACAGGAATCCGATGATAATCACGACCATCCCTATTGCCAAAAGCATGAAATTGGTCTTATCAAAGGCAAAGTTCTTTTTATCCATATCGTACAAATAAAAAATGTTATGAAGTTAATTATAATACAATTCATTCGTTTTCATCCGAAGATACCGGTTTATCGATATCAACGCACAAAGGGAAGTAATCACCACCCCGAAGATAAACACCGAAACCATGACGACTATCATCACTTCAGGCGTTATAACCGCCAACAAATCAGGCTCGTATTTTACCAAAGCATACGCAAGCCCGATTAATGCCGCATCGGCGGCAGCCCCCGCCAGCATCCCTACCCACACATTACGCATCAGGAACGGACGCCGGATGAACGACCAGCTTGCCCCTACCAGCTTCATGGTATGTATCAGGAAACGTTTGGAATAAATGGTGAGCCTTATCGTATTGTTTATCAAGGCAAAAGATATCAGTGTCAACAAGGCGGCAAGCCCTAGCAGCACCACACTGACCTTACGGATATTCCGGTTGACGGCATCCAGCAAGTCTTGCGGATAATTGATTTCCAGCACACCTTTATGCGAAAGAATCCCGTCCTTAATCCATGCGATGCTGTCCGAATTGGCGTACTCGGCATTCAGCTTTACCTCAATCGATGCCGTAAACGGATTATAGCCCAAGAACTCAGCCGGGTCGGTACCCATGGCTTCGGTCTGCTCTTCCAAAGCCTGTTGCTTCGAGATGTACGAAGTCTGCTTGACATACGCTTCCTGATTCAGCTCCTTCTGATACCGGAGGATGTCCGCCTCTTTCATGTCATCGCTTATCAAGATAGAGAAAGCAATGTTCTCGCGTACATACACCGAAAGGTTGTTTGCCGCCATCACGAAAAAAACAACCGTCCCCAGCAAAACCAATACCAACATGGTACTGATGCTGGATGTAATGAATTGCATATCAAAAGATGCTTTCGTCCGCCTGCTCATGCCTTCACTTTTTTCTGAAATACATAAATCATGGAACTGCTCCGTTCCTTCTTCATCAAAGAAGCCAGCCCTGCTTCCGCCCCTTCCGCCATTCCTTTCAGGAAAGGAACGCCGCTCTTGCAGTATTTCTCCGAAAGCATCGACACATAAAAAGCATCGAACGGCATCGGATGCCGCTCCGTCAAGATAAATCCATGCTTGGCTCCGAACTGCTGCATCACGGCAGGTGTGAAATGCCACAAATGCCTTGGCACATCGTATGCCGCCCACATCTCCTTATAATGCCGCGCATCGGACGAAGTCGGATTGGGTACGGCTATGACCAGAATGCCCCGGTCGTCCAAGATGGAATAAAGCCGTTCCCACGTCTCATTGAGATGCTGCAAATGTTCCATTACGTGCCATAACGTCACTACATCAAATGATTTCGCTTCGTATGTATCCAACGCTTCGGGTGCATCCGCCTCCAAGCCGAAATGCTCGTGTGCGAAAGCCCTTGCCTGCGGACTTTTCTCGATGGCTGAAACCCGCCAGCCACGCTCTTGCATGAAGTGAGGGAAATACCCCGTACCTGTACCGATATCCAGCAAACGTCCCCGGCTCAGGCCGCAACACCGCTTGATGAGGTGGGCTTTCCGGCGAAGCATGTATTGCCTTACATAATGGTACAGACGGTTGGCAAGCCCGCGTCGCGTATCTGTATGCGAGATGTAATCGGGCGATTCGTAATACCTCCCAATCTCGCTCTCGTCGGGCGCGTCTTGCGTAAAAAGAAAACCGCACGCCACACACCTGCAAATGTCAAACGGTTCATTTGTGGCATAGTGGTCGGTGCAGGTCATCACCTTCTCGAAATGGCTCTTTCCGCAAAGCGGGCATGTATCTATGTGCAGTCTGTTCACTTCTTTCCCTAATTTGGTGCAAAATAACAAATAAATCGGTTATAAACACGCTTTTGTTAAACTTCTTTAAGGATATTATGCCCTCACGACCGATGCCTGTGCAGCCTTCCTCTCTCCACACAATCAGGCGGGAATGAAAACGCATATATCTCCCCGGATAGATGCAGCTATATGCATTGCCCGGCGCATATAGTTGCATGCCCGGATGCAAGTATATGCGCATGCCGCACCTTTCAGTACGAAGCACTTGCCCGGATGCCTGCCTGCTCCAAGAGAGATACGATGCGGTCGAGCTCCTCATGGGTGGCTTTTTGCAGGAAGCTATCGGGCGTCTCGCGGTCTATCGTATAAATCATCACCTGACGGGGAGCGATTTCTTTTACCGCCTCCAACCAGGGAAGCACAAAAGCGTCTGAGGTATTGTCCACATCCTCGCCCTCATCGGTTTTCCCTTTCAAGAACATGGTCTGGATAATCAGATTGCCACGGAAGGCTTTCATTCCCTGAATGATGCGGCTTACGTCATACGGTCCTGTCGGACGGTCTACCTTGCCGATATAAGCTTCGTCCACCGTGTCCAGCTTCAAGATGTTATTGTCCACACGGCTTAACGCTTCGAACACTTCCGGACGGTGTATCTGGGTAGAATTGCTCAATACGCTAATCTTCGCGTCAGGGAAATAGCGGTCGCGCAAGGCAATGGTGTCTTCGATGATTTCCTTAAAATGCGGATGAAGCGTAGGCTCTCCGTTTCCCGCAAAGGTCAGCACATCGGGGGCAGGACCGTTCGCCTGCATATCCATCAGACGTTGTTCCAAAGCCCGGCGCACTTCCTCACGCGTAGGAAGCTTGAGGCGGGGACGGCGGTCTTTATTGTATCCGCATTCGCAATAGATGCAATCGAACGTACAGCACTTCCCGTCGGCGGGAAGCAAGTTGATTCCTAACGAAACTCCCAACCGGCGGCTATGCACCGGTCCGAAAATAGGGGAGGGGTATATTACAGTTGACATAAGCTACCTTACATTTTATGTTTTGATGCAAATGTACACATTCTAAATCACATATCGTGCATGACAAACAGAATGTTTTGAGAGCCTTTTGAATTTTCCAATGAGTGATGTCATAGCTGACCCGGAGATGATAACGGCACGTAACTGCAAAGCGTTACAAATCGTTACAATTACAATTATTACAATTACTAAAATCGGACTTTCATAAGAGCGGTTCAAAAAAGAAAAAGTTACACATATAAATTATATTATATATAAATATATATTTATATATAATATAATTTATTGTTGAAAGCATTCTCCCTTCTTTTTCGTTTTCAATAATTGTAATTGTAACGATTTGTAACGCCCTGTAACGGAAATCCGTCTTCGTTTGGCACATGCATTATAAGCAAAACATTCACCATTTCACCCTTATTTGTACCTGCAAGTCCGCCTTATCGCTTCCCTGTATCTCCTCGGTATCCGTACCGATGCGGTTCCGGTCTTTATAATGCGTCCAACCCCACTTGGCTTGAATCATGAACCGGTTCTTCCATGTATATTTCAGGTTGATTGCCATGCGGGTTCCTTTGCCGTAAAATGAGTTCATGGAGAAAGCATAAAGTAAACCGGGCTCGTACACGTAAATACGTGAATCGTAATCTTGCGTGTGAAACCAGGTTCCGGTTAACGATGCCTGAAGGGAAATGCTTGGAATATTTCCCTTCACCGTGCCGCTCACATATCCTCCCTTCGACTTTTCCCATCCGTTATACGAAGCCATTACACCTTCTGCTACCCCTTTCAGGGAAAGATACTCATTGCATACCGATGAACACTGATAACGCAAACGTTGCCTTACGTAAGGCAAAACAAACTTCGTTTCATCGGGAGAAGTGTAGTTTTTCGCCTTGTTCTTATACGTGTACTTTATTAACATCGATAGTGAATTGAACGGTGAATAACTTAACTGGAATAAGCCATCGAATCCCGAAGTATGGTCACGGTCTACCTGATACCTGCGATAGAAGAAATGAAAGAAGTCTCCATAACACAACAACTTGAACTTGTCTAAGAAACTGGTTTCCAATCCTAAATAAGCTCCCGTTTCATTTTGAAGCCTCGAATTCTCGCCAAACGCGTTTCCATAAAGCGACTGGTAACGCTTATCGTAATAACGGTGAATAACTAAGAGATTGGTATTCACACCCGGTTGATAACTGATTGCATTGAGTGTGGCTATCTTTCCTGATTTGTCTATAGCCGTCTCGCCGGAAAACGTAAAGCGATGAAGAAAGAATTTGTAATTCACTCCTACATTATAGAAATAATCCCCGCGAGGATAATAGAGATTATAAGCGCGTGCATCGGGATTTAACACCTTGTTGAAATGATTATACACAGCAGTTAAACCGAACTCTGTGAATTTCCCGTTATAAGTTAAGTTGCATCCGGTCAAATGATTAGATACGGTATGTTTCTTTTCCATATCTTTTTTCAACCGATGATATCCATCGGTTTTCAACGACCTTATGAACTCGTTTTCCACACGTGCGTCCTGCTTTCTGAATGAATAGAAGGCAGACGCTTGCCAGCGTTTCGCCACTTGATACGTAGCGGCTATCCCTTGCAGATATTCTCCTTCTCCGGTCGAAGTATATTTCGTAAACCCTTGCCCGAAACGGTTCCGGTTCATCGTTCCTTTTCCCATCGTAAAGCTTCCGATATTCAATACCAGTCCATACCCGAAGTTCGCCTTATAGTTCCCGATAGCCAAGGCTTTCAGTCTCTTCAGATTCGAAAGGAACAGATAACCCGAATAAGCATCATACCCCTTCCGGTTGTATTGGCTGAAGAACGGCTCTCCCGCATCTTTTTCGGCGGTCAATCCGGCATACACTTGTTTATTGTATTGGAAACGATAGCGCACATTGTGATAGAACGGGTCGCCATAATAACGCTTGTTAGGGCTTTCCGCCAAGGTTTCCGCATCATAATCGGCATAGCCCGCCTTGGTGTTGAAAGGGATATCCAGACGTGTTAATAACTCCTGTTTATTGTATTTCCACAGGTTTTTCCATGAAAACTTATCCCGTTCATTCTCAGAGGGTCCGATATAGATGAAGTCTGTTAAAAACTTCCGGGTTTGCCAGTCCATTCCTTCAACACCCAGCAATTCATTCTTGGTCAATAACGGTCCGTATTTATAAACATAATACAAGATGTTTTCTATCAGCTTATCGGACAAGAAAGGAAGCTGCTCCAATTCTTCCTTGGTAATGGCATTGATATTAAAAGGATGTTCGGCTATTTCGCTTAACTCCTCGTATTTTTCTCTCCAGTCTTCCAAGTCTTCGGGAGCCGATATGTCTTCATTCCATTCCAGCCAATCGGACTGGGCAAACAAGGGTGTTAATACATAACATCCTAATATCCAAAAAACAAACATGCGTTTCAACATACTATTCACAAGTTATTAACAAAAGGAAATACGTTAATTTTTCGTATAACCTCTACGTAGGGTTTATCACAAATCATAATTATTCCTATTTTTGCGCATGATGAAAAATAGTTTATACATAGTGCTTTTCGTGCTCTTCGTTTTCGCATTGAAAACCCAAGCGCAAACTTCCTCCAATGGCACAACGCTGTACAAAGTACCTGTTATTGTGTACAAAGGAGACACTATACCTTGTATAACGCTAAGAACCGTATATGTATATCCTGAATTGCACTTTAAAAACAAACGCCAACGCAGATATTACAATAAACTGGTAAGAGACGTAAAGAAAACACTTCCCATTGCCAAAGAAGTGAACCGGGCGGTAATCGAAACTTACGAATATTTAATGACTTTGCCTGACGAAGAGGCACGCAACCGCCATATCAAGCGGGTAGAGAAAGGATTGAAAGAGCAATACACGCCTCGCATGAAGAAATTAACATTCGCACAAGGCAAGCTGTTGATAAAGTTGATAAACAGAGAGTGCAACCAATCTTCCTTTCAATTGGTAAAAGCGTTTATGGGACCTTTTAAAGCCGGATTCTATCAGACCTTTGCCGCACTCTTCGGTGCCAGCCTGAAGAAAGAATATCATCCGGAAGACGAAGATAAATTAACCGAACGGGTTGTTGTACTGGTGGAAAACGGACAATTGTGATTTTATTTCACCACAGAGGACAAGAGTATCACAGAGGAATAATTTTAATAAGAAAAAGACTCTGTGATACTTTTGTCCTCTGTGGTGAATAAACATTTATATTAACTTACATGCAAATTCCCAAATAATAATTCCAGCCGTTACAGATACATTCAACGAATGTTTGGTACCGAATTGAGGAATTTCTATGCACCCGTCACATAGATTCACCACTTCCTGCTTCACGCCTTTCACCTCATTTCCCAACACAACCGCATACTTTTTATCCGGTTCCAAAACCAACTTGTCTAACAGAATACTCCCTTCGCACTGCTCAATAGCAAATAAGGTATATCCCATTGTACGAAGCTCGTTTACAGCATCTTCCGTATGCTGGAAATACTTCCAGTCTACTGTATATTCAGCCCCTAATGCCGTTTTGTGCATCTCCGGATGAGGAGGAGTGGCGGTAATGCCGCATAAATAAATGCAGTCGACCAAGAACGCATCCGATGTACGGAATACCGCACCGATATTGTGCAGGCTCCGCACATCATCCAGCACTACCACCAACGGAATCTTTTTCGCCTCTTTAAACTCTTCCACCGTCAGGCGGTTCATCTCTGTAACTTTTAACTTCCGCAATTCAGCCATATAATGGGTATTTTTTATTTGCAAAGATAACAAGTATATTCATAACCCTGTTAAAAACGGTGGAAAACCTGTATAAAAACCAAGCATAGAAAATGAAAACTTATACTTGCTTTATTCGTAGAAATGCTTATGGGCACAATCGAACGAACTATCCAAATATTGAACACGAAAGTTTCATCACCGATTTAAACATATTTTTTAGCACAAAAAACAAAGCAGTTCAAGAGAAAGTTTTTAACTTTGCATGTTACCAACCGTTAGTGAATAGCAAACGTAAAGAGAATAAAATCAAGACATAAGCCTGTTGATGAAACTTGAATAGCCATACATCAGACACTTATAACTTAAAAAGCAACTATTTTATCCGATTTTTACGAACACTATCAACGGACTATTATTACCATCATAAATTTTTCTGAAAAAAGAGAAGAAATATATTTTAATATGAGAAAAGAGGAATGGTTGAAGAAGGGATATGTGGATGAAGCAATCCCCGAAGGCGTGAACTTAAAGGCGGAAATCAAACGCTTGTGTAAAGAAAAGAATGCCGTTATCTTGGGGCATTTCTACCAGGCGGACGAGATTCAGGAGATAGCCGATTTTATCGGAGATAGTCTGGCATTGGCGCAATGGGCGGCAAAGACCGATGCGGACATTATCGTAATGTGCGGTGTGCATTTTATGGGCGAGACCGCCAAAATCCTTTGTCCGGATAAGAAAGTGTTGATACCCGACTTGAATGCGGGATGTTCGTTGGCGGATAGCTGCCCGGCGGATAAGCTTGCGGAATTTATTGAAGCGAATCCCGGACATACGGTGATTTCGTACGTGAATACCAGTGCAGCCGTAAAGGCACTAACCGATGTGGTGGTTACATCGACCAATGCCAAACAAATCGTAGAAAGTTTTCCGGAAGATCAAAAGATTATTTTCGGTCCCGATAAGAACTTAGGGAATTACATCAATGCCATTACGGGAAGGAATATGCTCTTGTGGGACGGGGCTTGCCATGTGCACGAGAAATTCTCGGTAGAAAAGATTCTGGAGTTGAAAAAACAATATCCCGATGCGGCGGTACTGGTTCATCCGGAGTGTAAAGGTGCGGTGGCTAAACTGGCGGATAAGGTGGCGTCTACCGCCGGATTGTTGAAGTATGCCATGGGAAGCGAAAAGAAAGATTTCATTGTAGCTACAGAGAGCGGCATCCTTTACGAGATGCGCAAGAAATGTCCGGATAAGCATTTCATTCCGGCACCGCCCGAAGACAGCACTTGTGCCTGCAATGAATGTAATTTCATGCGCTTGAATACGCTCGGAAAGTTATATAATACGTTGAAATACGAATGGCCTGAAGTGGAGGTGGAGCCCGGCATTGCGGAAAAGGCAATCATCCCCATTCAGCGCATGCTTGAAATCTCTTCGAAGTTAGGGCTTTGATACATTTTTGTTAAAGCCTTTTTAATAAGAAGGTTAGATTCTTAAAACGTGTTATAAAACATAAGATTTTAAGTCTATATACTTGCTATATTCAGAGAAACCCGTATCTTTGCATCGTGTTTTTCATAGTATTAGATTTAAGGTTAACAAAGGTTGGAGTACAGCGGTACTCCTTTTTTTATGTCTGTATGCTTCGTCCGGTTTTATTTGAGAGATAGGTTTCTTTTCCATTCAGTTTTCCTTCTATTTCCTTTTCAACTATCTCCTTTTTATGTTTTCCATATCAAAACCGTACGGTTTCCAATTGGAGAACGTACGGTTTTCATATCAAAAACATACGGTTTTGATATCAAGAACGTAAAAGGAAGGTAAATGGAAACGGAATGCCAGCTATTCGCATCTGCATTGGCATATAGTTTCATCAGCCAATGCAAATAGCTGGATTGGCTGATGCACCTTGGCTTCAATATAGATTAGACATTCGTTGCATCATCATCTTTGTCCCGTCTGAACAAAAAGCGGTTATCGGTTGTTGTATTGCTGGTGCCGGAAAAGAGTTCCGGCTGTTTGTAATTGATTGACTATTTATTTAATCAACCAACTGACAAGATGAAAAAAAGTTTTTGGATTACGTTTATGCAGTCTGATGCTGGCGGCTTGTAGCCGGGATGAGTGGATGAAACCTCCAGGAGGGGAGGGAAGCAAGGCAGTCTTTGTCTTGCAATGTGCCGATTATGAAGGTGAAGATGTTCCGTCACGCCTTGTTACAAGCAAGGGCAGGACATACGACCGTGTTGTTTTTTTATGTAGCGGACGAGGCAGGGCGTGTAGTGACCAACCTGAAAGGATTTTATGATTATGCAGCTTCAGAAATACACCTTGAAGGTTTACAGGAAGGAGATTATACCTTGCTGGTATTGGGTATCCGGGGGGATGCCGGACAAGATGGGGTTTCTATCCGCGAACTGAATAATGTATCCGAGCCTTGGCTGATATTTCCTGCTCAATTGTCGAAACCGCTGGAAGCGGATTATTTCTATTCACGTACTTCTTTTTCTGTTTCCCGGAAACCGGGTGTAGACGGAGCCGAGATTATTGTTTCGGCACCCGGGCAGATTGTGCAACGGCGGATAGCCGGCAGGGTGGACTTTTCGTTCGCTTTTCGCAATCCTTACGTGCGTACCGCGGTCGTACACAAGGAAGTGATATGGGATGCAGTGTCTTTTTATACGACTCTTTCGGGCGACGGTTCGCTTTCGGACGAGGTGGATATGCAGCCTGTGGTCTGGCCGCTTGATTCGGTAGCTTCTTTTTGCTTGCCTCCAGCTTCCGGTGAAGTGCCTTTGCAGGGAGCGGTCACGGTATTGACACGCGATTATCGGAAGAATCAGGTAGAGCGGACGTATGATTTTACCGTCGATTCGTTGGTTTCAAATCGTATTTATCGGGTGCATACTCCGGTTGTACATCCCGATGATAAGGCAGGAGTGATGTTTGTTACTCCAATGGCGTATGAAGAAGGCGGGCACGCGAAAATCTTGCAAGATGAAGAGCGGAAAGAAATCTATACGGATACCCGCCAGCGTTCGTTTGACACTTCTCAGCCTTTACAGGTAGAGATAACCGATGACGGGCGTTTGCACATGCGCTTTTATTCACCGCGTGACTTGAGTGATGTGCTGGTGCGTGCCCGTTTTCCTTCGGTGAGCGATGAATACATTGACTTGGCTTACTTTGATACGGTACCGGCTTTTGCCGATTTTTACGGTCAGATTCCGCTTTTCACTTCAGAATGTATGTATCGTACCGTTTCGGGGAAATGGATAAAAGTGCCTCCGCAACCGTTGACGGCTGCCCTTGATGCCAGTTACGAAGTGATTTCGGGCGATGCTTATTGGGAAAAGCTGCAAGCTATCCGTCACGGTTGGAAGGTGACTTTCAACCTGTATGGAGGTGATCCCGACCAGCCTAATGGCGGACCGGCAGGAAACTGGATGGGAATCCGTCCGGTGCATTGCCGTGAAGTGGTGGCGTTTTTCCTTAATTTCACCTATATGATTGATATGCAAGAACACGAGGATATCTTGCGTGCCAACGAGGACCGTCTTTACGGAAATGGAGGAGTAACCGACAAGGTAAGTGCTGAAACCGTATTGAAACAGATGCGCCAGCCTCGTTCATTGCGGGTAGGATTGGTCTATACGGGAAATGGAGTGCTCGGGCTGGGCGGAGGTGATGTGTTCGGGGCGTATCAGGGTGCTTGGCTCAGCCATTATACCGATACGTATGCCTGCGAGGTGATGTTTCACGAACTGGGGCACGTTATGGGGTATAGTCACGATAGTGCGTTCACTTACGGGCCGTGGGCACAGGAGCTGATGAATCAGTTTTATGTAGACCATTTGTATTTGATGCCTATTGATTCGCCTGATTATCTGAAAAGCAAACAGAGTCCGGCTCTTTATAAATAATGAGAAGTTTAAAATGTAAGGAGTTATGAAGAAAAAGAGAATCATTTTATATGCATTGGGAGGCCTGTTGCTTGCAGGATGTACCCGGGAAACGATGTCGGTCCCTTCGGTGTCGGAAGGAGAAATCATTGCCCGTGTGTCGGTGGATGATTTGGAAGGGAATGGGATAGAGCAGGATGCACGTATCCTGACGATACAAGGATATCGGTTTGAAGGGGAGGTGCTGAAAGAAATCATTACTTCATTCCGTGCGGGAGAAGACGGCAGCTATATCTTTCATCCCCAAAGGGCGGAAGGAGAAATCTGCCTGCTTGCCAATGCCGGAAAGGTAAGGAATTTGCAGGAGGTGTTGCCTGATGTAACAACCAAATCGGAGTTTCTGAAACTAAGTGCCGATAAATATGAATTGGCATCCGAAGAAGGTGGTCTGGCAATGAGCGGATGGATGGACCCGAACGGGATTTCGTCGGGGAAAAGCGAAGTATCGCTGAGGCGTAGCGTGTCGCGGATAGACCTTTCTTCTTTTGATAAAGGAGTAAAGGTACACCGTGTTACGGTTTCCCATATTTACCGGCAAGGTTATTTGAATGGTCAGGGATCGGTAGAAACACCAGATGGTGCCTCTACGTATGATTTTCGGAAAGAATATGTAGCTTTTGAGAATGGTAGTGAATGCTTGTTTTATTTGCCCGAACAGACAAATAACAAGTTGCAGGTGGAAATACTGGCTTCGTTCGATGGAGCGCAGCATCGGTTGGAAACTTCTTTGCCTGCCGCAATCCGGCGCAATGTGGTTTATACACTCTCGGTTTATGGAAGAGGGGGAAACCTGTCGGTATCGGTGACCGAAGACAATTGGCAAGCTGGTGGTGAGACAGAGTCCGGCCTTCAATTGAATGGGCTGGTCGATGTGGATGCTTCCCGCTTGTCGGAAGGTGTTCGTGTCAACCTTTCGAGAGATACGGTATTCATCCCTTATATACGTTCCGATTCACATCTGGTATTGCTGGGAGAATCCGGGGCGGATGTAGAAATAGAAGGACAAGTAGACGGGGTTGTTGTACAACGGGTTACAGGTAGGGGATTGCAACCGGTGGCCAGCGTATCTGTTTCGACCAGTATGCGGATGCCCGGAACAGAAGAGGAATATATATACTTGGAGGTATATCGGCAAAACGTGTATGCGGGCAGAGTCGTTTTGGTGGTCGAACCCAGTCCCATCCGCCTGGAAGGACAAATCAAGTTGGATGAGCAAGGAATATGCGATTTCGACCGTTATGTTGAGGGCGAGTTAGGGCGCCTGACTCTTCCTGCCGGCAAGATAGTCGGTATGGAGTTTGATTCAGGTGATTCCCGTTGGATAAAGCTGGCGCCCGATGGAGAAACTTACCGCATCGTAGGCGGGTGGAAACCGAACGACCCTCAGGCGGATGGACGTGTGCAGGAAGGCAGGTTGGTCATATCTGATGCAGATGGAAAGAACCGGGAAGTATATGTGATACGCCGGCGAAACTGGGGGCTTCCGGTGGTGAACATCAACGGGACGTGGTGGTGTAAATACAATTTGCGCGGAAATGTGAAAACATTCAGCGACCAGATATTGGCCGGTACAGATCCGGCAAAGGAAATAGACTTGGCAACTTATTTGAGCACGTGCGACGAAAACGAACTGTTGCATTTGCTGGGATATCAGTATCAGGCAGGTTATCCCGACGGATATCCGTTGAAGCACAACGAAACGGCTTTTTATTATGAAGGTATGCGAAACTCTGCCGAAAATTTCGGTCTGTTATCTTCCGAAGAAATGGCTCCTGAAGGATATCAGATACCTGATTACGATGATTATGCCTTTTTTACCCGGAATACGGATTTCAATTTGGGCGGACAGGGAACGCATACGTACCGGAACGCGGCAGGGCAGGAGCTGACGGTCACGATAACCGAACGGGAAGTATCGTTCGAAGGACATCTGTATGGAGTAATTGCCTTTTATGAGTTTCAGTACGAAGGTGCCCGCTGGGTACTTTGTGGGTTGGGACATCAATGGAACACCACTCCTGGAAACATTGCCCGGATGTCGTTGTTGCTTGCCACGCATGGGCATTCTTCGAACACGTGGGTAATGGAAGGATATGCGCATACAGAAAAACCGGGTGAGAACTGGTTGAAGTATGTGCCGCAGAACAATACAAAAACACGTACGATACGTTGCATAAAGAAACCGGTGGAATATATATATGAATAAATGAATGTTGAACAAATGATTATCAAAAACAAAAAGTGTATGAGAAAAATGACAAACGCGAAAACAGTATGGATGGGAAGCTTATTGTTTGGTATGTTCGGAACAATGGCTTGTGCCGATTCTGAGCATCCCGGTAATGAAGAAACGGCTGTAAGGCCTGTTGTCAAAGCCAGAGTAGCAGGTTATGACCAGCTGGCTGACACTGTAGACGGTGAAGACAAGGTAGAGCATATACAGGCTTGTCAGTTTATCGGAGGAACATTGGCTAAGGTGTATGACGACTTGGCTTTCGATGGTTCCGCTTTCAATTTACAGTTGACCGATTATGAAGGGGCGCTGTATGTGATAGCCAATACCGAAGGAATGATTGATTTGAACGCATTGCACGACCGGCGCATCACCGAAGACGAATGGAAACAGACCGTGCTGAACTTGAAGGAAGGGAAGAAAGTGCACTTCTTTAGCGGCAGTTTGAGTCTGGATAGCTTTGACAAGTCGCAGACCGAGCTACCCTTGTCGATGAAACGAGGAATGGCACGCTTTGACATTGACCTGCAAACGGCAGGTACGGCATCTGTCGAAAGTCTGACATTGAAGAATGTGGCACGTTCGGTTTATCTGTTTGCCAATCCGGATGCCCATTCGCCCACAGGAGTAGAGCGCAAGGATACAACGGTCGTATTCTCCCGGCCGCTTACGGCAAATACTCCTGGTGTATTGTACGTGTACGAGCAGGCAAATGAAGGGCTGGAGGTAAGTGTTACCGCAGTGATTGACGGCGAGCGGAAGACACTGACCAAGGTTTTATCGGAACCTGTGATACGCAATACAGTCAATAAGATTATCGTGCGTAAAGACTATATCAGTGTGAATCTGAATGTGAGCTTCGATGAATGGGAGCCAGGCAATGATACGGAACTGGAAGCGAAACATGCTTCTTAAACGTTTAAGGCATGTTTATGAAAACAAGGTTGTATATAATCGGTTTGCTCTGTAGCCTGCTGTTTATCTCTTCCTGTTCCGACAGATGGGAACAGGAGGAAACTGTTTCCTCCGGGACAGCGGAACTATGTATCAGCAGATCTTCGTTTCAGGTGGCTGGAAAGCCGTCTTCGCTTTCTGGAGAAGACGAGATAACATCGCTTAGGGCATACCGTTTCGAAGAAGGCGTTTTGCAGAAAGTGTATGAGCCATTATCGGTCGGGGGAGATGATTATCGTCTGCCGCTCGATCGGCTTTCGGGTACACTTTATGTAATAGCAAATGAAGAACCTGTGTGTGAAGAAGGAACGACAAAAGAAACAGATTGGTTGCAAACTGTACTGACAGCTGACCGGCACCGGATATCTAATTATTTTACCGGAAAAGCAGACTTGTCAGGCAAGATGGGAAAGGCTGTTTCAATACCGTTGGCTTTAACGCGTGGAGTAGCCCGTTTCGATTTCTGGATAGAAGTACCGGAAGGGACGGTATCGGTGAAGCGTTTTGCGGTGAAACAAGTGGCACGGCAGGCTTATCTTTTTCCGGGAGATGCGGTGCGTTCGCCCGAAGGGACAGCCAAGGAAGACTGCATCATCAGTACGTCGGATGCGCCCCTGACACGCGATTCGTTAGGGATACTGTATGTGTACGAACAGGCTAATCCGGATTTGTCGGTGAGTCTGGAAGCAGAAATAAATGGCAAGGTGTATGCTTTCGAACAGCCGTTGCCATCAGATATCCGGCGCAATACGGTATATGCCATCGTATTGCGGAAAGACGTTCTGCAGGTTGATGCACAACTGACGGTGGAAGCTTGGGGAGAGGGAGATAGTACGGCAGCATATCCCGACCTGACTGCCCCTCCGCAAGTAGATGCCGCGGCGTCAGAATTGCCTGCCGGAGCCGAAGTGACCGCAGGGAAAGATGGCGTGAATCTGCCATACGGACCTGTAGAAATGGTACTGGCAGTAGCGTGTGACGATGAATTGGAATTGCTCCCGGTAGATGCTTCGGCATCGTTGGAAGTGGAGCCGCTTGCCGGTCAGGGGCTGTTTGAGGGCAGACAGCGGTTCCGTATCCGCAAGCCGCTTTTCCCTCCCGGACAGCCACCTGTCGAAACCGCTCTTCGCTTTCGCCGTAAAGGAATGCAGTACGTGTATCCTGAAGATGTAATCACGCTGAGGCTTGCCGGGAATCCCAGCCGGCTTTCGGGAAAATTACAGTATGCCGTCGGGACGTATGCCTTCGATTTCGAGCGCTATATAGATAATGAGCTGGGTGTATTTACGTTGCCTGCAGAGAAAGAATTGACGGTGGAATACGAAGCGGGCGAAGATGCGTGGATAAAGCTTGACCCTGTTTCTGTAAGAAGCGGAGAAGGTGCGTATCGGGTACTGGCAGGCTGGCGCCCGAATGACGTTACGGCAAACGGGCGCAGGCAGTCGGCTACGCTGGTCATCCGCAACCGTGCCGATGGCTCGCAGCGCGAGGAATATACCGTGTCTCGCCGCAACTATGGATTGCCAGTGACGTGGATGCACGGCATCTGGTGGTGCAAGTACAATGCCCGTGGTGATTCCCGCTCGTTCGAAGACCAGGTGCTTTCGTCCGATGATCCGGCACGCCGCGCAGGTCAGACCGTTTTCGAGTACTTGGGAGCGTGCCCGCCCGAAGCGTTTTTTGATTTGTGGAAATGGGCATATCAAGGTGACAGCGGCACAGGGTTGCAGGTAATAGACAAAAACGGTACGGCGGCATTGGATGGCTACAATCACCAGGTGTCCGTGCATATCAACCGCCTGCCTGCCGATGCGCTTGCCCCCGAAGGTTACGAACTTCCGTCGATGGAAGATTTCAACCGCATCTTTGACGCAACCGATTATGTATGGGTGATGTGGAACGGCACGCACACGCTGCGTGCTCCGTGGGAAGGGCACAGCCAGGTGAAGCGGCTGCAGAAGCGGAGAAACGATGTGACGGTAGGCAATGTAGCCTTGCCCAGTCTGATTCTCATCGAGATGTGGAGCCCCGATTTCCCCGAGCATGAACCTGTTACGTGGTATGGCGTGGCGTCGCAGTGGAACGACAGCGAGGGCGTCTTCCATAACGGGCATTACAACAATATACTCTTTGGCGTACATTCGCCCGAAGGTTCGGGCTGGTTTATTCCCGGTAAAAACGATGCGCTTTATTTGCATAAGAACGGCGGCGCAGCCAAGGACACGCGCGTGCTGCGTTTCCGCAAGTCGGAGGTGGAGTATGTGTATTGAAGGCGAAGAAATCGAACACAGAGACACGGAGGCACAGAGTTTTATTTTATGTCACGTTATACGAGGGCCTGCGATTTCTCGCTGCACGCTGCAGGAGGTTTTCGCAGGCTTGCGATTCCTTGCTGCACGTTGCAGGAAGCTTTCGTAGGGTTGCGATTCCTTGCTGCACGTTGCAGGAGGTTTTCGCAGGCTTGCGATTCCTTGCTGCACGTTGCAGGAAGCTTTCGCAGGCTTGCAATTTCCCGCTGCACGCTGCAGGAAGCTTTCGCAGGCTTGCGATTTCTCGCTGCACGTTGCAGGAAGCTTTCGTAGGGTTACAATTTCTTGCTGCACGTTGCAGGAAGCTTTCGTAGGCTTGCAATTCCTTGCCCACATCGGTGCTGCATTTTAGTTTTCAGAACGTAAGTATTCCACCAGCTGCTGCACGGCACGGGCGCGGTGGCTGATTTTATTCTTTTCTTCGTTTCCCATTTCGGCAAATGTCTCGGCATAGCCTTCGGGCTGGAAGACGGGGTCGTAGCCGAAGCCTGCGGTGCCGCGGCGTGCTTCGATGATGTTGCCCTGCACGATGCCTTCGAAGAGGTGTTCTTCGCCGCCTTCGATGAGGCAGATGGCGGTGCGGAAGCGGGCACGGCGGTTTTCCTTTCCTTCCATTTCGGAAAGCAATTTGCGCATGTTGGCTTCCGAGTCATGTCCTTCGCCTCCGGCATAGCGTGCCGAGTAGATGCCCGGTGCGCCGCCGAGGGCTTCCACTTCCAGTCCCGTATCGTCGGCAAAGCAATCCATGCCGTAGTTCTGGTAGATGTATCCGGCTTTCAGGCGGGCGTTTCCTTCGAGGGTATCGGCGGTTTCAGGAATATCGGCGTGACAATCGATGTCGTTCAGGCTCAATATCTCCAGTTTGTCGCCGAGGATGGCGCGTATCTCTTCGAGCTTATGCGCGTTGTTGGTTGCAAAAACGAGTTTCTTTTTCATTGCGTTGATGGAAATTTAAATGAACACAGAGACACAAAGACACGGAGTTTTTTATTTATTTTCTCTGTGTTTCCGTGTCTCTGTGTTCGTCTTTTTATAAAATTCATTTCACTTTCAGCTTGTCGAATCCTTCTCCGTATACGCCTACGACGTTGCTTTGCGAGATGAAAGCGTTGGGGTCGATGTCTTTCACGAGGCGGAAGATGTCGAGCGACTGGGTCTTTTTTGCCAGTACCACTACTACCTTGATATTCTGTTTGCTGTACCATCCTTGCCCGTCAAGCAGGGTGACACCGCGGTCTATCCGGGTGGAGATGCCTTCGGCTATCTCTTCGTACTTGCGCGAGAAGATGAGGAACTGCACCGACTGGCGTGCGCTGTTGATGACATAATCAATCACGATGCTCATGATGAAGAGCACGCAGAAGCCGAAGAGCACGCGCCGCCAGTCGTGGAAGATGAAATAGCACGACGAGATGATGACGATGTCGCAGTACATCATCATGCGTCCCAGCGTCACGTCCTTGTATTTATTGATAATCCAGGCGATGATGTCGGTGCCGCCCGTGCTTCCGTTGTTGCAGAACACGATGCCGATACCGAATCCAAGCATGCCGGCTCCGATGACGCACGCCATGAAGTCTTGTCCCGGTCCGAGGAGTTGGGGCAGGTGTCCGGCATCGTCTTTCAGCAGCCACTGGAAGAGCCAGAGCAGGAAGGTCAGCATAAAGATGGCATATACGGTCTTTACACTGAACTTCGGTCCCAGTATTTTCAGGGCAAAGCCTAAGAATATGGCATTGATAATGAAGTAGGATACTTGTATCTCTACTCCTGTGGCGTAATAGATAATGGCGGAAATACCCGTCACGCCTCCCGTCGTAATCTGGTAGGGGAGCAGGAACATCGCCCAGCCCAGCGCGTAGAGTACCAGCCCGAACGTAATGGCAAGGTAATCTTTCGACTCGCGGCTTATCTTCTTGATTAATGCTAACTCCATAGATAATTGGTTTAAACGCAGATTAACGCGGATTGACGCAGATTTTTTATTTTTAATCTGCGAAAATCTGCGTTTCTTTTATTTATAACACGATATTGACGATTTTCTTCGGCACGATGATGACTTTCTTCGGAGTCTTGCCTTCAATCCATTTCTGCGATTGCTCTTCCGCCATTACCGCTGCCTGTATGGTGTCGTTGTCGGCATCCGCAGGGAATTCCATGGTGAAACGTGCTTTCCCGTTGAAAGAGATGGTATATTTCACCGTGTCTTCCTTCAGGTAGTCTTCGTTCCATGCAGGCCATTGGGCATCGCATACGGTGGTGCCGTGTCCCAACGCTTCCCAAAGCTCTTCGGCAAGGTGAGGCGCGAAGGGAGCAAGCAGGATGACGAGGTCGGTCAGCACTGCCTTGTTGCGGCTCTTCAGCGCGGTCAGTTCATTGACACAAATCATGAAAGCACTGATAGAGGTATTGTATGAGAAGACCTCGATGTCGCCCGTAACTTTCTTTATCAGTTTATGGATAGACTTCAGTTCTTCTTTCGTAGCTTCGCCTTCCGTAGGCAGGAACTCGCCCTGACGCCCGTAGAACAGGTTCCAGAGTTTCTTCAGGAAGCGGTGCACACCGTCGATGCCGTTCGTGTCCCAAGGTTTCGACTGCTCTACCGGACCCAGGAACATTTCGTACATACGCAGGGTGTCGGCTCCGTATTTCTCTACAATCATGTCGGGGTTCACCACGTTGTACATCGACTTGCTCATCTTCTCTACCGCCCAGCCGCAGATGTACTTGCCGTCTTCGAGGATGAATTCGGCATCGTGATATTCGGGACGCCAGTTCTTGAAGGCTTCGATGTCGAGCACGTCATTGGTCACGATGTTCACGTCTACGTGTAAAGGTGTCACGTCGTATTGGTCTTTCAGGCCGAGAGAGACGAAGGTGTTGGTATCCTTGATGCGGTATACGAAGTTGCTCCGTCCCTGAATCATGCCTTGGTTCACCAGTTTCTGGAACGGTTCTTCCTTGACACTTACGCCGAGGTCGAACAGGAACTTGTTCCAGAAACGGGAATAGATAAGGTGCCCCGTAGCATGTTCGGTACCGCCTACGTAGAGGTCTACGTTCTGCCAGTAGCGGTCTGCCTTTTCCGATACCAGTGCTTTATCGTTGTGCGGGTCCATGTAGCGCAGGTAATAGGCACTCGAACCGGCAAAGCCCGGCATGGTATTCAGTTCGAGCGGGAATACATGCACGTTGTCTATCTTCGTATTCTCTACCACTTCGCCTTTCTCTACATCCCAAGCCCATTTTGTAGCGTGTCCCAATGGAGGCTCGCCAGTTTCGGTAGGCAAGAACTTGTCGACTTCGGGCAATTCCAGCGGAAGCTTGTTTTCGTCAATCATGTAAGGCATGCCGTCCTTGTAATATACCGGGAACGGTTCGCCCCAATAACGCTGGCGCGAGAAGATAGCGTCGCGCAGGCGGTAGTTCACCTTTACACGTCCCAAGTGGTGTGCTTTCACATATTCCTTGGTAGCGGCGATGGCTTCCTTAATGGTCAGGCCGTTCAGGTTCAAGTCGCAATAAGGCGTTACACCGGCTTTCGGCGAGTTGCATACGATACCTTCCTTGGCATCGAAGCTTTCTTCGCTTACGTCACATCCTTCTACCAGCGGAACGATGGGGAGGTTGAAATGCTTGGCGAAAGCATAGTCGCGGCTATCGTGTGCCGGTACCGCCATAATGGCTCCGGTTCCATATCCAGCCAATACATAGTCGCTTATCCAGATAGGTACGGCATCGCCCGTGAAAGGATTGATGGCATACGAGCCGGTGAACACACCCGTCACGCGGCGGTCGGCGATGCGTTCGCGTTCGGTACGTTTCTTGGTACGGTCCAGATAAGCTTCCACTTCGGCACGCTGTCCGTCGGTAGTGACTTGCGGAACCAGTTCGCTTTCGGGAGCCAGTACCATAAAGGTCACGCCGAACATCGTATCGGCACGGGTGGTGAAGATGGTAAATTCGAGGTCACGGTCTTTCACCTTGAACCGCACTTCCGTACCTTCCGAACGGCCTATCCAGTTGCGTTGGGTTTCTTTCAAAGAGTCGGTCCAGTCGATGTGGTCCAGTCCGTCAAGCAAGCGTCCTGCGTATGCCGACACACGCAAGCACCACTGGCGCATCTTCTTCTGCACTACGGGATAGCCTCCGCGTTCGCTTACACCGTCTACCACTTCATCGTTTGCCAGCACCGTACCCAGTTGCGGGCACCAGTTTACCATGGTTTCGCCCAGGTAGGCGATGCGGTAGTTCATCAAGGTCTCCTGTTGCTGCTTTTCGCTCATTGCCTTCCATTCGTCGGCGCTGAAGCTCAGTTCTTCCGAGCAAGCTGCGTCCAGCCCTTCGGTACCCTGCTTTTCGAAGTGCTCTATCAGTTTTTCGATGGGTTGTGCCTTGCCGCAGGTGTTGCAATAGAAGCTGTTGAACATTTTCTGGAAAGCCCATTGCGTCCAGTGGTAATACTTAGGGTCGCAGGTACGCACTTCGCGGTCCCAGTCGAACGAGAATCCTATCTTGTCCAGCTGCTCGCGGTAGCGGTTGATATTGTTTTGGGTTGTGATGGCAGGATGCTGCCCGGTCTGGATGGCGTATTGTTCCGCCGGAAGCCCGTAGGCGTCATATCCCATCGGGTTCAGCACGTTGAAGCCTTGCAGTCGTTTATATCTGGCATAAATGTCGCTGGCGATGTATCCCAGCGGATGGCCTACGTGAAGTCCCGCTCCCGAAGGATAAGGGAACATGTTCAGCACGTAGAACTTCTGTTTCGATTCGTCTTCGGTAACCTGGTAGGTTTTCTGTTCCACCCACTTCTGTTGCCATTTCTTTTCGATCTCTCTGAAATTATATTCCATGGTGATATTGTGTTGTGATTTTGATTTTACACCTTATATTATTATAGGCTGCGCAAAGATACAAAAAATAGGAGACAAGCGCTTCTATCCGCTAAGGATTTTGTTGATAAGCGGTGAATAAACGGTTGAAAAGTTTGTTGAAACTGCCTTGTAGGTGTTTATAGGTTGTGGATAACATCAAGTGGAATGGGTGGATAAATGCGCTTCTTATGCGTGTTCCGGATGCATGCGTTGCATAAGGCGGCTATAGTTTCAGGAAGTTTTAACAGGGTGAAACTATAGTTTTATCCTGTTGAAACTATAGTTATTTGCAGATGAAACTCCTGAAACGACCGCTTGCTTTCTCGGGTGTGCATAATCTTGTACGGAGAGGGATTGGCAGGTTGTCGGTATTTTGACAATATCTTTATGCACATGTTTGCTTATGTGTGTACTTTTGTTTATATTTACCCTCGTGAATGTAAACGAACAAGAGGCTTTATGAAATCTCATGATATGGCTTACGTAGCCTGTTTCCTTATCGGCTTTGTGATGCTGGCGCTGGGAATAGGCGGCTTCATTTCGCTGGGCATGATAGTGAAAGACTGGACTCCTGCCCGCGGAGTGGTGGAACGGATAGAGTCGGAACGGGTGTACAAGTACCGCAAGATGCGGTGGGAACATCGTGTCGATGTGCGCTACGAAACGGTGAAGTTCGGCGAGATGTACACCTCAAAGGAAGTCTATCTGACGCTCGGCATGCGCGAAGGAGGGGAGATAGCCTTGCTTTACAATCCGGAATATGTGCGCGAGGTACGTTTCCCCGTACATGAAGGCTGCTTGCACGGGTTCTTCAGTGCAGTCGGATTGGGCATCGCATGGATAGGCTTCGTGTTGCGAAAGGAAAAGCGGAAAGTCGCGAAAGCATCGTAGGCGTTGTCGGGATGTTGTAAAAGGATGATACTTAACCAAAATAAACAAAAGATTATGAAGACAAGAATTTTGAAGGCACTCTTGCTGGTGCTCTGCATTTCGGGTACTTGCCCCGTACTGGCTCAGTTCAACTTGAAGAAAGCAATCAGCGGCGCGGCGAAGACCGTGCAGGCGGCAACGCTCACCGACGAGCAGATGGCGGAATACGTGAAAGAATACATCGACTGGATGGACAAGCATAACCAGGTGTGCGCCGATGATAATCCCTATACCCTCCGGCTGAAGACGCTCACCGAAGGCCTGACCGATGCCGACGGCATCCCCTTGAATTTCAAGGTATATTATGTGATTGACGTGAACGCATTCGCCTGTGCCGACGGGAGCATCCGCGTGTTCTCCTCGCTGATGGACATCATGACCGATGAAGAATTATTGGGTGTCATCGGGCACGAGATAGGCCACATCGCGCACCGCGACTCGAAAAAAGGGTTCCGCACGGCATTGCTCACCTCGGCACTGAAGGACGGTATCTCATCGAAAGGCGGAAAGGCGGCGGCGCTTACCGAATCGCAACTGGGCGACTTGGGCGAAGCGCTGGTTAACGCACGCTATTCGCAAAAGCAGGAGCGCGATGCAGACGATTACGGTTATGAGTTTCTGAAGAAGTGCGGAAAGAACCCGTGGGCGATGGCATTGTCGTTTCAAAAGCTGAAGTCCTTGCAGGAAGAGGCGGGCGCACAAGGTTCCAGCAAGCTCAACCAACTGTTCTCCACTCATCCCGACCTCGACACACGCATTCAGAGAATGGAAGAACGAGCTACGGCAGACGGCATCGAAAAGCCCGAAAACAAGATGCCGGAAGAATAAATAAAAATCCCCCCGGATTGTTAGGATAGAGAAACAATCCGGAGGGACGGTATAGGTTGAGATTAATTGAAGAGTTCGGCGAGTTTTTCTGCCAATGCTTCTCCTCTCAGGTTATCGCCTACCATCCGGCCTTCGGCATCTATCAGATACATGGTCGGAACAGCTCTTACCTTGTACAGCTTTGCTACTCCGGTTTCATCCAAGAAGTTGGGCCATTTCAACTGTTCTTCCTTTACGGCTTTCTCCCAATCGGCTTTTTTCTTATCAATAGAGATACTGATTACCTCGAAGCCTTTAGAAGCGTACCGAGCATAAAGGTTTTTAATGTTGGGGATTTCCTTGCGGCACGGTGCGCACCACGATGCCCAGAAATCTATCAGGATGTATTTCTTTCCTTGGCAAAGTTCTTGGAGGGTGATTTCCTTTCCTGATGCGTCTTTTACTGAGAATCCGGGCATCTGATCGCCAATCTTACCGGTTGGGTAAAGTTCGTCTTTCACCAGTTTTCCATAATAAGAGGCTTGTGCGGCAGGTGAGAGTTCTTCGTACCACGAGCGCATGCCTTCGTTCATGTAAGAAGTGAGCGAAATCATCAGCAACGGTCCCCAGTAAGTGTCCTTGTTTTCCATTACCGTTTGGCGATAAACAGAATCTACGGTCTGGAAGAAACGCATTTCATCTTCTGCCATTTGCTTACCGGCCTCGCTTGCACGCAACTCTGCCACTTTTGCCTGGTCTTTTGCCTGATAGGCTTCTTGTATGGCATCGAGGAGAGCTTTATGTTCTTGCTGGTTGGCATTGAATAGAGAATCCATACGACCGCGTACCGCCATCAGCGAATCGTAACGGGCTGTCAGGGGAGACCCGCTTACGGATAACTCGTCAAGGTTGTACGAGGGAGTACCATTTGCATCTTCCGATACGACCGCGCCTTTGATTTCGATAGCTGTATTTTCCAGCATCAGGCGGCGCGAGCCGTAGGCGTCTTTTACGGTAAGTAATACGGCGCGGGGTTCTTCTATTTTCCCGATAAAGGTGAATTTGCCTCCGATTGCCAGAGTGTCGGCTATCGGGTCACTTTCTTCGTGGCATACTGGCATGAGTTGTACGTAGGCACTGTCTGGAAGTCCTTCAATCGTTCCACTTATCAGATAACCGTCTTTAGGGGCTTGGGATGTACAAGCTGCCGTAAGGGTTCCCAGCAGCAAGATTTGCATTAAGTTTGTTACTTTCATACTTGTTGTTTTATGTATTTTTATTTAGACACGTTTTGTTGAATGCTTCCGTTTCCGGGATTGTTAATAGCACCTGCCGGGAAAGGCATTGTCCACAGATGAGAATCCGGACGAAGCGTATAAGTTTCACCTTCGTAGGTTTTCGTCATGGTGCGTGCATACGTACCTTCTTGGTTGAAGCGGCGTGCATCGGCAAAGGGTACAATGGAGAATATCAGTTCATTGTCTTTGGTACGGCGAATCAGTTCGATAGCTTCGGTTAATGTCGAGGCAGTCAGCGGCTGGTATACTTCGGGACGGATACGGGTTTGGCGCACAGCGTTCAGGGTGTTCATCGCTTCTGTGAAATCTCCTCCTTGTGCCAGACGTGCCTGGCATTCTGCCTTGATAAGATAAACTTCTGTAGTGGTCAGTCCTCCCCAGTTGAAATAACCGTTTCCTACTCCACGGTAGTACGTGTCTTGGTTTTGCGAATAAAGTTTCCAACGGGATAAGAAACGTGCATCTCCCTCTTCAAAACGTTCGGCACGCTCTACCGGTATATTGAGTTCATTGGTCGTGTAGTTGGGCGAACCGTTTCCGCAACGGAAATAATAGTTCTCCACATACGAGTAATCGGTAGGCGTGGGTAGTCCGGTATAGTCTTCCGGATTCTCAATCGTGGAACGATGTTCGTCGTAATAAGCGTTCCAGTCGTAAAGCTGGTCGTTTTGTTCCAAAGCTAGGTTGGCGTAGTTTAATGCTTCGCTGTAATTCTGCATTTGCAGGTACACACGCGCCAGCAGGGCGTATGCGGCGCCCAGATTGGGATGAAGCACGGTCATCGATTGTTCGGGCAATCCTTCGCCGATAGCTTCCTGCACTCCTTGGATGATGAAGTCGTATATGGCTTGTATGGTTACTTGCTGCGAAGGGGCGTTGATATTGGCGCTTGTAATGAGAGGTACGCTCCGCTTTTCGCCGGCGGTTGCCGCATCATACGTATCGGCATAATAGTTTGCCAAGACGAAATAGCAAAGCGAACGGATAACTTTGGCATAAGCGATGACTTCCGCCCGTTCGGCATCAGTGGCTTCGGTGGCAGAAGGCACGTTCTCTATAATCAGGTTGCACGAAGAGATAGCAGCATAAAGTTGATAATATGTACTTTCATCGGCATTGTTCAACAAGATACGATCAGCAGTCTCGTCCCACATGTAGTTGGCGCGGGTCAGGGTGGGACTATTCAGGTTAGAGACCGTTACGTAATAGTCATTCAGCAGGTAAAGGGCGTTGCTGATGGACGTTTGCCCGATGGTGTATTCATCGCGCAGCAGGGCTTCGTAATCGGCAAGGGTGGTCGGGATTTTATTGCCTTTTGGCACGATGTCCAGGTAATCGTTGCAAGAACTGCACATTACGCAGCACATCAACACGCATGTATAGATAAGTTGTTTCATAAGTTTCATTGTCGTTAGAGTTAAAAGTTCAAGTAAATGCCACAGAGGTAATTCGGCTTGGCATAGCCCCCCAGCAAGTATTTGGCATCATCACTTTTGGCTACGGTAAACGCGTTTTCTATGCCTATCATGATGCGTGCGTTTTTTACATAGAGTTTGCTGCACACACTGGCGGGCAGGCGGTAAGTGAGCGATAAGTTTTTCATCCGCCAATTGCTGGCGTCGATGACATTGACCGATGAGCGTGCATACATATTATAATAGTTGTAGTTGTAAAGCTCGCTTTCCGAAGAAATGTAGCGCGGCACATCCGTATGTGCTTCGTCACCGGGCTGTTGCCAACGTTCGGCAATGCGCTTACTTACAGGACCCATGCTTGAAAGATAAGCCATGTTAGTATTGCGCATCTTGTGTCCGCCTTCGAAAAGGAACTGTGCCGCCAGTTCCCAGTTGCGCCAACGCAAGGAGGTATTGATGGCTCCGCTATAGACAGGTACCGTAGTTCCTAAATAAATAAGGTCTTCTATTTCGGTCGGTTCCATGTCGGTAAACAGGTTCCCTTCCGCATCATAGACTTGCGGTGTACCGTTTTCGCTCAATCCCGCCCACTTGTATCCATAGATAGCATTATACGGGTTTCCTACACGTGGATAGGCAGAAGGATAATCGATGACAAGATGCGAAACCGGCGCTTCTACATTGACGTATGTCACTTTGTTCTTGTTGTATCCCAATACACCGCCGATGTCCCATGTCCAATCTCGTGTGCTGATGGCGGTGCCTGAAAGCGAAAGTTCGAATCCTTGGTTGGTCATCTTTCCGTTGTTGATGGTATAGGTGCTGTATCCCCAGCCTTCGGTAGGCACACCGTTTGTATTGGCAAGCAAATCGGAACCTTTCTTATTGTAATATTCGATAGAACCGTTCAGACGGTTTTTCAAAAGAGAAAAATCAATACCGATATTGGTAGTGGTTGTTTTTTCCCAACGCAAATCAGGATTAGGGCGACTTTGTATGGTTCCGGAAATTCCGCCCACATGCATATTATTGTTATAATAAGCAGTCATATAAGGAGCCGAATCTTTGGCGATATTACCCCCGATACCATAACTGAAGCGTAATTTAAGCATGTTTATCCAATCAATATCGTGCATGAATTTCTCACGGTTGACATTCCACGCCGCACCGACTGACCAGATGGGACGCTTTTGATATTTCGAACCAGTTGCAAACAGATTTGTTTTATCCCAACGGATGCTGCCGGTCACGGTATATTTTCCGTCGTACGTATATGCCGCATTACCATAAAATGACACATAACGGTTGGTCAGTTCATTGATGTATGCTACATTCCCAGTTCCGAAACTGCCCCATCCCCAAATGCTTCCCATGGTGCTGAGCGCAGCTTGGTCGATGAGTGAATACGTCAGCAGGTCGGGGTCGTAATTATATAAGGTACGGTTGTCGAAGTTATTCTTGTTCTCGCGCGTCTCGGTTCCGAAAAGTGCCGTTACCTCATGTATGCCGCCGAATGTCTTGTTGAAATCCAGTTGCTGGCGGAAGTTATAGGCATGGGTTACGTTTGCCGTTGTAAAGAATATGTTGCCGTAAGGAATGTTGAACGTGGCTGTGCCGTCACCGTTTGCCGATGCGTATGTATTAATGGTGTTGCGCACGCTGTATGATTCCTTGTTCTGGAGTTGTTCGGTCGTATAATTCGCATATTCATATTGGAACGAAGCCGTATATTTCAGCCAGTCGGTAAACTTAAAACTCAGGCGAGCGAAAGTACGATTGCTGAAATTACGATGGTCGGTCAGATTCATTCCAGTTTCGTCCAATGGCGTAATATCAAGGTTGTACAGCCTGTTGGAAACCAGCGTACTTATTTGTGATGCGTTGTAACGGTCTTCTTGCCGGTTGGTATACCGCGTGCCGTCATCGTTCATCAATCCGTCGTAAGGCATGAACGTATAGCCGGGCGAGAAGAGGTCGTAACTCTGGGTAGTCCCGCTTCCGTAGTTCAGGTAAGTGCCCACTTCCAAGGTCAGCCATTTAGTGATTTGGGTCGAATTTTGCAGGTTGATGCCAATGGAGCGGTTATCCGAAAACTTGTCGCTCATCTGTTGTCCCTGATAGCTGACCGAGGCATTGAAGGTGTTCCGCTCGCTTCCTTTACCGATACTCAGGTTGTATTGTTGCGTAAAAGGATTGCGCATGCCGTAGCGTTCTATATCATCGTAATAACGATAACCGCGCGATGCCAGTGATGTCAGGCGCGCGTTCATGTCGGCTTCGGACAGTGTTCCGGCATAATACCCTAACAGGGCGCGGATTCCTTGCGACGTGTATGTATTGTCATCCAACAGGCTTTGCGCATAGGCAGAAGCCCCTTCTCCCTGCAAATTAGGATTCTGTGCTGCCCATTCTCTTTCCAGTCCTATCATAGTGGCAGCATCAGCAAGATACTTGTCGGCATAGGTAGAATAAGGCTGTACGGTAAGTGTGGCAGAGAATGAAATGTTGAGCTGGTCTTTCTTGGCACGCTTGGTAGTAATAACCACAACGCCGTTTGCCGCACGTGCTCCGTAAATGGAAGTGGCGGCTGCATCCTTCAGTACGGTAATACTTTCAATGTCTTCAGGATTCATGTCGGGCACGCTTTCTATCCAGTTGCCGTAACCGTCATTGGTAGTCTTCTCTACAGGGAAACCATCGATGACATACAAAGGAGTAGTCAGTCCGTTCATGGAAGTGACTCCACGGATTTGCCCGTCGCTGAATCCTGCCACCCGTCCTTCCAGCATCGAACTGATGTCCGGTATGCGTTGGGTTTCCAGCTGGTTGGCGTTTACTTTCGAGAAAGCTCCTGTAGCCCGCTCCTTCGAAATGGTCTGATAACCCGTCACTACCACTTCGTCCAGCAGTTCGGTAGCGGGCTGGAGGTGAATGGCATAATCGGAAGCTGCTGTCAGGCGGACCCGCTGGGTTTCGTAGCCTACAAAGGAAACCTCGATTTCTTGTGTTGATTTGGGAAGTGTCAGACTGAAATGACCGTTCATGTCTGTGATGATGCCGGCAATGGAATTGCCTTCTGCCTCAACTACCTGTTTAACGTATGCCGCAGGAAGCGGTTCGTTGTTTTCATCGGTCACGATACCGTGAATGGTACGGTTGTACGCGCCTTGTGCCATTCCTTCGAGGGCAAGCAGCCAGATAGCTGTCAGGATCAGGAAGAAACGGCAGCGGTAAGATGTCGTTCGTTTCATACTTTTGTCTTGGTTAATGTGATTCGTTCGTTAAATTGTCGCAATATTACATATTTATTTTAATGTATGAAAGAAAAGTTTAAAAATATAGCGGGAATTGACAGATAATGGAGCAGGCTTATATGGGTTAAATAACGCGAGCGGCTGTGTAGCCGGCATGACCGTTCGTGTAGCCCAGCATGAAAGGTCATGTGTCCCGATGAGGGCGTTCGCGTCATTCTATACCGCCTTTGGCTGTCTCAAATCTGGTCTATTGAAGGGCAAATAAGCGGATAAGACACAAATTTCCATATAAAAATACAATAAACCATGTACACGAAAGCAGAAAACCCTTTTCTTTGCAGAAATCATTAAACATTTAGAACCATGAGAAAACGAGTGCTGACTGTAATCTGGTGTTGGATTGCCGTATGTTCGTTGAGCGCGGCAGATTTTGTATGGAAAACGGGAGGCAAGATGCGCGTGGCTTGCGAGGCGGAGGAAGAGCCGGTGGTACACGTGGCATTGGACTTGCTGAACCGGGATTGCGAAGCCGTGCTTTCGCAGGCATTTTCCGTAGAAGAAGCCGAGGGGGATGTATATATCGGTACGTGGGGGAAAAGCAAGCTGCTGGAAGGGATAGCCCGGAAAGAAGGAATCAACCCTTCGGAATATTTAGGGAATCATCCGGAGGCGTTTTTCATCACCGTCTTGAAGGACGGGAAACTCCTGGTAGCCGGAAGCGACAAGCGGGGCACGGCATACGGGGTGCTGGAACTCTCGCGTATGCTGGGCGTATCGCCGTGGGAATGGTGGGCGGATGTTGTGCCCGATAAGAAGCAGGAGTTCCGTATCGCGGTCGGATTTACGAAGACCGATTATCCGCTCGTGCCCTATCGGGGCATCTTCATCAACGATGAGGATTGGGGATTGATGCCTTGGAGCTACACCAACTACGAGCCTTCGGACGTGAAAGGGCAGATAGGCCCGAAGACCCACGCGCGTATCTTCGAACTCTTGCTCCGCCTGCGTGCCAATACGTTCTGGCCGGCGATGCACGAGTGTTCGGTGCCTTTCTTCTTTACCGAAGGCAATAAGGAAATGGCGGACAAGTATGCCATCTATCTCGGCACGTCGCATTGCGAGCCGATGATGCGCAACACCAACGGCGAATGGCGCAAGGTGGGGAAGGGCGAATACAATTACCTGACCAACCGCGAAAACGTGCTTTCGTTTTGGGAAGAACGGGTGAAACTGCTCCGTCATTCGGACGACATCTATACGTTGGGCATGCGCGGGGTGCACGATAGCGGCATGTTGGGAGCCAAGACCGTGGAAGACCAGAAGAAAGCATTGACCCAAATCATCGAAGACCAGCGCAAGCTGTTGGCGGAATACAAGGGAGAAGTGACGGAAGTGCCTCAGGTGCTGATACCTTACAAGGAGGTGCTGGACGTGTACGAAGCCGGGCTGGAGGTGCCCGAAAACGTCACCTTGATGTGGTGTGACGACAATTACGGATACATCACCCATTTCCCTACCGAAGAAGAAGCTGCCCGACCGGGCGGAAACGGCATTTACTACCATGTCTCTTATTGGGGGCGTCCGCACGACTACCTGTGGCTTTCCACTGCGAGCCCTTACCTTATTTACCAGCAGATGAAGACGGCATACGACAAGGGCATCCGCAAGATGTGGATTCTGAACGTGGGCGACATCAAGCCTGCCGAATACCAGACCGAGCTGTTCATGGACATGGCATGGAACATACACAGGGTGGAAGAGGAGGGAGTAACCCGCCATTTGGGGAACTTCCTTGCCCGCGAGTTCGGCGCGCAGGCATCTGCCCGCCTGCTCCCGATGATGCAGGAGCATTACCGCCTTGCCCATATCCGCAAGCCGGAATTTATGGGGAATACCCGGACGGAGGAAAAAGACCCGAAATATAAGGTGGTATGCGATTTGCCGTGGAGCGAAGCGTTTATCCGCGGGCGCTTGCAGGCTTATCAGGTGTTGGAAGACCAGGCCGAGGTGTGGAGCCGCCGGATGCCGGAAGCGCGGCGCGACGCTTATTACCAGCTGGTGCAGTATCCCGTGCAGGGGGCTGCCGAAATGAACAAGAAATGCCTGTACGCCCAGCTTGCCCGTCATGGAAAGGCGGACTGGAAGCAGAGCGGAGCGGCTTTCGACAGCATCGTTTCCCTTACCCGGCGGTATAACACGCCGAAGTGGAAAGGCATCATGGACTACAAGCCGCGCAACCTGGCGGTATTTCTTCCCATTCCCGAAACGCAGGCGGAGGCTTCCCTGCCGTCCGACCGTCTGTATCTGCATAAATGGAATGCGCTGGAAGCCACGGGCGGCACTCCCGTTGTGTACGAAGGTTTGGGCTACGAAGGCATGGCGGCAGGCATCGCAAAGGGTGAATCCCTCGCTTTCAGCTTTGACGCCTGTCCGTCCGATTCCGTAGAAATAGAACTCCGCTTCGTGCCCACCCATCCGGTCGACGGAAAAGACCTCCGCATCCGGGTAGAGGTAGACGGAAAGCAGTCGGACGTGATTTCGTACCGCACGTACGGAAGAAGCGAGGAATGGAAGCAGGGCAGGCTGACAAACCAGACTATCCGCCGCGTGTCGTTCCCCGTGGCTTCGGGAGCGGCGCATAAGGTGAGCGTGAAAGCGCTGGACGAAGGCGTAGTGCTCGACCAAGTGTATGTGTACAATATAGCACACAGATAACACAGAGAGCCTTACGTCACGGCGGATTTGTAATCCGCCGTAATCGAGTGTTCGGATTTGTAATCCGGCGTAACGTAATAAATACTTTAGTTATCAAAAGCCTCCCTCATGGGGGAGGTTGGTGGAGGCTTCCTATTAATTATTAATTGTTAATTGTTAATTATAAAGAACCATGAAAAAACTGTTTTTGCTGCTTGCGGCGTTCCTGATGGCGGGAGCGGTGCAAGCGATGAATGAAGGGAGAGAAGTGCTGGACTTCAACTTCGGCTGGCGTTTTCATGCCGGAGACGAGGCGGATGCCGAGCAGTCCGCATTCGATGACAGCGGCTGGCGCACGGTGGACGTGCCGCATGATTTCCAGATTGAGCAGCCGTGGGTGCCGCCTACGGCAGACGAGCGGGCCAGCAACAACGACCCCGGAGCCAATATCCGCAGCCGCCTGAGCAGCCGCGGATTCAAGGAAATGGGCATAGGCTGGTACCGCAAGACCTTTACCCCCGATGAGGCGTGGAAAGACAAGCGCGTCGTCATCGACTTCGAAGGCATCATGTATGTGGGCGATGTGTATCTGAACGGCGAGTACATCGGCGGGACGGATTATGGCTACGTGGGCTTCGAGATTGACATCACGAAACGCCTGCAGTACGGAAAGCCGAACGTAATTGCCGTGAAAGCCGACACGCGCGAGCCGCTGAATTCACGCTGGTACACGGGAGGCGGACTGTTCCGCAACGTGCGTCTGGTGGTGACCGACGCGAAGGTGTACTTCATGCGTCATCCGCTCTACATCACCACGCCGCAGGTTTCCGCTGCGGAAGCTACGGTGAACATTCAGGCGGAGATGGCTTGCTACACCAAGCAGAAAACGCTGAAGACCGAAACGGTGATAACCGACGCCGAAGGGCAGGTAGTGGCGCGCCAGACGGACGAGTTGCCTTTCAATGCCCGGATGCGCACCTGCGAATACCGGTTGAAGCCGGTCCGGCTGGCAAATCCCCGTCTGTGGGACTGCGAAAGTCCGCATTTATATAAGGTAGAGATGACGCTCTATCACGAGGACGGCACGGTGGCAGACCGCGTGAGCGAACACTTCGGCGTGCGCACGGTAGAGTTCTCGCCCGCCTTCGGCATGAAGCTCAACGGAAAGAAAGTATTGCTGAAAGGCATCGCCAACCATCATTCGCTGGGTGCATTGGGTGCGGCGGCATACGACCGTGCCATCGAGAAACGCATTCAGTTGCTGAAATCGTTCGGCGTGAACCATATCCGTACCTCGCACAACCCCTATAGCGAAGGCTTTATGGATTTGTGTGACAAATACGGCATTCTGGTGGTCGACGAGCTTTACGACAAATGGCTCGACCAATACTGCGGCGGACGTGCCGAGTGGTCTTCCTTGTGGCAGAAAGACATTCCGGAGTTCATCAAGCGCGACCGCAACCATCCTTCCGTAGTGTTCTGGAGCTTGGGCAACGAGCTGCAGCAATACTGGAACCTGCCGTTTGCCGACTGGGGCGTCACTCCTTACCGCCTCCAGCGCGAACTGCTGAAGCGCTACGATGACACGCGCCTCGTCACCGTAGCCATGCATCCCCGCTACCGCAGCCTGGAAACCGACTCGCTGCCTGCCCCGCTGGTGCACGAAACCGATATTGCTTCTTATAACTACCGTTACATGTATTTCCCCGGCGACGCGCGCCGCTTCCCCAACCTGATGTTCTACCAGAGCGAGGCGAACACCAGCGGCATGGGACCGAACTTCTACGAAATGAACCTCGACAAGGTCATCGGGCTGGCATATTGGGGGCAAATCGACTACTTAGGCGAAAGCCAGGGATGGCCTGCCAAGGGATGGACGCAGGGCGCGTTCGACATCTCGCTCCAGCCCAAGCCGATAGCCTATTTCCTGAAAAGCATGTTCACCGATGAGCCGCTGGTGCACATCGGCGTGATAGACGCCAACACCGACGCGATGTGGAACGGCGTACAGACCGGAACCGACCGCATGAGCGACCACTGGAACCGCCGCGAAGGCGACACGCTCTCGCTCTACACCTACACCAATGCCGATGAGGTGGAACTCCGGCTGAACGGCAAGAGCCTCGGCGTGCAGCAAAACGACCGGCAGAACCCGAAGGTGCGCAACCGGATTAAATGGGACAACATCGTCTACCGTCCGGGCACGCTGGAAGCCATCGCCCGCACGGGCGGCAAGGTGGTGGCGAGCCACCGCATCGAAACCACCGGCAAGGCGGTCCGGCTGGAAATAGTCCCCGACAACGGAAACTGGAAAGCCGACGGCACCGACCTGCAACACCTGCGCGTCACAGCCGTAGACCGCCGGGGCCGCCGGGTGCCCGAAGCCGACACGCAACTGACGTTCACGGTAGAGGGTGACGCGCGCATCGTAGCCGTAGACAACGGCAACATGGTTTCCGACGAGCTTCACGCCACCAACCGCCGCAAGCTGTTCAACGGTTCGGCGCTGGTCATCCTCCGTGCCGGAAAGACGCCGGGCGAAATCACCCTCACCGCCGAAGGCGAAGGTTTCCGCACGGTGAAGACCAAGTTGCAGACGCATTGATTGGTGGGGGCACCACAGATTACACAGATTTTTTAAGTTATTTGCTTTTGAAACGCAGATTGGCGCAGATTTTCACAGATTATAGTAAAACAAAATTGGTTTGCGAAAAATTCTTGATGCATTGTCATCCTGAACGGACGTGAAGGATCTCGTGTACATCCACGTGGGCGCATCCGAGATGCTTCACTTCGTTACCAATGACGGATTATCCTTAACCCTCTTGTCATTCTGACGACTGTAGGGAGGAAGAATCTCACATCCACGTGGATGTCTACGAGATCCTTCGCTGGCGCTCAGGATGACAATACCTGTCATAATCGAATGGAGTTTCCATTGGAAATAGGCACTCAGCATGACAAATGATTTTTCGCAATTCATTTCTGATTGACTATAAAATATAAAAAATAATCCGCGAAAATCTGCGCCAATCTGCGTTTCAAGAGAAATAAATCTGTGTAATCTGCGGTGAAAAAAACAAGCGTCAGCCGGCGAACTCGCTCCAGTCGGTCAGGCGCATGTCGCCTTTCTTCAGGAATACCTGGTGCATGCCCAGGGCGGCGGAGAGGCTGTGGCTGGTTTGTCCTTTGGTGGAAATCTTCAGGTAGTCCCACAGGAGTTGCTTGTAGTCGGGGTGGGCGCAGTTCTCGATGACTGCCTGTGCGCGTTCCATCGGGCTTTTGCCGCGCAGGTCGGCGATGCCCTGTTCGGTGATGATGACGTTGACGGAGTGCTCGCTGTGGTCGAGGTGCGACACCATGGGGACGATGGAGCTGATGCATCCGCCCTTGGCGGTCGACGGGCACGAGAAGATGGAGATGTAGGCGCTGCGGGTAAAGTCGCCCGAGCCGCCGATGCCGTTCATCATCTTTGTGCCGCAGATGTGGGTGGAGTTCACGTTGCCGTAGATGTCGGCTTCGATAGCGGTGTTCATCGAGATGACGCCGATGCGGCGGATTACCTCGGGGCAGTTGGATATCTCGGAGGGGCGGAGCACCAGCTTGTGGGCGAAGAAGTCCATGTTTTGGTAGATGTCGTCCAGGCAGTCGTTGGTGACGCTGAGCGAGCAGGTGCTTCCGAACTTGATGCGCCCTTCCTTGATGAGGGTGATGACGGAGTTCTGGATGACTTCGGTGTACATCTCGAAGGGCGGGATGCTCGAATCACGTCCCAGCGCGCTCAGCACGGCGTTGGCGATGTTTCCCACGCCCGACTGTAGGGGCAGGAAGGTAGAGGGGATGATGCCCCGCTTCATGTCGGCTGCAAGGAAGTCGGCTACGTTTTGCCCTATCTTGTCTGTCACGGGGTCGGGGGCGCTGAATCCGCGTGCCTCGTCGGGGATGTTCACTTCTACCACTCCGGCTATCTTCCGGGGGTCTACCTGTATGTAGGGCAGTCCGATACGGTCGCTGGGCCGCACGATGGGAATGGGCCGGCGGTAGGGCGGACGTTCCATCTCGTAGAGGTCGTGCATGCCGATGACGCGTTTGCTGTGCGCCGCGTTCAGTTCGATGATGACCCGGTCGGCGAGGCGGGCGATGGTGGGGGTGATTCCTACGCCGGCTGTGAGGTAGATGCGCCCGTCGTCGGTCAGTTCGCAGGCTTCTACGATGGCGGTGGTGACATGTCCCAGGAATCCGGAGCGCAGGCGCTGTGCCACTTGCGAGAGGTGGATGTCGGTGTAGTTGATTTCGCCGTTATTGACCGCCTTGCGGAAGTCGGTGTTGGTGGTGTAGGGGGCGCGGAACTGGATGGCGTGTGCCCGTGTCAGCACGCCGTCGCACGAGTCTCCGGTCGATGCTCCTGTAATGATTCCGATGCGGAACGCTTCGCCCCGCGCGTGTTTTTCTTCGGCTTGTTTTGCCAGTTCGGCGGTTACGGCTTTGGGGCTTCCTGCCGGGGTAAAGCCGCTCAGTGCAATGATTTCGCCATTTTGTATCAGGCTGGCAGCTTCGGCTGCCGTCATTCGGTTGTAGTTCATAGTGTTTGAATTAGAAGCCCCCTCCAAACCTCACCCGTGGGGGAGGCTTTAGACAACTGAAGTATTTTTAGCCTCCCCCACGGGGGGAGGTTTGGAGGGGGCTTGGTTAGTACTTAATTAATATTTCCGTTTGAATATCTCCGAGTAAATGAATGCCTTGCGGGCTTCGTTCCGTGTGCGGAGGCTGATTCCTTTCTTTTCGGTCTGAGGTTTCGCCGCAGGCGGTGCAGAGGTCATCGGCTCAGGTTTCCGCATCTGTTGCGTGTAGCGTACCGGCTCCTTGCGCGGCTTGGGCTGTTCTTCCCGAAGAGGCGTTTCCGCCTCCTCCTCATACGCTTCTTCCGGGAAGCCGATGACCGGCTTCGGAGCGGCAGGCTTTTGTGCTTTCGGCTTTTGGGTCATTACCTTGTAAGCGATAATCACGATGCATATCAGAATGACGAGAATGTTGCTCATATTCGTTCTTAATTAATAAAAGGTGTGAAAGGAATCGCCCAAAGATAGTAATTTTCCGGCAAAGAAACATAAGAACTTATCACTTATTCATGCGGAACGGAATAGATTTCTTATCTTTGCGGGGGAATTTTCACCACAGAGAACACCGAGGCACACAGAGTTCTTTTTATATTGAAACGCAGATTGGCGCGGATTTTCGCGGAATAAGAAATAACTTGTTTCCTCTGTGAGCCTCTGTGTACTCTGTGGTGAAAATCCATTAGTAACCAATAATAAATAATCGTATGACAAATCAGACTGCGGGAACGGACTTTAAATCCGCGACCGGAAAAGAAACGAAAAAACTGTTTATTGAGACTTACGGATGCCAGATGAACGTAGCCGACAGCGAGGTGGTGGCTTCCGTTATGCAAATGGCGGGCTATGAGCCTTGCGGTACGCTGGACGAGGCGGATGCCGTATTTATGAACACCTGCTCCATCCGTGACAATGCCGAGCAAAAGATTCTGAACCGGCTGGAATTCTTCCATGCATTGAGAAAGAAACGGAAACACCTTATCGTAGGTGTGTTGGGCTGCATGGCGGAACGGGTGAAAGAGGACCTGATTGAGAACCACCACGTGGATTTGGTGGCGGGACCGGACGCTTACCTGAGCCTGCCCGACCTGATTGCTTCGGTGGAAGCAGGCGAGAAAGCCATCAATGTGGAATTGTCCACTACCGAGACTTACCGCGACGTGATTCCTTCGCGTATCTGTGGCAACCGTGTGTCGGGCTATGTATCGATTATGCGCGGCTGCAACAACTTCTGCCATTACTGCATTGTGCCTTACACCCGCGGACGGGAACGGAGCCGCGACGTGGCAAGCATCCTGAACGAGGTGAACGACCTCTGCCAAAAGGGCTACAAGGAAGTGACCCTGTTGGGGCAGAACGTCAATTCGTACCGCTTCGAGCAGGCGGACGGGACGGTGATTACTTTCCCGATGCTGCTTCGTACGGTGGCAGAGGCGGTGCCCGGCATGCGCGTGCGCTTTACGACCTCGCATCCGAAAGACATGAGCGACGAAACGCTCCAAGTGATAGCCGATGTGCCCAACGTATGCAAGCACATCCACCTGCCCGTGCAGAGCGGAAGCTCGCGCATCCTGAAGCTGATGAACCGCAAGTACACCCGCGAGTGGTATCTGGAGCGGGTAGCTGCCATCCGGCGCATCATCCCCGATTGCGGGCTGAGCACCGACATCTTCTCCGGGTTCCACTCGGAAACGGAAAAAGACCATCAGATGAGCCTTTCGCTGATGCGCGAATGTGCCTACGATTCCGCCTTCATGTTCAAGTATTCGGAACGTCCCGGCACGTATGCTTCTAAGCACTTGCCCGACGATGTGCCCGAAGAGGTGAAAATCCGCCGCCTGAACGAGTTGATAGAACTCCAGAACCAATTGTCTGCCGAAAGCAATGCAAAAGACGTAGGCAAGACATTCGAAGTGCTGGTGGAAGGCGTGTCCAAGCGTTCGAAAGAGCAATTGTTCGGACGCACGGAGCAGAACAAAGTCGTGGTGTTCGACCGAGGCACGCACCGCATAGGCGATTTCGTGAAGGTACGTATCACCGAGTCGAGTTCGGCTACACTGAAAGGAGTGGAGATTGAAAATGCAGACAATATAGGATAGAACTTAATCCAATAAGTAGATGTCGAAAATTAGTCTGTCAGTCCAGAAAATATCATTTAATTTTGTACACTTACTTAAAACTAAACGAAACAATGAAAACAAGAATGACCCTCAGTTGGCTTTTTGCCTTCTTGCTCTGCCTGCCGGTGTTTGCCCAGATGCAAGACCCGGTGAAGTTCAAGGCTGAATGGAAAGAACTTTCGGCTACGGAAGCCGAGATTGTATTTACGGGTACGATTGATGCCGGGTGGCATGTGTATTCTACGGATTTGGGAGACGGAGGGCCTACCTCTGCAACGTTTAATGTAGATGAAATAAAAGGAGCGGAACTGGTGGGCAAACTGGTTCCGGGCAAAGGGGAAAAAGAGCAGATGGACCCGATTTTCTCCATGCAGGTGCGTTATTTTGAAAAGAATGCGACCTTTGTCCAGAAAGTGCGGCTCACCGGAGGCGACTATGTGGTAAAGGGATATTTGGAATACGGCGCTTGCAACGATGAGAATTGCCTGCCTCCTACCGCCGTTGATTTTTCGTATAGCGGAACGGCGGCGGGCGCATCGGCTGTAGCGGAGCAACCGGCAGAAGAAAAGCCGGAAGCAATAGCGGCGCAAGCAGAAACAGATTCTCTCCCTGCTGCTCCTGCCCAACTGGAAGGCACGGCTGACTATTGGAAGCCGGTCGTCAAGGAATTGTCCGAGTTCGGCGAAACCCAGCAACAGGATACGCATTCGTGGGTATACATCTTCTTTGCTGGATTCATCGGCGGGCTGCTTGCCCTGTTTACTCCCTGTGTATGGCCCATCATCCCGATGACGGTCAGCTTCTTCCTGAAACGCTCGAAAGACAAACGGAAAGGAATCCGTGACGCGTGGACATACGGTGCGTCCATTGTCGTGATTTACGTAGCGTTGGGGCTTGCCATTACGTTGATATTCGGTGCAAGTGCGCTGAATGCCTTGTCGACCAATGCTATCTTCAATATTTTCTTCTTCCTGATGCTGGTAGTGTTTGCCGCTTCGTTCTTCGGCGCGTTCGAAATCACCCTGCCTTCGAAATGGAGCAATGCGGTCGACAGCAAGGCAGAGTCTACTACGGGGCTGCTCAGCATTTTCCTGATGGCATTTACTCTTTCGCTGGTTTCCTTCTCGTGCACCGGACCGATTATCGGTTTCCTGCTGGTGGAAGTATCCACTACGGGCAGCATTATCGCCCCGGCATTGGGTATGCTGGGCTTTGCCATAGCGCTTGCCTTGCCGTTTACACTCTTTGCGATGTTCCCCTCGTGGCTCAAGTCGATGCCGAAGTCGGGCGGTTGGATGAACGTTATCAAGGTAGTCTTGGGCTTCCTCGAATTGGCATTCGCCCTCAAGTTCCTTTCGGTGGCAGACCTGGCATACGGCTGGCGTTTGCTGGACCGCGAAACCTTCCTCGCCTTGTGGATTGTCATCTTCGGCTTGTTGGGCTTCTATCTGTTGGGCAAAATCAAGTTCCCGCACGATGACGATTCGACGAAGGTGGGCGTGGGACGTTTCTTCCTTGCCCTCATCTCGCTCGCTTTTGCGGTCTATATGGTGCCCGGCTTGTGGGGCGCTCCTCTGAAAGCGGTCAGCGCGTTCGCTCCTCCGATGCAGACACAAGACTTTAACTTGTATGAAAACGAAGTACACGCCAAGTTCCAGGACTTTGACGAAGGTATGGAATATGCCCGCCAGCAGGGTAAACCGGTAATGATAGACTTCACGGGCTACGGATGCGTGAACTGCCGCAAGATGGAACTGGCGGTATGGACCGACCCGCAGGTAAGCAAGATGCTGACCGATGATTATGTGCTTATCACGCTCTACGTGGACGAGAAAGCGAAACTGCCCGAACCTATCAAGATTATGGAAAACGGCAAGGAACGCACGCTTCGTACCGTAGGTGACAAGTGGAGTTACCTGCAACGTTCGAAATTCGGTGCCAATGCCCAGCCCTTCTACGTCTTGATAGACAATGAAGGCAATCCGCTCAACAAGTCGTATTCGTACGACGAGGACATCGCCAAATACGTTGATTTCCTTCAGACAGGACTGAAAAACTACAAGAAATAAGTGCCCTGCAGATGAAGATATACTGGCTTTTCCGGCTCATATATCTTCATCTGCTTTTGCTATTCTCTTTATCGGGCAATGCATTTATCTTATTCGCCAGCGTCACGCAGGATTGCAAATCCGGTGTAATTGAAGAGTCAGATTACAAATCCGGCATGACAAGCAAGCTTTGACTTCTTCGCAATATAGCTGCATCGTTTGTAAGATTATTAATCTTACAGCGTGAAGATTAATAATCCTCCGGCGTGAAGATTAATAATCTTACAGGCTACGCAGCCATGCGGATTGGATTATCAAGCTAACTGAATGTTATGGCTTGGAAAAGAAACGGATGGACGTAATCGCGTACGGGCATAAAAAAAGGAGTACCGCTGTACTCCAACCTTTGTTAACCTTAAATCTAATACTATGAAAAACACATTGCAAAGGTACGGACTTCTGGGAAATATGCAAGCATTAAGGTTATAAAAACGTGTTTTATAACATGCTTTAAGAAACGTACCTTCTTATTCAAAAGTCTTTAACAGATTAAGGCATCAGCTTACGCCAAGCTCTTTCCGTGCCACATCGAGTGCTTCATTGATGTTGCTGCAGATGTTTTCCTTGCCCAGCAAAGTATAGAAGCCCGACCGTTCCAATACGTCGTGCACCTGCGGATTGACACCCGAAAGGATGATGTGGATGTTTTCCTTTTGTGACATCTCGCACAGGGTAGTCAGGTTGTGTATGCCCGTAGAGTCGATGAAAGGCACTTTGCGCATGCGGATGATGCGTATCTGCGGGCGGTCGCCCAGCCGTGCCATGATTTCTTCAAATTTGGTGGCGATGCCGAAGAAGTAAGGTCCGTTTATTTCGTACACTTCCACGCCTTCGGGGATAACCAAGTGTTCTTCGTGCGTTTCCACGTCCGATTCCTTGTTGGGGTCGATTTCATCGGTAATGACCGATATCTGCGTGGTCTCCATCACTCGTTTCATGAACGATACGCAGGCGATGACCAGCCCCACTTCGATAGCCACGGTCAGGTCGAATATCACGGTGAGGAAGAAGGTGATAAGCAATACGGTGACATCGGATTTCGGGTTTTTCAGCAACCCTTTGAATACTCTCCAGCCACTCATGTTATAGGATACTACTACCAGCACGCCGGCAAGGCACGCCATCGGGATGAACTTGGCGAGCGGCATCAGGAATATCAGGATGAGCAGAAGCACGATGGCATGAACGATACCGGCTATCGGCGAGCGGCCTCCGTTGTTGATATTGGTCATGGTGCGGGCAATGGCTCCTGTGGCAGGAATGCCGCCGAAGATGGGTGAGATAATGTTGGCAATGCCCTGTGCCACCAGTTCGGTGTTTGAGTCATGATGGTCTCCGATGACTCCGTCGGCTACGGTGGCGGAGAGTAAAGACTCTATTGCCCCCAGCACGGCGATGGTTATCGCTACGGGGAAAAGGTTCTTCACCGCTTCCCAGTCGAGCGAAGGTACGGTAGCTTCGGGTAATTGTGACTGGATGCTGAAGCGGTCGCCGATGGTGTCGATGCTGGTCACACCTCCGTACATCTTCATCAGGTATACCGCTACGGTCACAAGGATAATCGCTACCAGCGAGCCGGGAATCTTTTTCGAGAACTTGGGCGTGAGCGCGATAATCAGGATGCTGGCTATGCTGACCGCTACGTTCCACCAGTTGACGGTATCGAAATGGCGTGCATAGAGTATCCATTTGCCGATAAAGTCGCCCGGCACCTTCTCACCTCCGAATTGCAGGCCGAATACATCAGCTATCTGTGTGGTGAAGATGGTCAGGGCGATACCGCTTGTGAAACCGATGATGATGGGGTAGGGAATGAACTTGATGATGGTGCCAAGCCGGAACACTCCTAATATAATAAGGAGTATGCCCGCCATTAAGGTCGCTATCATCAGGCCTTCCAGTCCGTATTGCTGGATAATGCCGTAGATGATAACGATAAAGGCTCCCGTAGGTCCGCCTATCTGTACTTTGCTCCCGCCCAAAAGCGAGATGATGAATCCCGCTACGATAGCGGTGATGATGCCTTTTTCGGGACTTACTCCCGAAGCGATGCCAAAAGCAATGGCAAGCGGAAGGGCTACGATGCCTACGATGATGCCTGCCATCAGGTCGGTAGAGAAGTCCGACCGGGTGTAGTTCCGAAGCGTATCTACTAGCTTCGGCTTAAACTGAAATGTCTTCATATACCTATTGAAATGATTAAAATAATAAAAAAGAAGTGCAAAAGTATATATTTATCCGAACATAAACGACTACATTCCTGTTAATCTTTTAAGAAAAGGCAAGAAAGTCTTAATAGAACATAAAAGACGGATTGTAATTATTACAAATTTGAATAAAAATACTATCTTTGTAATGTTGAAAAGGAAACAATGTCTAACCACTAAATAACTAACGATTATGGGAAAAAGTATTAAAGGAACAAGAACAGAGAAGAATCTGGGTATTTCATTTGCTGGCGAATCACAGGCAAGAATGCGTTACACTTACTTTGCAAGTGCGGCAAAGAAAGAAGGATATGAACAAATTGCCGCTATCTTTACCGAAACTGCAGACCAGGAGAAAGAACATGCCAAGCGGATGTTTAAATGGCTGGAAGGCGGAATGGTGGAAATCACAGCCAGCTATCCTTCGGGTGTCATCGGAACTACGCTGGAAAACCTGAAGGCTGCTGCAGCAGGCGAGAACGAGGAATGGTCGCTGGACTATCCGAAGTTTGCTGATATTGCCGATGAAGAAGGATTTCCTGCTATCGCCAAGATGTACCGTGAAATAGCTGTTGCCGAAAAGGGGCACGAAGAAAGATATCTTGCACTGGCAAAGAATGTAGAAGAAGGTAAGGTGTTCAAGAAAGATACCGAAGTGGTATGGCAATGTCGTAATTGCGGATACCTGTATGTAGGTACGGAAGCTCCCGAAACTTGTCCGGCTTGCTTGCATCCACAAGCTTACTTTGAAGTGCAGAAAACGAACTATTAAGCCTTGCTTGACAGCTCGGTAATTTATCACAGGGGACACAGGGATACAGGGGTATTTCTGTGTCCCTTGCGGTTTAAAATACCTACTTTCAGGTATTGACAAAACAGATGAAAGTTTGCAATTTTGCGGACATAGAAAATAACTTTTAAAATCAATAAATGTATGAAAATCAAATCAATCATAGGTCGTGAAGTACTCGACTCGCGTGGCAATCCTACCGTAGAAGTGGATGTAATGCTGGAATCTGGTATAATGGGACGTGCTTCGGTTCCGTCCGGGGCTTCTACAGGCGAGCACGAAGCGTTGGAACTTCGCGATAAAGATCCGAAACGCTATGGCGGTAAGGGTGTATTGAAGGCTGTAGAGAATATCAATACGGTCATAGCTCCGGCTTTGACGGGCTGGTCTGTATTGGAACAGCGTGCCATCGACTGGAAAATGTTGGAACTGGACGGCACCAAGACAAAATCGAATTTGGGTGCCAATGCCATTTTAGGCGTTTCGCTTGCCGTGGCAAAAGCTGCTGCAAATTATCTGCACATTCCTCTCTATCGCTATATCGGAGGGGTAAATACGTATGTAATGCCGGTTCCGATGATGAACATCATCAATGGCGGTTCGCATAGCGATGCCCCGATTGCATTCCAAGAGTTTATGATTCGTCCGGTAGGTGCTTCTTCGTTCCGTGAAGGCTTGCGTATGGGTGCAGAAGTATTCCACGCCTTAAAGAAGGTTTTGCACGATCGTGGACTGAGTACGGCGGTAGGTGATGAAGGAGGTTTTGCGCCGACATTGAATGGTACGGAAGACGCACTTGACTCCATCCTTGCCGCTATCCGGGCAGCAGGCTACGAACCAGGCAAGGACGTGAAAATCGGTATGGACTGTGCGTCATCTGAGTTTTATAAGGATGGAGTATACGATTACACCATTTTCGAAGGGGAAAAAGGAAAGAAACGTACATCGGATGAACAAATCGCTTATCTGGAAGAACTGATTGACAAGTATCCGATTGATTCTATCGAAGACGGTATGAGTGAAAACGACTGGGAAGGCTGGCAGAAACTGACGGCACGTATCGGCGGACGTTGCCAGCTGGTAGGCGATGACCTGTTCGTAACCAATGTAGAATTCCTTTCGAAAGGCATTGCCATGGGATGTGCTAATTCCATATTGATAAAGGTAAACCAAATAGGCTCACTTAGCGAAACGCTGGATGCTATCGAGATGGCACACCGCCATGGTTATACTACGGTTACATCCCATCGTTCGGGTGAAACCGAAGATGCCACCATAGCCGATATAGCTGTAGCAACGAATAGCGGACAAATCAAGACCGGTTCGCTGAGCCGTTCGGACCGTATGGCGAAATACAACCAGTTGCTCCGTATCGAAGAAGAATTGGGCGACTTGGCAATATACGGATATAAGCGTATTAAATGAAAAAAATCACTTGAAACTTGTTATAAAGGGGAGATTTCAGCTGAAATTCTCCCCTTTTTCCCCTAAAATGAAGAAAAAATGAAAAAAACAGGGAAATAGTTGTACCTTTGCAACCGCAATCGAGAGAGATAGCAACAAAAGAAAAAATGGTGCGTTAGTTCAGTTGGTTAGAATACATGCCTGTCACGCATGGGGTCACGGGTTCGAGTCCCGTACGCACCGCAACTCGAAAAAGCAAGATTAGGAAAAGCTCTGATTCCCAACGGAATTAGGGCTTTTTTATTGGTTTTCGGGCGGCAAAAAATAGCGTTTTAGAGAAGTTATGAGGGGCAAATTCAGGGTCCTTTTTACAAACCCCAAATCATTTTGTGATGCAAATCCAAATCGATTTGTGTTGAATTAAGATTCATTAGCACAAATCGAAATGTGATTATTTTGTTGCTTTTTGCTTCTTGTTTAAACCTTGGATTTTCTTCTTCTTTATCTTGTCTAAGTCGGAAAAAATCACTAATTTTACATCAAATAAAAGGCGGAAATATGTATGTTTTCATACATTCAATTCGAAGCGGATTCCTTCTTCACCAGATAAGAGGCGGTATGTGTTTTCTATATTATTTTCATAGACATGGACATTGCCGAAAGTCAGTGTGATGGATTTTAACGGTAACTCTATCTGGCGTGCTATTGAGTAAAGATGATAGATGTCAGCCGGCAAGCCCAGATTGGCATCTGAACTGCGCTGGTAGGCAGAAATGACCAATTCACCGTCTTCTATTTGGAATTGTACAAGGCTTAGGCAGGGTGCCTGGTTGCTTTCAACCCCAGTTTCACCAAGGAAAAGCACATAGTTTTTACTGTTTCGCTTTTCCCGGTTGATCCTATCAATAAGTGGGGGAAGTCTTTCAAGGTAGGTCGGATAACTGTTGACTAATGTTTTTCCGCAATAGTCCCACCATGTTATCCCTGCTTCGCGGTATCTGTCCACGTTTCGTTCGCCTCGTGTGAACAGTTCCAGCTCGCTCTTTAATTTTTTGCGTGCCAAGTTGTGTCCTTCGAAAATCTCCAGCAGGTCAGCCGGTGTCAAGTCTAAGCGTTCGTTTAAAAGATAACGGATGTTCCCTTTCCGGTTAGTCTGTGTCTTTCCGGAACATACTATTTTTTCTAAAATGCAATGGTATTTGTTCTTTCCGTTCATTTTAATCAATATTTAAATGTTTATTAAATGAGTAATGGGGTGTCATACTGTATGCGTATACAACATCATGTCTGTGTAAAACGCATTATAATTCATGCGTGCGTTAAAGGTGGCAATAGCGGCATTTTGGAATGGATTGCCCATACCAGGATGTTTCCCCATCCAATCGCAAAGCTCAAGTATCTGGGACTTGTTTGATGTGAAGTAAATAAAAGGATGAGCTTGCAGGATAGCCAGCACGTCCAAATAATCCGCCAGCTTCCAATTCATTGTATAAGTACCTACATCTGTGCTCAAGTAAGGCGGATCCACAAGAAATACAGTATTCGGAATCTCTTTATACCGGTTGAATACATCCTTATAATCCTCGTGTGTAACAGTCAGTCCATCCAAATAATCACCCGCCAGCTGATACCCTGACTTTCGGATATTATTATAAAGTGATTCCTTTTTCAGTCCTTCAAGGCTCGTCTTGTATTTCATGGAGAATAACAACGATGAGGATAGGGTGATATAGTCCACATAACCCCATATCTTTTCTTCTTTCTCGATACGCCCGTATATTTTCATTTGGACTTCCTTTGGAATTAGTTTGTTCCTTGGCAGTCCAGCCGCTATTTGCCTGAAATCAGACAATAACTGGTTGGTTCTTGGTATGTTTTTCAAACGCTTGCAATAATTGTCATAGTCGTTATAAATAACTGTGGCATCAGGTTTTTCACGTTTGGTGATATGGGACAACAATCCCGATCCTCCAAATAAATCCACATAGACCGCATCATCCGGATATTGTTTCAGAATCTTCTTGAATTCTGATGCAAACATTCTTTTCTGCCCCACAAAAGGTAACGGAGCCGATAAATATTCTTTCATATAACTTTGCTGTTTGTTCATGTTGTACAAAGCTACTTGTTATGCCACACACCAGCCAAATAAAAATGGGAAATCATACTGCATCCAATATGCACTCTTTTTTAAAGCGTTTAAATACTTCATAAATTGTACGTTCACTAATAGAATATTTTTCAGCTAAATAAGCGATACAATATGTAGTTTTTTCTCCTTGGCTTTTCATCAATTTAAATTCCGAATAAAGGTCTAAATATCGAATATCGTTCAATTTAGCACCCATTCTTATAAGCATTTCCAATGGTTTCTTATTAAATTCAAGTGCTTCAAATAGTGTCATATCCAATCATTTTTATTATTTTTGCAATGCCAATCATTTTTAACGATAAAACCCAAGTGGCGCGGCAGAGGGTATTTGCCCCCGGCTGCGCGCCGCTTGGGTGTGTCGTTAATAAATGATTGGCGTCTTATATTAACAGGCCGGGGGCTTTTTCTTTCTCCCCCAACCATTCTTTATTTGGCTTTCCGAATGAATTTCACCCACTCGAAGTACCCTGAGTTCTCAAGGTAGGTCTCATCGTCCTCCCCCGCGTTGGCTTCCCGTTCGAAGCTGATGTTCTTGTAGGCTTCCGTACCGTAGAAGCACAGCTTCACGAGCCATTCCAGCACATAGAGGATGTAGAACATCCCGAACGAAAGGGCGAACCACCATGCGGATATGCCTGCAAGCAGCACCAATATCCATATAATGACCCCGCTTGCCAGCATGCACTCGCACCACTGCCTTGCGTGCGTGCATTCGTGGTTGCGTACTCTTTGCGGCATTTCCTCTTTACTCTTGTACCTCGTGCAGACCCATGCCGCAATAGTTATCGTGCTGTAACCCTTGAACAGCAAATTGTTGGCTATCCAACTGTTGTAACGTATCTTTTTCATATAGCATTTATTATTGCATTTCTACACGGCTAAAGGAAAATGTATTGGATGATTTGGTATACATAATTGATGCCCCATATTTTTCAAAACCAAATATTGCGAATGTCACAACTGTAAAACCTAAACTCATATCACCATTTTCTTTTATTAAACAGAAAGGATTTAATAACTCAATTTGCATATACGATGTATTATCTTCCAAATTTATCATAAGCCTGTTCCCGTCCTTCACCGCTTGAATAATTCTTTTCAGTCCCGATTCTCCGCCAACCGCCGTGGATATGTCGGCACTCTCGCTTGACGAGGTGAGTGAATACACTTCCGGTCTCAGCGCGTAGCCGGAATGATATATAGCCTTAACAAAGCCTCCTGTTCCATTTCTGTTAATAAAAATTGTACGTTCTGTTTTAGTTTGTATATCAAAAAAACATATTGTGAGGTTTAAACTTAAAACAGAATAAACTGAAGCAGTCATATTAAAAAACGTGTAATTAAATGCATAGTGGGAATATGTTCTGTTCGTAATAAAACCAATAATCTCTTGAATTTTTTCTACACCACCAAAAACCTGTACTATTTCTTCATCAGTCGCTCCAGCATTTAAATTAGTAGCTAAACCTACTGGAAGATAATACGTATCATCCGCTCCGCCACCTGATTCCGACAGTTTGCATGAAAACTGCGTTGTACTTGTATTACAAGTTATACTTATTATTTTCAGCTTTCCTGAATCCACGTAATTAAAGTCCAGCGTATAAGCGTTGTCCGCAATACTGCCGGACAACAGGCATTCCCGGTTGCCTATGAAACACTTGAGCGGGGTAGTATTCGAATATTCACTGTTGGTGATAGCTGATGCGCTATACGTGACATAAGCCTGTATACCGCTTAATCCCATCCCGAAAGCCGTTACTATCTCATCGTTCGTGCTGTTGTCTGTTAACTCCAGCACGGCAACCGGTATTTTCCAAACCGGCTTCATATCATCCAGCTTGGAGTAATTCTCCTTGCTCATCAGCCCCGATACAGCACCGCTTGCATTCGGTATTACATTGAATGTTCCATCCAAGGAACCGTCAGCCGAAGGCTTGAAGGCGTAATAGCTTGCGGACTGCAATGCGCTGCCGTTGGTCACGTTCACGTTGCCGCCTCCTGCGGAAGGCGTGTCCCCTCCGCCGCCCTCAATGACGATGTTTCCGCTGCCCACTATGCTTTGCCCGTTGACTGTCTTGAACGATGCGGACGTGGTGAACCCGCTGTCGTTCGTCAGCTGGCTGGTCTTCGAGGGTATGACCGTAGCGGCAGACAATGCTCCGACTTCCGATGCCGTGTATGCCGGTTTCGTGGAAGAGTTGACCCACGAGGGCTTGTTCAGCACGTTCGCCCACTGCACGCTGTCCGCCACTCCTCCGCCTCCCGAGCCTCCTGAACCGTCATAGCCTTTAGGTATCCCGAAATTCAGCTTGTATTTCGGGTTGCCCTCATCGTCCGTGCCGTTGGCGACCACTTCCGATGTGGCGTTCTGTCCGGGGTCGAGCGTGGTTGTCGTGCCGGTTTCCAGCACGGGTGTCTTCCCGTCCGTAACGGTTTCCGGCATTCCGTCCACTTTGTCCAGTAACTCGTTCACTTTTTCCGTTGTCTTAGTAAGCTGTCCCATATCCTTTACATTTTAATGTCAAATTCATATTCGTATTCTGTGGTGACGGTGTCCACCGTAACCGTAATGCCTTCCTGCTTTTCGCCGCTCCGGCTGCCTGTTGTGCCTACCGGAATTTCCGGACTACACGATGTTGCGAAAACAGCGGATAATATTGTTAATATAACTTTCATGCTATGCCTCCTTTAATGATATGCTTCTTATGTTTACTGTACAATTAGTCAATACGGCGATAATGAATGCGTCAGATGTGTTGCTGTCACGTTTGCTCGCTGTAAATTCGGCTGTGAATGTCTTGTATGATGTGGTCAATGAATCGCCCCAAAATACGGCGTCCCCATTTATAGTATCCGTAGTATCCATTGATGTGCCTATAGCTCCGACCAAGACAGCCGAATTAACCGAAGCCTTGGCTTCCATGGTAAGCCTGTACTTGTGCCCTTGTTCCAGCTTGCTTCCAAGGTAGCCCTTATTAAACGCAATATAATCGCTTCCGCTAATTGAGCCTGTGAACTTCAATGTCGCCACGCCTCCGGTTACGGAATTGACTGAGCAGCTTCCGTAAGCCATCCAATACGCACTACTTGTCAGTGCCGTTCCCGAGAATATCTCGTCACCCGTCACGGTGTACGCCTCGAAATAAGCCGTAAGCGTCTTGTTGGCGTCCCATGTCACCGTATGGCTTTGGTAGCCTCCGTCACTCCAGCGCACGAACCGGTAGCCGCTGTTTGCCGTAGCCGATACGGTGCGGCGGGTGCCTTTCTCGTATGTGCCTCCGCCTGATACGCTTCCGCTTCCCGATGGAGATGCTTTCAGCGTGACGGTGTAGTTCGTAACCTGTATCTTCGTGAAATAGGCGGTAACGGAATAGTTGTCATAGTTGACAGCAATATAATGGTCTTGCGCCCCACCGTCGCTCCAACGTTCAAACTCATATCCTTCGTCAGGATAAGCGGATAAATATATATTTCCCCCGCTCGTTACGTAACTTACTCCTGGTGCCGGCGAGGTTGTTCCTTCCCCCGACACATTAATGGTAAGTTTATACTTAATTTCTGAGTTTTCGGAAACATAAAGCATTCCGTCTGAGGTTTTACGGACAATCGCATTGGTCATTCCGCTTCCTACAATGGTTGGGTCTATTGTTAAATTTGCCCTGCTTCCCGAATTGCCGATAAAATCAAAGGTTATGCCATTGGGGGTTATCGAAAGGGTTTGGACGCTATTAGAATTGGACCTCATGAATATCTCAGGGTCAAAATTCCCATTGGCACTAATTCTTAAGATGTCATAAAAACGAATAGAGCCGACACTCATAGCCATAAGACGCAGGAACCCATTGGAAATAATTGTTTTTAGTCTCTCCGCTTCATTCGTGAGAGTTCCATTCATATTTACCGACCCGTCGGTATTCACGATGAACTTGTCGTTCACGTTCAGCGTGTTCGCCATGATGGCGTTGGCGATAAGTTGCGAGGTGATGACCATTGCCGCCTCCAGCACTTCGGTATTGATTGTTCCGCCCTTGATGATGGACATGCCCCGTTCGGCGTAGTATTTCAGGTTCTCGTAATCCGTATATCCCAGCTGCTTGGCTATTTCGTCCTTCACCGACTGGTCAACCTCGCCTATCTGAGCGTCGATGTCCTCCTTAGCCTGGTCTGCCGCCTCCTGCTTTATCTTGTCCTGTATCGCCTTGTTGGCGTTCTCGATGGCTGAGGAAAGCGAGGCGTACGCATTGTTGAACGCCGTGAACTTGCTGTCCACGTCATCCTTTTCGGTCTCGGTTGTCTTGCCGTCCGCTATGGCTGTATTAATGGAAGACGTAAGGCTTGCGACCGCCGAATCGAACGAACGCTTGGCGGAGTAAAGCAGGCTCTTGTACGTCCCCGTCAGGTAGGAATTGCTGTACAGTGCCGTATAGGTGGAATCCATGCTTCCCTTGGTCGAGTTGACCGTATTGATATAGGTGGCAATCGCCTTCGCCTCCGATTCGGTGATGATGCCGTCCTTGAAAGCTCCGTCCACATACGTGTTCAGGCTCTCTACCGACTGCTTCGCCTCGTTGGCGTCCTCCTGTGCGTTGCTTGCGGCTTGGTTCGCCTCGTCCGCAGCCATTTGGGCGTTGTCGGCATAGCCTTTCAGCTTGTCCTGTATCGACTTCTCCGCCGCCTTCACCGCCTCGTTGAAAGAAGCGCACGCCGTGTTGAACGAGGCGTATTTTGCGTCCACGTCCGCCTTCTCGCCCTGTGTCGCCTTTCCGTCAGCTATGGCGGTGTTCACCGAGTTTATCAGCGCGTCCGCCGCCGAGAACATCGCCGACTTGGCGTTGGCAAGCCCCACCTTGGCTGAGCCTTCCAGATAGGGGTTGTTGTAAAGCTCGTCGTAAACGGCTTCGGCGGACTTCTTCTCGTTGTTAACCACGTTTATGTAGGTGGCTATCGCCTTGGCTTCCGATTCCGAGATAATGCCGTCCGAAAATGCCCCGTCAACGTATCCTGTGAGGTCTGCCACGCTCTGCTGCACTTCGGAAGCCGCCTGCGAGGCGGAAGCTGCATCGTCCTTGGCGTTCTGTATCTCCCGGTTGATTTCCGTCATGTCCGGAGCGTCCGCAAGGTTCTCGTACCCTACAGAGCCGGGCTTGATGACCACCTTCCCCGTGAACACGTTCTTGTCGGCGTTCGGGCTGATGACCGTCACCTCCTTGTCCAGCATCGAATACGAATTGATGCCGCTGTACAGCTTAATGCACGGCGCATCGTTGTCGTATGAGGAAAGGAACACGACATGCTGGCGGCTTTCGTCCGTCTTGTTGCCTATCGTAACGATGGTGTCCCCGGCTTTCGGCTCCATGCTGCCCGGGTCGCAGTCGGTTATGGAAAGGTCGATGTAGTCCTCCCCGACACCGATAACCCTGCGCCAGTAATACTGGTTGCTCACCTGATGGGACGTGCCTTCCTTCACGTTGAACTCCCGGCACTGGGCAAGGTCGTCCACGGCGAACTCGTTGACGATTTCCTTCTCTCCGTCCGTCTGCTTGAAGTAGCAGCGGTATGCCTGCTCTCCGCCGATGGTGGGCACCGTCACTTCCTCGCCATCGCTGTCGGTTATGGGCGAACCCGCACTGTCGTACAGCGTTTCGTATTCGGCGGACACGAGTTCCACCCTCACGCATTCCATTCCGGCAGGCGAAGCTACTATACGTCCGCCTACATGCGAAAGGTGCTTTATCTCCAGCGTCTCGAAGTAGGCTTTCAGCCTTACGTACAGCTCGTCCGTCTCGATGTACGACTTGCCGGTCTTCGGGTCACGCTTCACCACGAATCCGGTTCCGAACGGACCCGAAGCGAAGTCCTGCGATTCGATGTTGTCACTTATCAGACCTCCGAGGAAACGGATGAGGTAATTCGTCTGGTCCGGTTGGTCTTTACGCAAAAACATCGCCAATGCCTTCAATGCCGAAAACACGTTGTAATCGCTGGGCGTTTTGTTGTCACCGGTCCTGATGATGTCTATCAGCGTCTGCTGCTCCTGCTTGGTCAGGATGTACTGCAGGCTGCCCAGCCTGTTGTCCACCGATGCTTTCCAGCCCGTCCCTATCTGGTCGGTGCAGGTAATGGTCGCCTGGCTGAGGTCGTTCAGGCGGCGGACGCATTTTACGATGCGGGTGTCCTTGTATCCGGTGCTGAAGTATTTGTCGGAAAGCAGGCGTACGTTCTGCCCCAGGATAAGGGAGGTACGGTTACGCTCTATGTAGTTGCGGTCGGTGGTGCCGTTGTATTTCTTTGTGTCAAAGCTGTACGTGCCGAGAAAGTCGTCCACCGCTTCGGCGTATGCCTGTTCGGCCGCCGTAATGTATTCCTGCGGGAGCGAGAAGTTCCAGGGGATGTACGTGTCGCCCACGTTCGGGACGATGGATCCTCCGGGAACCTGTGCCGTTTCGTCCGGATAAACGTTGATGATTTCCCATTCCGAAGTGTCTTCGTGCCACGCAGCCTCGAACGACCCGTCCTCGCCTTTCCCGCGTCCGGCAAGGTCGCCGTCCTGAAATGCGAGCATGAAAGTCAGGTCGGGTATCTGATAGTCCGCCGGATTGAAACCCATGCCGCTGTCCTTGAAGTAGTACACCGTATATTTCCGTCCCTCCTCGTCCTCTTTCTCTTCAGTACGGACAGAGTCTATCGTGCCTATGTATTTGGGATAGATGTTACTGAAGGCGTCTTCCTCGTAGGCTTCCTTTACTCCGTAGAGTTCTGTGTTCTTGTCTGCATAGACCGCACCGGACGGGAGCTGCAGGCGTGCGTGCCCGTACTTGGAAGCATCGATGTTGCGGGTGGATCCCAGCGGGAACAGGCGGGTGAAGAACTTCACTTCGCCGTTGTCTTCCTGCGAGAGCTGGGTAAGCCCCTGCAGGTAGCCCAGTTCCACCGTCTCGCCCCTTGATGCCTTGCACAGGTTGACGGTAAAGCCGTCCGCCCACATTTCGGTTTCGAAGACAGCTGCGATGCCGGAAGAGCCGAACGCCGCGTCCCAGCACGACATGTTGTTGTACTCGACAGCCTTGTTTTCCCCCGTGATGACCGTCCCGATGCTCCAGAGCGTTCCGCCCGCAATGCGGTTCATGTTGTCAACCCATAGCTGCAGGTGCTCGCGCGGGCCTCCGTCATACGAGAATTCGGAGCGGATGTCACCGTCAGCGGTATAAAGCATCAGCGCGTCTTCCGCATCGTGGATGGGGGCGTAGAACTTCACCTGATACTGGTAGGTCTGCGTGTTTTTTTGCGTGGGACGGTAAGGGGAACGGATTTTGTACTTCACGCCTGACACCTCGATGCGGTCGTTCACGTCCAGCGGCACGAACGCCGTATGGGTGAACGATGCAGACACGCAGCATTCGCCCATCACCTCATCGGTCACTGTCGAGGAAGCGTTTGGCGAAACGGTGAGTTTCAAATTGCCGGTCTTGTCGTATATCTTCAGTTCCATCACAACTGTCGTTTAAAGTTTATTAAAATAGGATTTAAAGGCTCTTATACCTCCGGATTCGGTTCGAGGAACTTCACCGAAAACAGCACACCGTAGAGTGTGCCGTCACAGCTTGTGTGCCATTCCGGCTCTGCCGGCATGTCCAGATATACCATATTGTATGTGCGGTAGCCTTTCACCGCCACTGCCAGCTTGCCGGAAGTGAAAAGGGCGAGCGCCTGCCGGTAGCGTTGCAGCCTCACGGCGTCCGATTGCGCCGAAAGCCAGAACTGCAGCGTCCGCTCGATGCTGGAGAGCTTCAGGTTCGGGTCAGCCGGAAGATCCACGCCGTTACGTTCGCGGAAATCCACCGTGGTGATCTCCTTCGCCTTGGGCACCCTCAGCAGGGCGTCCATGTTGGTGTGCCCGCCCCTTTCCGTTTCGGCGAGGAAACAGTGGCACCCCGTCCAGATGTCGGTGCCGTTTACCGTCAAATATCCTGTCAGGTCCATATTGCTATTGCACTTTTATTCCGTTTACTTTCATGTATTCCACCAGTTCGTATATCTGTACGATGTATGCCGTGTGTCCGGCGATAGTCGCCAGCGTCTCGTTGCTCAGCTTTGCCGATGCGCGGAGATCCGCCACGGACTTGTCAATATTGATAAGGTGCGTCTGCATCGAGCGCCCGATGCCTTCGAAACGGCTGATGCTGTCCTGGCTCATCGTGGTCAGCGCGCCGGTGGTGGGAGACTGGCTGCTGCCGCTTTCTTCATTGTCCGCCTGCCAGCCGAACAGTTCCTTCAGGGCGTCGCGTTCGGCAAGCCCCTGCTCCGCTATGCTGTTCCACAGGGTTTCCAGCTGCCGCTGTTCCTGCCTGCTCATCCTGCCGTCTTCCATGGCTTCGGCAAAGTCCTCATACCAGCCTTTCAGCAGGGTATCGTATTTTGATGAAATCATGCTTTCCAGAATGGCGCTCTGCATCATCTTCTCGAAGTCCGACATGAAATCTTCCGTATCCGACCCCATGTCGAGCAGCAGGTTCTTGTAGCTGTCGCGCACGCTGTCGAACGAAACGGAAGTCAGCTTCTCGTTGTACTCGTCCTGAAGCTCTTCCAGCTCCTTCCAGTAGCCGATGTACTCGTCCATGAACTGTGCGGCGTCCTTGTAGCCGTCATCCGCCAGGGCTTTCAGCTTGGCGTATTCGGTAGTCGCCTCGTTCGCCACGCGCCACATCTCCTCGCTGGAAAGCTTGAAGAAGTCGTTCGAACTGGCCACGTTGCGTCCGGCGGCCTCGCTGATGGCGCGCCAGTCAGCGTCCGTCATGCCGCGGTTTATCTTGTAGTCCGTGGAATGATGCCCGCCGATGCCTAAGAACCCGTTGGATGACGCCGATGCCGAACGTTCCATGGACTCTTGCGTATTCGCCATCTGCTTCAGCAGGTTTTCCCTTTGCACCGTATAGATTTGCGAGGCATCCGCCACGGCGGCCCCTTCCATCTTTTCCGAGAGGTTGGTAATGGCCTTTTCCAGTTCCTGGTTGGCTATGGTCAGCCGCTCGATGTCCCGTTCCAGAGTCGGGTCGCTCGACCCTCCGAAATCAATGCCGGTCCAACCCAGCAGGGTGTCGAACACCCCATAGAGGGCGTTGCCCACGCTACCCAGCAGGTTGCCAAGGAATCCGCCCAGCCCGTGTTCACCGATCTGGTCAAGCAGGGAAAGGATCGCCCCGATGATGCCGCCTATCTTTTCGCCCATCTTGCCGAACAGGCTGCCCACCGATTCCGCCAGCCCGCCCATCTGCGACAGCGACATTTCAGAATCCGAGCCGAGCTGCGTAATGGCGTTTGAAAGTCCGATGAGCTTCCGGGATGTCCGGTCGGCGTTGTCCGTCACGTTCGCCTTCGCTGTTACAGCCTTGCCTTGCGCCGCGTTGAGGGCGGTCCTTGCCGCCTCGATGACGGCATCATCGTTCGACTGCAGGGATTCCCTGTATCTGTCCTGCGCCTCTGCCAGTTCGTCAAGTGCCTGTCTGTAGTCGTCCATTGAGCTTGCCAGCCCTCCGAAGAGCCCTCCTTTTTCGTTGATGGCGGACTGTATGCCGGAAAGCGCACGGTCTACCGCCTCCTTGTTGGCGGGGTCGGCATCCCGGTATTCCTGCGACTTTCGGAATGTCTCCAGCTGCCGTCTTACGGCCTCCAGCTGCTTCTTCGTATAGTTTGACAGGTTGCCGAAGACGGTTTCCCAGTTTACCGTCCCCTTGAACTGCGAGAAGTCAAGGTCCGACAGGGCCTGCCTCATCTGCCTTTCCAAAGACTGCTTTTCCCCGTCCGTCTCTGCCGCAATAATCCTGCGGGCATAATCCTTAGCGATGGCGAGGCGTTTTTCTGCATAGGTGCCGTATTGCTTGTTGTAGTCAATCAGGTCTTGTGCGGCCTGTTCGTTGTATTCCTTGTCTATCTGCTGCAGTTGCAGGTTCAGCTTCTCGCGCGCCACGATCCGCTGGCGGTCCGCTTCTTCGTTCACGGTATCGTACTGTGACTGCGGGATGATGCCGCCTTCTGCCCTTGCCCTGTCCATTTCCGCCGTCGTGTCTTTCTGTAGCCTGTCAATATCGGCAAGGGTCTCCTCGTATTCCTGCCTTGCCAGCGCACGCCGGCGGTCGAAGCCTTCCTGCTGTATCTGTATGCGCAGGCGTTCGGTCTCACGCTCGGCACGAAGGCGGGCTCCGGCAAGCTTGGCGGCGTAGTCTTTTTCTCCGGACTGTGTGTTTCCGCTTCCTGTGGGTGTACCTCCCGATGTGCCTTTTGAGTCGAATATCAGGTCGGACACGTTGATGTCCTTTTCCAGTTCCTTCGACACCTTGTTGGCTTGGTAGACAGCCCTGCGGTATCCGGCTATTTCCTTTTCGATTTTCTTTTCCGCTGTTTCCGCCATGGTGATGGCCACTTCTGTATTCAGCAGTGAGGAAGCCGCGGCACCTTCTTCGCGCTGTTTGTCCAGATAGGCACGCAGTTCGGAAGTCTTGCGTTGTGCCTCGCCAAGCCGGATGTACGCCTCGTTTATCTTCTGTTCGTTTTCAAGCACTTTGCCCTGCTGTTCCACGATGCTGTTGCGTGCAGCCTGTGCCCTTGCCGATGCCATGATGGATTCCGTCAGGCGCATGTACGAGTCGGCCGCCTTGCCGGTCAGTATTTCCTCATCGGTCAGGTTCTTGAAATAATCGGGGTATTCCTTTTTCAGTTCCTTAACAGCATCGGTCCGTTCCTTCATCCCGCCTGCCGCATCGGTGGCGGCATCGTACAGCAGCTTGAGCGTCACAGTCTCTGTCTGCGCATGCTGTTGCTGGGTGAGCATCTCCTTATTATAATCTTCCTGTGCTTTTTTCAGTTCGTCGAAAGCCTTTTTCCCGTTAAGCAACCCTTTCGCCCAGTTGGCTATGTCTTTCCCGAACATGATTCCTACCGATATGGCGGCTATTAGTGCCGTCTGCCACGACATGCACGCGCCGAGCAGCTGCCTCCATACCGGCACGCCTTTCTGTCCCGAAGCGTTAAGCAGTTCGTTCTGTTTGCGCACGTCGGCGATGGCATCCGCCAGCATCGGCAGGTTGTTCGATATTGCGAGGATGAACATCTGCGGTCCCATCGCCAGCGAAGGCAGTTCCCTCGCCACCTGGCTGAACTGCATGCGCAGGTTGTTCGTCTTGCGCTCCACGGCTTCGGTGTCGATGTCGATTTTCGTGCCACCCGCCGCTGCCTGTTCCTTCTGCAGTTCCTTCAGTCCGGCTTTCAGCCCGTTTATCTGCCCGGTGAGCGCCTGTACGTTTGCTGCCTCGGTTGTGTACGACAGTCCGGCCTTCTTGGCTGCGGTCAGCTGGTTGAGCTGCTCGGCACGTGCCTGTTCCAAGGCAGCGATGAGCCGGCGGGTCTGGCTTTTCACGCCTTCTACGTTCCCCGCCACCGACTGCAGCCCGGCTTTGGTCAGGTCCCTCATGAATATTTCCAGTTCTACAGGTACGGCCATACTTTTTGAATTTAGAATTAAGAATGAAGAATGCCGGATGCTGTTTCCTCATTCTTCATTTTTTATTGCGTATTTGGTGAAGTACTCCAGCGGGCTCATGCCTTTTCCGGAATGTGCCTCCCCGGCAGGCGGTGCTCCGCCGCGCCTCTTCTCCCTCTCTTCCATTTCCTTTATCCGCTGCATGAGCGTCGGCTGCTGCGGCTTCACGTAATGCGGCATGTCAGCCATCATCAGCTGCAGCGCCACCACGTTCACCTTGTCGAGGATGTAGTCCACGCTCCATCCGGTCTCGGTGGCAATTTGTCCTATCACGCCGAAGAGGCTATGCGAAGGTTCGGTATGTCCCTTCTTTAACTCCTCGTCCCGCTTCCGCTTTCGTTCCGGCTCACTAAGGGCTGCATCTTGTTCATTGCCGCAGCCAATGTGATAATAATCCCGAAAGACGTGACGGCGGTTTCGTTCAGCAGCAGCTTCCACGCCTCCATGAGGGCGACGGGATGCATCGTTTCCCTGAGCAGCCATGCCAGCGGACGGCTGAGCAGCCGCCCCATGACCGGACCGCGGAGGATGCCCGCAGCCACGATGCGGCTCACCGCCTTTCCGTGTTCCGCAACGAACCGCATCTTTCCGGTGAAGTCGTACCCCTCATACTCTTCGGGCGTGACCCCTATCGAGAGGTATGCCTTGCTCGCCCGGATGAAGCTGCGCGTGACGGGTATCTTCATCGTGAGGCGGAAAGGCTTCCGGCGGAGCACGGTATGAAGAGGCAGGCTGATGCCGTCGTCAAGCAGCGCGACCGCCCCTAACATCTGTATCTCGTTCGCTTCCATCGCTATCCTCCTGCACTATCCGCCGTTCCGTCTGCCGTGTCCGGCACCACTCCGGGCGGATAAATCCGGTATCGGCGTTCCTTTCCGTCCGCCGGCTTGAGCATGTCCACGCGGATGCCGAAGCCCAGCACGTTCTGCATGTTCATGCCGTTCTGGAAGGTGGTTTTCGACAGGCGGGCGTTAAAGACGCGGAAGCTGTGCCCCGAGTGCATCTTGATGGTCAGGACGCCGGTAACGACGAACGATGCCGGGGGGTGTATAGCTTCCGTCGGTTTCCGCCTTGCCGCCGAAGACGGCTTGCAGATTCTCTGCCTTCAGCTGTATCAGGTTGAGGGTGAACGCCTCGCTGCCCGGATTCTGCAGGATGGTCTCCACCGCCCCGTCCAGTACCTGCGCCGCAAAGATTTCCAGGAACTGCGGTTCGGTGCCTGCCGGCTGCAGCCCGTTCTCGTCTATCCAGCCGAGAGTCTTTTCCTGTGATTCGGCTGCGGAACCCTTGAATTTGATTTCCGCTACGCCGTACATGATTCCGTTTGATGTGTCTGCCATATTGAATGAAGAATTAAAATTAAGAATTAAGAATTGCTCCCTTTCCGCTTGAGTATTGCGGCTGCCGCCAGCGCGATGGCAAGTGCCGGTATCAGGTGCCGCCACCGGGAAGGATCCCGCTGTTCCTCCTCTTCCCCGAGGGTTTCGTCACGGGCGAGTCTGGCCGTCTCTTCCCTGCGGTACCTTACCTCGCGCCCGGTGCTGTCGGCTTCCGCCGTCACATTGACTCCCCCCTTCGCCGTCGGAAATGAGGCTCAGGCTCATGCCGCCGTTCTGCACTGCCAGCCCGAACCCTTCAGGAAGGTCCCGGAGCTGCAGCCACTGTGCCGCACTCACCTTCAGTGCCACCGTCCGTTTCGGGACCGGCGCGTAGTCCGTTCGCTCGGTTACGCTCGTACTGAGGCTGTCCGAGCGGACGGCTGTTAGGCTGCTGTACCTTCTGCTGGCGCAGGAAGATGACAGCAGGACAGCGCTCAGCATACCTGCAAGCATGACACTTGCGCAATGCCGTCTCGTAGTTGATAATCTTTTCATGCAGTTTCCTGATTTTCCGTGATAAATCCAGTGTCGTCGTGCTGAGGTCATCGTACAGGGTCTTGTACGTGTCCTCGCGCTCCTTCTTGTTGCGGGCGTTGAACGTACGGCGTGACGCCAGCCACGTGACCATTCCGGACAGGCATCCGGAAGGCAATGCCCACATCAGTATCTCCCATATCGTCATAGCCCGGTTGAATTAAGAATGAAGGATTAATTCTGTAATCATTACAACAGGTTCCACCCTGCCCGGATATCCGCCGTCTGTGCCGGCACGCCGTTTTCCACCTCGCTGATGGCAGCGGCGAACGCCGTCATCGTGTCGCGGTCATTCACGTCCGGCTCGCAGGTGGATGGCACCTGCATTTTCTGGCATACCGCCGTGATGTAGGCGGAGGTGTTGTTCTCGTGCTCGGGCGCCCATCGCCGGATGAAGTCGGCGACGGTGCGGCACCCGTGTTTCTGACGGTAGGTCTGCAGCGTGCGTATCAGGGCGCGGTAGCCGTGCGCCATGTCGGTGAACTGGCAGAACTGCCCGTCGGTCTGTTCGGGGCGCAGCCCCTTCCACTTGTCCTTGCCCAGACGGATGTTTCCGGGGTTGCAGTTGCGTATGCCTCTTGGTTGTGTCATGGCTGTTCCTCCTTACTTATCATGCTGTTTCTTCTTCCTCTTCTTCTCCGCCGCCTCCCTGTGTGCCTTTAGCGGCCTCACGGCGCACCTGTGCCCAATTCTTGTCGGAAGCAGCCGAGGCGTCTGAAGTCTGCGACGTGCTTCCGTCGTAACTGTAGATGGCTCCGATGGCTTCCATCTTCTTGGGCAATACGATATAGTAGTGGCGGAAGTTCACCTCGTTCTGCTGATAATCGGGATTTGTAACAGCATCCCGGTAATACATCTTCGTGCTTCCTTGCGCACGGAACACGCGCTTCGTGTAGAAGCAGAAAGACGCCTGGAAGTCAGTTTCTGTCGGGGTGGCGTTCACTGCAAGCTTCACGCCGTTCTTGTTGAAGTAGGGGCAGTTCTCAAACTCGTATACCTCAAACCCGTACATGTTGGCTATCTTACCCGATGTGTAGTTGTAATACTGGTCACGGAACTTCTGGTCGTCTTCCAACAGGTCGTTCACATGGTCACTGCAGAGCACCAGGCGCCTGCCGGATGCCGGTATCTGCAGCGCGTCCAGCTTGCGCTTTAAGGCGATGATATCCTTACGGGTACATTTCTTGCGCCCTCCGTCCGTTTCTCCTGATGTAGGGACTACCGGGGTCTTCTCCGTGTTGCTGTACGGTGCCAGTGCATGTGCCGCCTTTTTCAGCTTGCCGATGGTGATAGCCTCTCCATGGCGCTCGATCACGCTGCCCATCTTGTCATAGGAGATGGCGAACAGCTCGTCATCCGACACGGGTGTCTTCTTGGTCTGGAACTTGTCGAGCCCCAAGGCGATATCCCCGTCTTCCAAGGTCTGTGCGGCAATAGGATATGTCGTGTTATTGATCAGCACGTCGGGATCGCCGCCCACGTCTACCAGATGCACCACTTCGTTTTTTACAGCCGCCGAATAGTCGGATACGCCGTCCAGCCACGAGGCGGTCAGCCCGCCGCGCAAGCGCTTGACCAGTTCACCTGTCCATACTTCAGTATAGACACCTTCCAAAGCAGCCCCTTCGGGCAGGAACTTGCCTAACGCCATCGGCAGGACAATTCCGACAACCGCACCGAAAGGTGCGGCATGCGGCACTCCGAGCAAGGCCAGGATAACAATGCTCATCAGCACATTCAATAATGTGCCGGTTGTGAATTTTACGATTTCTTTTCTCATTTTTTCCAGTTTTTAATCAGTGTTCAACAATCATTTAAGCTCCGGGCAGTCGATGCCGTATTCTGCCTTATACAGCCGGCGGTACTGCTGCCTGTCGTTTTCACGGATCAGCTTCAGTTCTTCGGCGGGCACCTCGCTCAGTTTTTTCCAACCGCCGCTGTTACTGTCCGTCCGGGCATTCCCGCCGCCCAATAGGGCAGACGGCCTTACAGCCGCGTGCATGGCTTCAAATGTCAGCTTCAGGCTTTCCTGGCCGATTTTCTTTCCCAACTCAATGAAGTGGGCTTTCCGTACAGCATCGATTTTTCCGGCGGCCACCGCTTCGTCCACTATCGAGGCGATGCCGCTCAGACGAAGGGTGTCAATTTCTTTCTGCAGGCTTTCCTTTTCCGTGCGCAACGTGCCGTTTGCGCTTTTGTAACCCAGCAGCAGGTTGATTTCCCGCTGCACTTCTGCCAGCGTGGCGGAATCCGCCAGTCCCAGCATCAGGGCGATGGTTCTCAGTTGTTCGTTCATGCTTGTCCTATTTTTTAAGTTTATGAAATCTTTAGTCTTTGGTTTCAGTAAAGGCAAGGCGCCGGAGTCCTCTCCGGCTGACAGCGTAAGGCGCTTCCCTCCGTAGCTCAGCACGATGGAGTCATCGTTTCCTCCGATATCCACCATGCTCACCTCCACCAGCTTCGACCGTGTGACGGTAGGGCGTGTCTGGCCGGGCTTCAGCTGTGCGGGGTCGTCACTGGTCTCGATGATGTCGAAACCTGCCGAAGCCATGCGCAAGGTGCCTTTTTCATACTGGGCCTTCGCCGTACGTGATTCCTCCAGCACCTCGTCGAAGTAAGGCTCCCCGGTGATTTCGCCGTTTTCCACACGTACGTCCTTCATGCATCCGATAATCCTGCCGCGGTAATGCATCCATAGCAGTACCGGATTACGCAGGTATTGCGCCATGTCCACGCCATCGGTCCTGATCCAGGTCCCGTAGCTGTTCAATGTCTCATTGGATATTCTGATCCGTTTCATTTCGCTTTCTTTTTGCGGCGAATTTAGTGCAGACGCTTTGGACTGGCAAAAAAGTGTGCAACCGTTGCGCACGGTTATGTAAGGCTTGCAGCATTGCCGGAAACCGTTGCATACCTTTTTCCGGATTTGCATAAAAGGACACAACTTTGCACGGAATGATGTTTAACCGTTAATTGAAAAAGCATGGCAAGAAACGACACAAAACAGGAACTGGCAAGGGTGCTTTACCTCTCCGGGCTTCCGCAGGAGGACATCCTGCAGAAAGTGGACATAAGCCGGCAGACCCTTAGCCGCTGGGTGAACACGCTCGGATGGAAAGAGATGAAGGCCGCACGCAGTATCACGCGCCCGCAGCTGGTCAACCGCCTGCTGGAATCCATCAACACGCTGCTTGACAAGGCGGGCGAGCCCGGAAATGAGGACATGCTGCCGGGTATAGGCGACAAGCTGGTGAAGACCGCCACCGCCATCGAGAAGCTGGAGAAGAAATCGAACGTGGTGGACCGTGTGGACACGCTCATCGACTTCGAGCGGTGGCTGGAGGAAAACCGTGGCGGGTACCCCGGAATGACCGGCGAAACGTTCCGGCTGGTGAACCGTCTGCACGATGACTACCTGAACGCCGTCTTTTCGCAGAAAGGAGGAGGAGTATGACGGAGCAGGAGCGGAAAGCGGCGATGTGGCGCTGGAAAGAGCACTGCAAGAGGGTTGAACGGCTTACGTCGGGAAAGCGCATGGAAAGCGAGACAGAGCGCAGGCGGAACATCGCACGTGCCTTGAAGGACTACGCTTATTTCTGCCAAAGATACCTGCCCCATTATTGCGAGTGCCCGAACGCGAAATTCCAGAACGACGCCGCAAAATACGTGATGGCGCACCCGAATATGCGCGCCGTCTTTAAATGGCCGCGCGGGCATGCCAAGTCCGTGCACCTGGATATCGGGATTCCCCTTTGGCTGAAGTTCAACGGCCAGCTGCATGTGATGGTGCTGGTTGGCAAGAGCGAGGAAAACGCCGATGCCCTGTTGGGTGACCTGCAGGCGGAACTGCAGTCGAATCAATACATCTCCGCCGACTTCGGCGAGCAGGCGGGCAGCGGAATCTGGCAGGAGGGGGAGTTCGTAACCCGGGACAACTGCGCTTTCTTTTCCCGTGGACGAGGCCAGTCCCCACGAGGCCTGCGTTTCCGGGAAATGCGCCCCGACTACATTGTCGCGGACGACTTGGATGATGACGAGATGTGCCGGAGCGAAGCGCGTGTGAGGGAAATGACCAAATGGGTCAAGGAAGCCCTCTTCGGATGCTTTGGGGGTAAAGGCGGGCGTTTCATTATGGTAGGGAACCTCATCAGCCGCAACAGCGTGCTCCAGAAGGTTATCGACAGCCCGACCGTACATACCAGTGCCGTAAACGCCTTCGACAGGGACGGGAATCCCTCGTGGCCGGAACGTTATACAGCCGAATACCTGCGCGGGCTGGAAGAATTCATGGGTTACCGCTCGTTCCAGAAAGAGTACATGAATAATCCCATTACCGAAGGGGCGGTGTTCCGTCAGGAATGGATACGCTGGCGCAGGGCGCTCAAGCTGAAGCTTTACGAGCAACTGGTGGTATACATAGACCCGTCGTGGAAGTCCACCGGGAAAAACGACTACAAGGCGGCAGCGATGATTGGACGCCCTCGCAGAGGGTTGAAAAAGGCCTCGCACAGGGAGCTTCACCTGCTCCGCGCCTTCTGCCGCCAGTGCTCTGTGGGCGAAATGGTACGGTGGGCGTATGACCTTTACGAGGGCTTGCCGGATGAAGCTGCCGTAGGCTTCTACATGGAGGCGAACTTCATGCAGGACACCATTCTCGACGAGTTCCAGCGTGAGGGGGACATCCGGGGCTACCAGCTTCCGCTCATGCCCGACAGGCGGAAAAAGCCTGACAAGTTCGCCCGCATCGAGGCGGTAAGCCCTCTGTGGGAACGCGGGTATTTCTATTACAACGAGAAGCTGAAGGACGACCCCGACCTGCGGACGGGCATCGAGCAGACCCTTGCCTTCGAACAGGGAAGCCGGGCGCACGACGATTTCCCCGACGCTTGCGAAGGGGCTGTGTACAAGCTGCAGAAACAGACACGCGAGGAAGCCTTCGTACCGAGGATAGGCAGAAGGCTGCCTCCTAAAAATACATGGTGACTATGTTCATAACAGAAAACGATTACATACAGGTGTCCGCTGACGCGTTGAAGATACTCCAGCAGGCCACCGAAGAAAACCGCCGGACGGCCGAACGCCGGGCGATGGACCGCATCACGAGCTATCTGGACGGACGCTATGACATGCAGCGGGCTTTCTCTGCTGAAGGGGAAGGGCGCAACTACGACCTGGTGGGGCTGGTTGCCGATTTTGCGCTTTATTTCATGGTGCTCAGCCTGCCCGGCAGGATGAACTACGAGATACGCAAGGAGCAGTTCGAGGCCGGGAAAGCCTTCCTTGAGAAGGTGCAGTCCGGAAAAGCGGTCATGGACCTGCCCGTACGGGAAGAGGAGGACGGGGAAGGCGGAGCTTCCGCAAGTGCCGTCCGTTACGGGTCGGAAAAGAAAAACAATTATATCTGGTGACGATTATGGCAAAGAAACCGAAAATAGAATACCTTAACCGGATGCGCCCTTCCGAAGTGCGCCGGATAAAGGATATGAGCGTCAGGCTCCAGCTGCTGACCGAAGCCCTGACGCGCAAGGACCTGAACGACTGGCGGCGCGCCTGGCAGTGGGCGGTCAATGTGGACAACCCTAACCGCACGCGGCTCTTGAACATCTACACCGATGTGGATGCCGACCTGCACCTGACCGGGTGCGTGCAGCAGCGAATGGGGTTCGTGCTCAACAAAAGTTTCCGTATCTGCGATGCAAAGGGGGACGAGAATCCGGAACTGACGGAGCTCCTCGAAGCTCCGTGGTTCAAACGGTTCATGGAACTGTCCCTGCAGAGCATCTTCTACGGGCATTCGCTCATCGAGCTGGGCGAGGTGACCGAAACGGAAGGAAAGCCCTCATACAGTTATGTAAACCTCGTTCCCCGCACACACGTCATACCCGAATACGGGGTCATCGTCACGCACGAGAACGACACCTGGCAGACCGGCTACGACTACCGGCACAGCGACATGGCGGAGTGGTGCATCGAGGCGGGAGGCACACATGACCTCGGGATATACCTGAAATGCGCCCAGCAGACCATCCCCAAGAAGAACATGTGCGCTTTCTGGGACATGTTCGGCGAAGTGTTCGGGATGCCCCTGCGCGTGGCGACCACCACCAGCCGCGATCCGAAGGAATACGACCGCATCGAGCGGATGCTGCGCGACATGGGTGCCGCCGCTTACGGGCTGTTCCCCGAAGGGACTACCGTGGACCTGAAGGAATCGACCCGTGCCGACGCGTTCAACGTGTATGACAAACGCATCGACCGCTGCAACTCGGAGCTTTCCAAGGGCATCCTCACCGTGACGATGACGATGGAGGACGGCGCTTCGCTTTCGCAGAGCCAGGTTCACCGCCAGATGCTCGACAACCTGATACAGAAGGACGCCGACTTCATCCGCGACCTCGTGAACTGGCAGCTCATCCCCCGCATGGTGCGCCACGGATTCCCCTTGAAAGGGTTCCGTTTTGATTGGAATGATGCCGTGGACTATACGCCGGAACAACAGGTGGAATACGAACGGATGCTGCTGGAACGTTACGAGGTGGATCCACGGTACTTCATCGACAAGTACAATGTGCCGCTGGTGGAACGCAGGGTACGGGAAACGTCGCGCCAGGGGAAGCAGGAACTGGCTAAGCCGGAGGGCTGGAGTTTTTTCGACTGAGCCCCGGTGACTATGCGGGGCTGCACAGACGTTACGCCGAAACCCTGAAGCTGGCGGCTGGAGAGGATGGTGAGACAGAGGAGGTACCTGCGTTCCCAACTTTGGAAGCCGGATGGGTGACGCTCATGGGATGGCTCTACCGGCAGACGGAAGTGTCACCTGAAAGCCTGACTGCCGAAGAGGTGCAGCGGTTCATCCGCGCCCATGCCGGCGTGCTGGACCGTGCGGTGGATTCCGCCTTGCGCAAGGAACCGCTGGATGCCGTCAGCGTGCAGCGGCTCAAGGAGTCGGACTATGTATTCTCAGGCGTCAAGGTGTTCCACGAGCTGAACGAGGCGTTCCCCTCCCTGTTGGATGGGGAAGGAAACCCGAAGCCGTTCGAACGCTTTTTAAATGACGTTCAAAAGGTGCATGAATCCTATAATGTGAATTACCTGCGCACGGAATATAACTTTGCCCGTGCCTCGGCGCTGATGGCGGCACGATGGAAGCGGTTCGAGCAGGACGGAGACCGTTATCTGCTCCAGTACCGCACGACAGGCGACGGTCGTGTACGCCGCACCCACCGGATGCTGCACAACATTACCCTGCCTGTAACCAGCCCGTTCTGGGACAAGTATTTCCCGCCCAACGGGTGGAACTGCCGCTGTACCGTGGTCCAGGTGCGCAAGGGCAAATACCCCGTGAGCGATGAGCGCGAGGCGATGAACCTGGGCAGCCAGGCAACGGCAGGGAAGTATCAGGAGATGTTCATGTTCAACCCTGGCAAGCGCATGGCCACGTTCCCGTCTTATAACGCCTATACCGTCCGCAAATGCAATGCGTGCGAGTGGCGGCCTGACAAAATGAAGCTGGCGGCGGACATCCCCGACAATGAATTGTGCCGGGCATGCAGGCTGCTGCAGGAATACAAACGTATGGATGCAAAATCTACCAGACAGAGGGCGGCATTTTTAAAAGGAAAGACAATAAGCCATCCTGAATTCAATCAGAAAATCAGTATAACCGGAAAAGGGATCAAAGAATGGACGAACCAGCCTTTTGAACATTTCTATGAGAAGAACCGACTGCTGCTTGACATCGAAAACGCTTTTAAGGAAACCTCTTATTTAGGGGCTATACCTTATCACAAAAGCGATGATGTGAAATGGTCGCACATCTTTGAAATTGAAATTCAAGGAAGTAAGGCATGGATCATTGTACGCGAATACACTTGGGGAGATATAACCCTGCATAGTATATCCGACAGTTTGGGAGAATATTTGAAAGAACACAAGCCTATAAAAAAAGAGTAGCAAAGAAGCCCATACACTCGGAACTACAATCCGAAGCGGTACTTCGATGCTACCCAATGCAAAGATAAGATTAATTCTTTAAATAACAAACAAATGGAAGCGAAATCACTTGGATGCGCATTCTCTCAACGCCTCCAGCAGGAAACGGACGTTCGTCACGTCCTCCACCATCCGTTCCGTAGGGCAGCCCTTGTCGGGGTCAAGATAGCTCACCGTGGCGGTGAACAGCACGTTGTCAAGCGATTCGGAAAGCTCTTCAGGACTGACGATGCCGAACGTGCGGAGCAGCTCGGACAGGTTGTATTGTTCCTTCATGGCTCAGCCCTCCTTTCCGTCGAGTCCGACAACCTGTGCGGGGAAAAGGTCAAGCATCGCCTGGTTGTAGTCGATGCCGGACTTGCGGACGCGCCAGTCGGGGAACGTAAGCCCTTTGGCCTTGTTCGCCTTCGCCCGGTCGATGATTTTCCGCAGTACGTGGTTGCTCACCTTGTTGCCCTTCAGCGTGTCCTTCACGTGATGGAGCGTCACGCGGCATTCCTCGGCTATCCGCTTCAGGTCATCCAGCGAGGTGTATTTGCGCAGGGCGGCTTCCAAGGGCAGGAATCCTTCGCGGTACTTCGGGGCGGGAGCCTTGCGGGTGTTGACCAGCGTGCCCACGTTGCGTCCGGTGAGGAACTTGATGAAGTGGTCGTAAACTACATCCTTCTTTACCGGATCGAGCCAGAGGGCGAAGTCGAGGGCAATGTGGAAGTCGGTGCACCAAGTGCCTTGCTCTTGAGCGTTACCTCCCTGCACTATGATGATTTGACCGCCGTAGGTGGAATCAATTTCGTTACGGGAATTCGAGGAACGCTCTTGGTTTTCGTTACGGGAATTCCCGTAATGTTCCAGCAATCGGTCCTCGTTCCTCATTTTCGAGGAACGGTAATGAAGGTACTCTATCGTTTCTCTTCTGCGCAACCAGTTCGACACTTGTTTTCCCTTCCCATACGGCTTCGCCATCTGGGTGAGGTTCACCATGCAATTGTTGATACCCTGGCGGGATACCGCCACTTCATTACCCTCGATGTTGAGGATTTCAATCAAATTCTTATTGGAGTTCATAGTTATAAGAATTATGACATAAAAGAAAAGCCCTCCGTAGGTGTGAACTCCACATACGCAGGGCGGATGCAGCCGATAGTTTCCGCACGGCCACCATAGAGGGCTATTCTTTAATATCTTGTTAAAATAAAGTCTGATAGATTTATTTGCCCAAGAATTGTATGTAGGAGTTCACCGACAAAAGTACAACAAAAATCCGGATAACCAATGAATGAACCGAAAAAAATAACGGATGCTCTGAAAAATCGTATCAACCGCCTCGTGCGTGAGAGCCTGAAAGATGTCAAGGTGGAGGTGGCGGAAGAGTTCGACCGCAACTTCGAGCGCGAGGCGTTCTTCAACGAGAAGTGGGCGCGCCGCAAGTATAACGATGACAAGAGCCGGGGGCTTCTGGTGCGTACCGGCAATTTGCGCCGGAGCATACACGCGGAGATTACCGGAAGGGACAGCGTGGTGTTCAGTTCGGCACTGGAATACGCCCGCATCCATAACGAAGGCGGGACAATCACCGTCACCAGAAGAATGAAAAGCTATTTCTGGTGGCGGTACCTCACCGTGACCGGAGGGCGTGCCTCCGACGGGTTCAGCAACCGCCTGCAGCGCAGGAAGGACGGAAGCCCGCGGAATAACCGGCACAACCGCACCCTGACCGCCGAAGCGGAATTCTACCGGGCGATGGCGCTTAAGAAGGCGGGGAGCAAGATAACCATTCCTAAACGCCGGTTCATCGGCACCCACCCGCAACTGGAGGAATTGCTGAAAGGGATATTCCTGGAAAACGCGAAAAGAATTTTTGAAGAATGACAACCATAAATTATAGACATATATGAGAAAACTGATTTACCTCAGCCTCATAGACAGGCTGAAGCGGCTGACAGACGGGAACGGACAGCCGGCACTGAGGCATTTCGACCTGTGGAACGAGCAGGTGGAGTTCATCGAGCAGGAGGAGCCGTTCGATACCCCGGCGGTGTTTGTCGAGTTCCGCCCCGTAAGGTGGACGACACTGGGCGGTCTGGCACAGCAGGCGGACGTGGACATACGCCTGCACATTGTCACCCGGTGGAAAGGGAGCGCGAAGGACGGAAGCGTCTTCCAGACGGACGCGCTGGAGCGTTTTGCCATGTTGGACCGCATAGACAATGCCCTTTTCAACCTGCAGGGAGCCGATGGCGGAACCTCGTTCTGCATGTTCCGACGCACGGGCAGCAGCACCAACCACAACCACGACGAACTGGTAGAGGACATTGCCGACTACGCCTGCAAAGTGAATGAACGGTTAACGGCTGACAATGAGTAGTGCGGTACGTTCGCTCAGAACAGTTCCAGCTGCCGGTTCGCGTCGGCTATCCTGCGGATGACGCGCGGGTCGGCACTGGCGTTGATGATGTTGTAGAACGTCTTCTCGCAGATGCGGTACTTGGGCCAGATGTACCGCCTGAGGATTTCGCGGTTCGACAGCCCGCTGCGCGCGTGTTCGTCATAGATGCGCACGATGTCTTCCACCCGTGAAACATAACTGAGCCCCACTATCTTTTGTTTTCCGTGCTTTGCCATACCCTGATACCTTTTGAAAACCTTATAGTTGCAAAGTTACGGTTTTTCCGTAAATTTTCCGCATTTACAGGTGTTTATCGAAGAAATCCCTGCAACTCTCATGGATTGCAGGGGGATTCGTATCGTCTTTTTCTTCTCATAGGCGGAAGCCTTCATCCGGTTCCGGCCGTTTATGTTCGCACAGTCATCCGTTTAAGTCATAAATATCAACTCTCAATACATTGGCAACGTCGCGCATCATGTCCACCGTGTCATTGTTCTCCACATTGAAGCAGATGCCGACCGTCTCCGCGTCCTTCTCCGAACGCTGCACCCGCAGGTCACAGGGGCGGTTCCATCTTATCCACAGGTACATGAACTGGTTGATCATGCTGTAATGGACCGGAACCGCCACCCTGCGGGGCTTGAACAAGTCATCCATTGGCATTTCCCTCCATGAACGGTTCCACGGTGATGCTGGTTTCCCCGTAAATGACCACCCGTCCGGTCCCTCCGCACTGCGTGCAGGTGAAACTCTTCGGGTTGCGCCGGAGGATGTCAAGCCGGTCAAAGGTCACGATTTTGCCGGTACCCTTGCATGCACGGCAGATGCTGATGCGTTTGTGTATGTATCTTTTTTCCGTACCCATAGTCATTCCTCCTTTATTTCCTTAAATATTACGTCCGTGCCGTCAGGGCGGTTTTTCCCTATACACTGGTAATCGTTATAGCATCCGAAAGCATGCTCGAAAAAGTAGCAGCCCTCGCACAAGGCGCCGCCTTCGCTGTTTGACGTTGCAGGCTCCACTCTCAGGGAGGAGCCGCGGAAAGTGAACTTGTCACCTATGTCCAGAACCTTTTCCATAATCACATCGCGGATAAAGATAACGGCAGCTTGGTTTCCACTCCCTTGTCATCCTTGACGGTGACGCTGATGAACTGGCAGGTGGGCACCGGCCGGTACGCCTGCTTGATGATGTTGATGCCGTCGATGAATCCGGCATTCTGGCTCTTCACCGCCAGCCTCTCCAGCTCGAGCACCTTGTTCGCCTTCAGCGCGCCCTTCCGGTCTTTGGCGAGCAGGCCCATCACGGTTTCCACCAGTGCGGCGCTGTTGTCGTCCTTGGCAAGGGTGTTCAGGTATTCCTTCACCTTGGCGATGCCCGCTTCCACGGTGTCGTCCCAGCCTTCGTTCACGCGGTTGCCCAGCGTGATGCTCATCCGCCCGTCCTGCGTGGTGAAGGTGTCGCTCTGGCGGTTCATCTTCGTGCTGAACAGTTCGTTCTTGGTCCGGATGAGGGTGGCGAACTCGCCGAACACTTCCGCCTTCACCCGTTCCATTTCTGCGGAAAGCTCCTGCAGCTTCCTTACATTGCTATGCACCGCGGCGTCCACCAGTTCCTTGTACGTGTCGCGCTCGTTCTGCACCCGTGCCTTTTCGGCTTTCTCCTCCGCCTCCAGCTGTGCCTTCAGGGCGGCTTTCTGTTCTTTTGTCAGTTGTGTCAAATCCATATTAATGTATTTTTAAACGGTTAGTAAATAATGTCTTGTTCATTGTCTTCCATATCCGGAAGCCCGTATTCGGCTTTCATCGCTTCCAGCGCCTGCTGTTCGCAGAAGTCGGCAAGCTCGTGGAGCATCACCGTCTGGTCCATCAGCCCGAAACGGCATATCCGCTCCATTATCTCATTCTGCAGGATTTCGATGGTCTGTTCCATGATGATTGACCAGTTTAAAGTATTCTTCGTACAATCTTATCAGATATCCCATGAGCAATATGCGGTATTCCTGTATCATGATGCCTGAATATGCCAAAGCCGCCATGGCAAATGCCCACGCTTCTTCCAATGTATCCGATGTACAGGCTTTATACAAGAACTCCGATGACATTAAAAGTGCCAATATCGTTATTCCATAGCGGCGGAAGAACGACTTCAGTTTTTCTGTCTTCCTCTTTTTCATAACGCTTCCTCCTTTCCTTTATTCCCTGCCCGGTGTTCTCTCACGACCTCGCTCCTGTCAAGCTCCCTGCGGCTGTAATACACCCGTTTGCCTTTCAGGTAGCCGGTGACCAGCCCGCGGTCTGCCCAACGCTTGATGGTGCTCTTGCCGCAACCTATGTAACGGCACGCTTCCGCCTGGCTGATGAGGTCGGTGGCATCGGTATCGGTTGCAGGCTTACGGGTCTCCTTGTTGATTTGCGAACGCAAGCCCAGCCGCCGCTCCACCCGCTCCAGCCGTTTCAGCAATGCGTCGTATTCTTTGCGGCTCAAGGTGATTCCTTCTTCCGATTCCGGTTCCGGCTCGTCCTCCAGCTCGGGACAGAGGGCGCTGATGCCTACTTTCCCCGCCAAGTAGCGGGCGGCATCGCGCGCAGCGTAAAACACCGCCTCGTCGCGTTCGTCCTCGGGCGTGTCTCGCACGTAGCGGTTGAACACCCACTGTTCGTTCCGGCGGCGTTCCAGCACCTCTATCTGCACTTCGCTCAGGCCGCTGCCATTCATCCTCAGGGCTTCGATAGCCCGGTTAATCTCCGATTGTTTTCTCATGATATGAAGTTTTAATGTTGGTTCTCTTTTCTTGCCATCGCCTCCAGCTGGCGTTTCACTTCCCTCAGTTCTGCAAGGGTCATCATCGTGAGCGGCTTGCGGAACCGGGTGCGCGTCCGGCAGAACAGGCTGATTTTCGCCTTGTTCATTTCGAAGTCCTCCGGCGTGTCGCCGGCGAAGCCCTTGTTCAGGCAGCTTATCCGGAAAGACAGGGAATATATCTGCCTGCATACCCTCCGTGCCTCCTCGCGTGCGGCTGCGCTGTCCCTCCCGTTCAATGCGTCCAACAGCCTGTACGCTTCGCCCATCGTGAGCCCCGCCGTGCTGTCTGTCCGCCCTTCGGTAAACCGGCTGATGAACGCGTGGCGTTCTCCGTCGTCATATTCCATGCGCCGGAATACGGCATGCAATGCCTTGATTTGTTGCGGCGTGGCCGGCTTTTCTTTCGTCTCTTTCATGTCCGTATGGTTTTAAATTCTTCACTTAAGTCATTCTTCTCCCCAGTAGGTGCGGGCTTTTTCCGGCACGATGTCATAATGGCCTGTGGGACCGATGAAGCGCCCTTTCGAGAAAGCCCGGAAACCCTCTACGTATATCTTCAGCGAGGCGTCATACATCAGGCTCTTGGCGGCACGTCCGTTGGGCAGCTTGCCGTCAGCATGGCTGATGAAGATAAGCAGCTTGCGCCGGTGGCGTTCCTTGAATTCGATGTATTGCCGGTAGTTCATCCCGGTGTACTGGAAGGAGTCTATCACCATGATGTCGGGGCTTTTCTGGCGCTTGAGGCGGACGGAAAGCTCCTCCATGTTTTCGTTGTCGATAAGCAGGAACCGCTTGTTCACCTCCATCATACCCTCGCGCCTGAACGCGTTCTGCATCGTCAGGCACGCGCCTTCTTCCAGCGAGTCGTATGCCACCTTGCCGAACCGGCAGAGGTACTTGCAGAGCTGCAGGGCGAAAGTGGTCTTCCCGGTGCCGCTGTTCCCCCAGATGATCCACACGCCGCGGCGTTCGGGCCTGCCGAAGGCGTCAAGCCAGGGACCGTCGAAGTCCATCGTCTCATACTTCATGCCCAGCACCTCGCGTACCCCCTTGGCGTTGCGGTCAAAAGTGAGCTTAGCCATTGTCCGCCTCCTTCCGCCTGCGCGCCTCGATCATCCGCCTGCGGGCATGGATGCACCGCTTGACCCTCCGCAAGTCGTTCTCGCTCCGTCTGGCGTCCGCTATCACCTGGTCTATCTCCGCACGGTCTTCCAGCCCGTTCGCCCGGCAGATGGCAAACACGTCGTCCGCCCCTGTAGGGGACACCTCGAAAAACCTGCGCCCGATGCGGCTGTGTATTTCCTTGTAGCCCTTCTTGTTGTAGCGCAGGCCCGAGTCCAGGCGGCGCTTGATGAAGTCGGTGCTGAGGAACACGATGCCCGCATGGCCCTCCAGACGGTTGTAAATCGAGATGAAATAGGTGAATACCGAGTCGGTCAGCTTGTCGCCCTCGTCGAATATCAGCAGGGGTCCGTTCAGGAAGGCTATCATCGAGATGGCGTTTTCCAGCATGTCGCGCAGGTTGGCGGTGTCGGTGGGCGCGCCCACCTGCTTGGCAATCTCGCGCACGAAGTCCGAACGGCGCATGTCTTCCGAGCAGAGGATGTAGAACACGTTGCGGTGCGTGCGCCGGTACTCGATGGCGGCTGTGGTCTTCCCGCATCCGGCATCGCCCACCACCCACGTCACGTTCTTGTACGACTGCGCGTCGGAGAAGGCGTAGGTGATCTCACGGAACGCACGGCCTTCGTGCAGCTGCCAGTGTTCGAAACTGAAGCCGATCTGGACGGCGATGCGCGTGAACATGTCGTCGCTTATCAGCTCGTACTTGCCGTTGAGCAGCTGGCTCACCGTGGCGGAGCTTACGTTTTGCAGGCTTTCCGCCGCACGGTTGCGGGTCGGGTAGTTGTCGCAGTACGCCGCCAGCGCCGAGCGTACCTGTTCTTTCTGTTCTGTACTTAGTCCTTTCATTGTTTTATCGGTATTTAATCAGTCATTAATTGTCAAAGTTTTCCCGCGCAGTCCAGTTCGTCAAAGGTGAGGCCTGACACCTGCTTTTCATAATCGCCCGGAGAGCCGAACGCCAGCGGGTCGGAAGCCAGCACGGGTTCGGGAGGAAGCTCCGTGCCGGGCACCGGAACCGGCGGGCGGAGCGTGCCTTGCTTCATCTCCTCGCGGTAGGCGTCCAGCTGTTTTTCGCTCACTGCCACCGGACGCGGCAAGCGGAGCCTTGCGTACGCCTCGCCCATCGCCTCCTCGATGAACAGGTCCTCCTGTGCGATGTGCATGGCGGCACGCGTACGACGGTTAAGGTCAAGCTGGCGGAACAGGTGCGCGTTTTCCTCATCGGTGCGTTCCTGCGTGGCGCGGTGGACGGATACTTTCGGCGTGGCGGTGGCGGCGTATTTGGCACCGGTGTCCGTCACAGCCCACAGCTCGATGCGGGTCATGTCCTCGGGGTCGTAGCGGTAGAGGAACCTGCGGCCTATGTTCTGCAGGTGGAAGCCCATGTCCACGTCGCCGCCGTCCGTGTAGACCATATAGCGGTATTCCCGTTTCCCGAGCTCGAAGCAGAACCCTTCCCGGGTGTATTCCACCGGCTTCTGCGAGAAGAGCATGAAGATTTCCCGTGCCTCGTATCCGTCAAGCCGTTGCGCTTTCGGGTTCTCTATCGAGGTGTACATTTCCCTCCGGGTCATTCCCGTGGGGCTGGTGGGGTGCACGCTGTCGTTCCATTCCTCACGGCAGCGGGCGTATTGCCGCTTCAGTTCGTCCAGCGTGGGGAGCGCGTCGATGTTCGCCGTGATGAGGTCGATGTTCGCCCGGCTGGAAAGCTTGCGGGCGGTGACGTTCTGTCCCGTGAAGTTGTAAAGCTTGTGCAGCACCTGCTGCTGGAAACGCCCGAAGGCGGACTCGATGGTCTTCGACTGCCCGTTGTGGGGCATCGTGGTCTTGTGGAGCCGGCAGATTTTCTTGAAGAAGCCCTGCGACTCCAGTTTCTTGTGCCCTCCCTGGTTGTCGGTCACTATCTCGTAAGGCTTCACCTTCCACCGTGTGAGCGCCATGCGGTATGCCTGGTACTGGGTGTAAAAGTTCTCGCCGTCGCCGATGTGGTAGCCTAAGAACATCTCCGAACAGGCGTCCATCACCTCGTACACGTCCGTGGTGCGTGCCGTCCAGCGTTTCTGCCGCTCGTCGTACGCCTTGTAATAGAGGTTGAGCTTCGTGCCGTCCGAGTACCACAGCGAGTCGGGCATCGAGGGCAGCACGGTGTCGAAGGTGGGCATGTAGCGGTTCTTGAACTCCCGCTCGCCGTACACCGCCGCGTACCACCACACCATGATTTCGGGCGCATACAGGTAATTGTGCGCCGTGGTGGGGCTTTTGATGGTCTTCAGCCCGCGCAGGCGTGCCTGGCGGTTGTATTCCTCGAAGAGCTGCTCGTCGGTGTATTGCGGGAACTTGCTCCGCTTCAGCTTCAGCAGCAGCGCGCCCTCCTTCTTGCCGATGCGCCGTGCCGCGCTGTTTCCGGTGTTGGCGTTCACTAATACCCCGTACCCTTCCCGCTTGTAGGCGTTGAACTTCTCCCGCAGCCTTGCCGCATTCTTCGGAAGCGTGTGCCCGGTAGCCTCCCGGAGCTTCTCGCAGGTCAGCAGCACGCTGTTCCACGTCTCGGCACGCCGTGCGAAGCCCCCTTTCCGGTGCTCGGCGTCGCGCTGCTTCTCCACCCGCACCATCTCGTTCATCACCTGGGCGTTCAGAATGTATTCCAACTGCCTTCCGGTGCTGATTTCGGGCTTGTATTCCTTGAAGAACCTCACCGCTTCGGCGTCGAAGCGTATCTGCGTGCTGACGTATCGTTCGTGTTCCCTGCGTTCCATTTCCTTCCTCGCTTCCTTGTATCGTTCGTCATAGGCTGCACGTAGGCCGTCGGGCATCGACTTGTATGCCACCAGGGCTTCGCGGCCGTTGCCGCCGCGCTGCATCACGATCAGTCTGCCTTCACGGATGTACTTCTTATAGGTCGGCTGGCTAATAAGCCCCCCGCCTACAAGCTCCGCAAAGCTGACGCATAACGTGTTTCCGTACATTTCCATAATATCGTTGTTTCTTTTAGATTCGTGCGCCTCCGGGAATCGGACCCGGCAACCGGCCATCCTGCAGGCGCTCCCTGTGCCGTCACTTCCGCGCCTCCCCTGTCCATCCGCACCGCTACGGGCACGGCGAGGGCGCAAAGCAGGGTAGTGATTATCAGGTCCGCTCCGGCGGGGGTGAAGCAGTTCGCCACGGCTGCCGCCAGGAGCAAAAGGAGTAGGTGTAGTGTTTTCATTTTCTTCATTCTTAATTCAAGTTTCGCAAGTTCAACTTGCAGCTTTTAATCTATAAATGTCGCAAATATGTTTCATATCTTCCTCCCTGTTGATGATAGCCTGATAGATATCTTCGTCAGTCAATCCGAAGAGTTCCGCAACCGCAATGACCAGTTCTTGCATGACGCCCCATATCCTTTCCGCAACGGACAGTTCCAAAGAATCCTTGGTTACGTCCTCAAAGAGCTTTCCCATGGTCTCGTAGGCTGCAAACCTCTTGCGTCGGAAAGGATGTTGTATTGCAAAGCCGTCAGGGATGTCGCCGCGATTTGCGAGGCGAAGTTTCCGGCCTGGCATTTGCCCAGCCCCAACAGCCCCTTCGCTTCCTTGAACACGACTTCCAAAGACCACCTTTGGGCATAAATCCGGTACGCTTCAAGGAACTCAAGCCGTATGTCCGTGGTCATCAGGCCGTTCCATGCGCCCCGTTTGCTTCTCCTGACAAAATACAGGCGTACCTTGGTATCCGCAAAGGTCACGTCCGCCACGATGTAATAGCAACGCAGTCTCCTGCTGTACTTCCGCCTGCCTTGCCTGTCAAGGTGCCTGATCACGGCCGGCGCGGTATAGGGCTTCCCGTCCAGACAGTATTTTGTCCTGCTGTTTTCCCCACCTTGATCATGCCCAGGTAATCGCATTTGACGTGACGGGAGCGGATGAACCGGATGACATCCTTGCAGGCGAACCAGCTGTCTGCCAGCACATACCTGAACCTGACCCCTTTGCGGATGGCGCGTCCTATCATGGCAATCATCAGGTCGGTTTTCTTTGCCGTGTATTCATCGATACGCTCCTGCAAGGCGTCGCCGCTGTCACGTCCTTTGGTGAAACGTCTTGCGAGCTCTTCATCGGACATCCCGAACTTTCCATCCTTTCCTTTTTCACCCAGCAGTGCAAAATCCAGAAGCATTTGGGTTGTCCCGTCCGTGACGGCAAGGAACAAAGCCTTGAAACCGAGGATGCACCTGTGATGGACATGGGAAAACACCCTGCCGATGTTCTCCATGCGCCGTCCCGTCTTGGGATAGTCCGTGTCATCGACTATCAGGCAGACCGTGCCTTCCTTGCGCCCGGAACGGAGTCTGATCTTCGACCAAAGCTGAAGGGTGAGGTGATAGACGGACTTCCGCCAATTTATCTTGGGATTGCTCATGAAGCGGTAGAACACGTCTTTCTGGCATCCCAGCAAGCCGCTTAAGGAAGACCCGGTGAAACGATAAGGGTTACGGACCATGAAACACGGGAACAACAGCAAAGCCTGGAACACCTGCAACAACGGATACACATTATTGCACTTGCTCTTCATGCCGAACAAGGTGGATTCATTCATTTTTAACCATTTGATAACGTCCAGTATGGAATACATCGCTTTATGTGCGTCATTTTTTCTAAAAAATGAGCTGATTTCTGAAAGAAAGTCTGTAACTTTGTGCAAGGGCATAGGGCTGAGTAATGTTTTGATTTGCAACTATAAAATTACTCATTTTCTGCGATATGCGGAAATCCCTGTGCCCCTTTTATATCCCAAGAAGAAGGTTATCTATTAACTTGCGAAACTTGAAATTCTTAATTATTAACTCTTCATTTTTCCGTCCCTATCCGTCGCGGACCGGAACGGTTTTGCTACATTTGTAGCGGCTAACTTAAAAACTAACTTTATGGAAAATTTAGATTTAAAACTGCTCATTGCCCAACAAGTGGTTATCCTAAAAAGACTGGAAAAGCTGGAACGCGAACTGAAAGGTGGTATGCGTGTATGATCTGCCCAGACTTATGCGGACGAACTTAAACGTGAGGCAATGAAGATTATCGATCAGATAAAGATCTGATAATCGTAATGCTCTATTCCATACCACATAGGAGTATAGAGAACCTTTTTATAAAGTAGGATACCGAACAGACGGTATTCTACTTTTGTACCTGCCACTTTTCCGCCCGAAAAAATCGGGCTTGTTGTTTTTGTCATCATGCTTTTTCCTATTTTTAATTGTTATCATCAAGCCCTTCCTTCATTGTTTTCGCTCCTTGCAGCACGCCGCCCATTTCGAGGGCAGCCTTGCGGATCATGTTCGCCGTGTTGCTTCGTGTGCGGAACTTCAAGGCTTCTTTTACGGTTATCACACTCACGCCGAACTTTTCGGCAAGTTTACGGCGACCGCCGTATTGCATCAGTATTTCTGCCATATCACTATTGTTTTTAATTGATTATTTAATCCAGTTCTATATCAATTACATCCAAGAGGTTATCGGTACGCATACTATTGATTACGAGCATGGCTCTTTTGATACCGTTGTCCTTTATCCATTGCCGTGCCTTGTTGATGGCTGCCTGCTTGCTGCTGCCATCCGGAATCGCCGCACCCAAATCCTGATGTCTCTCATCTTCCAATTCAAACCAATATCTTTTCATATCCATTGTTTTTTTAAAGTTATTAATTATCTTTGTCCGTATCTTTTAGTTTTAAATGATGCTGCAAATATATAGACTATTGTCTATTTAAACAAATAATTTATCGACAATTTTCTGTTAAAAATGAAAGCGATTGAAAGATTATACGAATATTTGGATTATAAAAAGCTGAAACCTACTGCATTAGAAAAAGAAATAGGTTTATCCAATGGTTATATTAGCGTTCAGAAGAAACGAAATGCTGATATGGGTGAAGGCGCATTGAATAAAATAATAGACTATTGTCGAGATATTAATCCACTTTGGCTTCTCACCGGCGAAGGCAATATGCTTCGTGCGGACAAGGGCGAAATAAAGAAAGAAGGGGATATACCGGTAGCCCGTCCGGCTTCATCGCCCATGGAAGGCATCCCCTTGATTCCGGTCAGCGCGATGGCTGGGGTCTTTGCAGGCGAACAGACCGTGCTGGAGTACGAGTGCGAACGCTTTGTCATCCCTACGTTCAAGGGAGCGGAATTCCTCATCAGCGTGAAGGGCAGCAGCATGTATCCCAAGTATAACAGCGGCGACATCGTGGCATGCAAGCGCCTGCCGATGAGCGACATCTTCTTCCAGTGGAACAAGGCGTATGTGCTCGACACGGATCAAGGCCCGCTTATCAAACGCATAAAGCCCGGATCGGACAAGGAACACGTCCTCATCGTGTCGGACAACGAGCGGTACGAGCCTTTCGAGCTGCCGCTGGACAGAATCCACCACGTGGCACTGGTCATCGGAGTGATACGGCTGGAGTAACCGCTTTAAACCATATTTAAAAACTGATTTATATGAATAGTATGGAAATAGAATTATCTGATATATTGTCAATTGCTGCCATTATCGGTAGCATATACACCTATTTTAGAACCAAAAAGAAAATTGACAAGCAACAACTGGCTATTAATGAATATACGATAGAGAAAAACAAGAAAGAGAAGCAAGAATCATTACGTGCTAATTTAAGAGCATTTCGTGATAAAGGACAGAACCGTCTGGTAATACAGAATATTGGCCAGAATACAGCGAGGAACATCCGCATTGAATATAACAACCTTAATCAGGAAAATGGCTTTTTTGTTTTTGATTATGGGAAATTCCCATATCCCATACTAAATCCGGCAGATGATATAAAAATACAATGCCAGCTTTGCGCACAAGTCAAAAGCATTCCTATCATTACATTAATATGGGATGATGAGAGTGGGAACAACCAAAAGAAAGAGCAACCTATTGACTTAAATTAGCCAGTTTTTCAGCCATTTCTTTATTTTCTTTTTTCAGTTCGACAATACCCGTATAAATGGCTTTCAACACCTCAGAATGAGGCTCTGGGCAGAATGGATTAATTTGCAGATCTGTATTCAGCAAGACCAAAATCGTCCCCATCGCATCCCGAAGTCTGGCTACTTCCAAATGTTCATCTAAAATGGTTTTAATAATATTTCCCATACTTCTGAAAATTAAGCTCCCGGACTTTCACCGGGAGCGTTTCCTGACTAATACCTAATGAAAACCACTAAAGCACCTGTCGCGGCTGGCAGGGCAGATGCTTTAAAACAAAACAAGGATTGGAGCAGAAAGCGGATTCGAACCGCTAACAATTCCGCCGGATTCGCACGGCGGAGCGGACTACCCATTGTCCTATTCTGCCACATTTGCGCCACACACACGCTTTTTCGACGCTAATATACAGCTATTTCGCAAATTACGCACTATATATCAATGGTTTACACAGGAATTACACCGACAAACATAGCGGAAAACATAATACTATCCCCCTCTAAATAACGGTAAACCGCATCCAAAACGCCACTTTAAAAGCAATCTCACACTATCCACACACGTTAAATCCGTTTAAAAAGGTATCCCCAACTTTTTATTTTAAGCGCATTTTCAGGAATCAGGGGTATCCCCAACTGGTATCCCCAAAGGTATCCCCAACTATGTTTTTAACATTTCAGGAGCATAAAGAAACATCCGGCAAAACACCTCCCTAAAATGTCACTTAAACAGATGTCTAAACAAAAAGAAAGCCCTCAGAGCAGCCGTAAATTCGCGTTTACAGCCTATTCTGAGGGCTTTTAAGGCATATTTCAACCCCAATGTAAAGAGAATGTATCAAAAACCGGATTTAGAGCGTTTAGATGTAACGCCAATGTAAAGCAATGTCACATTTTGTTTTGTGTACCTCTTTTTACCGAACACTTCATAACTTATTGATAATAAAACAATAACATCATTTTTATCTTCGTTCATTTATACACAAATCGTTCTGTGCCCCGTACTTGTATAGGATTTACCTGTTCCCTATTTTGCTAATTTTGTAACGCTAAAAACAAGGTGAAATGAAACAGGATTCAATGAAGGTTTTGTTCTTCATCCGCAAGAGCAGGCTGAAGAAAAACGGCGAGGCTCCGGTGTTCCTCCGGATAACCATCAACGGACAACAGGATGAGATACGCATCCAACGCTCTGTACCCATCCATCTGTGGAATAACCTGAAGGGATGCAGCAAGGGAAAGGATCGTGTGTCCTTGGAACTGAACAGCTACATAGAGGCTCTGAAAGTACGGCTGTATCAAATCCACAAGGAACTGCTCTGCCAGGATGCACTAATTACGCCCAGAAACATGCTGGTCAAGCTGTTCTCTAAGGAGGAAAGGCATTTGGTTGTGGAAACAATGAAAAAAAAGTGTATTGATGACTGGCGCTCTCTTATCGGGCAGGAATACCAACCGTCTACTATCTCCCGCTATGACAACTGCTACGAATCGCTGAAAACAGTAGTAAAGGAATTCTATAAGAAGGAGGACATCACGTTCTACGAACTGAACGGGGAATTCATCGACACGTTTGAAATGCACCTGCGGACAGAAAGGAAACTCTCGCAGAATACGCTCACCAAATACATGAGCTGCTTCCGCAAGGTATTGGGCATAGCCAAGGATAACGGGTGGCTGAACTTTGATCCGCTGGTAGGCAAACGGAAACGGCTGTTCAAGAAAGAAGAGACGTGCCCGACTTTCCTCACACTGGACGAACTGCAACGAATCATGGAGAAGGAGTTTTCGACGGAACGGCTGAACCATGTGAAGGACTTCTTCCTGTTCTGCTGCTATACCGGGCTCTCGTACATAGATGTGAGCACGCTGCGTCCCATACACCTGTACCGGGACAACAACGGGAAGCTGTGGATACACAAGTCGAGGGTGAAAATCACGACGAACAAGGAAACCTGCACGAGTAATGTGCCGTTGCTACCGCCCGCCATCGCTATTCTGGAGAAATACAAGGGGTGGAATGAAAAGGATCCGGACGCACCTTGCCTGCCCATCCCGTCGAATCAGAAGATGAACGAATATTTGAAGGAAATAGCCACTTTATGCGAGATAAAAAAGCGCCTGACCGTCCATGTAAGCCGGCACACCTTTGCGACCACGGTCACGCTTGCTAACCACGTGGCTATCCAGAACGTGTCGAAAATGCTGGGACATTCGTCCACACGCATGACCCAGCATTACGCGCGGGTGCTTGACAACAGCATCATGGAGGACATGAAGGGAGTGGCCGGAATATTCCGTTGATAGTATGTAAGAAAGAACGTGGTGAAACAACCCATTGGATCTTCACCACGTATTCTTTTTTTACTTGAACGCCTCCCGCCTGTTATCCGACAACAGTCTTTCAATATCAGCTTCACGGTACAGAATCTTTCCTCCAACCAGGTAGAAGGGAATTCTTCCTGTATTGCGGTATTCCTGCAAAGTCCGCTTGGTCAGTTTGAGACATTGCGCCAGTTCCGTGTCCGTCAAGTAACTCTCTCCATTCAGCAAGGGTTTGCTGTTTGTTTCAATTATGTCAAGCAGATTGGATATCCGTTTCATTTCCTGGAAAAATGCAGCGACCTGCGGGTCGTCGCGTGTAATGATGTGGTTCATAATCTTGCTCCTTTCCTTGGTTTATGCCGGTTGTTTCCCAGTTCCAATAACCGTATGACATCTTCCCTGCGGTAATATGTCCTGCGGTCTATCTGTGTGTAGGACAATGTGCCGTTGCCCCGTAACGTTTGCAAAGTGCGCGGGGAAATGCGAAGGAGGTTACAGGCCTCCTGGTTGTCTATCCAATCACCCATCCGTTTTAAGGAATAACGGACGGACAAGCGTTCGACTTTCTTCTTTAAAAGTTCGAGGCTTCGAACCATGTCCTCGAATACCTTTGCCTCTATGCTTATAAATTCCATGTTCTGAGAGATTAAGAGTTAAACAAATGTCTGGCGGCAACTTTATCCTTTAAAGCTACGACAAAGGTAATCCCATAGCCATGAGACTAATCTATCCAAGTCCTCTAAAGTCATGCCGTTTCATCTTGTTTCCACCACCGCTTATTATCACGGAACCTTTATCAGGACAAGTGTAAAAAGTGTAAAACCTGTAACACGAACGCTTTACATTTTTTACAACCTTTCCACTTTCACCATAAGCCACAATCATTGCTCAATTCCGTATAAATAACATACTATCAATTGAATAGGAAGTTGGAAGGGACAAACGGCCTGTTCTGGCACGTCCTTTTCACTATACTTGGCATATACCCTTTTTAGTGCGCACGGAAAGAGTATCAGGTATTCATTTAAACAATAGAAGCCGTGAGTCACGCTCAGTCTTCGCATATATTTAATGAAAGATGTATTCTCGGCTCCCATCTTCTGTAAAAGCAAGTACGGTATTGTCACCCATAGCGGTGATGAATACTTTTGCTGCTTCGTGGATATGTTCGAGGTCAGTAATCTTAAATAAAAAAGAGTTTGATGATTGTTCATTTCTGCAAAGTAACATAAAAAAGGAATCATTGGCTGAATTGTTTCATTTTTTGCATAAAACGTTCTATTTATTGTAGTACTCCCTTTTTAATTTTGCACAGACAAAACCAATCAATTTAATTATCATGAAAAAATTATTGACTACATTGCTTTTGACTGGCTTACTTTCGGGGCAGGCCCAGGCACAATGGAAACCTGTGGAAGGCAGGATTAAAACGCCATGGGCAGAACAGGTAAATCCGGAGAATGTATTGCCGGAATATCCTCGTCCGATAATGGAACGAGGGGAGTGGAAGAACCTAAACGGATTGTGGGATTATGCGATAGTGAAAAAAGGCGGCGATACTCCTACTTCTTTCGACGGGCAGATTCTTGTACCGTTTGCCATAGAGTCGTCCTTGTCTGGAGTGGGTAAAAAAGTGGGTGAGGAAAACGAGCTGCTTTATCATCGTACGTTTGAAATTCCTTCGGAATGGAGGAAAAGCCGGGTGTTGCTGCATTTCGGTGCGGTGGACTGGAAAACTGAGGTATGGGTGAATGGCGTAAGAGTAGGAAGCCATAGCGGTGGTTTCACTCCTTTTTCGTTTGATATTACGGCGGCATTGGAAGAGGGAGGCATGAATACGTTGGTAGTCCGGGTGTGGGATCCTACAGACAAAGGATACCAGCCCAGGGGGAAACAAGTATCGACTCCGGAAGGCATTTGGTACACTCCTGTGACGGGTATCTGGCAGACGGTGTGGCTCGAACCGGTGAACGAAGTACATATTAAAGATTTGCGGATAACGCCGGACATTGACCGTAATGAGTTGTCTGTCCTGCCGGTTATAGCCGATGCTTCGGCTGATGATTTGGTAGAAGTGGACGTGTTTGACGGGAAAGAACAGGTAGGTACGGGAAAGAGCATAAACGGAGAAACGGTACAGATAGAAATGCCGGAAAATGTAAAGTTGTGGTCACCGGATTCTCCTTTCCTTTATACATTAAAGGTAAGGTTGAAGCATCGTGGAAAGGTGGTGGATGAATTGTCAAGCTATGCTGCCATGCGCAAATATTCTTCCCGCCGTGACTCAAATGGAATAGTTCGTCTGGAGTTGAATAATAAACCTTTGTTCCAGTTTGGTCCGTTGGATCAGGGATGGTGGCCCGATGGTCTTTATACCGCACCTACCGATGAAGCTTTGGTTTATGACATCCGGAAGACGAAAGACTTCGGCTTTAATATGATTCGCAAGCATATCAAAGTAGAACCTGCCCGATGGTATACCTATTGCGACCAGTTGGGGATTATCGTATGGCAGGATATGCCAAGCGGAGACCGTAATCCGGAATGGCAGAACCGGAAATATTTTGACGGGACAGAATTGAAACGTTCGGCTGAATCGGAAGCTTGTTATCGGAAAGAGTGGAAAGAAATCATGGATTGTCTGTATTCTTATCCATGCATCGGAACCTGGATTCCTTTTAATGAGGCATGGGGACAATTCAAGACTCCTGAAATAGCGGAGTGGACCAAACGATATGATCCTACCCGTCTGGTAGACCCGGCGAGTGGCGGCAATCATTATACGTGTGGCGATATGCTTGATTTGCATAATTATCCTGCACCGGAGATGTATCTGTATGATGCCGGGCGGGCTACTGTGCTGGGTGAATATGGAGGCATTGGTTGGGCTATGCCTGGACATCTTTGGGAACCTGACAGGAACTGGGGATACATTCAATTCGATTCATCAGATGAGGTGACGGATGAATATGTGAAATATGCCGAAATGCTTTATAAGTTGGTACCGAGGGGATTTTCTGCCGCCGTGTATACACAGACCACTGATGTAGAGGTGGAAGTGAACGGACTGATGACGTATGATAGGAAGGTCATCAAAGTAGATGAGAAGCGCGTAAAGGAAATAAACGACAAGTTGTGTGATTCGTTGGAATAACTTTGCATAGGATTAGGTACTAGGAACTAGGTATTAGGTACTAGGTTCTGAATAGTTTGGCAAATATCCACAAAACTATCTGAACCTAGTCAACTAGTACCTACGACCTAGTCAACTAGTACCTACGACCTAGTCAACTAGTACCTACAACCTAGTCAACTAGTATCTGAAACCTAGTCAACTTCTAAATTCGGATATTCGTTTTTCCTTTTTGTAGCGTTTGGCTGTATGCCATAAAATATATACCTTTGTTTATTATGAAAACTCAGATTGTCTTATACCTATGGATTTTGTTTATGTGTGTGGTATGTGGAGGAACTGCAGAGGCTTCTTCTTATTATTTCAGGACATTGGATACGAAGAACGGCCTTTCCCATTGTACGGTCAATGCGATTGTGCAAGACCGTGAAGGCTTTATGTGGTTTGGCACAAAGGATGGATTGAATAAATACGACGGAGTGTCTTTCAGGGTATTTCAAAAAGAAAATTCAACCTTGGGCAATAATTTTATTACCGTTCTGCACGAAGATAGCGATGGGAATATATGGGTGGGGACGGATGCTGGCGTGTATATTTACTATCCCGAAAAAGAAAATTTCACCTTGTTCAATGCAAAGATTGGTTCATCCGAAGATACAATTGGACAGGCCGTAACTTGATTGACTCGGACAGGCATGGAAATGTCTGGATAGCTTCGGAAGGGAGAGGGCTGGCGTTTATGATAAAAAGAAAAATCGGCTGGAGGCATATATCCGCCCGGACGAGGGCTTGACGAACATTACTCATTTTTTGTTTGACGATAAAGGCTTATGGATTGCTACTCATGAGGGAAATTTATATTATTCTACGGACAGTGCTCATATAGAACCTTTTAAGGATGCGGAGGGACGTGAACCATTTAAGGGAAAAATCATTGATTATTTGTTGAAGGGTTTGCATAATTGCATGTATGTGACTACGACTGAGGGTTTGTGGCAAATCAATCTGGCCACCTCCAAGACCCGTAAATTGCTGGACGGATATGTGCGTTGCGCTTGTTGGCGTTCGGATACAGAACTGTGGGCAGGGAGCGAGCAGGGGATTTATGTATATGATTTAGAGAAAGATTCTTTTACACATCTTATCGCATCTGTGTCTAATGACCCTTATGCGCTTTCGGATAATGCCGTGTATGCACTCTTGAAAGACCGTGAAGGAGGTATGTGGATTGGCTCTTATTTCGGCGGGGTGAATTATTATCCTTACCCTTATACGTATTTCGAAAAATATTATCCACGGGATGGCATGTTGTATATGGGACGTCGTGTGAGGGAGTTTTGTGCAGGTATAGATGGCGATATTTGGTTTGGTACGGAAGATAAGGGATTGTTTCGCTTCGAACCGGATAAAGGATTGGTCGTGCCGTTCCGTCATCCGGCGTTATACCATAATATACATGGACTTTGCCTGGACGGTGACTATCTGTGGGTAGGTACTTTTTCGGGAGGACTGAATCGCATCAATCTCCGTACCTATCAATTGAAGCATTATGGAAAAGGGAATAAGGCAGGTGACTTGAATGACAACAACGTGTTTGCCATTTGCAAAACCAGTACCGGTGAATTGTGGGTTGGTACTCCTTCGGGCTTATTGCGTTATAATCGTGCGGAAGACAATTTTGAACGGATAAAAGGGATGGAATACGTTTTCATCTATAATATGCTGGAAGATAGTTGTAAATTATGGATAGCTACCTATACTCAGGGGGTCTATTGTTATGATATGCGCCACCGGGCATGGAAGCATTACGGCCATCAGCCGGGCGATACGGCCTCATTGCCTTACAATAAAGTGATAAGCATTTTCGAAGACAGCAAGAAACGTCTTTGGTTTATGACACAGGGCGAGGGCATTTGTCGTTATCGTCCGGATACGGATGATTTTGTTCATTATGGCATGGCTGACGGATTTCCGAGCAATATCATCTATAAGATGCAGGAAGACACGAAGGGGTTATTGTGGCTCACTACAAGTAATGGGCTGGTTTCGTTTAATCCGGAAACGGAAGCCAAACATATTTATACAATAGCAAACGGATTATTGGACAATCAATTCAATTACCAGTCCGGATACAGGGACGCTACGGGGAAATTGTATTTCGGATGCATCAATGGATTCATCGCGTTCAATCCGGCGGAGTTTGTAGAAAACAGGCAGGTCTCACCGTTGGTCTTGTCGGACTTCTTTTTGTTTAACGAACGTTTGCCGATAGGAGTAGAAGGTTCTCCTCTTGTAAAAAGTATTACGATGCAGCATGCTTTGGAACTGGAGAATGACCAGAATTCTTTTTCCCTGCGCGCTGCAGTGTTGAGCTATCAGGCTCCTTTGTCCAATACCATTCTTTATAAATTAGAAGGATTTGATAAAGAATGGTCTGCCTTAAACAGGCTCAATTCACGGATTAGTTATTCTAATCTTCCGTCTGGCAGTTATGTATTGCGGGTACGTGGTGCCAATAGTGACGGTGTATGGAATCCCGATGAAAAAACGTTGGCGATTCGTGTGTATCCGCCTTTCTATTTGTCATGGAAGGCGTATTTGCTGTATGTAGTTTTATCGGTGGGCTTTGTCGTATGGATTGTTTGTTATTTCCGTAAGCGGACCATGCGCAAACATCTGCAGGCAATGGAAAAGCTGGAATATGAGAAAGAACGTGAATTGTATGCGTCAAAAATCGATTTCTTTACCAATGTGGCGCATGAGATACGCACGCCGCTTACCTTGATTAAGAATCCGTTGGAAAACGTATTGGCTTCACATCATGTGGACGAAGAGATAAAAGATGACCTCGAGATAATGGACTTGAATACGAACCGTTTGCTTGATTTAGTCAATCAACTGCTGGATTTCCGTAAAACGGAGACAAAGGGTTTTCAACTTAATTTTATGGAATATGACATCCCGGAACTGCTTCGAAGTATCTATATACGATTTACTCCGGTAGCACGTGAAAAAGGGTTGAAGTTTACGGTGGAAACAGGAGAAAGTTTTCGGGCGTCTGTAGACAAGGAAGGTTTTACCAAGATAATCAGCAACCTGTTTACCAATGCGTTGAAATATGCCGCTACGTATGTATCTGCTACCTTGAAAAAGGATGAAGAAGCAGGGACGTTGGTGTTTTCTATCGTGAATGATGGCAAAGTGGTTCCGGTGGCGATGCGTGAAGAAATCTTCAAGCCTTTCATCCAGTATCGTGAAGGCGATGCGTATAAGACACCGGGTACCGGCATCGGACTTGCTTTGTCCCGTTCGTTGACGGAACTGCACGGAGGAACACTCGTGATGGGCGATGATATGGATTGCAACCGCTTTCTTCTTACACTTCCGCTTTATCAGGAAAAGTCCTTATCTATGCAAAAAGCAGATGCTAAGGAACAGGATTCCGATGTACCGGTAAGGGTAGAAAGTGAGTCCGGGCAGACTCATTTCAGGTATACTCTGCTGGTGGTAGAGGACAATGCGGAGATGCGTAAGTTTTTACAGCGGGTACTCTCCGGATTCTATAAAGTGTTGGTTGCTTCTAATGGGGTCGAGGCATTGGAAGTTTTACGTACTTCGGTCGTCAATTTGATTGTTTCGGATATCATGATGCCTGAGATGGATGGATTGGAATTGTGCAATCGTGTAAAGTCGGATTTAGAATTCAGCCATATACCGGTCGTGCTTCTTACGGCTAAGACTTCTTTGCAGTCGAAAATGGACGGGCTGAACGCCGGAGCTGATGCTTATGTAGAGAAGCCTTTTTCGATGGAGTACTTGAAATTGAGTATATCCAGTTTGCTGAAAAGCCGCGAACAGCTTCAGGCTGCTTTTGTCCGTACCCCGTTTGCTCCGACCAATAGTGTGACAATAAGCAAGGCAGATGAAGATTTCTTGAAAAAACTGAACGGCATCGTGCAGGAAAACATCCAGAATCCGGATTTTAATCTGGAAAATCTGGCGGATAAGATGTATATGAGTTACTCTACTCTGAACCGGAAAATAAAAGGAATACTGGGAGTTACTCCGAATGATTATATCCGTCTGGAGCGTCTGAAAAAAGCGGCGCAATTGTTGAAGGAAGGAACTTGCAAGGTAAACGAGGTCTGCTATAGGGTAGGCTTCAATTCCCCGTCCTATTTTGCCAAATGTTTTCAGAAACAGTTTGGTGTGCTTCCAAAAGATTTTTCTTAAAAAATAGTATGTATGAGACGAATGGTAATTTTTATTGTGTTGTGTTGTTTGTATGGCTTAAGTCTGTATGCGGAAGGCGGATATGCTTATATACGGGATATCTCTTATCGGCAGCCTTCTCCGGAAGATGCTTATGCCGATTCCTTGTGCCGGTTGGATGTGGCTTGTCCCAAAGGCGTTTCCGATGCTCCTGTCATTGTATGGTTTCATGGAGGAGGGTTGACAGGAGGAAGCAAGGAAATACCCGAACCTTTGCTGACGGGAGATGTCGTAGTGGTCGGTGTGGGTTATCGCATGTATCTACACGTTACCATTAGGGAGATTTTGGATGATGCGGCTGCGGCTGTATCCTGGGTGTTGGATAGCATTGCCGGTTTTGGTGGAAGTGCGGATAAAGTTTATTTGTCGGGACATTCGGCGGGAGGATATTTGATTGATATGGTCGGATTGGACAAAAAACTACTGGCTAAGTATGGCAAAGATGCGGATAAGCTTGCCGGGCTGATACCTTGTAGCGGGCAGGTCATCACTCATTTCGAGATTCGCCGGACGATGGGAATGTCTCCGCTACAACCACTGATTGACGATACTGCCCCCATTTCTCATGTGCGGAAAGATTGTCCACCCATTTTGCTTATATCGGGCGATCGCGAGAAGGAACTTTACGGACGGTATGAAGAGACCGCTTATTTCTGGCGTCTGCTTAAATTAGCGGGGCATCCGGATGTTACATTTTACGAGTTGGACGGCTATGACCACGGGAATATGCTTGTGGCTTCTTATCCGTTGATTTTACAATTCGTCAAAGAACATGAGAAAAAGGAGTGAAATCCTTACCTTGTGATTTTGACTGGAACACAGAGACGCAAAGACGCAGAGGTTGTTTTTTTATTCTCCGTCTTTGCGTCTTTGTGTTTAATTGAATATCTCCTGAAAACAAAGATATGCGAGGCAGGGTGGAAAAACAGTTATGAAAGTATCCAATAATAAATGGCGAAGTATCCAATGATAAACAGCTAAGTATCCTTGGATACTTGACCGATTATCCAAGGATACTTCGGCAAGTAACCAATGTAAGTATTATTTATAGGTAATGTTTTTGGATTGTTTCAAAAAAGAAGAATATGCTTGTGTCAATAAATGAAAGAAAAATTTCACATCCTTGCCAGATGTACCTGTAGGGCTGCTTTTGACAGTATTGTTTTATAATTTGAATTTTTTGTACTTGGTTGCTTGCCTTATGTCTTCTAATTTTGGGGAAACGAAAGAAAGAAAAGGATCCTTAAATCTTATAGTTTAATTGTAAATCTAATATCATTAAAATTAAAGCAATGTGTAGAAATTTGTTATTATCGCTTTTCGCATTTTTGACGTTTCAGCTTTATGCGCAAGATGTGAAAATAACCGGAACGGTGGTCGATAACGGCAATGTTCCGCTGGTAGGTGTGAGCGTCATGATAAAGGGGACGCAGACAGGTACGATAACCGATTTGGATGGAAATTTCCAGTTGGAAGGTAAAAACGGCGATGTGCTTGTTTTTTCTTATATCGGGATGGTGACCCGCGAAGTATCTTTTGCGGGAAAGCCTTTGAAGGTAACGCTGGAAGATGATACGAAAGTACTTGATGAAGTGGTGGTCATCGGATACCAGACGGTGAAGAAATCCGATTTGACCGGAGCGGTTTCGGTAGTCGATGCCGATGAAATGAAAAAAAGTGCTTCCGGTACGATAACGAGCCAGTTGCAAGGATTGGCTACAGGTATTAATGTGCGCAGCACAGGGCGTGCAGGCGGAGATGGCTCGATTGAAATCCGTGGTATCGGTTCGCTGAGCAACAATTCTCCCTTGTGGGTCGTTGACGGGATGATTCTTAATCCCGGTGTGGATTTCAATCCTTCCGACATCGAATCTATCCAGATTTTGAAGGATGCCTCGGCAGCGGCAATCTACGGTTCGCGTGCTGCCAATGGTGTGATTATCGTCACCACGAAGAAGGGGTCTAGGTCCGATGAAGGTAGGGGTCAACATAAAAGAAACGTTGGAGTGGAGTCCCAAGTATGATTTGATGAATGCGGCAGAGTATAAGAAATACAACGATATGGCATATAGCGAGGCTATCAAGGATGGCGTAGGCGGTGTCACTTCGCTCCAGTTGCATTCAGATTATGATACCAACTGGCAGGACGAGGTGTTCAAGACAGCCTTAGTGCAGGACTATAATGTATCTTTGTCCGGTGGAGGTGAAGCGGGAAATTATTATGTATCAGCCGGATATTATAACAACGACGGTGTGTCGTACGGAAATACGTTCGACCGGTACAGTTTCCGTGCCAATACCAGCGGCAAGAAAGGATGGTTCTCTTTCGGCGAGAATATGGCTTTCTCGTTTTATAATAGAGACCCGTTGCAGACCAATCCTTATCAGGATGTGGTGCGCATGATGCCCACCATTCCTGTTTATGATTCGAATAATCCCGGTGGATATGGGTATGGAGATGCTGCAAAATATAATACGTTCGGAACGAATCCGATAGCTCGTGAGAATCTGGAGAAACTGCGTGAACGCCAAAGCCGTGTGAACGGGTCTGTATGGCTGGAGTTCAAACCGTTTGACTTCTTGTCGTATAAGTTCAATGGAGGTATCGATTTCTATTATTACGAAAGAGCCTGGTTCCGTGGAGAAGGAAACTGGACGCAGAATCAGGAACACCGTGACCCGGAAAGCCAGAAGCAACGCGACAATACCTATAATATATTGGTGGAACACACGTTGAATTTCAATAAAGATTTCGGCAAGCATCATGTAGATGCGGTGATAGGTACTACGTATCAGCACAATGAATGGCAAGGTTTGTGGGCATCGCGCTTGAATTTTCCGTTGATAGGCAACAATGAATATCTGGAAGTGCTGGATGCCGGACAGAGCAACCAGCAAAATACGAACAGCATCAACGAGGATGCGATGATTTCCTATCTGGGGCGTGCCAACTATATTTATGATGATAAGTATTACCTCACGGTGACGTTCCGTCGCGATGGTACATCACGTTTGGCAAAAGAGCATCGTTGGGGCAACTTTCCTTCTTTTTCGGGTGCATGGCGTATTTCTAAAGAAAAGTTCTTTAAGGTGCCTTGGATAGACGACTTGAAAATCAGGGCAAACTGGGGACGTCTGGGTAATGCTTCTATTGGTTGTTGGGATTATGTGGGTACGATTAACCAAAGCCTGGTAGCCGTGATTGGAGGTGGGCTTGTTTCGGGTGCTGCTCAGATAAGGCTTGCCAATAGTGATTTGGTATGGGAAACCAAGGAAACGACGAATATCGGTTTTGACGCGGCTTTCTTGAATCAAAGACTGAATGTCAGTGCCGAATATTACTTGTCAAAGACTTCGGATGTGTTGACTAATATGCCTATCGCCCTCTCTACAGGAAATCAAGAAGGCTCTCCTATGGCGAATGCGGCAAGTCTGAAGAACCGGGGCTTTGAGCTGACGGTAGGATGGAGAGACCGGGCGGGAGACTTTAAGTACGATGTCAATTTGAGCTTTACCACCCTGAAGAATGAAGTAACCGATTTGGGATACGACCGGGCTTATATCATCAACGGGCAGGCCATCAGTATGCCCGGACAGCCTTTGGGTATGTTTTATCTGTATAAGACCGATGGTTTGTTCCGCACACAGGCAGATATCGACAATTATGTAAATTCGCAGGGTGAGCCGATTTTGATTAATGAGAAAAGGCCACAGTTGGGCGACGTGAGATATGTCAATACGGATGATGATACGAACATCACGGATAACGACCGCCAGATTTGTGGCAGTCCGTGGGCTAAACTGCAAACTTCCTTATTGTTCAATGCCGAATGGAAGAACTTCGATTTCAGCATGATGTGGTATGGTCAGTTTGGTAACAAGATTTATAATGTGGACCGGTGGCAAGGACGTTTGTTTATGGACAATTCCAACTACATCCGCTTTAAGAAAGGAGAAGAACCTTATCAGGAGAACCCCAATTCGGATACCCCGCGAATCATTTACGGTGATAACCGCAATACAAAAGACAGTGACCTTTACTTGGAGAACGGTTCTTACTTCAGACTGAAAAATATATCGTTGGGTTATACGTTCAAGCAGAAGTTCTTGACAAATTTAGGCATCGACCGTCTCCGTCTGTATGTGACGGGAAGCAATCTGCTTACTATTACCGGATATAGCGGACTTGATCCGGATTTCATTAATACGAATGTATGGAATCGTGGTACATGTGGTTTTGTATTCCCGAATACCCGTTCCGTCATGTTTGGTTTGGATTTGTCTTTTTAATCAAAAAAACACAGGAGAAATATGTTGAAGAAAAAAAAATTATACGGACTATTGATAGGCGGCACTTTGATGTTGTGCGCCGGATGTAGTGGGGATTTGCTGGATATCGATAATCCCAATCAGGTGACTATTCCTACTTTCTGGAATAAAGCAGAGGATGCAGAAGCGGGAATCAATGGTTGTTATAGTGCCCTTTATAAGGAACCTACTTGGATGAAATGGTTGTCTTTCCGTTACGATTTGACCTCGGATGAGGGCTGGAGCTCTTCGCCTTGGACAGAGTTGGGCGACTGGACACGCTTCCAATACTCGAATTATAACTTCTATGAGGGGAACAACATGCACTGGGAATTCTTTTATATGGGTATTTTCCGTTGTAATCAGGTGTTGAAGTATGTGCCTGATATCGAAATGGACGAAACAGAAAAGAGCCAAATATTAGGTCAGGCAACTTTCTTGCGGGCTTTGTGGTATTTCCAGATTAATTTGTTGTGGGAAAAAGGAACGTTGATATTAGAACCGGTCGATGCCGGATACAGACCGAAAGATGCCTCGGAGGAAGAAATCTGGGCTCAGATAGAAACGGATTTGTTGTGTGCGGCGGACAATCTTCCGGAAGCGTGGGACACTGAAAATGTAGGACGTGCCACCCAGGGTGCGGCAAGGGCATTGTTGGGAAAAGCCTATATGCAGCAGCATCGGTATGCCGAAGCAAAAGAGCAGTTTGAATGGCTGATAGCGCGAGAAGGAACATTGTATGGCTTGATTGATAATTGGGTGGATAACTTTACCGACTTGAATGAAAACAACGAGGAAGGTATTTTCGAAATCCAGTTTGATGACACTAATAAGGGAGGTGTAGGTAACGACGCAAGTATGGCTACCGGATTCCAACGCACGCAGTTCTATGCTCCGAGTGGCATCGGATGGGGAGACGGAAAGGCAAGACGCTGGCTGGTGGACGAGTTCTTGAAGGAGAAACGTCTGGACGGAAAAAATGATATCCGTCTTTACAACAGCATCCTCTATCATGGCTTTTCGCAAGATTTCCCTGACGAGTCCAGAAAATATTACAATGTGGAAGACGCGGATGCAGATGCACAATGGGTCAACTGGGGACAAAACCGGGAAGACTGCTATATCCGCAAGTACAGCACGTCTTATTACCGTGATTTTGAAGACTATTTTGCCCGCAACAATTACCGGATTATGCGTTATGCGGATATCTTGTTGAATTATGCGGAATGCATTGTGGAGACGGGAGGAAGTGTGACCGAAGCTGTACAGTATGTAGATAAAGTGCGAAACCGTGTCGGACTTGCCAACTTGGCAGACAGTCAATGGGCTTCGTGCCTTTCTTCCAGTGAGGCATTCTTGAAACGGCTCCAGATGGAACGTACCTTGGAGTTGTGTTTTGAAGGCTGGAGATGGGCAGACCTGAAACGATGGGGTTTGTTGGACACGCAAGAGGGTATTGACGAGCTGAAGTCGCGTGATGCCGATTTCGAAAATTTCACAATCGGTAAGCACCGTCGTTTGCCTATACCGCAAACCGAGATAGATATGAGTGAAGGGCAATTGACCCAAAATCCTGAATATTAATAAGTCTTATACGGGTGCATCGGGAAAGAGATTGTTCTCGATGTACTCCGTATGGCATAACAAGGGAATTTATGAAAATACATTATCACTTTTTAGGTTGGTTGGCTTTTGGTTATATGGGAATGGTTGATGCACAAACCATTTGTAATCCTGTGTTGCCTGATGTTGCCGATGCCGGTGTAACCAAATATAATGGGAAATATTATTTAGGAGGAGTAGGTACCAATGGGGACTTTTATGTGTCGGAAGACCTGGTGCATTGGGGAAAGCCGATACATGTGGTCTCAATGGATAATGAATGGACCGAAAACACAGGGGCAGGTGATGATCAGATTCATGCGGATGACATGTTTTATCAGGATGGCAAGTTTCATTTGTATTGGTCTGTGAATTATTGGGGACAAGACAAACATGCCGTGCATATCGTTCATGCCGTATCCGATAGCATATTGGGACCTTACCACGAACCGGAACGGACGACATGGATGGACAACCGGATAGACCCGCATGTCTTTATGGATGACGATGGCAGATTGTATATGTACATGGTACGTTTTACGGATGGCAATACAATTTGGGCACGCGAGATGAAGAATCCGGGTGAGTTTTCGGGTGAGCCGGTGTGCCTGTTCTCTTCGTTGCCCGATACTTGGGAAAGAATGGACAACAAGGTGGCGGAAGGTCCGTGGGTAATGAAATACCGTGGGCAATATTACATGATGTACAACGCTAACCATACAGCGCCCGAATGGGGCAATTATCAGTTGGGAGTGGCTCAGGCTGACTCTCCTTTAAGTTTTCAACAAGGTAATAAATATAGTTATCCCGTAGTGAAATCCAATCAGTGTGAACTGGAGGAAAACTATCAGGACGTGTTGCGTTATGGTGCGGTCTATGCACCGGAATTTGCTTATACAGAATCGGTTCCGGCAAACGGTTGGAATACATCGGATTTCAATGATTCGGGCTGGAAGCGGGGACAATGCGGCTTTTCATCGGAAACAATAGACGGTTCTACTACAAGGAAACAGAAAACAGTATGGAAATCCGGTAAGTTGTGGCTACGGAAGAATTTTATTATCGATGAACCGAACTCCAATTATGCTTTGCGTGTCCATCACGATGGAGAAACCAAGGTTTATCTCAATGCATCGCTGATTTATCACAAGAGCGGAAAGGGATATTGCCTGGTGAATCTGGATAAAAGTCGGATGAGACACTTGAAGCAAGGTGAAAATCTGTTGGCAATAGAAACTTCGGGTGGAGAACGAGGGAATTTCTTCGACATCGCTTTGTTCAATATGAAAGATGACAAGGCAGGAAATATCTTGTTTACGCCCGGACAGCCTAATATCGTACGTGGACCTAACGGGTTTGAATGGTGGTTGGTCTATATGGCGAATAAGAACGCGGAACATAGAGGACAATATATCAACCGGGTACATTTCTTTGACAAGACTTTGTTTGTAGAGGGGATAACCGACGCATCTACAGCTGGTTATCATCCCGAACCTGCCAAACCTACGTATGGAGACACGTTTGATGATGCGGTTGACACGCGGCAGAACTGGATATGGAAAGAAGCGTCGGGATGGAAAGTGGACAATGGGGAGTTGCAGGCTGTAGGGGCAAGTCCGTCTTATGCGCTTGTCGGGAAAGGCAAGCCTGCTTGTGCTTATATGTTCGAGACCGGAATCAGATATATGGATGAGGCAGGGATTATAGCTTGGTGGAAAGATGCATATAATTGCATGAAGATAGGCTTTGACAAGGACCGCCGTTCGTGGTATTTCCTTCTTCTCCGGGACGGCGTTCCGCAACGGGAGTACTTCGCTTTACCGGCAGGATTCAGAGGAAACGTATATCATTCCATACGGATAGAGCGCGATATGGATTGCTTGAAGGTCTGGCTGGACGGAATCCCTGCTTCAGGCAAATCAGTCTTTACCGGTTTGCCGGATGAAGCTGGGATGCCCGGTATATTTGTAGAGCGGGGAGCAGCGGCATTTGACGGTGTCATTTATACCATCGGTTTTGACGAATATGATGAGATACCTCGATGGAATGTACGGCAGGGACAGTATGTATCGGGCAGGCAAGGGATGCAAACCCAATCGGAATATGCCTCAGCCATTAAGGGTGAGTTTTTAGATAGTTATGAATTTGACGTGCAAGTCAATAACTTGTCGGGGAAAGGCATAGCAGGTATTTATCCTCTTTATGTGGATGAACAGAATTATGTAAAAATGGGTATGGATACCTGGACAAGGCAATTGGAGGTGACATTGATAAAAGACGGGAAGATTCATCAGACGAAATCATTGCCTCTTTCCCGTTTGCGAACTTTGTATGCAGATGTCAAATACACGGATTTCATCGAGAAAGGATATCGTATGAAAGCACCGACGTGGGTGGATGCCATCTATCTGAACCGTCACGAAGTGGATGATGAAGATGTGTTTGTGGAGGATATGTTTGCCAAGTTTGACATGGAATATCTGCAGGACGGGGAATGGAGACCAGTGCCGGTAATTCATACAGGCGTAGCAGAGCATAGTCTTTATAATGAAGCTTCTTTTGAACCGGTCCTTGCAGAGGGTTTCCGGTTCATCAATAAAGAAGCTACAGACTTGAAACGTCATATCTATAAAATAAGGATTAATGAATTGTTTAAGGATTCATATAATATTCGGGCAGTCAGGAAGTCGGGAAAGCTTTATCTGTTTGTGGACGGCAAGGAAATATTGTCTTTAAATGTAGATTATCCTGAATCGTGCATCGGATTATATTCGGAAGGCAGCCATGCCTCTTATAATGGCATTTTATATTATCATGTAGCAGAATGAATCATTAAAAAAGAAAGAATTATGAAAATACATTATTTAATCATTGGTATGATGATAGGAATGTTGTCATCATGTGCGCAGCAAAAAGAAAAGGAAGTAACCAAAGAACCGGAAGGTAAAGAAATCTGTTTTGCCGATCCTACTGTGATTCGAAAGAACGGAAAGTATTATTTGACCGGAACGGGCGAGAACAATCCTCAAGGGTTTACCATGTTAGAGTCTGAAGACTTGAAATCATGGCATGTCATGTCTGGGGATTCTGTGCAATATATCTTGAAACAAGGTGCTCAGACTTATGGCGATACAGGTTTTTGGGCTCCGCAATGGTTTGAAGATAACGGACGTTGCTATTTCACTTATACAGCAAATGAACAGACGGCATTGGCGGAAGCCGATACGTGGTGTGGCCCTTTCGTGCAGAATGTGGTACGTCCCATTGACGGAAGCGAAAAGAATATTGATTCTTTTCTGTTCAAGGATGATGACGGGAAGTATTATCTGTATCATGTTCGTTTCAATCATGGCAATTATATTTGGGTAGGAGAGTTTGATATGCATGAAGGTAAAATTAAACCCGGTACGTTACATCAATGTCTGACCGTTACTGAAGACTGGGAAAATACGTCAAATTATATTTCGGATCCGATTATGGAAGGACCTACGGTCATCAAGTTAGATGGAGTGTATTATCTTTTTTATTCGGCAAATCATTTTATGAATATAGATTATGCCGTAGGATATGCCACCTCTTCTTCACCGTTAGGTCCCTGGAAAAAATATAAAGGCAACCCCATTATAAGCCGCGTACTTGTCAAAGAGAACGGCTCCGGACACGGTGACGTATTTACTGATAACAGCGGAAAGTATTATTATGTGTATCACGTGCATGCTTCAGACACCACGGTGACGCCCCGACGCACGCGGATTGTCCCCCTAAAGATGCAAAAGGATGAATCCGGCATTTATGATATTTCTATTATGGCGGATAGCATTATAAAGCCTTGTGTAAATAATTCAAGTTTCGCAAGTTAATAGAAAACCTTCTTCTTGGGATATAAAAGAGGCACAGGGATTTCCACATATCGCAGAAAATGAGTAATTTTATAGTTGCAAATCAAAACATTACTCAGCCCTATGCCCTTGCACAAAGTTACAGACTTTCTTTCAGAAATCAGCGCATTTTTTAGAAAAAATGACGTGCATAAAGCGATGTATTCCATACTGGACGTTATCAAATGGTTAAGAATGAATGAATCCACCTTGTTCGGCATGAAGAGCAAGTGCAATAATGTGTATCCGTTGTTGCAGGTGTTCCAGGCTTTGCTGTTGTACCCGTGTTTCATGGTCCGTAACCCTTATCGTTTCACCGGGTCTTCCTTAAGCGGCTTACTGGGATGCAAGAAAGACGTGTTCTACCGCTTCATGAGTAATCCCAAGATAAACTGGCGGAAGTCCGTCTATCACCTCACCCTCCAGCTTTGGTCGAAGATCAGACTCCGCTCCGGGCGCAAGGAAGGCACGGTCTGTCTGATAGTCGATGACACGGACTATCCCAAGACGGGACGGCGCATGGAGAACATCGGCAGGGTGTTTTCCCATGTCCATCACAGGTGCATCCTCGGTTTCAAGGCATTGTTCCTTGCCGTCACGGACGGGACAACCCAAATGCTTCTGGATTTTGCACTGCTGGGTGAAAAAGGAAAGGATGGAAAGTTCGGGATGTCCGATGAAGAGCTCGCAAGACGTTTCACCAAAGGACGTGACAGCGGCGACGCCTTGCAGGAGCGTATCGGTGAATACACGGCAAAGAAAACCGACCTGATGATTGCCATGATAAGACGCGCCATCCGCAAAGGGGTCAGGTTCAGGTATGTGCTGGCAGACAGCTGGTTCGCCTGCAAGGATGTCATCCGGTTCATCCGCTCCCGCCACGTCAGGTGCGATTACCTGGGCATGATCAAGGTGGGGGAAAACAGCAGGACAAAATACTGTCTGGACGGGAAGCCCTATACCGCGCCGGTTTTGATCAGGCACCTTGACAGGCAAGGCAGGCGGAAGTACAGCAGGAGACTGCGTTGCTATTACATCGTGGCGGACGTGACCTTTGCGGATACCAAGGTACGCCTGTATTTTGTCAGGAGAAGCAAACGGGGCGCATGGAACGGCCTGATGACCACGGACATACGGCTTGAGTTCCTTGAAGCGTACCGGATTTATGCCCTGTGCGTGGATATATCTTTTTCATCATAGATTCAGCTTTTAATAGTGTTTATATTTAAGATAAATGACAGACTGCACCCCAAGCCCAAGCACGAACAGGTATTCCACTGCCCAATAAGCTGCTAACGGAACATTACGATGGCTTAATTCCCATAAGCAAAACAGATAAACAATGGTTGTTGTCAGTTGAAAGACAAATACAGTCCGCGTTGCTCCTGTTCCTGTCGCTGCGTTCAGATAAACATAGCCGGGAAGTGCAAAGAAGTAATTCTGCAGCATAACCATAAACGGCAACCATGCAACTTGTACGATAACCGGATTTTCTGTGTAAGCCCCGATGATGTGTTGGTGAAAGACCAAGGCAAGAACAATCAATGGGATACCTGCCACATATCCTAAACGGATAATCTTGTGACAAAGCGGAAATACTTTTTCCTTTTCACCTGCTCCAATCAAGTTGCTCACCAAAGAACTGGTAACACCAGCCAGTGCATTGACGATAACGGAAAACAGGGCGGAAACACTTCTTACAATGTTCGATACAGCCAACTCCGTTTCTCCCAAGCGTTCGATAGCCACGAAGAACAGAAACCAGATGGCTACACTGACAAAGAATTGGAGCATGCTCCATACCGAGATAGAAAATATTTCTTTTAATATCTTTATCTCAATGTGCCAGCGTAAGCCATATACTTTTTTATCAATATGCCGGAACAGATATATTGTCAATACTACCAGTGAACACATTTCGGCAAACGAAGAAGCTATGGCTGCTCCTGATATGCCCATATCGAATCCGAATATCAGGAGCCAATTCATCGGAATATTCACCAGTACGGCTGTGAAAGCCGCCATGTTCAAGGCTTTTGTCTGCGTAATGCCTACTAAAAACGAACGTAAGGCTAGGAGTGGGAAAGAGAATAACAATCCCCAAATACGCCAATTCAGATAACATACAGTTGCGTTGTAGACATCGTCTGAAGTTATCAGATATTTCAGCAGGACTGGAGAAAGTATTTGAGACAACAGGCAAAGGAATGCCGCTAGCATCAGCAAGAAAAACAGTCCTTGAAAGAACGTTTTTCCTGTTTCTTCATACCGTTGTTCTCCGTTACGGCGGGCGATTACTACCTGTAGCCCTAAACTGAACCCGAAGCCGAGCATATAGATAGCCAGATACCAGATTCCGGCAAGTGCGGATGCCCCAAGTTCTACATCGCCTACGTGCCCCAAGAATAAGGCATCGGTAATATTGATAAGTTGCTCGATAAGGATGCTCATCATTACAGGAACATTGATGAGCCAAATGTTTCTGTATGTATAGTTCATTGTTCAACTCGATATGACGCGACAAGTCCTGCTGCACGTAGCGGCATGACACATCGCATAATTATAAATTTGGAATAATGGCAAAACAAGAAAGGACAAACCTGTTATAAGCCTGTCCGTTGCTGAATAGCTATGACTGAAATGCTATCCGTTAAGCGCAGCTATATGCACACTTGCCATTTCATAGGATTGAACAATTGGTATTTTTCTGTTAGTTATGCGAATCAGGAGTTAAAAGGGAGTTATAGGTAGTTATCGCCCGTCGGTGCGGGCTGGGAGTTAGATGCCAATACCTTTTGCGCCGTTTTCAGAAGCAAGGCTATTGGCCTTTAACTCCCGAACGAAGTGATAACTCCTGTGAAACTTAACTACGTTTAACTCCTGACTGGCATTAGTTCCGCAAAGATAGCATTTGTTCTTGATTATACCACCAGACAGTTGATTTCTTTTTGCAGATTCTCCAAAAAACACGAAGCATGTGCCCCATCCATCTGTGTATGATGAAACTGGAAAGAAACAACCAGTGTCCGTTTCCACAAACGCCGTTTGTATTTGCCCCAAATCAGAAACGGATTATTGAACACTCCGCTGTACATACCTACCGCTCCGTCTATTTCATATTGCACAAGGGCAGATGTGCCAATCACCATGCAATCCGTCAAGTCATGATTCTGACAACTTTCAGCAACTTGCCTGGTCAGCCGCAGGTAATCTTCATTGAATTGTTTCAGGTCATTAGAAAAAGGAATGTCGCAGGAGCTTATTTCTCCTTCTCTATTAGCCACAACGGCACAAACGGCAAGGTTGTCATATTCTATCAATTTTTTACCGACCGGAAGCATATAGAACTCTTTGATATGGCGTGCTGCCCGTCCGATGCACCAGCACATCAGCATATTGAACTTTAATCCAGTCCGTTTGCTTATTCGGGCAAGGCGGGTTACATCTATGGTCTTGAAAAAGGTGAGCATGGGCATGGGGGCATCTATCCACATTTCAAATGCGTATGCACGGGTCGTTTCTTTCGGATTTACTTCTTTCATTTCTATTTTTCGTTTTTGAATGCACAAAAATAAGGCAATTGTCTGAACGCAAATAGAATAAAAGAGACATTATTATTTAACAGGCAAGGCAGAAGCCAATACGGACGGAGGTTTCCGGTGCTATGGACATTTGTTTCATGGCAACGGATGCCCTTTTTATGTTTCGGGTTGGCGGTTATGCTCTTTCATCGGCTCTTGCAAGTATATTCATAAACTCATGCAAGTAATTGCCATGCCTTTTCTTTCTGCTTCTGTTTGCGTTCGTATGCGCGCATGTATAATAATATGTATATGCCCTATTGCCTTTTTTCTTTTCTCCTTTTTCCTTTTTATTATTTAATTGTCTGGTTTACAGCATGTCTTATTGTTTTTATAAAAAATAATCAAAAAAAGTTTTCGAATTGTTTGCAGTTTCTGAAAAAGTCTGTACCTTTGCACTCGCTTTCCGGAAGGGACGCCCCCTGAGAGGGGCTGTAACGGTAAGGGAAGCGACGTTCTATGAGATTATTTGGATAGGAACAACGTAGTACGATTCAAGGAAAGGAAAAGAGACGTCAATTCAAGAGACGAACGGGAGCCAGTCGACAGGATTCATTTAAAAGAAAAAAGATATTCTACAATGAAGAGTTTGATCCTGGCTCAGGATGAACGCTAGCTACAGGCTTAACACATGCAAGTCGCGGGGCAGCGGGAGTCTAGCTTGCTAGGCTTGCCGGCGACCGGCGCACGGGTGAGTAACGCGTATCCGACCTTCCGCACACTCCGGGCCAGCCTTCCGAAAGGAAGATTAATCCCGGATGGTATGGCGTGGCTGCATGGCAGCGCCATTAAAGGAGCGATCCGGTGTGCGATGGGGGTGCGTTCCATTAGCTTGTTGGCGGGGTAACGCCCACCAAGGCGACGATGGATAGGGGTTCTGAGAGGAAGGCCCCCACATTGGGACTGAGACACTACCAAACTCCTACGGGAGGCAGCAGTGAGGAATATTGGTCAATGGGCGCGAGCCTGAACCAGCCAAGTAGCGTGGAGGATGACCGCCCTACGGGTTGTAAACTCCTTTTATAAGGGAATAAAACCTCCCACGTGTGGGAGCTTGTATGTACCTTATGAATAAGCATCGGCTAACTCCGTGCCAGCAGCCGCGGTAATACGGAGGATGCGAGCGTTATCCGGATTTATTGGGTTTAAAGGGAGCGTAGACGGGATGTCAAGTCAGCTGTGAAAGTTTGCGGCTCAACCGTAAAATTGCAGTTGAAACTGGCTTTCTTGAGTGCGTTCGAGGCAGGCGGAATTCGTGGTGTAGCGGTGAAATGCATAGATATCACGAAGAACCCCGATTGCGAAGGCAGCCTGCTAGGCCGCAACTGACGTTGATGCTCGAAAGTGCGGGTATCAAACAGGATTAGATACCCTGGTAGTCCGCACGGTAAACGATGGGCACTCGCTGCCGGCGATATACAGCCGGCGGCTTAGCGAAAGCGTTAAGTGCCCCACCTGGGGAGTACGCCGGCAACGGTGAAACTCAAAGGAATTGACGGGGGCCCGCACAAGCGGAGGAACATGTGGTTTAATTCGATGATACGCGAGGAACCTTACCCGGGCTTGAACTGCGGATGAATTGCGCGGAAACGCGCAAGTGGGCAACCACATCCGTGGAGGTGCTGCATGGTTGTCGTCAGCTCGTGCCGTGAGGTGTCGGCTTAAGTGCCATAACGAGCGCAACCCCTTCCGCCAGTTGCCATCAGGTTATGCTGGGGACTCTGGCGGTACTGCCATCGTAAGATGCGAGGAAGGTGGGGATGACGTCAAATCAGCACGGCCCTTACGTCCGGGGCTACACACGTGTTACAATGGGGGGGTACAGAGGGCCGCCATCCGGCGACGGAGCGCCAATCCCTAAAGCCCCTCCCAGTTCGGACTGGAGCCTGCAACCCGGCTCCACGAAGCTGGATTCGCTAGTAATCGCGCATCAGCCACGGCGCGGTGAATACGTTCCCGGCCTTTGTACACACCGCCCGTCAAGCCATGAAAGCCGGGGGTGCCTGAAGTGCGTAACCGAAAGGGGCGCCCTAGGGTAAAACCGGTGATTGGGGCTAAGTCGTAACAAGGTAGCCGTACCGGAAGGTGCGGCTGGAACACCTCCTTTCTGGAGCGGCTTCCGTTCTGGTGGCGTCCTGCCTTTTCGGCGTGCCGTTGTTCCCTCCTTATATATGATATGAAACAGAGGTTCAACGCCAGTCCTATAGCTCAGTTGGTCAGAGCGCCACACTGATAATGTGGAGGTCGGCAGTTCAACTCTGCCTGGGACTACGGTCTTGGGGGATTAGCTCAGCTGGCTAGAGCACCTGCTTTGCAAGCAGGGGGTCAACGGTTCGAATCCGTTATTCTCCACTGTTAGAAAGAAGTTCTATGACATGATGTGACAAGCAATAAAGAGAAACGAGCGCTTGCAGGCTATTCTGCAAGCATCAGCCAGAGGTATATGCCCGCTCTCTTCCGGAAGGAAGAGCCAGCGGCGGCGTAAGTAGATAAGGGCGCACGGCGGATGCCTTGGCTCTCGGAGGCGATGAAGGACGTGACAAGCTGCGAAAAGCCGCGGGGAGGCGCACATAGCCCTTGATCCGCGGATCTCCGAATGGGACAACCCGTCATGCTGAAGGCATGACATCCAACTGAAACATCTTAGTACCCGCAGGAAAAGAAAAACAACAGTGATTCCCCCAGTAGCGGCGAGCGAACGGGGATTAGCCCAAACCGCGCGTGTTACGGCATGCGCGGGGTTGAAGGACCGCGACACCGCAAGAAACGCTGCGAGCAGAACGCGCTGGAAAGCGCGGCCGTAGAGCATGAAAGCTGCGTATGCGAAGCAGTGTGAAGCGTAGCGGCATCCTGAGTAGCGCGGGGCACGTGGAACCCTGCGTGAATCTGCCGGGCCCATCCGGCAAGGCTAAA